>Ga0302325_10017341_pt1 | contig 15228 bp, 9 predicted proteins | sample Palsa_T0_2_FD_201948 | JGI IMG/M metagenome (GOLD analysis project Ga0302325, IMG submission 201948) | Peat permafrost microbial communities from Stordalen Mire near Abisko, Sweden - Palsa_T0_2 | ecosystem: Environmental > Terrestrial > Soil > Palsa > Peat permafrost | place: Sweden: Abisko... | reverse complement strand
AGCAGAACCTATCGGGCACACCTCGAGAAGCGCCTTGGCCAATCCTTGTAACGACGCAGATTTCGCTTAGGATGACAGCCTCTTTTTTGCTCAGGATGACGTCCTCTGCGTCTCGCCCGCGATGACAAATCGCTTTACGGCGCGGTGCCTCCGCAGGCTCTTGGGAGTTGGGCTGATGTTGCTCCGTGCAGGACCGCCATCTCGAAGCACTGGGTGGAGACCGGGTTCATGATGACTACCGGTCGGCCGGCTACCTGGTCCCATGGCTTTAAGAGCGTTTGTAAGTAGGCGACAGGGACGTTGTAACTCGCGAAGATCTGCTGGGCTAGTTGAGTGAGGGTGGCGGATTCGGCGGCGGGGACCTGGGCGAGGATGAGGATGGTCTTGTAGTCGCCTGCGTTTTCGAGGGGCATGACGCAGAGAGCGCCGACGACGGCGAGGTTGCCGGTGGGGTCGGTCATGTTGCCGGCGAAGCGGCCGCACTGGCCGAGGTCGGGGGGGACGGGGATGGGGGTGACGGAGGTGACCGATCCCTGGGGAGAGGGGCGGCCGGCGTAGACCTGGAGGCGTTCGACGAGCATGGCGACCTTGTCCTGGAAGTCGGCGGCGTAGGGCATGTCGAGGCCGGTGGAGTCGGGTCCGGCGGCGGAGGGGTTGTAGGGGGCGTTGTGGGCTCCGGTGACTTTGCCGAGCATGGCGGCTTCGCCGGGGAGGGTGCCGGTCATGGTGATGAGGCCTGCGTTGCCGGTGGCTTTCCATCCTGGGGGGACGGAGACGGAGGCGGTGTTGTCGGGGGTGGTGAAGAGGGTGGGTGCTCCCTGGGGTTGTGGGGTCGCGGTTGGTTGGGGCGTGGGCATGGGTGTGCCCTGGGGCATGGGCTGGGGCGTTGATTGGGGCGGGGTTTGGGGAGAGCTTTGGACGGGGCCCTGGCTGGTGGGCTGGATGGGCTGCTGTTGCGCGGGGGCGGTCAGGGTCAGGGCTGCGCCGAGTGCGGCGAGGGCGGCGGTGCGGATGGGGAGCGAGGTTGGGAAGCGGGTTGGGAACTGGGTTGCGAAGTGGGTCACGAGGGGTCCTCCTGGCGCGGAATTGGTCTTGCAGCGCGCGGGGGAGGGGTGAGGAGGGCCGGCGCGTCTTGCAGTTTGGTCGCGAAGTCCGGGGTCGAGGAAGGATAGCACCGGGGGTGGCGTGCGGGCGAGAAGGCGTTGCAGGGAACGAGGGGGTTTATCGGGACATTGGCCCGGGTTGGGAATGGGGATGGGGAGGGGGGAATGCGGGATTACGACAGGGTGCTGGCCGGACGAAAATGGTGTGTTGCGGGGGGCTTGATGGGTTTAGAATTTCGACCGTAGTTTGACCCGGAGGATTTGAAGCGCCGGGGGAGACGCGGACGAGATGCGAACGCATTTGTTGGGCTGGGCGGGGCTTGCGGGCTCTGCTGTTTTGGCTTTGGTGGCGGGATGTGGCGGGGGCGGATCGGGGAGCGTGGGAACGGGGCCTGTGGGGCCGACGATCACGGGCGTGACGATCACTCCGTCAACGGCGATGGTGACAATTGGGTCGACGGCGCAGTTCACCGGGACGGTGAGCGGAACGGGCGCGTTTAACTCAGCGGTGACGTGGGAGGTTGCGGGTCCGGTGGGTTGGACGGGGAGCGCGGGGTCGATCGATAAGACGGGACTGTATGAGAGCCCGTTTCCTGCTCCGGCGACGGTGACGGTGACCGCGTATGCGACGGGGGATGAGTCGAAGAGCGCGGCGGCCACGGTGACGCTGGTGGCTCCGGCGGCGGGTGCGGGGCCGGCGCTGACGGTGGATACGGGGAATGAGACGCGGGCTATTAGTCCGCTGATTTATGGGATGAATGCGTTCGGGCTGGATGCTGTTACGGCGGCGACTGCGAACGTTACTGTAACTCGCTGGGGCGGGGATGATACATCGCGGTATAACTACCAGACGAATGTTACTAACTCGGCGAGCGATTATTACTTTGAGAATTTTGCGGGCGCGGCGGAGATGCTGCCGAATGCCGGGGGGAGTACGAACTTCACGGAGTTTGTGACGGCGAATGGGACGCTGGGGACGAAGGCGCTGGGGACGGCTCCGGTGCAGGGATGGGTTTCGAATGCTACTGCGGGTGCTTGTAGTTTTCCGGAGACGACGCTGCCGGGCCAGGTGAGTTATGCCGGGAATTGCGGCGACGGGATGTATCCGGAGGGGACCCAGGGTTGCACGGCAACGGGTGGGTGCTCGATTTTAGGGACTGCGTCTACGCCGGCGATCACTAGTGTGGCTGAGGCTCCGCCTGCGCCGCCGGGGGCGAGTGGGGCGACGCTGAGCTGGGCGCAGGGGACCTGGACCGGCGGGTGGGTACAGTCGCTGGTGAGCGCTTATGGGCCGGGGAATCCTGCGTCGGGTGTGGGGAAGGGCGTGGCGATTTGGGATCTGGATAACGAGCCGGCGTGGTGGGATGCGGTGCATCGGGATGTGCATCCTGTGCCGTCGACGTATGACGAGGTGACGCAGGGCGGGATTGGGACGGCGGTGGCGATTAAGACGGTCGATCCTTCGGCGGAGGTGAGTGGGCCGGTGATCGATTATTGGTGGAATTATTTTTATTCGAAACAGGACATTGAGAATGGGTGGGGCTCGGGGGCTCCTTGCTATGAGCCGTGGAGTCATCCGGCGGATCGGGCGGCGCATGGCGGCGTGCCGATGATTGAGTACTACTTACAGCAATTCAAGGACGCCGAAGCGACTTATGGGATGCGGCTGCTGGATTATGTGGATATTCACGGATACTTTGCGGCGGATTATCCGGCGGGGAGCGGGAATGGGGTCGGTTTGACGACGGCGGGGGACAGTGCGGAGCAACAGGTGCGTCTGAATTCGACGCGGGCATTGTGGGATCCGACTTACACGGACGCGAATTATCCGCAGCCGAACTACACGACGGATGCGAACTACACAGGTAATTGCTCGACACCACTGCAGGCTCCGCAGGTAGTTCCGATGCTGCGGTCGTGGGTGGCGGCGGATTATCCGGGGACGAAGACGGCGATCGACGAGTACAACTTTGGGGGGCTCGAGCATATTAACGGTGCGCTGGCGCAGGCCGATGTGCTGGGGATCTTTGGGGCGTATGGGCTGGATCTGGCGACGCTCTGGCCTACGACGGCTTATGCGCAGCAGGGGCCGGGAAACATGGCGTTCGCGATTTACCGGAACTATGACGGGGCGAAGTCGTCGTTTGGGGATATGGCGTTGGCTTCTTCGAGCGCGAACCAGGGATTGCTGTCGGTGTATGGAGGGTTGCGGACTGCGGATCAGGCGGTGACGGTGGTGGTGATCAACAAGACTTTCGGGACGCTGACGAGTAGTTTATCGCTGGAGAATTTGACGGCGTCGGGGAATGCGAAGGTCTATCAATATAGTGCTGCGAATCTGGGGGCGATTGTGGCTTTGCCGTCTGTCGCTGTGACCCCGCCTGGGGCGGGGAGCACGACGAGCACGATCTCGGGCTACACTTTCCCCGCGGGGTCGATCACGCTGTTTGTTATTCCCACGCAGTAAGCGCTGTTTAGAAACGATAAAGCCCCACCCTGGCGCGCGAAAGGCCGCGCACCAGAATGGGGCACCCGGGTTCGTGGGGCACCCGGAGCCGCGGCGCCCTGGCGTTGACGGCGGGGGCGATTCCTGATTTGCTGGCGGAGTGCATCCTCTGCGGCTGATTCTCGGGATTGTTTGTTTGGTTTCGGCGCTGCTCGATGCGTTCGAGACGGTGATTCTGCCGCGTCGCGCGAACGGGCGGTTCCGGCTGACGCGGTTGTTTTACATCGTTTCGTGGAGACCGTGGCGATGGGTGGCGCGGCGGGTGCATAATCCGCGCAAGCGCGAGACGATGCTGAGTTTTTACGGGCCGCTGTCGCTGGTGTTTCTGATTGCGACGTGGGCGGGAGCGCTGGTGGTGGGGTTCGCCCTGGTCTACTCGGCATTTCCTAATGCGTTCGTCGATCCGCAGGGTGCGGGGCATACGTTCACGACGGACCTTTATGTCAGCGGGACGACTCTGTTCACGCTGGGGCTGGGCGATGTGGTGCCGCACACGGTCACGGTGCGCATCCTGGCGGTGATGGAGTCGGGGATGGGGCTGGGATTTGTGGCGCTGGTCATTGGGTATTTCCCGGTGCTGTATGGGGCGTTCTCGCGGCGTGAGGTGAACATCGCGTTGCTCGATGCGCGGGCCGGATCGCCGCCGACTGCGTATGAGCTGATCAAGCGGCATTCGTTCGAGGGCGGGGGCGTGGCGCTGGTGCTGTTGCTGGCGGAGTGGGAGCGCTGGTCGGCGGAGCTGCTGGAGAGCCACATTTCGTATCCGCTGCTGTGTCTTTTTCGATCGCAGCATACAAGTCAGAGCTGGCTGAGCGCGCTGGTGGCGATTCTGGATACGTGCGCGGTGCTGATTGCCAGCGTGCAGGAGCAGAGCGCGCGGCAGGCACAGCTGACGTTTGCGATGTCGCGGCATGCGCTTGTGGATCTGTCGCAGATCCTTTCGGCGGCGCCGACGGCGAGTGCTAACGATCGTCTGCCCGCAGACAAATTTCACATGATCTATGACCGGCTATGTTCGGCAGGCGTCAGCGTGTGTCGCGACGGTCATAGCAGCGCGCGGCTGAACGAGCTGCGGCAAATGTATGAGGGCTATGCCGAGGCTCTGAGCCGGTATCTGGAGATGCCGCTGCCGCCGTTCTTCATCGAGCACCCGAAGAAGGACAACTGGCTGACGGTGGCGCGAGTGCGCGCGGAGGCTGAGGCGGGGACGCAGGCGACGACCCCGATTCTGCTGCACGACGACGAGCACTTGTTCTGAAGATCAGGTTACAGGTTACAGGGGACAGGGGACAGTGGTCAGACCGCAGCGAAATCGTTTGACCCCGAAAGGGTGCGAATGTCTTCAAGCCCTGGGAAAATGGCTGGTGGAAGGCAAAATCCCACCTTCGATCTATGACGAAAGTACTGTATTTTTTTTGGGCAGCCTCATGGGGCACTGTCAAGGGGGCACGCGCGTCATCGAACAGGCGGCGCTGCTGTCCTGTTGGCGATCGATCCCCAAAATTGCCGCATGTAACTGGTTGCATCAGGGAGTTATAAAAAATAAAGCCGATTCCCAAGGGAGCAGCCACAGTATTAGATCGCCATTATCGTACAAATTAATATATATAACTAAGTAGTTATCTTGCGGCGGTTTTGTCGTTGACGCGCATTCAATGCGAGTGATACACCTCTGTCGCGTTCCAGTGCAGGCGGTTGAGTACAAGCTAAAACTCTTTAGTAGTGCCGTCCGGTGGTAGTTTTTGCCGTGCAGAGACGGGCAGCCGCTCAGTCAGGGGAACGCAGGGAGGTGTCCAGTGACACTGTGGAAACGATTGCTGTGTGTAAGCACCGTAATTCTGTGCACGGCTTTTATGGCGAATGCACAGGAGAATGCGGAGCTAACGGGAACTGTCAAGGATCCAAGCGGTGCGGTAGTTCCCAACGCGCGAGTCACGCTAACCGACGCCAGTACAGCCGAAGTACGTGCTGGCACAAGCAATGCGGCTGGACTGTACGATTTTCCAGCGCTGCATAACGGAACCTACAGTCTGAGAGTGGCGGCGACCGGATTCGAGACGTACGTGAAGACCGGGATCGTGATGGACGTGGCGGCGACGGTGCGGGAAGACGCGACACTGGCCGTCGGCGCGAGCAGTCAAACGGTAACGGTGCAGGCGAATGCACTGCACCTGCAAACGGAAACCAACGATGTGAGCAACCTGATCACGGGCCAGCAGATCACCGAGCTGGCCACCAACGGCCGAAGCATTACTTCGCTCACCACTCTGGGCACGGGCGTCTCGTCGAATTTGCCGGCTTTCAATGGGGTCGCGGCGCAGGGCAGCAGCAGTTCGGTCAGCTTCAACGGGATGCGTCCCGGCCACAACGACTTTCTGATCGACGGTGGCGAAGTGTATGACCGCGGCAGCGGCGGCAGATTGGGAGTGATGCCTTCACCGGATGCGCTGGCAGAATTCCAGACTCTGGACAGCAACTACCAGCCGGATTATGGAATCGCGTCGGGAGGCACGGTGACGGTGGTGCTGAAGTCCGGCGCCAAATCGTTTCATGGCGGGGTATGGGAGTTCAATCGCAACGACGACTTCGACGCCGCCAATTATTTTTCGAAGCTCTCCAATACGGCCACACCGGAGCTGCGCCTGAATATTTTCGGCGGCGATATCGGCGGGCCGGTGTTCATTCCCGGCATTTATCCGAAGGACAGGAGCAAGACCTTCTTCTTCTGGACCGAGGAATGGCGCAAACTCATTCAGGGATCGAATCCCAGCTCCGCAAACGCGGTGCCGGGGTATGACATTCCGACCGCCGGCGCGGCGCTGGCCTATAAGGTGCCTCCCAGCTTCAAGGAAGCGCCGAACACCGGAGTCTGTGCCACGGGGCAGGCAGCGCCGTGCGTGCCGAACACATCCGATCCAGCCAAACTGGCACTGTACACGCAGGATGGGCTGACCATCGGCAATTCATTTACGGGGGGCGTGATACCGGCCAATCTGATCGATCCCAACGCCGTGCTGTTCATGAAGACGGGAGCGATTCCGGCGGCCAACACGACGGCAGCCAACGGAGCGCCGCAGTATGTGGCATCGTCACGGCAGCCAACGTATGTGCGCGAGGATGTGGTGCGCATCGACCACGACATCACGGACAGGCTGCACCTGATGGGGCACTGGATCCACGACCAGATGTCACAGACCTATTATCCGGATATGTGGGGCAACGACACCTACCCGACAACGGGAGACGTGTTCGGCAATCCCAGCTGGGGCTCGGTGATTAAGCTGACCCAGACTATCTCGCCGACTCTGCTCAACGAAACCTCTTTCAACGTGAACGGCAACACCATTGCCATTACGCCGGCGGGAATCTACGCCCAGCCGTCGGGATGGACACAGACGGGTTATTTCCCTGCTGCTAACAATACGGACACCCGCATGCCGTCGGTGGATCTGGGCACGCCCTACGGCACCAACTGGACGATCAACTACTGGCCGTGGAAGAACTCCTTCCTTGACTGGCAGCCGCGCGACGACATTTCCTGGACCAAGGGCAGACACGCGCTGAAGTTCGGCTTTGCCTACATGCGCAACGACAAGAACCAGCAACAGCAGGCGGATACGCAGGGGGATTATTCCTTCGGCACGGATTTTTCAGGCGATTCGTATGTGAACTTCCTGCTGGGTATGGCGGACAGCTTCCAGCAGCTGGAGAGCATAGAGACGTTCCACTGGATCAACAACACCTACTCGTTTTATGGAATGGACAACTGGCATGCGACGAATCGCTTAACCGTGAATTTGGGGTTGCGGTATGATGGGCTGCCGCATGTCTACAACAAAGAAAACATGACGGCCAACTTTGTGGCCTCGGCATTCAGCACCAGCAGCGAGCAGGTGCCGAATGCCACCACCGGGCAGATGAATCCCAATGGGCCGGGGTTCTCGAATCCGACAAACGCTCCGGCGCCGTTCTATCTGGATGGCGTGGAGCTTGCCGGGAAAAACGGATTCCCGCGCGGTCTGGTCAAGAACGATTACTTCACGTATGAACCTCGACTGGGCTTCGCCTACGATCTGTTTGGCAACGGCAAAACGGTTGTGCGCGGCGGTGCTGGAATTTTCTACGAGCGCGTGCAGGGCAACGATATCTACGGGACCGACACCAATCCTCCCTTCGCTTACCAGCCTAAGGCGGATCAGGTGTACTTCAGCAACCCCTCTGTGAGCGCCATCAATGGTCAGACGGCTTCGCTGCCCGTCTTCCCGGCGAGCATGGGCACCCTTAACAACTACTATCCGAACCCGGGCACATTGCAGTACAGTTTGGGCGTTCAGCATCAGCTTGCGCCTGCTGTGGTGATTGCGGTCCAGTATGTGGGTTCGGGTGGCTGGAACCAGGACGTCGAGCGTCAGATCGACACGCTGCCGCTGAACGATATCGCCGATCGCGAAGCAGTCAACAAGGGTGCAAACGCCAACCTGTACAGAATCTTCCCTGGATTTTCCAGCATTCAGGAAGACGACAACTCTACTAACTTCAGCTACAACTCTCTGCAAACGGCCGTAGGCATCGAAAACAAGCACGGTCTCACTTTGCACCTGGGCTATACCTGGGCGCATGAGATCGATGTTCAGAGCGACGATCTGAGCACCACGCTCTCCGATCCTTTCAACCCGAGGTACGATCGCGGATCGGGAACCTATGACCGGCGCAATATATTCACCGCCAACTACATCTACCACATGCCGTTCTTCCAGCACTCCGGAAGTATGCTGGAACGCAGCGTGCTGGGAGGCTGGGTCATCTCCGGTATTACCTCGGCGGAGAGCGGGTTCCCGCAGACCGTCAGCTATGGTCCGGATACGCTGGGCCTCGGAGGTGGCACATCCAATCGTCCCAACCTGACGGGCAAAGCGGGAGGGGCCAAAACTCGTCAGGAATGGTTCAAAACCGGCGCGTTCTCGGCACCGGTCGCACCCTGGGCCGGGGGCACGAACAATGGTTGGGGTAATGCGGGTAAGGATGCCGTCTATATTCCTGGTCTGCAGAACACCAACCTGAGTCTGTTCAAGTCGTTCGCCCTGGTACCCAATGAAGGGGCGCGGCTTGAGATCCGATTTGAATCGTTCAACAGCTTCAACCACACTGAGTGGAATGGCGTCGATACAGGATTTACCGACGGCAACTTCGGCGAGGTCACGAGCACCTATGACCCACGCGAGTTACAGTTCGGAGCGAAGTTCCTGTTCTAGATTTCGCGTAGAGCCTCCTGACGCAGTGGAGTAGTCCTCCACTGCGTCTTTTTTCTTGTGGGGCTGAAGTGGTCTAATGATTTTCGAGGATTGGAATTGAGGTTGTTCGTGGGTTCGGGATGGACGGCTGTGTTGGTGGCGGCCTTGCTGTGTGTTGGTGGTGATGTGAGTTTCGCGCAGGCGAGCGGTGCCCGGGCGGCCGGGAGCCGGGAATCTGCAGTGGCGCAGCAGGCGAAGGCGCTGGAGCAGCAGGGGTCGTGGAAGGAAGCTGAGGCGGCGTGGCGGCAGGCGCTCGCGGAGAATCCGCACGATGCTGTGGCGACGGCGCATTTGGGACTGGTGCTGGCGCGGGAGGGGGATTATCCGGGTGCGGCGGAGGCGTATCGGCGGGCGCTGAAGCTCGATGCGCATGTGGGGGGACTGCAGCTGGATCTGGGGCTGGCGCTTTTCAAGCAGGGAAAACTGGATGAGGCGATTGCGCCGCTGAAGTTGGCGGTGGAGGCGGCTCCGGGGAATCCGCAGGCGGGGATTCTGCTGGGGATGAGCTACTACGGGACTTCGCAGTATGCGGCGGCGGTGCCGTATCTCAGGGCCGCGGTGGAGAGATCTCCGGACAACGTGGAGATGCGTGGGGTGCTGGCGCAGAGCTGTCTGCATGCGAAGCAGTACCCCTGCGTGCTGGAGGAGTACAAGCAGATTCTGGCGGTGAATCCGGAGTCGGCGCAGGCGCACATGCTGGCCGGGGAGGCGCTGGACGGGATGCACGAGACGCCGGAAGCGATTGGGGAGTTTCAGGCGGCGGAGAAGGCGGCGCCGACGGAGCCGAATGTGCATTTCGGGTTGGGATATTTGTTGTGGACGCAGCACCGGTATCCGGAGGCGGAACAGGAGTTCAAGCTGGAGATTGTGAACGAGCCGACGCATGTGCAGGCGCTCGCGTATTTAGGAGACACGGAGATCAAGCTGGAGCACCAGGCAGAGGCGGAGGCCGATCTGCGGCGGGCGGTGCATCAGGCGGGAGCGGTTCCATTGGCGTGGCTGGATTTGGGGATCGTGCTGGTGGATGAAGGGAAGAACGACGAGGCGGCGCAGGATTTCGAGCGGGTTATTGCGATGGATCCTGGCGCTGTGGATGCGCACTGGCGGCTGGCGCGGCTGTATCAGGCGATGGGGAAGCCGGATGCCGCCAAGGCGGAGTTCGCGAAGGCTCGTGCTCTGCATGAGAAAGAGGACAAGAGCCTGATGCAGCAAATGGCGCCGGCTACCCCGGCGCAGCCGAGGTAGCCGGCGAGCTGGGAGCTGGGAGCCGGTTAGCTAAGAAGCGGTTAGCGGAAGGGCATCCGGGAGCGGTCAGCGCCTCGCTATGAATGTAAGTGGGGGAGTTCCATGACGGAATTGCTCAGTCGCGTTTCCAGAATGAGGGTGGTTCGATGCCGAGAGCGCGCAGGTAGACGTAAGCCTGGCCGCGGTGATGAATCTCGTTTTCGATGGCGTACTGAATGGTGCCGATGCCGGGCATTTCCCACTGGTCGAAGACCTTATCGACTTCGCTGAAGCGGGGTGCGGGGATCTCGGGGAACTTCGCGTCGAGTTCGACGGTCTGCACATCCCAAAGGCGCAGCAACTCGGTTTTCGTGGTGGGTTTGGCGGCTTTATATTCTTCCCACTTGCCCGTGGATACGCCCTCGACGACGGGGGCGGTCATGCCGATGAGCTCAGAGGCCATCTCGGCAAAGGGGCGCATTCCGCCGACAGAAAACTGAAAGAGCTGGTCTTCAGTGAATGCCTCGATGGTACGGCGGGTGAGGCGCCGGTTTCTCTGCCAGTCCTTCAGGAGATCGTCCGCGGTGAGGACGGTGACGGATGTTGTGTCGGTTGCCATTTTCGATCCTCCTTGATGTGGCCCTGTGTGGGCTGGTTTTCACTGTATAAGGCATTCCCGACAGGATCTGTCGTAAATTCGACAGAGGATGGTTTCTGCATGTACGACCCGATCATGCGTGTCTTTACGGTTCTGGAGATCCTGCAGGCGCGGGATTATGTAACCGGAGCCGAACTGGCTGAACGGCTGGAAGTGGACCTGCGCACGGTGCAGCGCTACATTGTTCGGCTAAAGGACCTGAAGATACCGGTTGATTCTTCGCGCGGGGTGGGCGGGGCTTATCGGTTGCGTCCTGGATTCCGCTTGCCACCGCTGCTGCTGACCAACGAAGAGGCGTTCGCGCTGTCGCTGGGACTGCGAGCGCTGCGTCAGATTGGGCTGTCGGCGTTTGCGCCGGCGACCGAGAGCACGCTGACCAAGCTGGAGCGAGTTTTGCCGGAGAAGCTGCGCGAGAGCATCAGGACAGTGGAGGATGTGGTGGCGCTGGAGCCGGGCCCATGGGTGGTTTCGACTTCAGTGGATTATTTGGTTCGCGCAGCCTCCGCGATCCGCACCGGAAAAAGGATTCGGTTCAGGTATCGATCGCATGACGGCGCTGCTTCGACGCGGCAGATCGAGCCATATGGAGTGATCCACACCGACGGAAGGTGGTACCTGATCGGCTATTGCCTGTCGCGGCGGGCGTTGCGCACCTTTCGCCTGGACCGCATCACGGGTCTCGAGATTCGCACGGCGGCGTTCCGACGCCCCGTGGGGTTCGACGCGCAACGCTACTTGCACGAACACATGCCCTTTGTGCAGTCCGAATATCAGATCGACGTGTGGATCGACATGCCGTTGGAGGAAGTTGAACGCAGCGTTGCGCCGTGGAGGATTGCCACTGAGGCGGAGCGTGGAGGAACGCGGCTCCGCTGCGGACGCGACCGGCTGGAGATGCTGGCTGCGCTGCTGCTGAGTCTGGGACGCCGCATTATTGTGCACAGTCCTGTGGAGCTTCGGGAGACCTTCCGGGAGATGGCGGGGCAGGCGTTGCGAGCGGCGTCCGCATTGTCGACAGGGCAGGAGCCGTTCGTTACGGTCCGGTCGGCTAAAGTCCGGTCGACTGCGAAGCGGTCAGCGAAGAGACCGGCACGGGCTCGTTAGCGCTGCGCGATGAAGGTGACCTGGGGGAGGCGGAACCAGATTGCTTCACCGTCTTGCTGTATCTGGAGCAGGTCGCGGAGATCGGGCGATGCGGTGGCGAAGAGGCGGCGGAGCTCGGCGACGCGGTCAGGTGGAGTTTTGGAACGGCGGACCCAGTCGTCGAAGTTCATGCCGCGCGGGCTTTCGCTGTAGTGGTCGGTGATTTCGTTCTGGGTGGTGAGGCCGGCGGCCTCGAGAAATTTTCTCCAGCTGCTGAGGCGATGGGCGCGGACGTGCGATGCGTCGCGCAGCTTCTCAATGTTGTGGAGCTGGGTGTCGAGGGAATCGTCTTCGGAGCTGTAGTTATCTACGACGATGACTTTGCCTCCGGTTTTTGTGACACGCGCCATTTCGCGGACGGCGGCGGCGTTGTCGGCGAAGTGGTGCGAGGCGAGACGAACGGTGACGATGTCGAATGCCGCGTCTGGGAAGGGAAGTTTTTCTGCGGGGCCTTGTTCTGTGGCGACATTGGTGAGCCCACGCTGGGCGGCGTTCTTCGCGGTCTCGAGGAGCATGGCTTCGGTGAGGTCGTAGGCGACGACTTTCGCGACGTGCGGTGCGAAGGCGAGCGCGGTATGGCCGGCTCCGGTGGCGATGTCGAGGACGTTATCGTTGGGACGGGGAGCGGCGAGGGCGACGAGAGTCTTAAGGGCGGTCTGATCGCCGTGGCCGACGCTGGTGGAGTAGGCGGCGGCGGTGGCTCCGAACTGGGCCTGGACTTTCTGGTGGACTTCCTCGTCGGCTTTGGTCGTCATGATTTGATGCTAGATGCTGGGGTGGGTTGAAGTCGAACGCGGTTGCGTGGATTCGGTGGAGTCATTCGCTGCGCACCTGCAACACGATTTTTCCGCGGTTGTGGCCTTGCAATCCCAGCTCGAACGCTGCGCGGGCTTGCGAGAGCGGGAAGACGCTGGCGACTTCGATTTTGAGGATCCCGGAGTCGACGAGGTTTGCCATTTCTGTGAGCTGGTCGCGACCAGGCTCCACGATGAAAAAGAGGCCACGCGCGCCATGCCGCGCAGGCTCGTCGGGTGCGATGGACGTTGCGATGGAAATGAGCATGCCGTTGTGGCGGAGCACTTGCCAGGAACGGGCGACGGTGTCGCCGCCCACCGCATCGAGGACCAGATCGATGTCGCGCAGCTCATCCTCGAAACGGGTTTTGTTGTAGTCGATGATTTCATCGGCACCGAGGCTTCGCAGGTAGTCGATGTTGGCGGCGGAGCTGGTGGTGATGACGTGAGCACCGTTCCAGTGAGCGAGTTGAACAGCGAAGACGCCGACGCCGCCGGCTCCGCCGTGTATAAGGACGCGCTGGCCGGGCTGGAGATTGCCGTGGGTGAATAGAGCTTGCCAGGCGGTGAGTCCGGAGAGTGTGAGCGCAGCGCTGTGGATGTGGTCGACGGTGCTCGGCTTGGGGGCGAGGTTGGCGGCGGGGATGGCGATGTATTCAGCGGCGGCTCCGTCACGCGGGAATTCGGCGAGTGCGAAGACTGCATCGCCGACGTCAAGGCCGATTGAGTCTGGGGGCAGCGTCTCGATGATGCCGGAGAGCTCGTGGCCGGGAATGGTGGGCAGGCGCGGGGAACCGTCGGGATGCTGGTAGGTCTGGTCCCACGTGAGTTCGGTCGGCGTAATGGCCGTGGCGTGGACGCGGACGAGAGCATCGCCGGGTTGAAGGATGGGCAGCGGGGCGTCTTCATAGACGAGGTTTTCGGGGCCTCCGCGGGCGTGCAGTCGAATGGCTTTCATGACGGGTCTCCGGAATCGGATTCTTCTATTGCAGATGCGCTGGAGGCGGCGGGGATGCGCGGTTGAGCCCGCTGGGCAGATTTTGTGATGGCGGTCACAGCGAGGGATTTCGCCTGGCCGCTAGAGTTCGGGTAGTTCCCCGGGCGGCCCTTCACATATATATAAGGATGCGAAACTAGCCAGCGCCCGGGTGCGAGGTCCCTATCAGGACGGCGATCCAGAAAGTGGTTGTGGCGGGCTTGGCGGTCGGGCTGTTCAGTGCTTACGGGCAGCAGGGTCGGCGCGTTCCTGTTGCGCCTGCCGTTGCGGAGTTTGCGAAGTTTCTTGTCGAGCATCGAGCGGAACTGGAGGCGACGGTCCCGGAGAGTGGCGGGATTTTGGTCGAGTATCCGCGGGAGGGATCGCTGTTTCCGGTGGACATGGTTGCGCCCTTGTTTCAGTGGCGGGATGCGAGTCCGGATGTGACGGTGTGGCGGGTCGAGGTGATCTTCGCGGAGCATGGGCCAAAGATCCGGCAATGGTCTTCCGGCGAGAAGATGCGCGTGGGTCCGGTGGACGATTCACTGGTCGGGTATGTGCCTCCGGTTCTGACGCCGGAGCAGGCGGAGTCGCACACGTGGCGTCCGGATGCGAAGACGTGGGAGGAGATCAAGAAGCATTCGCAGCGGGCGGCGGCGATGGTGCGATTCACGGGGTTCAGGAGTCAGTCCGACAAGCAGGCTGTTTCATCAGGGCAGGTGACACTGCTGACCTCGCAGGATGCTGTGGGTGCGCCGATTATGTATCGCGATGTGCCGCTGATTCCGCCGCCACCGGAGAGTGAGGAGCGCGGGGTGATCAAGCCTTTGCCGGATTCGGTGCTGCCGAAGATCAAGTGGCAGCTGCGGTACGTTTCTGAAGCTCAAAGCAAGACGGTAATGACGGGGCTACCGACGTGCGCGAATTGCCACTCGGTGGCGCGCGATGGAAAGACGCTGGGGATCGATGTGGACGGGCCGCAGAATGATAAGGGGCTGTATGCGCTGATTCCGATCAAGCCGATCAGCACGATGAGCAACGACTACGTGATCCACTGGAGCGCGTTCAGCGAGGAGCGGGCACAGAAGCGGTTCGGGTTTATGTCGCAGGTGTCGCCGGATGGGAAGTATGTGGTGACCGGGATCGATGTGCCGCGCGCGCACGGGACACGGGTGGTGGATCGGCTGTACAACGGGTTCTATCGCAATTATGGATTTGGGCAGGTATTTTTTCCGACGCGCGGGGTGCTGGCGTGGTACAGCCGCGAGAGCGGGAAGCTGACGCCGCTGCCGGGAGCGGATGATCCGGACTACGTGCAGACGAGCGCGTTCTGGAGTCCGGACGGGAAGTACCTGGTGTACTCGCGTGCGGTGGCGAAGGATCCATATGCGCCGGGGCAGACGGCGGCGACGTACGCGAACGATCCCAACGAGACGCAGATTCAGTACGACCTGTATCGGATCCCATTCAACGATGGGAACGGTGGAACGCCGGAGCGCGTGGAGGGCGCTTCAGAAAACGGGCTGAGTAATA
>Ga0302325_10017340_pt1 | contig 15229 bp, 13 predicted proteins | sample Palsa_T0_2_FD_201948 | JGI IMG/M metagenome (GOLD analysis project Ga0302325, IMG submission 201948) | Peat permafrost microbial communities from Stordalen Mire near Abisko, Sweden - Palsa_T0_2 | ecosystem: Environmental > Terrestrial > Soil > Palsa > Peat permafrost | place: Sweden: Abisko... | reverse complement strand
CACCCGCGGGTTCGCCTGGCCCCGGATCAGGCCCCAGACCTCGTATCCCTGGGCGTGCAGGTGCTCGGCGAGGTAGGAGCCGTCCTGGCCGGTAATCCCGGTGATCAGCGCGCGCTTCGTCAGCAGAATCTCCGCTCTCTCCGGGCAGCCAGTGCCGATCGGGCCACGTCGCGGCAGCATACCGACACCTCCGGCCGGCCGCGAGGGACCGGCGGTACGCAAGGGACCTGCTGGTAATGTTTCCCCCCTTAGGGGGTCACGCGGGCTCGCCTCGGATCGTCGGCAGCCAGCGGCTGATGAGTCGGCAGCCAGCGGCTGATGAGGAGGCGCAATCTGCGTGAGCACCACGGATCGCCCGCTCCGCGTCGCCATGCTGTCCTACCGGAGCAAGCCGCACTGCGGCGGTCAGGGCATCTACCTGCGCCATGTGTCCCGTGAGCTCACCGCGCTCGGTCACCACGTCGAGGTCTACTCCGGCCAGCCGTACCCGGAGCTGGAGCCGGGGCCGCTGCTGCGCCCGCTGCCGAGCCTCGACCTGTACCGGGAGCCCGACCCGTTCCGCACCCCCCGGCTGGGTGAGTACCGCGACTGGATCGACGTCCTCGAGGTCGGCGCGATGTGGACGGCGGCCTTCCCGGAGCCGCTCACGTTCAGCCTGCGGGCGCTGCGCGCACTGCGGCAGCGGCCAGGCGACTTCGACGTCGTGCACGACAACCAGGTGCTCGGCTACGGCATGCTGGGCATCGCCCGGCTCGGCCTGCCGCTCGTGACGAGCATTCACCACCCGATCAGCGTGGACCGGCGGATTGAGCTGGCGGCGGCCACCGGCCTGGCCAGGCTGTCCAAGCGCCGGTGGTACGGGTTCGTCCGGATGCAGGGCAGGGTCGCGCGCCGGGTGGGACCGGTGCTCACCGGCTCGGCGTCCTCGCGCGACGACATCTGCCGCGATTTCCGGGTGGCACCGGAGGATGTGCACGTCATCCCGCTCGGCGTCGATACTCGCCTGTTCCATCCGCGGCCGGCCCCGCGGGCGGCCGGCCGGATCCTCGCGGTGGCGAGCGCGGACTCGCCCGTCAAGGGGATCGCCACCTTGCTGCGCGCGGTCGGGAAGCTCGCCACGGAACGGGATGTCCACCTCATCGTCGTCGGCAGGCCGGCCGCCGGCGGGCCGACCGAGCGACTCGTCGGCGAGCTCGCACTGGGCGACCGGGTGCGGTTCGTCTCCGGGATCAGCGACCGCGAGCTGGCCGAGCTGGCCGCCAGCGCCGAGATCGCCGCCGTGCCCTCGCTCTACGAGGGCTTCTCGCTGCCCGCCGTCGAGCACATGGCCTCGGGAACCCCGCTGGTGGCCAGCCGCACCGGCGCGCTGCCCGAGGTGACCGGCGACGCCGCGGTGCTGGTGACTCCCGGCGACGCCGAGGAGCTAGCCGCCGCGCTGCGCCGCCTGCACGACTCGGCGCGCGAGCGCGAGCGCCTCGGCGACGCCGCGTGGCACCGGGTGCAGGAGCGCTTCGCCTGGCCGGCCGTCGCCCGCGCGACCGTGGCTCAGTACCTCCGCGCGATGGAGGGAGCGCCGCGCAGGGTGGAGGGAGCGCCGCGCACGGTGGAAGGAGCGCCGCCCTGCTGACCGTCGACTTCGCCCGCTTCCCCGTCCGGCCGGGTGACCGGGTGCTCGATCTTGGCTGCGGCGCGGGCCGGCACGCGTTCGAGGCGTTCCGGCGAGGCGCGCACGTGGTCGCGCTGGACACCGACGAGGGCGAGCTGCAGAAGGTGGCCGGGATGTTCGCCGCGATGCGGGCCGCCGGCGAGGTGCCCGGCCGGGCGTCGGCCCGCTCGGTGGCCGGCGACGCGACCGCGATGCCGTTTCCCGACGGCTGCTTCGACCGGGTGATCGCGGCCGAGGTGCTGGAGCACATCCCGGCCGATCAGGCAGCCCTGGACGAGCTGGCCCGGGTGCTGAGGCCGGGCGGGCTCGCGGCGGTGACGGTGCCGAGCTGGCTGCCCGAGCGGATCTGCTGGCGGCTGTCTGAGGACTACCACAACGTGCCAGGCGGCCACGTCCGGATCTTCACCCGGCCCGAGCTCGAGGCCAAGCTGGCCAGGTCCGGCCTTGACGTGGGCGGTCACCATTACGCGCACGCGCTGCACTCGCCGTACTGGTGGCTTAAGTGCGCCGTCGGGGTCCGCGAGGACGACCACCCGCTGGCCCGTGCCTATCACCGCGTGCTGGTCTGGGACATCATGAAGAAACCCGCGCTCACCAGGCTCGCCGACCGCGCGCTCAACCCGCTCATCGGCAAGAGCCTCGTCATCTACGTGGCCAAGCGGGCACATGCCGGGGCCTGACAGCCCGGCTGGCGCCGCGGCACCTGGCCGGGTGGCCGCCGGTTCCGTGCTGCCGTCAGTTCCCGGGATCCTCACCGCCGGGCAGGCGCTAGCTACCGGCCGCAGCATCGCCGCGAGCCAGCAGCAGGACGGGGGGATCGGCTGGCCCGACGGCCACGTCGACCCGTGGAACCACGTCGAGTGCGCGATGGCGCTGAGCGCGTGCGGTCTGACCGATGCCGCCCGGCGAGCCTATGACTGGCTGCGCCAGGCGCAGCGGCCGGACGGATCGTGGCCGAAGGCGACGGCCGGCGGAGTGGTGACCGACCACGCGGCGGAGAGCAATCAGGTCGCGTACCCGGCCGTCGGCGTCTGGCATGAGTTCCAGGTCACCGGCGATGAGGCGTTCGCGGCCGCGATGTGGCCCACCGTGCGCCGGGCGATCGAGTGGGTGCTCGGCCTGCAAACCGCGCGCGGCGAGCTCGCCTGGGAACGGGGCGCGGACGGCGCCGCCGCGTCCGACGCCCTGCTGGCCGGCTGCTCAAGCGCGCATCAGAGCCTGCGCTGCGCGATCGCCCTCGCGGACCACCTGGGCGAGCCGCAGCCAGACTGGGAGCTCGCCGCCGACCAGCTCGGGCACCTGGTCGCCTGCCATCCCGAGGCGTTCGCCGACAAGAGCAGGTTCTCGATGGACTGGTATTACCCGGTCCTCGGCGGCCCGGTGCGCGGCAGCGCCGGCCGGGAGCGGCTGGCGGCGGGCTGGGACACCTTCGTCGTGCCCGGACTCGGTGCCCGCTGCGTCAGCGACCAGCCGTGGGTGACCGGCGCGGAGACCTGCGAGCTGGTGCTCGCGCTCGATGCGGTGGGTGACCGCTCCCGCGCGCTGGATCTGTTCGCCAGCGTCCAGCACCTGCGCGACCCGGGCGGCGGGTACTGGACCGGCTGGCAGTTCGCCAACCAGGCGCACTTCCCGGCCGAGCAGAGCAGCTGGACGGCAGCCGCGATCATCCTGGCCGCCGACGCCCTGGCCGGCGCGACCGGCGGGTCAGGGATCTTCCGCAGCGCCGCGGCACGGTGGCCGGCCGGCCTGCCCGCAGAGCCCGCCGCCTGCGGCTGCCGCCAGCCTGCCGCGCCGCCCGGATAACGGCCGGCGCCGGCCCGGGACGCCCGCCGCGCCTCAGCCGATGCCATCCCCGGTCCGTTGCAGGACCCTGAGCGAGCCCTCGTGCCTGACCTCGGCGAACGCGCCAGAACGCAGGGCGCGCTGGTAGATCAGGTACGGCGGCCGGCCGCCATCTGCCGGGTCAGGAAACACGTCGTGAATGGCCAGCGCGCCGCCAGCGGCCACCCACGGCGCCCAGCCCTCATAGTCGGCCCGGGCGGCCGCGTCGGTATGTCCGCCGTCGATGAACAGCATGCCGAGCGGCGTCCGCCACAGCCCGGCAACGTCAGCGGATCTGCCGACCACCGCGATGACGTGGTCCTCCAGCCCGGCCTTAGCCAGAGCCGACCGGAAATGCGGCAGCGTGTCGAGCCGGCCGGTGGCCGGGTCGACAAGCTCGGGGTCGTGATACTCCCAGCCCGGCTGATTCTCCTCCGAGCCGTGGTGATGGTCCACGGTCACGACCAGCTGGCCTGCCTCCCGCGCCGCCGCCGCCAGGTAGATGGTGGACTTCCCGCAGTAGGTGCCGATCTCGGCGACCGGGCCGAGCGCCGCGTAGGCGGCGGCGGTCTCGAACAGCGCCAGGCCCTCGGCGGGCGGCATGAACCCCCTGGCCGCCTCGGCTGCCTGCCTGAGCTGCGCCGGCAAGACGTTCCGCATGACGGACAGTCTCCGCCGCTCGCCCTTGCCCCGGCGAGGCGGGTCATGCTCTACTCCCGGGGAGACCAAGGGAGACCAGCCGATGAAGGTGCGGGTCGACCGCGACGCCTGCGAGGCGAACGCGGTCTGCGCCGGCCTGGTGCCCGAGGTCTTCGAGGTCGACGATGACGACATCCTGCACATCCAGCCCGGCGAGGTGCCGGCGGAGCTCATGGCCACGGTGCGGCTGGCGGTGCGGTCATGCCCGAAGGCCGCGCTCCGGCTCGAATAATCGCCGCCGCGGTCTACAGTTCGGCTATGCGGGTTGCGCTGTGCCAGCTGCCGGTCAGTCCCGACCCGGCGGTCAACCTCGAGCGGGTCCGGAAGGCCGTGGCCGATGCCGCCGGCCAGCGCGCCGGGCTGGCCGTGTTCCCCGAGGCGACGCTGGCCAGGTTCGGGAGTGACCTGCGGGCAGCGGCGGAGCCCCTGGACGGCCCGTTCTGCCGCGGTCTGTCCGGGATCGCGCGGGACGAGGGCGTGGCCGTGCTGGCCGGAGTCTTCGAGCCGGCGCCCGGCGGGCGCGTCTACAACACCGTGGTCGCGTATGACGCCGCTGGCGTGCTGGTCGCTGCCTATCGCAAGATCCACCTGTATGACGCGCTCGGCCAGCGGGAATCCGCGCTGGTCGCGCCGGGATCCGAGCCGGTCCTCGTCGAGCTCGCAGGGCTTCGGACCGGCATTATGACCTGCTACGACATCCGGTTCCCCGAGCTGGCCAGGGCGCTCGCGGCGGGCGGCGCCGAGCTGATCGTGGTGCCCGCGGCGTGGGCTGCCGGGCTGTTCAAGGAGGAGCACTGGGTCACCCTGGTCCGCGCCCGGGCGATCGAGAACACGGTCTGGGTGGCGGCGGCCGGCCAGGTGCCCGACCCCGCCGATCCGGCCGGCGGAGCGCCAACCGGGGTCGGCCGCAGCATGCTGGTCGACCCGATGGGCACGGTCAGGCTGGACCTCGGCCCGGCCCCGGGCATCGCGGTCGGCGAGGTCGACCCCGGGGTAACCGCCCAGGTCCGGGCCGTGCTGCCGAGCCTGGCGAACCGCCGGGAAGACGTGTTCGGGAAGTTCTGGAAACCAGGATCACGGAGATAAATGGGGGCTGGAGCCCCGCCTTATTTCCGCGATAACGAAACAGCGAGGATCACTCACGGCTGGGGTCGCTCGCGGCCGGGTCACTCGCGGCTGGCGGCGCTGCGCCGGTGCCTGTGCACTGCCCATGCCACCGCGGCGGCCAGGACCACCGCCGCGGCCGCGATGGCAAGCCCGGTGCTTGCTGTCTTCTCGATGGACGCGTAGGCAGACCCGGCGAGGTAGCCCAGCAGACAGTAGCCGACGCCCCATACGATCCCGCCCAGCACGTTGAAGAAGAGGAACGTGCGGTACGGCACCTTCGCCGCGCCGGCGGCGGCCGGGACCACGGCTCGCACGACCGCGACGAAGCGGCCGATCAGGACGCCGAGGCCGCCTCTGGCCTGCAGCGTTGACCTGGCGCGCTCCACCCCGCCGGGAATCCGGCGAAGTGCCCGGGCGGCGAACAGGCGATCACCCATCCGCCTGCCGATCTCATAGCCCACCAGCGGACCGAGAATCGCGGCCGCCACCACCACCACCACGAGCAGTACGATGGACACGTGCCCGCGGCTCGCCAGCACCCCGCCCAGCACCACCGCAGCCTCTCCGGGCAGCACGAAGCCGAGGAAGACCGCTGTCTCACCGAAGACAAGCGCCGCGACCACGAGATAGGCGGGCCAGCCGCTGAGATTGGTCAGCCCGGCGGTAATCGATCCCAGCACAGTGCCCGTCTCTCGCTAGTCGCGCCGCGCCCGTCGCTTGCCAAGTCGCGCCGCCAGTCCGCTGCCGTTCCCCGGCTTGCCATGATCTAGTAGGAGATCATGGCAGTCCGCCTGGTCCCGGGAAGGGGGCGGTGATGCCAGCCACGACCCCGTCATTCTCCGCGATCAGCCCGGCTGGCGGATACGTGCGCCAGCAGGACGCGTTCACCGGGCGGATCACCAGGGACGGATCGAGCGGGTACCAGGCTGAGCCGGGGCGGTACGTGCTGTATGCCTCACTCGCCTGCCCGTGGTCGCAGCGCGCGCTGATCGTCCGCCGGCTGCTCGGCCTCGAGCAGGTGATCGGCGTGACCCTGACCGATCCGATCAGGGACGAGCGCGGCTGGCGATTCCCGGCCAGCCAGGGCGGCCGCGACCCGGTCACCGGCGCACGGTTCCTCTCCGAGCTGTACCAGGCCACCGACCCGCTTTACGTGGGCTGGTGCACAGTCCCGTGCATCTGGGACACCAGGACCCAGCGGATTGTCACCAACGACATTCCGCAGGTCACCCTCACCATGGAGACCGAGTTCAGCGACTTCCACCGGGCACGAGCGCCACAGCTCTATCCCCCTGGCCAGCGCCGCGAGATCGACGCAGTGAGCACGCTCATCTTCCACGCCGTCAACAACGGGGTGTACAAGACGGGCATGGCGAGGACGCAGGCGGCTTACGAGGAGGCGTTCGACTCGCTGTTCGCCACCCTGGAGGTTCTTGAGGAGCGGCTGGCGCGGCGCCGGTTCCTGCTCGGCGGCCAGATCTGCGAGGCTGACATACGGCTATACCCGACACTCGCCAGATTCGATGCCGTCTACTACGTCCACTTCAAGTGCAATCTGCGCCGTCTGGTGGACTACCAGCATCTGTGGGGTTACGCCCGGGACCTGTTCCAGCGAGCCGGATTCGGCGACACCACCGACTTCGGCCAGATGAAGCGGCACTACTACCAGTCGCAGGACTGGATCAACCCCTCCAGGATCGTGCCCAAGGGCCCGTTCGCCGACTGGCTCGAGCCCCATGGCAGGGAGCGCCTTTCCGGCTGATCAGCTGAGCAGGGCGCCACCCCGGGCCGGCGCGGCAGGTAGCCTGGTGCGCGGAACTGACAGCTCAACAAGCTTCGGAAGAGGGCGATGTCCGCCGTGTCTTCTGAGTCTCCGCGGGTACCCGCGGATCTCACCGCGCAAGCAGACGGCCGCGCCATCTCGAGGGCGCCCGCCAGGTCCGCCGGGGAAGAATCGCCCGGGGAAGATCAGCCGAGGACCGCGGCTGGCGCCGCTGACCATGCGCCGGGTACCGATTTCGGGCCGAACCAGTGGCTCGTCGATGAGCTCTACCAGCGATACCAGGACGATCCCGGCTCGGTCGACCAGGCCTGGTGGAACTTCTTCGCCGACTACCAGCCGCAGCAGCCAGACGCAGCTCCGGCACCCGCGTCCCCGGCGCCACCAGTGGCCACTACCAGGGCGCCGGCACCCGCGTCCCCGGCGCCACCAGTGGCCAGCACCAGGGCGCCGGCACCCGCGTCCCCGGCGCCACCAGTGGCCAGCACCAGTGCGCCGGCGCCCGCCGTCCAGCGGTCAGCAGCCGCTGCGCCGGCGCCCGCCGTCCTGGCGCCCGCGTCGCCGGAGCCGGTGGTCCCCGAGTCCGCATCGACCGGCGGGAATGCCTCGGCAAACGGGACAGGCGCAGCGGGCGGGGCCGCTGCAGCGGCAGACGCCGCGAGGGAGCAGGCAGACGCCGCCAGGGAGCAGGCTGCCCCGGTGCCGGCGGACCTGCCGGCCTCGGTTCCGGCGGTGCCAGCCCAGCCAGCGACCGCGCTGCGGAGCGGGGCCACCGAGATCCGCCTCCGCGGCGCCGCCGCGCGCACGGCGCAGAACATGACCGCGAGTCTCGCCGTGCCAACCGCGACAAGCGTGCGCGCGATCCCGGCGAAGCTGCTGGTCGACAACCGCATCGTGATCAACAATCACCTCAGCCGGGGCCGCGGCGGCAAGGTGTCGTTTACTCACCTCATCGGCTATGCCGTGGTCAGGGCCCTGGCCGCCGCGCCGGAGATGAACAATTCCTACGCCGAGGCGGATGGCAAGCCGCTGCTTGTCGAGCCCGAGCATGTCAACCTCGGCCTCGCGATCGACGTGCAGAAGGACGACGGATCACGGCAGCTGCTGGTGCCGGGCATCAAGTCCGCCGAGATGATGGATTTCCGCCAGTTCTGGATGGCGTATGAGGACGTGGTCCGCAAGGCACGGATCGCCAAGCTGACGGTCGAGGACTTCGCGGGCACCACGATCAGCCTGACGAACCCGGGCACCATCGGCACCGAGCACTCGGTGCCCAGGCTGATGGCCGGGCAGGGGTGCATCGTCGGCGTCGGCGCGATGGAGTACCCGGCGGCCTATCAGGGCGCGTCGCAGGAAACGATGGCCAGGCTCGCCATCAGCAAGACCGTCACGCTGACCTCGACCTACGATCACCGGATCATCCAGGGAGCGCAGTCCGGCGACTTCCTCAGGCTGATCCACCGGCTGCTGCTCGGCGAGGACGGCTTCTACGATGCGGTCTTCCAGGCGCTGCGGATCCCGTACGAGCCGATCCGGTGGGTCAGGGACATCCCGGCCGGGCACGAGGACGACATCAGCAAGGCCGCCCGGGTGCACGAGCTGATTCACGCCTACCGGGTGCGCGGCCACCTCATGGCGGACACCGACCCGCTGGAGTACAAGCAGCGCAAGCACCCTGACCTGGACATCAACGAGCACGGCCTGACCCTGTGGGATCTCGAGCGGGAGTTCGCGACCGGAGGATTCGGCGGATCCCCGCGGATGCGGCTGCGGGAGATTCTCGGCGTGCTGCGCGACTCGTACTGCAGGACGGTCGGCGTCGAGTACATGCACATGCAGAACCCGGAGGAACGCGCCTGGCTGCAGGAGCGGGTCGAGCGGCCGCACGGCAGGGCCGAGCATGACGAGCAGATCCGCATCCTGTCCCGGCTGAACGTGGCCGAGGCGTTCGAGATGTTCCTGCAGACGAAGTTCGTCGGCCAGCGCAGGTTCTCGCTAGAGGGCGCCGAGTCGCTCATCCCGCTGCTCGACGCGGTGCTGACCGAGGCAGCCAGGCAGCACCTGGATGAGGCCGTCATCGGGATGGCCCACCGCGGCAGGCTGAACGTCCTGGCGAACATCGTCGGGAAGTCCTATGCGCAAATCTTCCAGGAGTTCGAGGGGAACCTGGACCCGAGCACGACGCACGGATCCGGTGACGTGAAGTACCACCTGGGCGCGGACGGCGTCTACGCCACGGGTGACGCCGAGATCAAGACGTCGCTGGTGGCCAACCCGAGCCACCTGGAGGCGGTCGATCCTGTCGCCGAGGGCATCGTCCGGGCCAAGCAGGACGTCATCGACAGGGGCGAGCCCGGGTTCACCGTGCTGCCGGTCCTCATCCACGGCGATGCAGCGTTCGCCGGCCAGGGGGTCGTAGCCGAGACGCTCGAGCTGTCGCAGCTGCGCGGCTACCGGACCGGCGGCACCGTCCACATCGTGGTCAACAACCAGGTCGGCTTCACCACGGCACCGGAGTCCTCGAGGTCGAGCGTGTACAGCACGGACGTGGCCAGGACCATCCAGGCACCGATCTTCCATGTCAACGGGGACGACCCGGAGGCGGTCGCGCGAATCGGCAGGCTGGCGTTCGCCTACCGGCAGGAGTTCAGGAAAGACGTCGTCATCGACATGGTCTGCTACCGCAGGCGCGGTCACAACGAGGCCGACAACCCGTCGTTCACCCAGCCGCACATGTATGACCTGATCGACGCCAAGCGGTCGACCCGCAAGCTCTACACCGAGTCGCTCATCGGGCGCGGGGACATCACGATGGAGGAGGCCGAGCAGGCGCTCCGCGACTACCAGCTGGAGCTCGAGCGGGCCTTCAAGGAGACCAGGGACGCCGCCAGCTCACCGGCAGAGCCGGGCGCGGTGGTCATGCCTCAGCCGGGGCTGCGGCTGCCGACCGCTCCCGACCAGACCCCCACGGCCATCACCGACGAGTCCATCAAGCGCATCATCGATACCCAGCTGACCATGCCCGACGGCTTCACCCCGCACCCGAGGCTGGCGCCGTTGCTGCAGCGCCGCGCGACCATGGTGGCTGAGGACGCCATCGACTGGGCGACCGGTGAGCTGCTCGCTTTCGGATCCGTGCTCATCGACGGCCATACGGTGCGGCTGGTCGGGCAGGACACCCGCCGGGGCACCTTCGGGCAGCGGCACGCCGTCATCGTCGACCGGCACACCGGGGAGGAATACACGCCGCTCCGGCAGTTCAACAGCGCGACCGTGCGGTTCCACACCTACGACTCGCTGCTGTCGGAGTTCGCCGCGGTGGGATTCGAGTACGGCTACTCGGTCGCCAGGCCCGATGCCCTGGTGTGCTGGGAGGCCCAGTTCGGCGATTTCATCAACGGCGCGCAGACGATCGTGGATGAGTTCATCAGCTCCGGCGAGCAGAAGTGGGGCCAGCGCTCCGGCGTGGTACTGCTGCTGCCGCACGGCTACGAGGGCCAGGGGCCTGACCACTCGTCGGCCAGGACAGAGCGCTTCCTCGGGCTCTGCGCGCAGGACAACATGACGGTCGCCATGCCGACAACGCCCGCGAACTACTTCCATCTGCTCCGCTGGCAGGCGCTGTCCGGGCGGGTCAAGCCGCTGGTCGTCTTCACGCCCAAGTCGATGCTGCGGCTGAAGACCGCGACATCGCCCGTCGCGGCGTTTACCTCGGGGTCCTTCCGCCCGGTGCTCGGCGAGCAGCCCGGCAGCGACGACGCGGCAGTGCGGACAGTGCTGATCTGCGCCGGCAAGATCTACTATGACCTGGCCGCAAAGCGCGAGGCCGACGGGCTTACCGGCATCGCGATCGTGCGGCTGGAGCGGCTGTACCCGCTGCCTGCCGACGAGCTGCTCGCTGAGCTGTCCAGGTACCCGGGCGCCACGGAGATCCGCTGGGTCCAGGAGGAGCCTGCCAATATGGGCGGCTGGCCGCACATGGCGCTTCGGCTACCGGAGCTGCTGCGCCGGCCGATCCGGCCGGTCTCGCTGCCGCCGAGCTCGGCTCCGGCAGGCGGTTCCGCCAAGGCGCACGCGGCCGAGCACGCTGCGCTGATCGACACGGCGCTGCGCCAGGACCGCTAGCCGATGTATTTCACCGACCGCGGCATAGAGGAACTGGCGGACCGGCGCGGCGACGACGAGGTTACGCTGGGGTGGCTGGCCGAGCGGATGCGCGAGTTCGTCGATCTCAGCCCCGAGTCCGCGGTGCCGGTCGACCGGCTCGCGAGCTGGCTGGCGCGGATTGACGAGGACGACGAGTAGCGCGGGCCGGCTGGCGGGCACGGGAGCACGCTGGCCAATTCGCGATACATCTTGACTTTCGGATGACACGACATATCGTCAGTATCGTTGGCGTCGGCGGAGCCAAGCCGCCAGCAAGGCGCCGGCCGGCCCAGGAGCGGGCGAGCCGGGAGTGGGCGGCCCGGGAGTGGGCGGCCCGGGAGTGGGCGGCCCGGGAGCCGGCGGCCCGGGAGCCGGCGGCCCGGGAACAGGCGGCCCGGGAACAGGCGGCCCGGGAACAGGCGGCCCGGGAACAGGCGGCCCGGGAGCGGAAAGGAGGCACGATGCCGCGCTGGATTATTGACGCCCCGAAGGTTCTCGAGTTCGACGGCGTCGCGGCGCTGCGGGTCCGGGTCATCTCCGGCACCGTCGCGGTTCTCGCGTCCGATGCCGGGCCAGCCGTCGATGTCGCCAGCCTGGCAGGCCAGCCGCTGCTGATCAGTCATGAGGCAGGCATCCTGACGGTCAGCTACGAGGATCTGTCCTGGGACGGACTGCTCGGCTGGCTGCGCCCGCAGCGGCATTCCGCTGACGTCACGATCACCGTGCCGCGTGGCTGCCCGACGCAGCTCGGCGTCGTGAACGCCAGCGCCATCGTGTCCGGAATCTCGGCGAATGTCTCCATCAAGAGCGTATCCGGCGACATCACGCTCGATAGCGTGAGCGGCAAGGTGGACGCGAAGACCGTGTCCGGCGACCTGGAGGCGCGCGGGCTGGACGGCGGCGTCACGTTCAACTCGGTGTCCGGGGACCTGACGCTGGCCGGAGGATCCGTGCAGGAGCTTGACGCGAAGACCGTCAGCGGGAAGGTCACCGCCGACGTCGGCCTGCGGCCCGGCGGCGCCCTCCGGGTCACCACGGTCTCCGGTGAGGTGGCAGTCAGGCTGCCGGCCGGAACCAGCGCGGAGGTGGATCTCCGGTCCACCTCGGGCAAGGTGCGGACCGGGTTCGACGATCTGCAGTCTGCCCGGGGCCCGGGCTCCAGCACCGTGGCCGGGACGCTCGGTGACGGCGCGGGAAGGATAACCGTCACGACCCTGTCCGCGCCCGTCACGCTGCTCCAGCGGGGGCAGCCGCCGTGTCCGGCAGATACGCCAGGCGGCCCGGCGGGTGAGGCCTGATGAGCCCGGTCTTCCGGCACGGCCGGCTCCGGCTTTACCTGCTCAAGCTGCTCGATGAGGCGCCCCGGCATGGCTACGAGGTCATCCGGCTGCTGCAGGACCGTTTCATGGGTGTCTACGCCCCGTCCCCGGGCACCATCTATCCCCGGCTGGCCAGGCTGGAGGAAGAGGGGCTGGTCACCCACGACGAGGTGGACGGCAAGAAGGTGTACCGGATCACCGACAAGGGCCGCGAGGAGATCCGGGGCAGGCTCGATGACCTGGCGGACCTTGAGGAGGAGATCACCGAGTCAGTCAGGGATATTGCGCGGGAGGTCACCGAGGACGTCCGGGATACTGTCCGGAACCTCCGGGAGGAGCTGACCGCGGCGTCACGCGAGGTAAGGGACGGCAGGGAGCGGGCCCGCGACGCCGCGCGGGAGCAGGCCAGGAGGGCCCGCGATGAAGTGCGGGACAGCGCCAGGCAGGCGCGGGACGAACTGCACGGCGAATCCAGCGTCACGAGCGGCGGCAGCCCTCGTGACCAGGCTGGCGACCCCGCGGGCGGCGTCGCCGAAGGGACCAGGCGCGCCGGCAGGCCTGCGCAGTCCGGCGATGGCACGGAGACAGCCGGCGGCACCGGGGGCCGTGACGGCGGCACGGGAGGCTACGGCCGTGGCGCTGGAGGCCGTGGCGGCAGGGAATCGGCTGGCAGCCGCGCGCGGGCGGGCGGCGGCAGGGACCGGCCCGGCGGAGAGGAACGGGGCGAGCGGCCGGGCTGGCAGGAGTGGCCGGGCTGGACCGGCTGGGCCAGCCGGACGGGCTGGCGCGGCTGGCCTGACGCGGCGGGCCGGCCAGGACGCGCCGGCCGGCCAGGCACCGGCCAGTCAGGCACCGGCCAGTCAGGCACCGGCCAGTCAGGCACCGGCCGGTCAGGCACGGACAGGCCAGGCGCCGGCCGGCCGGACGCTGGCATGTTCAGGGACCTGGAGCGGATGGGGCTCGACTTCGCCAGGGAACTCATGGCCGCCTCGTGGCGGACTGATGCCTTCGGGGCGGATGCCCTCACCGATCTTCGCGTCATCCTTGAGGACACGCTGACCAGGATCAAGGACGAGGTCTTCGGCACCGCCGGCCCCTGGTCGGCCGAGACGGACAAAGAAGGCGCAAGCCCCGCGGACGGCAAGAGCGGCGAGAGCGGCGCGGGCCCCGGCGGCGAAGGCGGCGAGGCTGGCGCCGAAGACGAGACCGGCGGCTCCGCGAGCACGGAAGGTAACTAGCGCGGCGTCCGCCGAGGTTCACCGGTCGTTCCGGCGCCCGCCCGTGGCGAGCGCCTGCGGGCAGGCCGACCGGTAGCTGGTTGGCTCGTCAGACTGTGAAGACGACCTTTCCGAAGAGGTCGCCGGAGATCATCGCCGCGAATCCGTCGGCGGCGCCGGCCAGCGGCAGGATGCGGTCGATCTTCGGGCGAACGCCGGTCTGCTCGCAGAATCGCAACAGGCGGCCGAGCTGATCACGCGATCCCATCGTGGATCCCACCACGGACAGCTGCAGGAAGAAGACGCGAGTCAGGTCAGCCGGCGGCACCGACCCGCTGGTCGCTCCAGAGATCACGATGATCCCGCCGGGCCTGAGCGCGCGCAGCGAGTGCGCCCAGGTGGCCTCGCCCACGGTCTCCATGACCGCGTCCACGCGCTCCGGCAGCCGGGCACCGGACGGGAACGCCTGATCCGCGCCAAGCTCGAGCGCCCGCTCGCGCTTCGCCGCACTGCGGCTCGTCGCCCAGACGCGGTAACCCGCTGCCCGCCCGAGCAAGATCAGCGCCGTGGCGACCCCGCCGCCGGCGCCCTGGACGAGCACGGTCGCCCCCGGCTCGAGGCCCGCCTTGGCGAAGAGCATGCGATAAGCGGTCAGGTAGGCGGTTGGCAGGCAGGCGGCCTCGGCGAAGGACAGGCAGGACGGCTTCGGCAGCAGGTTCCGCCGCGGCACGGCGACCCGCTCGGCGAACGTCCCGTCGTGCCGCTCCGACAGCAGCGAGCGCGACGGGTCGAGGGTCTCGTCCCCTCCCCCGGTCAGCGGATCGCCGACGACCGCGTGGATGACTACCTCGTTGCCGTCCTCATCAATGCCCGACGCGTCGCAGCCGAGGACGATCGGGAGCCGGTCTGCCGAGATTCCGACGCCGCGCAGGGTCCAGACATCATGGTGGTTCAGCGCGGCGGCCCTGACCGAGACCGTCGTCCAGCCTGCCGGGGGCGACGGATCCGGGTGCTCACCCAGGGCCAGGCCCGCCAGCGGGTCGTCGGGAGCGAAACGCGCGGCGGTGACTGCGAACATGCGTGGACCCTAGTGCACGTCTCCGTAAGTTCGTCGGGTGTTTACGGGGTCCTCGCCGTGGGGCGAGCGACTCCCGCCCGGCTCGGGTGGGGGCGGGCGGGGCGGGCCGGTGCCGGCCAGGGTGCCGGCCCGGCGGGCGACCGCCCAGGAGACGACCATCTGGGCGGCTTCGTGCTGGGCCTGGGCCACCCTGCGCCGGTGCCGGGCCTCGGCCAGCCGCTGCGCCCGGCGGTGCTGGCGCCACCGCCGCGACCCCTTCTGGCCCGGTGCAGGGGCGCGGCGGGCGGCGGCACGGGTCCGGGCCTTGGTGTCCGCGTCGTGCTGGTGGTGCTCGGCGCGGATAGCACTTCTGGCCAACACGACCCCCGACGAAATAACGGGCGTAGCCACTAAGCT
>Ga0302325_10017339_pt1 | contig 15231 bp, 13 predicted proteins | sample Palsa_T0_2_FD_201948 | JGI IMG/M metagenome (GOLD analysis project Ga0302325, IMG submission 201948) | Peat permafrost microbial communities from Stordalen Mire near Abisko, Sweden - Palsa_T0_2 | ecosystem: Environmental > Terrestrial > Soil > Palsa > Peat permafrost | place: Sweden: Abisko... | reverse complement strand
TCCATATGTCCGACGGATGGCTTCGAGCCAGCCCGTTGTGTGAAACACCGATGCATTTGGATGCCGGTCGACAAGGGTCTGCCAACGCGGATCTCCCAGTGGATCTAGTTTGTAGATCATGAATGTGTGTTCTTAATCTAAAGTTGCATGCCGCTTGGAGAGCTGACTCTCTCTTCGTTCGTTATGGTGCAGATGTTTCCAGCGATGACGCGTCTTGCTGTTCGCCGGCTACGCGGTCTGCTTAATCCTCTTGAAGGCCGGCAAGCACAGAGCGTAGGCAATAACACAGGCGCCAACCCCCACTGATATGTTGGCTACCGGCCTAGTTGCCAGTCCGAGGACGCGCATGCAAAGACCGGCAAAAAGAATCCCCGCGGATACCAGCAACGCTGGTACAAAAGCCTTTCCATAGCGAAGCAGGTCTAGGCCGGTAAGTTCACGCATGCGTATGACCTGAAAGAGATAACTAACGATAATCGCCAGCAGGGCTGCGACTTGGCCTCCCACCACCCCAAAAAACTTGCAGGCAGGATAGATCGCGGTCAACATGACAACGGCGGAAGCAGCGACGGCGCGACGGTGCAGTGCGGGACGGCCCATAGCGGTAAAGACGATTGTGATTAAGACGTTCAATACGTTCATGAACACCACGGTGGCTGCGACCGCTAGCGGTCCGGCCGCTGCGGCATATCGAGAACCGTAGATGACGGTCAGAAGGGAATGTCCGCACAAGTAAATGACCACAACGCCTGGAAGCCCCAACAGGATTAGCCAGGAAGTCACTTCGCCAAGGATGCGGTTGACTCGCTCCTTATCCTCCTGAATATGGGCGAAGGCGGGCAGAAGAGTCGAACTCAGCATGCCCATCACAAAACCCACGGGAGTTTGTATTAGGTATATCGCCATTGAATACAGCCCCAAGGCCGATGCGGAATAGAGCTTGCCTAACACGAAGATGTCGGTGCGGGTAAAGATAAGGTTTAGAAACGACAGTCCGAATGCCCCCCTTGAAAATTTGAGAAGATCGCGGACAGCATCGCGGTCCCATCCCAGCGACGGCAACCCGGGACACAAAATATAAGAGAAGAAGCAACGGAAGACGTTCTCACTGCAATAACCGATGGCCAATGCCCACACACCACGTAGAACAAAACTGAGAACCACCGTCAGAACGACCCCACAGATAGCGCCCCCATTGTTGATAGTCATCCAACGTCCGAACTGCATCTCCTTTTGCGGGACAATTGAACGGGGACTCATCGCGCCATCGAACACGGCGCCCAACAAGGTCACCCGAAGCAACGCAGACAGTTCCGCGGTCCCATAAAAATGGGCGACCCAGGGGGCCATGACAAAAATAATCACGTACGTGCTGAGCGCCCGGCCCATCCCCATCCACCAACCAGCATCGAGGTATGCCTTCTCGCATCCCCTCGGGTTTTGAATGACGGCCGCCCTAAGTCCCACTTCAGTCAACGCACCGACGATTGCCGCGGAGGACATGACAATCGCCATGGTTCCAAACGCGCTCGGCGCCAGCAGGCGTGTCAGCACGATGTTACGGACAAACCGGCTAGCCTGCTCGGCAACGCTTCCGCTTGCCAGAAATACTCCGCCCCGCATAGCTTTGGCTCGGAGCGTAGGGCCGAGCAGAAGTCGGTCAAGGGCTGCCTTGCTACGTTCGTAAATTCCCTGGAAATCCATTACTCTCCTCTAAGCACTCAGCAGCACGCCCTGGCGATGTCCGCGACCGTCAACGCGGCCCACATCGTCGGCAGCCTCGGCGAGCAAAAGTTCAGGACGCGTGGCCGCCACTCCCAACAGGCCTTGTCTTTGGGGCTATTCTTCTGGCCAAAGGCGGCGTGAACCATATTAGTGCCCATTTGACCGTTGTTCCCAGCGTGATCTTATGTTTCACGGCCCTGGAGACAGCCTGACGCGCGTCATGATATCTACCGCCCTCCAAACACCAGTTCGCCCAATGTGAGTGCAGAGCCCCTAAATGTCGCTCAACTATCCTGCGCAGATCTGGCGGCAATGCGGGATCCATCCTCAGCCATTTCTCCAACATGCGTTGCTGCTCTCGAAACTGCACCTCCACGTTGTCCCATGAGCGACATGTGGAACCAGGAGGAGAGGGACTTCTATCCGTCAGAATGAGCTGCTTGTTTACGTACGCAACGGAAGTTATGAGGAATAGACGGAGATGAAAGTCCCGGTCCTCCGCAAACGAAATATCAGGACTAAACCCGCCGATCCGCCGAACCAAGTCGGCCTGCGCGACCGACGCTGACAACCAAAAGCCACAGAACGATTCTGCAATCAACCTTGCGGCGTCGGGCTCGATTCCTACCGTTTGCTGATATTGCCTTCCATGGATTCGAAAACTGCTGCTGATGTCCATACCCGAGTCGTTCACCAGACGCGCATCCGCAACGCAAACACCACACTCGTCCTTGAACTGTTCGAGCGCTTTCACCTGCCATTCCAACTTTTCGGGAACCCAAACGTCATCCGAATCGAGAAATGCGATGTATTTGCCCTGCGCCTTTGCGATTCCGGCATTTCGGGCAATACTCGCACCCTGATTTGGCTGGCTAAAGAAGAGTATTCGATGACAGCCATTCGTTCTTTGACTAGTGAATTTCTCAATCACGTCACGCGAGCCGTCTGTGGAACCATCATCCACGACTATAATTTCGAAATTGGGGTATGTCTGCGCCAGAACGCTTTCGATGGCTGCAATCGTCTGTTGAGCTCGATCGTAGGTCGGGATGACGACTGAAACCAACGGTCTGTCGTTCTCAGTCTCCGTCGTGGCCCTGTTTGTTGGCGTTCTCGGTGAATTCATAAGGTGATGGATGCCCGGCGCAAGCGCCTACGGCAGCAGCGCCTGCTTGAGGCCCCCGCGTCCCGGTGTCGAAGGACGGTGCTCTGATTTCTCGAGCAAGAGAAGTACAGGCAAAAGTAGAACCAGGGCCAAGAAGAAGAAGACAAAGCCACCATCGCGGTGCAAGCTCCCATGTAGAAAGCTCGGATCTACGTAGATGCTCAGCAGGGTCAACGTTGCTATACGGATTCCGTTCTTGATCACGGTCAACGGGATAACCAGGAGTATGAATAGGAGAATTTTCCAGGATGTCCGGAGGTAGAAATGAGCAGCGAGCAAACATGTGATCAACAGCGCCACGCTGGAGCGAATCCCGCTACATTCCACAGCGACCTCGATTGTCACGGTGGGGACCGAGAGTATAAAACCCTGGCGGAGCACAGGTACACCCAAGAGTTTGAAGAGAAGGTAAGCAACTTCGGTTGACCCTTGCTGAAGTAACTGGATCGTCCAAGCCAATGTCGCGTCTGGCAGCGGGACCATCAGCAACAGGAATAAGAGAGGGAACGCGGCCGCGCGCGCGGCCGCTAGCCCATAAGAACAGACAAAAGCCCCAACCCAGACAAAGACCAGGGCGAGGGTTGCCAGCGGAAGAGATCCGGACCCTAGCTTCCAGTAGGCGATACCTCCCAGAAAGATCAAGCTCGCCCCAAGAGGGATTGAGGGACGCACAACCGAAAATATCCTGTCGCGCTCGGTAAACAAGAGAAACGCGCTGATGAATGGGATAAGGACGACATGGGAAGCGGATTCCTGACTAAGCGAATACGAAACCAGCCCACCGAGCGCGCGCCAGAACATGATCGTCGAAACAAAGACTATCGATCCGAAGGCTGCATGCCCACGCGTAACTGACCCCTGCTGGCTATGTATGGTTAAGGAGCTCATTTAAGTATTTTGCGGGAATGGGAACGCCAGATCTGCATCCAGTGCGAATCTGCTCTAGAACAGCAACTTTTTGGTCGCAAAGTACGGCAGCAGCAGGAATTCCGCCGCAGAGGGCAGCGGATCTTTTAGACAGAACACGGATTCGACCCTTGTCCTTCTAATGGACTGGAGATAGGAGCCAATGCTCAGGTGCCCGCCGACTAGGTCTGATAGCGCCACTGGCGCATCGGTCACGAGGCGTAGCCAACCAACTCCGGCGCCGCCACGGCATGGTTCAATTGACCTTCCGACCTGGTCTGCGAACAGGAGATACGGAAAATCGACGCCGACGGCTTGACCCAGTGCATGAAATCCCCAAGCTCGGGCGTTGATGTCGAGCAGCTTGTACTTGCCATCGCGGGGGTCTTGCTTAAACTCCACTTCCACAATCCCGTAGTAGTTGATCGCGCGCAACAGCCGTAGAGACAGCTCTTCGACTTCCGGCAACTCTACTGTTTCGACATAGGTTGCGGCTCGACCAAATTCCCGCGGATGCTGGCGTAGGCGTTTCGCGACGAGGCTACTATGCGCCGAGCCATCGCGAAAGAAGGCGCAATAGGAAATCTGACACTCGCTGTTTCCTGGAATAATCTCTTGGAGCATGATCTCGCCAATTGGGATCCGCTGTGCCGCGGCTCGGAATAGCTTTTGCAATCGATCAGGCGTTTCGGCTCGCCAGGCTTTCGCGCCGGTCGCATAGAAAAAGTTCTCTTTGATCGCAGGCTTGATGGCAAGCGGCAACTTCGAATAAAGAGATGGAAGTTCATCTGCGCTCTGTACGTTCCAGGTTCGCGGAGACGGAATTCCAAGCTGTTCCGCAAGTTTGTATGAATTGTTCTTATCCCAGGCCCAGCGCGTCGTTTCCCACCCAGGCGTTGTGACCCGGAAGAATTCTGACAGTCGATCGCGGTGAAGGGAAAACGCCATGACAGTTTCGTCTCGCGTAGGAAAAAGGACCCAATCTCGTAACCCATACCGTTTTCCCACTTCCAGCACAGATTCTACCGTCTTGGTTTCGTTTCTCAGATCGGGCACGTGAATCACGCGGCTTACATATCTTGAGTAGCTTGAAATACAGTGTTGATCCTCCAACACGTAAACCGGAATGCCCCGCGAACCAAGACTACGAGCGATTGCCAAACCCGGATGGTCGCCCCCGATTACGAGAGCTCCCACACCCTCCCGCCGGCGCGGGGATTCCACCTCTTTGAGCACTATTTCCTTCGATACCATCTGAGTAAGTTACCGATGCCTTCCTTTGTTACGGCTAAGATGTAGAGATAGTTCTTTCGATGCGAATTCGGTGCCGGCCACAAAATAGAGGAGCGGCCCGAAGTTGCGAGCGGCGGTCGCGCCGATGAAATGGAGCCCTGGAAGCGAACTGCGAAACCCGGCCGTCAAACTGGGATAGCCGTCCATCAGATCCAGTTGTCTTGTAAGGTCCGATGACAAGAATCGATACCGCGAAATATCCACTGTATAACCTGTGCCCAGCAAGACATGATCCGCAACGTGTAGGCTGCCATCATCAAGCTTTAGTTGCAGGTATAACGATCCCACTAAATTGTTTCCGCGCACTTCTTGCGCGCGGCATTATGTTTCACACGCTTGTTTACAAAGACAGCCGGTCTGTGGGATGGATCTTTTCTGTAGCGTCTGTTTGCAATGTGAACACGAGTTGGCCATCTTCCACACTCGCATAAGCAACTCGGGCCCGTTCGCTCTCCGGGCCTTCAATTTCCCAATGGCCGTTTTCCTGGACTAATCTCATTTGGCTTCGTGCTCGCCACCATCGATCGACGGCTCCGGGAGTCGGGTTCCAGATATTTTCGCAGGCGATCATTTTCTGCAGGTAATCGAGAAGGGACTCATACACCTTGCGTGCGCGGTCATCGATCAAGTAGTCGGGATGGGCGATAAAGCTCATGAGCCCGTTTTGCCGCCGGATCAGATCGAGCTGTATCTTCCAGAGATCAATCGAATAGTCGTTCAGGAGGTGAAAGAGAGCATAGTCTTGAATCGTGGTGAGCGGCAGTTCGACGATGTCTCCCACAAAATACGGCATCACCGTGCAGCAGCCTCCGCGCCTGGGTTCCAGGTGAGCTACATTGGGAACCGACATGTCGTAAGAAAATTCAAACGCATCGTACCAGTCGGTAATTCGATACATAGCGCCTGCGCGGAACCCGTGCGCTCCGTAGCGCCGGCAGTACTCGTTGATCCTTGTCGCGCGCCGAAGGAACTCCTCGCGCCGCTGGTAGAGATTCCCGTCGTGATTCAAATCGTGCACGTTGAACTCAAAGCCACGGTCCCTGATCCGGTCAACATATTCGGGCGGAACTTTGTAGCGCTTCTCCGGAATCACCTGAAATGACGCCTTGATACCGTACGAATCGTCCAGGTCCATTAAACGATCCGTGAAATCACGCCCTGCGGCAGTCTCCACATCGTGCGTCATGATCAAGCAGCTCGGCGCCCCCTGCGGCCAGAACCAGATGAACGGTATTCTGCTGACCCCATTGGCCTCCATTAAGAGTCTCAAGAGTCCCTCATGGAATCGGTCGACGGTCGTGTCCAGGGGCCAACTGGGGAAGGGCCGGCTGTTCCAGTCGCTGAAGTAAGCTCGTTGCAAGTGGCGGCGAATAGAGACGGGAAGAAGTTCCCTGCCGAAGTAGTAGGCCTTGCGAACCCACTCATGCGTGACAAGTCTTTCTCGCCCCTGCATCATTTTTCTTTCATAGCGTTCCCGTCGCAGATTTTCGACCACCTCACTGGCATCGAAGGGCAGGGATATTTTGTGTCCGTCCATGTGAAACTGTTCCAACGCATCGAACCGGTCAGAACCGTCAAGATCGGGAGCCACCCCCCGGTTGCATCGCCCATAGCAAATCGTTTTTGGGCCGAACCGGAAAAATCCGGGATCGCCCGAGAGGCTGCTACTCTCGGCGGACAGCAATATTCCTGATGGCAGGCGGTAGTAGTCGGAAAGTACCCGGTTCACTTGTGTGTCCATGGTGTGCACAATCACGCGGTATTACGGTGAAGCAAAAGACGGCTGACGATAATCACCAGCGGGCCGCAGGATCCTTCGCGCTTGCAACAAACATCCTTGTTCATTTATGTCGAGCGCCTTCCGCGGGTTGGGGTGATCCTACTCCCCCTTTGCTATTTGCGGCGGGGCCGCTTACCCATTTGTGCTGGACCGGGTCAAACTGTCTAATGACGATGCCGGGATTCCCGAAGATTACGGAGTACGGCGGAAAGCTTTCGGTGACAACCGCATTTGCTGCCACCACACAATTGCGACCAAGTATTAACTCGCCCTGAGTGCAAATGATCGTGGCTCCCTTGCCGAGCCAGGAACCCTTGCCAATGCGAATTCGGCCGCTCTTTACACTGTGCGCTTCACCAGTCGACCCCATTCCATGTTCATCGGTGTGGCCATGGTCGCTAATCAAGACCCCCTGTCCCATTATGACGTCCCGCTCAATGTGAATGCCGTTCCTGGCAGAGATTAGGCATCGCTGCGCTATCAAGCAGTTGTCGTCGACGACAATGATAGGCTCCTCGTTCGAGTCCAGAGGAGCAACCACCTCCAGAATGGCATCCTTCCGGATTTGGATCGAACTGCCAAGCTTGATCCGATGCGCTTGGGGCCTCGACAAATCACAGGTCCAATGGACGGACAACCTGCGGCCTCTGGATGCAAACGGGTAAGTCCAATTCACCCAAATGCTGTAGAGCTTGGTGAGGCTCTGAGGAATAAGCTGCAACGGATCTCTTATTGGCAGAGGATCGTCGGCAGGGCGCACCAAAGCATTCAATATGGGTTCTGTGGTCATTCGCTTCTCCAAACGAGGTCGGTCTACGGCAGGTCGAGCCGTTTAACTACCCGGGCAGGATTCCCCGAAATAACGGAATAGGCTGGGGCGCTCCGTACTACCACAGCGTTGGGGGCGACAATGCAATTCCGACCCAAAACTAACTCGCCGCGGGAACACATGATCGCAGCTCCCTGGCCAACCGAGCATTCCTGCTCGATTCGGATTTTGCCTCCCGGCGTAGCGGGTTGATCTCTAATCGGCAGTTCAGTGTCCTCGTAACCATGGTTATGGTCCATGATCAATACCGACGGCCCCAGATGCACATCGCGCTCGATGTGAATTTGGTTCCTGGCGCTTATCCAAGTCCGCGCAGCCAAGCTGCAGTTATCGTCGATGATCACTTTTAGCTCACCCACATCCTCGCCTACCACGTTGAGCCAGACGTCCTTACCGATGACCACCGAATTGCCAAGCTTGAGCCACGGGGACATCGACCTATTCAGCGTGAGGGTATAATGCACGGACAAGTCGCGGCCCACGGACGCGATGGGGTAAGTCGTTCGTAACCACAGAGCGAACAGCTTCGACAATCCCCAGGGAACAATTTCCAGGGGGTCTACGGAACGAGTCATATTGACGATCGCGCCATCATCCACAAACATCTCCTTCAGTTCGAGATGATTTGAAACGGCGCACGTTTTGCTCCTCATACGAGAGATGTGAAGCTTCGTTGTAGCCTATTCCTTCTGAAAAACTGCATGGATCGACTCGCCGCCGCCCACTAGGGGAGCCGTTGCCAACAAAAACCGCAACACCGTCATCCGCACGAGTTTTCGCGCCACTCTCCAGGGGAGCTTTGCCTCGCCCCGGTAGGCCACGGGTGTTCGTCGAATGCCTACAGCGCTGAAGATATCGTCCCATACGTAACGCAGACTGGTTCCCACTGCAGGATTCCGGTGTGTTTCGATGGACACTTCCTTGAGTCCGGCGGTCTCGGCCAGGAATCTGAGAGCTGAAGGCGAGTAGTGGAACAGGTGTCGCGGCAGCTCCAGGCCATGCCAATAACTCCCAAACACGCGGGCCTCGGCGGAATCCACATTAGGCACCAGCACGTAGAAAATCCCTCCGGGCTTCAGCCATTCGCGGACGCGAGCCATGATGCGCCGGGGTTCATATAGATGTTCCAGCACGTCGAAACAGGTGATTACATCAAACGATTCCGGAGGAAATGAAGCCTCGAGAACATGTCCTACAAATACGTGGGCGCCGCTTCTTGCTTCAGCGTTTTTTGCGGAGTCTTTGGACATTTCAATTCCATAGAGCGCCCATTGCTTGCCTTGGAGCGACTGGAGGAATGCTCCTGAGCTGCAGCCCATATCGAGAAGCGCACCGGATTTCTTATATTGGAACAAGGTATCCTTACGGGCTCGCCAACGTTCGGGCGAGTTCTGGCCCGATCCGGAGATCAGCCGATCATAAGCGTCTGTATAATGCTGATACATTTCATCCGCTGTGGGAGGCTGGCTAAGCCAAACGAGTGAACATGCCGGACAGCGAACTAGCTTATAGCGTTGTTGTCTTCCATGAAAACGATCGGGACCCAGCAGCCACTCCTTTGCTCCCGCTTGCTCACAGACAGGACACAACTCCAGACCATCGACAGGCGCGGGGCTGTCCTTGCAGTCCGCGGCGGGGCCGGGCGCTAAAGATGGGCGGCTATTCACGATTTTCTGCCTCGGCTAGACGAATTTCCAGACGATGAACTCCGCAATCGGGTCATGGCTGGTTGACCTCATTCGGCACTTCAAAAACGTACAAACTGTGATTCAAAATCGATTTCCGAGGATATTGCAGCACCCAGCGGTAGCCATTTGGATCAGGGAGGGTCTGCCCAGTCAAAAAATTGGCGCTGACAATAACCGTTCCAGAAACGCGTTCGTTCGGCATCACAGGAGTGGCCCGTATCCCGTATGTCGCCGGCGCAACGCTCCCGAAATATGCGAGATGAATCGGCACATTTTGGTGCGCCTCCTGATAATGGCGCAGCGCGATCAGACCTTCTCCCCAATCAACGTTGCTGTCGCTCAGGAATTTGTAACTGCTCGCAGCGCTGATGGAAGGGTTGAAGTACGAGAGATAGTCCGGCGCGTATCTCAGCACGTCTCCGACATGAACGACTAGAGCAAGAAGGAGTAGCACCAACACTACCCGGCGACCTTTTGTGAATTGCCAAAGGCTGCCGCAAAGTAAAAGAACAAAGGGGTAAATGGGCAAAATATAGCGTTCACCTAGATTGAGCTTGGCCAATGTCGCCAGCATAAAATACAACATCGGGAAAATGGCCCATAAGGCGAAGGCGCGAGGAAGGGCGATGCGTCCCGAGAACATCAGTCCCACCGCACACGCGAAAAGTAGGAGGACGATGATGGGCCATTTGAGCAGAATCACTACGGGAAAATACAGCTTTGATCCGCCTCTATAACTGCGGCCCAGAAAGTATCCGTAATGCCCTCCTCCTTCGTTATGTCTGAATTGAAAGGCCAGTCCCTGCAAGAATTCGAATGCTGGCACTGGCACGGAAATGTGAAGGGTGCGTGGAGATCGATGAAGAATGGGTTCCGCCCTGTTGGGAACGTCGACGCGCGTTTGTATGCCGCTCGTCGCGAGCGTAATCCTGGAAACATGGAAGCGGTAAGCTCCCCACACGATTAGAAAGGAAATCAGTAATGCCGTCAGCGCTTTTCGCCAGTTCCATTCGGCAGGATAAATCGAGATGGAATCCGGGTTGAGAACCAGCATGAGGCCGATTACCAATACGAAAAACGGGAGTGAGGAGGCCTTGGTGAGCAACAATCCGCCCAAGACCAAACCCAACAGCACCGTTTGGGGCCAAGATCGGTCGCGATACCAGCGGTAAAGCTGGAACACTGTCGCAAACAGCATCAGCGTCACCACTCCATCGCTCGTGGCCGCGAGAGAAAAATGAGCGATGAGGGCAGGCGAAAAAGAGAAGAGAGCCAGCACGAAATTGGCTGCACTGACTGAATATAGCGACCGGGCAGCCAGCCAAAGCAATAAGCCCAATACCACACCCAGCATCGCGTCCACGGGGCGGGTGTGCCATGCCAGAACTTCGGGGTTGGGCCCGAGACCAGCGAACGAGTCAAAATCTGAATTATGCCAGGCCACGGATTCGATGTTAGGGGCGGTCTTGTCGCCGACTTGAAATCTGGAATTCATCGCTGGAAGGGTACACAACAGCCGAGCCAGCGGGGGGTTGTCGTTCATCCCTTGTCCGCCGCTGTATTGTCCGGTACGCCATTGCTCGAGGCCGGATAAGATATCGATTGGTTCGTCAAAAGTAAGCGATTGCGTTCGGATAAACCAGGCACATTGAGCTACGTACGCCAGCAACAGGATGGCGGGCAGAATAACTGTGGAAAAACTCAAATGCCGAACTGCGGTCTGAGCCGCTGCGGCGGAAGAGCTCTGTCCACAGGTCTGCTCTTGTTCCGAAATCGGCGCTAGAGATAAGTTACTGTCCATAAAGCTTGTGCCCTTGCTACAGAAGCCTCTCAGACGATTCCTGACGAATCTCTTAACCGATCCTGGTGATGGCGCACGCTCCGGAGCGCCAGCTGTGGGCTTACCCACGTCAGCAGCCATTTCACCGCTACGTTGAACGTCGGATCCATGCGAACTGCTTTCAAAGCGGCTTGGCGCGCCCTTTGGTATTGTCCGGTCTCCAGATACCAATTGGTCCATCCGCTGTGGACCCCTCGCAACTGCTCTCGAAGTAGCTTCTGGATTTTTTTCGGCAGGCGATCGCTCAAGCGCAACAGCCCTTCCAATCTGGTTTGGCTACCCTGAAGGAAGAAATCCAACCTGTTCCAATCCGCACTAACTCCGATGTGCCGAGTTTCTGCGGGCGACCGGTCAAACCAAACCAGCGGACGGTTGACGTAACAGAAGCCGGTAACCATCGCTAAGCGAAACATGAGTTCACTGTCTTCGCTGTACAAAAGTTTCGAATCGAACCCTCCTGTTTTTCTCAGTAGATCGGCGCGCGCCAGAAGAGACGACAAGTGGACGACCATCCCTGCGCCGCCTGGCCTCACGACCAGCCTGAGCACCTCCGTGCTAATCCCCATTTCGGGTTCATGCCGATAGCTCTCCTCAGCCATCTGGAATAGCGTCCGTGTTTCAGGGTGATTGAATAATCGCGTGTCCGTATAGCATGCGCCGCACTGAGGGCTGAAACGCCTGAGGGCCTCGAACTGTCGCTCCAGCTTGTCTTTTTCCCAGAGATCGTCGGAGTCCAAGAAAGCAATCCATTCGCCACGTGCTTCTTCGATCCCGCGGTTCCGCGCCACGCTCACTCCCTGATTAGCCTGAGCGTAGTAACGGATTCGATCGTCAAAAGCCTCCGCGAGAATCTGCGCTGTACCATCCGTTGAACCGTCATCCACGACGATTACTTCGAGGTCGGAGAATGTCTGTGCGAGGACGCTTTCAATCGCGTTTTGCACCTTGCCAGCTCGCTCGTAGGTTGGGATAACGACCGATACTTTGGGATTCATGAAACTCTGCCTTCCGATTTGCCGGCCCTGCTAAGTTCGGGCCACGAAAGTCTTGTCAGAGCGAAACCCGCTCGGCTTTAGCTGTTCTAGCGGAGGCGTTCGTGCTGGTGTCGGAATCTGCCTGTGGAAAGCTCTTTGGATCGGAAGTCTTCTTTTCGCTCGCTACTTTTTCACGCCAGGTAAACCGGCGGTTCAGTTCGTAGTTAAAAACGGTGCCGACGAGGATCGCAACGAGCTGAAACCCAAGGGCAAAGATGTAGGATTCTTTGGGTGACCGACCGCTTTGCAGATACGTGTGATAAAAGCGGGTAAAACCCGCAAAGGTCAACGTGGAAGCCGCCATCCCGACCAAGCAAAGCCCAAGATAAGAAGCATATCCCCGCAGGACGGACCAGCCGCGGTGCCCGCGATCCACAAACGTCCAGGCGTTGTTGAAAACGTAGTTCGTGAGGTTCGCAAAAAGGGTTGCCAATGCTGAAACGCGCCAATCTCGTACTCCAAATAATGCGGCAAACCCCACGAAAGCGCCGAGGTTCACAATTGTCCCCGATGCGCCGACAATCGCGAACTTGATGAAGCGAACAGACATGTAGCGGCTGACAGAGGAGAGCTTCCAAAGCTGTCCCAGATACTGAAAAATGATTTTAGAGGACAACTTGGATTGCCCAGCCACACGCTCTCGAAACGTGTACGGCACCTCCGCAAGCCTCGAGGGAGCCAGCCTCGCAATGATCTCCAGCAAAATTTTGAAGCCGCTTGAATCGAGTTGCTTGTGAATCCGGATGAAGTCACCGCGGCGCATAATGAAATATCCGGACATCGGATCCGTGAGCTGCACACCAAGAAACGTCTGCGCCAATTTGGTGGCCACCCAGGATTGGAATCGCCGCACGGCATTCCACGACCCAGTTCCTCCGCCTTTTACGTAGCGGCTGGCGACCACAATCTCCGCGCCGGAGTCTAGAGCTGCGATCATCTGCGGCAGGATCGCTGGATCGTGTTGAAGGTCAGCGTCTATGACACCAACATATTCGCTAGAGGAAGACAAAAAGCCCTCTATGACAGCGGGACTGAGGCCGCGATCCGCGGTGCGGCGAAGAACCCGAACGCGCGGATTCTGAGTGGCCAATTCTTGAGCAACAGCCCACGTACGATCGGGCGAATCGTCGTCTGCAATGAGCAGTTCGTAGTCCGCGCCAGGTAGCGCAGTGGCCACGTCATGAATGAGGCGTGGTACGTTTTCGGCCTCATTGTATGTTGGAGAAACTATAGTTAGTTTCACGTTCCTCACTCCCTGACCCAGGCGCTCTCTCGAACTTGGCTGATCTCGTGTGGCGCTCCTGCTCGATACGCCGCGATCGTTTCGCGATACGCTTCGAGAAGTACCCTCCCCGCGGCAGTCCACGTAATTTGCGGGGCCGTTTCGAGGCACGTAGCGCGGAGCCTTTCGAGCAGTTCGCGATTTTCGTGCAGCATAGTGATGTGTTGCGTCAGGGCGTCAACGTCTCCGATTCGATGCATTAACCCCGTTTTCATATGGCTGCAAATCTCGGTGCAGGCTTCCGAGGCAAGAGGAACGCATCCACTCCCCATCGCCTCGGTTATTACCAAACCGAAGCCTTCCTCAATGCTGGGAAGCACCAAAATATCGCTCTTACGCACTAGCTCTGGCACGTCATTCCGATGGCCTAGCACCTTCACGCTCGGATGCGAAAGCATCGGCGCGAGCTTTTCCTGGTACGCGGGCAGGAATTCCCCGGCAATTAGAAAAGTCCCATCTTTCGAAGCCGGGGAACGGAGCCACGCTTCGAGGGCATAGTGCAGGCCCTTTCGCACTGCGCACACGCCCACGGATATCATCGTCAGGCCGCGCTTGGGGTCGCGCGGCTCGTTTCTGGGGTAGTACACCTTCTCGTCATACCCATAGATGTGGCGGATCAGCTGTTCCTTCGCGAATCCCTTGTCGAGAAAGGTCTTCACGACAAAATCCGACGGGCACAGGAGGCGCGTGGCCAACCTGTACTCTTCTTCCTCTTTGTGCAACTTCTTTGCATTGTATGCGTGCTCGTGATCCGGCGGCAGCGTAATCCCCAGCCGGTCGCATTCTTTCTGCACCACCTCCATCGCAAAGCCCGTGTGCGCATTTGGTCTTTCCAGTACAGTTGGGATCCCCAGCCGCGCCGCAGTCTTCAACGTTTCGAGCGCCCCAAGAGGCCAGGTGTGGATGATGTCAATCTGCCCAGCCAGCTTCTCGATTCGGCGCGCCACGATGCGATCGTGCAGGGCAACTGCGCGCATGGTGCCGAGAAGCCTGTACGGGACGCGGAAGCTACCCCTTGCCAGAGTGGGAGAGACTCTCACGGCTGAGTCAACTGGCCGGGAGATAGAGGCGGGGAAAACGAGCAGATCCGTCCCTGCGGCTGCCAGGCCATTCACCTGCTGCCAAGCTGTATAGCAGATCCTATCCGCGCCTAGTCGCAGCGGAAAGCTATACAGAACCCTGATACGTTCCTGAGACATTTGTGTGGGGTCTATCCTTAGTAGGCGAACCGCTTTTTGAGTCTGAGAATGGGTTGTTCAAATAGGTGGAAACTTAGAGCCGCAATGCCGAGATTGGCTGCCAAGCAAGCAGCGACGTAGCTGAGCTCCCCAAGCGGATATCGAGAAAAAAAAGGTTTCGCACGCTCAAAAACCGCGGTCAAGGGAAAGTGGTAGAGGTACATGCCGTAGCTATACCTTCCAAACGTCCGCAGTATTCCCAGTGAAAACAGTCCAGATAGTGGTCCGAGACTCAGTATCAACAGCGCCCCGTACGCAATGGCGATCACACTAAATCCGGCGGTTTCGATCAGCCGATCCGTGTGCGCGGTAGTATGCCTGAGAACACAGATCAAGATCACAACTCCCGCGGAGACGGCAAACACGGGATACGCGAATTTCTGACAGTACTCCCATACGCGACTTCGAAAGAGAATTGCCAGAGCAGCCCCCAAAGCGAGGGCGTCCATCC
>Ga0302325_10017338_pt1 | contig 15231 bp, 10 predicted proteins | sample Palsa_T0_2_FD_201948 | JGI IMG/M metagenome (GOLD analysis project Ga0302325, IMG submission 201948) | Peat permafrost microbial communities from Stordalen Mire near Abisko, Sweden - Palsa_T0_2 | ecosystem: Environmental > Terrestrial > Soil > Palsa > Peat permafrost | place: Sweden: Abisko... | reverse complement strand
AGAATGAGACTCGTCAGGCACGACAAATCGTTGTCGTTCCAGCGTGCATCGGGCGTGCCGATCAACCCACCGCTGTCGCCGTTGTCTGCGAGGATGATGCCGTAATCGCGAAACGCCTTGATGATGATCGCGGCCTGCGGACTATTCGCGGCGCAGGATGGCGTCGCGACCGAAGCCTTGAGCCGGTAGATCTCGCCGGCGGGTCCTGTCATCGTGCAGCTCACCGGCGGGTTCGCCTGCGAAATCTCGGTCTCCGTCGGGATGGTGCCGTTCTGCGAGTTGCAGCTTCCGACACCGGCCGTCTCCGTCGCCGGCCAGACCCAGTAGTTCAGCATATGGTTCAGCGTGAATCGGATCGGGTGACGCACAGTGCCTTTGGGCGCTTGCGGCGTGCCGCTACCGATCACCTCGTCGGCATTCGCCAACAGGGGGGCAACAGGCAACCCGGCCGCATCGGACGTGCCCTTGCCCTGCTTCGTCAGCGCATCGCTGTCCACGTCCGGCCACAATGCGTTGGACGAATCCGTCCATGGGCCGTCTTCGTAGATACCCTGCCACATCTCATAAAGCGCGGGGTTCATGCCGCCGCCGCTGTCGCGATAGATCAGCACGTGGCGATCGCCGTTGGACTGGCTCGTTCCTTCCACCGGCGCGTTCGCCGGGATGGGTCCGGATGTGAAATAGTGCTGATACTGAGTCGTCGATACCGAGACGTCGGGTTGATCGTACGGCACGGAAAACGACGGTATCCCGTTGGGAAACGGGCTGTTCGAGGTGTTGCCGAAGAAGGGCTTCACCGTCTCGGATAGATAGCCGGAATAGATCGGCGCGGCCGGCGACGTGTCCACCGGCAGATTGGTCGTCCTGGCATCCACCCGATGGTGGAACATCGACGTCGACGGGAATATCTTTGCAAGGAATTTGTTCGAGCCATTGATCGAAAACGCAACCTGCCCGCTGGCCTGGTTGTTGTCGCTGTCGGTCACGACGATGTTGGGCGAATAGGTGCCCTGGCCGCCGATCTGCGCGCCGCTCACGAGCCCACTCGACGCGTCGATCGCCAGGCCTTCGGGCAGCGGCGGATAATTGTCCGAACCGTCAACGGAGAAACTGTATGGCGGTACGCCGCCCGTCGCCGCGATGGTGCAGCCGGCATAGGCCGTTCCCTGCGTTCCACCCGGGCAACTCGTTGTGGTGATCTTGAGCGTCGTTGCCTGAGCCTGGGTGCAGACGCCAACTACGATACATGCCGCAGTTGCGGCGATACCGGCCCGGAGCAATTTATCCATGCGAAACTCCTCCCTTTCCACGCCCTCTATCATCCCCGCGATATCCGCGTCGACAGGATCGGTGGCTGCATCGCACAAGGCGCTCCCGGCGGCATGCAGACTGTCGAGTGGAGTAAGGCGGCACCTCTTGCGTTTCCGTAACGTTTCCGCCGCGAATTCGATCTATCCGACACGAAGAACGTGACGGCCTGCCGTTGGCTCGTTCATGTTCAGACCAATTCAAGCTGATACAGTGAGAGGGATTCGAACCGGGGGACCATGAATGAGCAATTTCCGGACACGTTTATGCGGCGCCGCGCTGGCTCTGACATTGTCGGCAGGACCTGCGGTTGCGCACGACGTCGTGGTCCATGCGGGGCGGCTCATCGACGGAGTCGACAAGACGCCGCGTACGAACGTCTCCATTCAGATCCATGACGACCGCATCGTCGACGTCGAACCCGGCTTCGTGGCGCCCGCGGGCGCCGACATCATCGATCTTTCGAAACAGACCGTGCTACCCGGCCTTATCGATTGCCATGTCCACATTACGAGCCAGTTCGACGGCGGAAATCCGGTCGCGGAAGCCGCAACCGGGACCGATTTCGATTCCGCTGTGAAATCCACGGCCTATGCGCGGCACACATTGCTGGCCGGTTTCACCAGCGTGCGAGACGTGGGAGCGGAAACCGGCGTCGTGGTCGCTCTGAAAAGGGCGATCGCCAAGGGCATTGTCGAAGGACCGCGCATGTGGGTCGCTGGCACACCGTTGGGTCCGACCGGCGGGCATAATGACGGGCGCAACGGACTGAACCCCGACCTCTCCTGGCCAGGTATGACGGACAATATCGTGGACGGCCCTGAAGACGCGCGCCGCATCGTGCGCCGGCTGCGGCAGGAGGGCGTCGATCTCATCAAGATCATGCCGAGCGGCGGCGTGCTGTCGATCGGCGACGATCCGAACCGCCAGTTGATGGCGGATGACGAGATCGCTGCCGTCGTGCAAACCGCGCATTCGCTGGGACTGAAGGTCGCCGCGCACGCCCACGGCAAGAAGGCGATCGACGCGGCGGTCCGTCTTGGCGTCGATTCCATCGAGCATGGCTCGTTCGCGGACGAAGAGAGCTACAAGCTCATGAAAGAGCATGGCACCTATCTCGTGCCGACGTTGCTCGTCGCCCAGACCGTGTACGATCTGGCCAGGACGCATCCCGAACAGCTGAACCCGTCTTCAGCCGCCAAAGCGCTCGCGGTCGCACCGCGCATCAAGAAGAATTTGCACGATGCCTATGTCGCGGGCGTCAAGATCGCCTTCGGCACGGATCAGGGACTCGCGCCCCACGGCACCAATGCCCGCGAATTCGCGCTGATGGTCGAATCCGGCATGGCGCCGATCGACGTGATCATCGCCGCCACCGGCTCCGCCGCCGACCTGATCGGCGACAGGGAAGACATCGGCAGCGTGCGGCCCGGCCGCTATGCCGATCTCGTGGCTGTCGACGGAGATCCGCTGACCGACGTCACGGTCCTCGAACACGTGCAGTTCGTCATGAAAGGCGGCGAGATCTACAAGACTGGCGGCCAGATCGTGCCGCGCCTGTAGGCGGTGCGGGTGCGCGCGAATTGCGCTGCGATCGTCCCTCCACCGATTTCGACATTTCAAAGGGCGCGCATCATCATCTGCACCAGCTGGGTCTGCCGGTGTGAGCCCGTCTTCGCAAACATCCGGCCGAGATGCGCGCGCACCGTATTATAGCTCAGCGATAAATTGTCGGCTGCCCTGCGGACGTCGCAGCCGTCAAGCAGTTGAATAGCAACCTTGGCTTCCATGCGCGTAAGCCCAAACAGGTCGCGCAACCGCTGTTCCGGAATCTCGATGCCGGCTCCGGGGTCCGTCACCGAAATGAGCACACATGACGCCGGCGGGAGCGTCGGCCCCAGGCCTTTGCGCGCGGGCGTCACGGTGACCGACAGCGGCTTCTTCGGCGCGGGCCGGCCGATCGTCATCGCGCCGCTGCGACTCTGCGCTTTATCCTCAACGGCCGCAGCGCCGATCAACGCCGCGAGCCTTCGAGAACTGTCCGAACCGGTCGCCTGCAGAACGCCGCGCCGCAAGGCGAATCCGCAGCAAGCGGCCAGCAACGCCTCGGCCTTGCGATTGGCATGGAGCAGCCTGCCGCCGCGATCGACGACGAAAGCAGCGCTAGCCGAACGATCGAGGATTTCCTCAAAGCCCGCCAGCCGCGCTTCCATGTTGGAGAGCTTTGCCGCAACGCGAAACGCGCGGACAAGATGCGGGTGCAGCCTCCTGGCGCTCTCGATATCGCGGCCGCGGAACGGCTCGCGATTGGCGGGACGCACCACATTCAGTACCGTCGTGTTGCTGTTTTCGATCGCCAGGCGAAAGATCAGTATCGAATGAGCGTCGATCGCCTTCAGAAAGTCGTTATAGTATTCGCCGCGAACCAGCTCTTCCTTCGGCAATTTGTCTTCGTCGGTCATCACCCGCAGAGCGAGGGGATAATCCGTTATCTTCAGAAGCGGATTGCGCGTCGCGAAATATCCGAAGTAGCTGTCGAACTGCGTAGTGTCCGTGCCGAACGTAATCGCACGCCCGGCGCCGGTAACCTGATCCTGGAAGGTGAGGTTGGCGGAAGCGGCGCCCAGGACATTCGAGAGGCGCTCCAGAACATCGGCCCATAGCTCCGGCTGGACCGCAGCCTCGTAGACCGTTTCAAGGAATTCCGCTTCAGCATCGACCGAAAGCACGACCTTCTCCACCACCAGTCCTCTTCGAGCAATATACCGAATACCTAGTTCATTTGCAGCTATCGGGCGACGCGACGCAGTCATTATGCTCGGATAGGCGACAGGGCACGCTTAAGGGCCGGAAATCATGGAAACCGACATTCGCAACCTCAGACTCCTACGCCGCTGGGCTATGGTCATACTGACGGCGATCGGCATCTGCCGGGCGACAGGCTCGGTCGCGCAATCCTATACGGAGTCCGTGCTGTTCGGATTCTGCGACCAGTGCAGCAAAGGTTACGAGCCGCGCTCGTGGCTCTACCGGGAATCGACCGGAAATCTATTCGGCACGACCCTCCTGGGCAGCAATAATGGCGGCACGGTATTTGAGCTCGCCTATGACGGGATCAAACAAAAATATAGCCGCCAGATTCTTCACGGCTTTTGCACTCGCGACAACTGTACCGACGGCGCCGCGCCTTACTCGGGGCTGATCGCGGATCAGTCCGGCAATCTTTACGGCACGACTTCCGCCAAGGGAACCCATGACGGCGGGAACATCTATGAACTCGTCTTCGATCAGGTCCAACAAAAATGGACATACACGATTCTCTATAGCTTCTGCAGCCGGGCGGCTTGCGCGGACGGCATGACCCCCTATGCCGGGCTGACGGTGGACGACTCGGGCAACCTGTATGGCACGACCTATGCCGGCGGCGCGCATGGCTACGGGACGGTCTACGAACTGGCGTTCGACCAGACCAAACAAAAGTGGGTGGAAAAGGTCTTGTACAGCTTCAACTGCGGGACCAACACCTGCCCGGACGGCGGAAACCCGGCACTCGGCCTTTATCTGGATTCCAACGGAAATTTTTTCGGAACGACCACGATGGGTGCCAACAGCGTCGGGGCAATTTTCGAACTGTCGTTCGACCAGGCCAAACAAAAGTGGGTCGAGGCGGTTCTGTACAGCTTCTGCGGCGAAAAATCCTGCGCCGACGGCTCGTCGCCATCCGGACGGATCGCCGCGGACTCGGCGGGAAATTTGTACGGCACAACTGCTGGCGGCGGCTCCCACGGCCAGGGGACAGTCTATGAACTGAGCTTCAGCGGCAATCAATGGTCATATTCGGTGCTGTACAGCTTCTGCAGCGGCGAGACATGTCCCGACGGCCAGACGCCTTCGGGCATATTGAATGTGGATGCGACGCCAACCCTTACCGGTACGACCTACGCCGGCGGCGCCAACAATAGCGGCACAGTCTACCAATTGACCTATGACCAGCAAACAAAGCAGTGGGTACACAGCATACTTTACAGCTTCTGTGCGAAGGAAAACTGCACCGACGGCGATATTCCCACCGCGGGCGTCATCCCGGACGGTTCGGGCAATTTCTATGGAACCACGGAGGCCGGCGACGTCGACGGCACGGTATTCGAGCTGTCGCCGTCGCAATGACCATTTTCGCTCCGCGGCAGCGCATGCGGCACGCAGGCCAAAGCAGCGGTCGCCAATAAATCAAGCCCCCGACGACGTTGGCCTGATAGCGCCGTACGAATTTATCGCGTCGCGCCAATGACGACACCACGATCATCGGCCCGGCCAGCCGCGGCGCGCGAGCGTGGTGCAGAGTTTGGCAATGTCGTCGCCGTCCACATAGGCTTGCGCGGAAATCCGGATCAGCAGCCGATCGGCAAACACGCCAGCCGCGACCTGGATTCTTTCCTCGTCCCACAGCGCATCCCGGAATTTGGACGCATCGCTGGCTTCAGCCGGGCGACGCTGGGGCAGGACAAACGCGCGCATGTTGGCGCACATCCCGATTTCGCAGATCGGACGGGCGCCCAGTCCGCCAAGTTGTTCGCTCGCAGCCTGAATGAGCTTGGCGTTGTGTGTCCGCAGCCGCTCGCCGTCGAGTTGCCGCCAGAACGCGATTGCAGCCGGAACCGCGAGCCAGTTGCAGTAGTCCCGCGTCCCCACATAGTCGAACGCACGCGGAAATCCGAGATCGACAAAATGACTGGTCACAATGCAGCGCGTGAACGACGCGCGCTGCCGGCTGGCGTAGAGAAAGGCGGTGCCGGGCGGCGCGAACAGCCATTTATGCGCATTGGAGACGTACCAATCGGCGCCCAACGCTTCCATGTCCAGCCCGATCTGGCCGACTCCGTGGGCGCCATCAACCAGCACGGGAATGCCGTGTCCGTGAAGTTCGGCAACTATCGCGCGCATCGGAAACAAAAGTGCCGTCGCCGACGTAATGTGATCGATGATCGCGAGTTTGACCCGCGAACTTGCTGCCGACGAGATTCGGTCGATCACCTCAGCGTGGTGGGCAGGAATGGGAACCGTCACGACGCGCGGGATCGCGCCGGTTTCCCTGCAGCGCAATTCGACCGCCAGTCTGACTGCGCGGTACTGATGATCGGTAATGAGAATCTCATCGCCGGCATGGAGAGGCACGGATTGAAGGACCGATTGAATGCCCGAAGTCGCGTTCTCCACGAGCGCAATGTTCTCTCCGGCTGCCCCTACGAATGCCCCGAGTTCGTCGGCTGCTTTGCGGATTTCCGAATCGCTGCTGTCCGGCATGACGCGTCTTCGGAAGAATTCTTCCGGGTTCTCCGAATATTCCCGCCGGATACTGTCCAGCTCATCCTGAACCGCGATGGCGCAAGCGCCGAAGGAACCGTGGTTCAGGAAAACGCCGGCCCCGTCGAGCGACCACAGTCTGCGCGCCGACCGACCAAATTCATTGATCGATCCGTGAAGATGTCTGTCCAATCAATCCTCCCAAAGCAGCGCGCACGATAGCGAACTGTCGGCGACATTTCTAATGGTGTCGCTGTCGCAAGACGTTGCGGGGCTGCGCGGGAGTTTAACAGGCGTTGGCACCCGCGAATCAGGCATAAACAAAACAAAAAACGACGGCTGCAATTGCTTGCAGCCGCCGCGTCCACACTTCCTGCGCCACTCGGGGTAAAGATCGCACCGGCAGAGGGGGGCCACCGGATTGAGGCGCTGACGTAACAATGCGCATGTCCCCGGAATGGAACAGTTAGTAATTGTTCATGCTGTGAGCGGAGTCGAAACTATAATTAATGATTTCACGATGCCCGCGCCAAAATCCCCATTCTGGCTGTATACTGGCGCCTGCGAGGGGCGCTCACGCATTCGGTAAAATCGATGTAATGTCGTGCGTTGGCAACATCCGGAGAGCGTGAATGGAATGGGCAAAGCCGGCAGGTGTGATTCTTGCCGCAGGATTGGCAACCCGAATGGGCGGCGAGAAGGCATCATTACCTTTTCTGGCGGGCACTCTGCTGGACACAGTGGTTGCGCGCGTCAAGGACCAGGTCGGTCCGCTTGCTCTCAACGTGCGCGCCGAAGACGCTCCAGGATGGCACGCGCGGTATTCCGCGTATCCGTTGCTTTTTGATTCGCTCGCGGCGAATACCGGCCCGCTTGCCGGTGTAATCGCGGGCCTTGCGTGGCTCAAGACATTGCCGGACGCACACTGGCTCGCGACGTTTCCCTGCGATACGCCATTTCTGCCGCTCGATCTCGTCGCGCAATTGACGACGCATGCCCGCGGGCGGCCCCTCATCGCGCGCGACCGGGTGCGGATGCACGGCGTCTGCGGACTCTGGCCGCTTTCCTGCGGGGACCTGCTTCGCGAACGTGTCGAACTGGGAAAGTTACGCAGCGTTCAAAGCGCACTCGATGCGCTCGGCGGGGATACGTACCTGGTTGAAGCGGACGAGCACGCGTTCTTCAATGTGAATACAAAGGAAGATTTGGCCGAGGCGGAGCGGTTGGCGCGGAGCGCGTAATATCGCGAAACCCCGCGTCGCGACCCCTCAGCCCGCAAGCGATGCCCGCACAAGCGGAAGCGCCTTGCACACGAATTCGTTCAGGCCGGCGTCGGGTTGCTTTGCAAGTTCGAGGAGCCTACGGCGCATCGGTGGCTCCCAGAACTTGATCAGGTGGTCGCCGACGCCAGCGACCGCGCGCGCTTCGCCCTGGGCGGCAAAAAAGCCGGCTATCTGATTCGCCATATAGATCAGCTTTTCGTCAGTCGACATGGACGGCAATCCGTTCGGGGTGGGTGAACACTTCAAAGCTGTCGTCGCGTGCAATGGCTGCGAGCGTGAGATTGGCAGCCTCGGCCGTCTTCAATGCCAGTGAGGTCGGCACGGAGATCGCGACCAGCAGCGGACAACCCAGGACCGCGCATTTCTGCACCAGTTCGATAGAGACGCGGCTGGTCAGCACGATGAAACCGTTACTCGGCGAGACGTCGGCCCGCAGCAGCGCACCGGCCAACTTGTCGAGCGCGTTGTGGCGGCCGACGTCCTCGCGCACGGCGACAAAGCCGTTTATCGCAGGCGACCAGAAGCCGGCCGCATGCACACCGCGAGTTTGCGCATTCACCGGCTGATGGTTGCTCAACTCCTGCATGGCGCGAAAAACGGTCGCAGGCTCGACCGCAAGCGACGAAGCGATCTTCGGCGGAGCCATGACGGCTTCGTCGAGGCTCTCTATGCCGCAAAGCCCGCAGCCCGCCGGCCCGGCGAAGCGGCGGGACCGCGCGGCCAGCTGTTCGCCGCGCACACTGCCAAGCACCATGCGCAGTTCGATTCCGTTCGACAGTTCGACGGTTTCCAACTCGCCAATTTCGTCGGCTTGCATAATGAGGCGCTCGGTGAAGGAGAAACCGATCGCGAAGTCTTCGAGGTCTGCAGGTGTCGCCATCATGACGGCGTATGTCGTGCGATCGAAAGTGAATGCGACGGGCGTCTCTTCCGGCACGATGCGCTCGCCCAGGTCCGTGCCATCCCTGCCAACGAGTGTCCGGCGCGCGCGAACCGAAGCACCCTTCATTATTCCGCCGCGGCTACGGGTTTCTCGATCTGCCGACTCTCGATGGCATGCTTGCGATACGCCGCCTGCCACTCGCTGGGCCCGTTCGACGGTGAGACCTGAACTGCCGTCACCTTGTATTCCGGACAGCCCGTGGCCCAATCCGCGTATTCGGTTGTGACGACGTTGGCCTGCGTGTCGGGATGGTGAAACGTCGTGTAAACGACGCCCGGCGCCACGCGATCGGTGACACAGGCGCGCAGCGACGTCGTACCGGCGCGGCTCGCGAGCTTCACCCAGTCGCGGTCGCGGATGCCGCGCTGTTCGGCGTCGTGCGGATGGATTTCCAGCCGGTCTTCCTGGTGCCAGACCACATTGCTCGTGCGCCGCGTCTGTGCGCCGACATTGTACTGACTGAGAATGCGCCCCGTGGTGAGCAGCAACGGAAAACGCGGACCGGTTTTCTCGTCGGTCGGAATGTATTCCGTGAGCACGAAATTGCCCTTGCCGCGCACAAAGCCGCCGATATGCATGACAGGAGTACCTTCGGGCGCCTTTTCGTTGCATGGCCACTGGATCGAGCCGAGCGCGTCGAGCTTCTCGAAGCTGACGCCCGCAAAGGTCGGCGTCAGCGCGGCGATTTCCGCCATCACGTCGGACGGATGATCGTACGGCATCGGCACGCCCATGGCGGCGGCCAGCGCGAGCGTCACCTCCCAGTCCGCCAATCCCGTCTTCGGTGCCATCACCTTGCGAACGCGCTGGATGCGCCGCTCTGCATTGGTGAAGGTGCCGTCCTTCTCGAGAAAGGTGGAACCCGGCAGGAACACATGCGCGTATTCCGCCGTCTCGTTCAGGAAGAGATCGTGCACGACCACGCATTCCATCGCCGAGAGGCCGGCCTGGACGTGCTTCGTGTTGGGGTCCGACTGCAGGATGTCTTCGCCCTGGATATAGATGCCCTTGAAATGCCCGTCGACCGCACTGTCGAGCATGTTGGGAATGCGTAAGCCCGGCTCCTTGTCGAGCGCGCCACCCCACGCAGCTTCGAATAGCGCGCGAGTCGGCGCCTCCGATATATGCCGATATCCCGTCAACTCGTGGGGGAACGAGCCCATGTCGCACGCGCCCTGCACATTGTTCTGCCCGCGCAACGGGTTCACGCCAACGCCCGGGCGGCCGATATTGCCTGTCGCCATCGCGAGGTTGGCGATCGCCATGACCGCTGTTGTGCCCTGGCTGTGCTCGGTGATGCCCAACCCATAATAGAATGCAGAATTTGGACCTTTGGCGTACAGCCGCGCAGCTTCGCGCAAAGCCTTCGCTGGAACGCTGGTCAACGGCTCCGTTGCTTCAGGGCCGCGCGAAGGATCGGCGACGAACGTCGCCCACTCCGCGAAGGTATCGGCATCGCAACGTTCGGCGATGAACCGATCGTCGACAAGATGCTCGTTGACGATGACATGCGCCATCGCCGTCAGCACCGCGACGTTCGTGCCCGGCCTGAGGGCAAGATGATACGCAGCCTCCACATGCGGCATGCGCACAAGATCGATGCGCCTGGGGTCGATGACGATCAGCTTCGCGCCCTCGCGCAATCGCTTTTTCATCCGTGAAGCGAATACCGGGTGTCCGTCCGTCGGGTTGGCGCCGATGACGACCATCACATCGGCCTGTTCGACGGAGTCGAAGTCCTGCGTGCCCGCCGAGGTACCGAACGTTGTCTTCAATCCATATCCGGTGGGCGAATGGCAGACGCGCGCACAGGTGTCGATATTGTTGTTGCCGAACACATGTCGCACGAGCTTTTGGACGAGATAGGTTTCTTCGTTGGTGCAGCGCGACGAGGAGATGCCGCCGATCGCGCCTCGGCGATATCGCCCCTGGATGCGCTTGAATTCGCTGGCCGTGTAAGCGAACGCTTCGTCCCAACTCACTTCCCTCCAGGGATCCGTGACATTCCCGCGGATCATCGGCTTGAGGATTCGGTCCTTGTGCTGCGCGTAACCCCAGGCGAAGCGGCCCTTGACGCAGGAATGGCCGTGGTTCGCCTTTCCGTCCTTGTGCGGCACCATGCGAACGACTTCCTCACCGCGCATCTCCGCCTTGAAGGTACAGCCGACGCCGCAATAGGCGCAGGTTGTGACAGCGGAGTGTTCCGGCTGGCCGATATCGATAACGGATTTTTCGATCAACGTTGCCGTCGGACATGCCTGCACGCAAGCGCCGCAAGAAACGCATTCGGATTCAAGAAATTTCTCATCGGCACTCGCGAACACGCGCGATCCGAACCCACGCGCGCCGATGGTCAGCGCAAACGTGCCCTGCACTTCCTCGCAAGCCCGCACGCAACGCGAGCAGACAATGCATTTGGCCGGGTCGTAAGTGAAATAGGGGTTGGACTCGTCTTTCGTGTCAGCGAGGTGGTTTTCGCCCGTGTAGCCGTAGCGGACATCGCGCAGGCCAACGGCGCCTGCCATGTCCTGCAACTCGCAATCGCCGTTCGCAGCACAGGTGAGACAATCCAGCGGATGATCGGAAATGTAAAGTTCCATCACGCCGCGCCGGAGTTTCTTCAGGCGATCCGTCTGTGTACGCACAGACAGACCCTCTGTCGCGGGCGTGGTGCACGACGCGGGGGTGCCGGGCCTGCCGTCGATCTCCACAAGACACAGGCGGCACGAACCGAATGCGTTCAGGGTATCCGTCGCGCACAGTTTCGGCACCTGGACGCCCGCCAACATTGCCGCGCGCATGATGGACGTGCCTTCGGGCACTTCGATGGCCTTGCCGTCGATCGTGAGCCGGACGCGCTTCTCCGCGTGTCGCACTGGGGTTCCGAAGTCGATTTCCTGGATCAGAGACATCGTCGCACAAAATCCTCAGGAAAATGCTCAAGCGCGCTCAAGACCGGATAGGGCACGAAACCGCCAAGGGCGCAGAGCGAGCCGGATTTCATGACGTCACACAGGTCCTTCAGCAACGCGATCCGGCCTGCATTATCATCCTCTTTCAGGATGCGGTCGATGGTTTCCATGCCTCGAACCGATCCGATCCGGCAGGGCGTGCACTTGCCGCAGGATTCGATCGCGCAAAACTCCATGGCGAAACGGGCCTGTCGCGCCATGTCGACAGTATCATTGAACACAACGATTCCGCCATGGCCGAGGAGCCCGCCCCGATTGGTAAATTCTTCGTAGTCGAACGGCGTGTCGAACAGTGCTGGCGGGAAATAGGCGCCCAGCGGACCGCCAACCTGTACAGCGCGAACCGGCCTTCCGCTTCGTGTGCCACCGCCGATATCGTTGACGAGAGTCTCAAGCGTGGGACCGAATGCCGTTTCGAAAAGGCCGCCATAGCGGATATCGCCTGCGAGCTGAATCGGCATCGTGCCGCGCGAACGTCCGCGGCCGAAGCTCTGATAGTAGGCCCCGCCATGCGCGAGGATGGTAGGAGCTGCGGCGAACGTGAGCACATTGTTGATGATTGTGGGCTTGCCAAAGAGCCCGCAGTGGACCGGCAACGGCGGCTTCGCCCGCACCTGGCCGCGCTTTCCTTCCAGGCTTTCGAGCAACGCGGTTTCCTCGCCGCAGACATATGATCCCGCCCCTGCACGGATTTCGATATCGAAGACGTGATACGTGCCAAGCACGGACTTTCCGAGAAGACCGTGGTCACGCGCGTTTTCGACGGCGCGACGCATCGCGGCAATGGCATGCGGATATTCCGAGCGGATATAGACATAACCCTTTGTGCCGGCGATCGCGATTCCGGCAATGATCATGCCTTCGATCAGAAGAAACGGATCACCCTCCATGAGCATGCGATCGGCATAGGTTCCGGAATCACCTTCGTCCGCGTTGCAGACCACGAATTTCTCATCGCCCGCCGCAGCTGCCGCGCCGCTCCATTTGACGGCAGCGGGAAAGCCGGCGCCCCCACGTCCGCGCAATCCCGAAGCGGCAATCTCCTCGATGATCTTTGCAGGACCGACGTCAAGCGCGTGCTTAAGGCCAACGAGACCGCCGGCATGCGCGTACGCGTCGAGCGAGGAGGGATCAACCGTACCGCAACGCGCGAAGGTCAGACGGGTCTGCGCTTTCAGGAATGGATGGTCCTGGATATTGCCGAGAAACAGCGGATGCGGCGTGCCGTTTCGGGCTGCATCGAGAATCGTGGGCACGTCAGTTGCCGCAACCGGGCCAAACGCCTGCCATCCACCCGACGTTTCGATCTCGAGCAAGGGCTCAAGCCAGAACAGGCCACGAGAGCCGACGCAAAGAATCTCGACGTTCTTCTCCCGCAAGGCACGCGCAACTGACCTTCCTCCCAGCGCAAGCGCAGCCGCATCGTGCGAAAGTCTGGCGCGCAATCCGTTCATCGCTCCGCCTCGTCCAGCAGGGCGAAGAGTTTCTCCGCGTCCAGTCGGGCGACCGGTTCGCCATCAATCATGGCGCTTGGTCCGGAGGCGCAGAGACCGAGGCAGAAAACCGGTTCGAGCGTCCATTCCCCCCCGGCCTTCGTTTCGTTCCAAGAGACCTTCAGATGCGCCTGCGCAGCGGCGGCGAGAGTTTCCGCGCCGACCGCCTGACAGGCTTCCGCGCGGCACAGTTTGAGGACATGGCGGCCGGCCGGTCCGTCGAGGCGAAAATCGTGGTAGAAGCTTGCCACCCCGAACACTTCGGCGCGCGTCATGTTGAACGTATGCGCCAGTAACGAGATCGCGGACTTGGGGACAAATCCGAACTCGTCCTGAATGGCCTGCAGCGCCGGCAGCAGCCCGCCCGAAACGCGAGCAAGCGGCGCGACGATCTCTTTCGCGCGTTCCTCATTCCAATTCACGGCCGGCGACATGGCGGGTGGGTGGTTCGTGACCTGCCTACTATAGCCCCTGGCCTCGAAAGTTCATGACAATTTCGTGACATTCTTTTGCACCCGCGACGACGCGCTTCCAGCTTTCCACAAACGCGTCGCAGCCATAAGCTTTGGCCAAGATGCAATGTCACCGAGGGGGAGACTGACATGGCCGACTCTCAAGCCGGGCTTCTGAGCCGCGCGCGCATAGTCGCCGGACCGAACTTCAACCGCTGGCTCGTACCGCCGGCGGCACTCGCCATCCATCTGTGTATCGGAATGGCCTATGGATTTAGCGTGTTCTGGCTGCCAATGAGCAAGCTGGTCGCGGGCGCACCTGTTTGCCACGCGGGCTTCGTTGCCGAGTTGACCGCCAATAATTGCAACTGGTCCGTCGCCGACGTGACTCACATCTTCGAGACATTCATTGCCATGCTGGGAATTTCGGCCGCGATCTGGGGCCGGTGGGTCGAACATGCGGGTCCGCGCTGGTCCGGGTTTATCGCTGCAGTGTGCTGGGGTGGCGGACTCATCCTGGGCGGCTATGGCGTGATGATCCATCAGCTGTGGGTCGTGTTCCTCGGCTGCGGCTTCATCGGCGGTATCGGACTGGGACTGGGCTACATCACGCCCGTCCATACTCTCATCAAATGGTTTCCCGACCGGCGCGGCATGGCGACCGGCTTTGCCATCATGGGCTTCGGCGGCGGTGCAATGATCGGCTCGCCCCTGGCAGTCTGGCTGATGGCACATTCGGCCCAGCCGGGAATCTCCGGAGTGGCGATGACACTCATTCTGATGGGTGGGGTCTATTTCCTCGCCATGACAATCGGCGCCCTCGGCTTCCGTGTTGCACCCGCGGGATGGTTGCCGACCGGCTGGACACCACCGGCGGCAGTCAGCGGCAACTCCATGATCACCGGCCGGCATGTGCATGTCAGCCAGGCATGGAAGACCCCACAGTTCTGGCTGATCTGGGGCGTGTTGTGTCTCAACGTCACCGCCGGAATCGCCGTGCTGGCGATGGCAAGCCCGATGTTCCAGGAAATGTTCGGTGGAAGACTCCTCGGCCTCGACGTCCATGCAACGCTCACTGCGACGCAGAAGGCAGCAATCGTCGCGTCCGCTGCCGGCCTCGTCGGCCTCATCAGTCTGTTCAACAGCCTTGGCCGCATTTTCTGGGCGTCGCTGTCAGATTTGCTCGGCCGCAAGAGCACCTATGTCGTGTTTTTCGTGCTCGGCATGGTCCTTTATGCCGCATTGCCGACATTGGGCCATCTGGGTCTCGCGATGGCATTCGTGGCGACGGTCTGCGTCATCATCACGATGTATGGCGGCGGCTTCGCGACGATCCCCGCCTATCTTGCCGATATTTTCGGCACGCAGATGGTTGGTGCGATACACGGCCGGCTTATCACGTCATGGTCAGTCGCAGGTGTTGTCGGGCCGTTAATCATTGCGCAGCTGCGCGAGATCCAACTCGCCAATGGCGTGCCC
>Ga0302325_10017337_pt1 | contig 15231 bp, 11 predicted proteins | sample Palsa_T0_2_FD_201948 | JGI IMG/M metagenome (GOLD analysis project Ga0302325, IMG submission 201948) | Peat permafrost microbial communities from Stordalen Mire near Abisko, Sweden - Palsa_T0_2 | ecosystem: Environmental > Terrestrial > Soil > Palsa > Peat permafrost | place: Sweden: Abisko... | reverse complement strand
CTGGCAGTCAAGGGAGCCCTCCAGGCGCGCGCCCCATGGCGCCCAACCCCGTGGCGCCCAAGACGACCCCGTCCACGATCCCGCCAAAGCCGGTACCTCGCGAGGGCAACGCGCCCAAGGCGCCGGGCGCCCAATGATGACGACCCCCAAGAGCGAGCCCGGTCTGGGCGAGCTCTTTGGCGCGCTTGCGCGCGGTACGGGCCTCCTCGTACGCCAAGAGGTCGAGCTCGCATCCAGCGAGCTCTCGGACAAGACCACGCACGCCGCGCGGGCCGTCGGCGTCATCGCGGCCGGAGGCGCTCTCGTTCACGCGGGCCTCGCCGGTCTCATGGTCGCGCTGGCCGTCGTTCTCGCGTCGACCATCCCGCTGTGGGCATCTGCCCTTACAGTCGGGGGTGTCGTTGCGGCCACGGGCTACGCCGTTCTGCTCCTCGGCCTGAGAACGCTGAAACGCATCGCTCCTGTGCCCGAGCAGACGGCGCAAACGCTCAAGGACGACAAAGTCTGGGTGGAGGAGCAACTCCGATGAACGACAAGAACATCGCCCCCATGGCGGGTACCGCGAAGGGCGCTCCGAGTACCGAGCGGCTGCTCGGCGGGATCGAGCACACGCGGGCAGAGCTATCGTCGACCATCGGCGCGCTCGAAGCCCGACTGAGCCCACAGAAGGTGGGCGCCGAGCTCGAGCACGTGGAAGCCAAGGTCCGCGAAGTGATCCGCGAACATCTGGCCGAGGCGAAGACGCTCGTCCAGGACGAGCTCGTCGAAGCGAAGGGCCTCCTTCGCGTCGAGATGAACGAAGCCGAAGCGAAGATCCGGAGGGGCCTGGCCGACGCGCGCGACGCCGTGAAGAAGGATCTTCGTGACGAGTGGACGACCGTCGAAACGAAGCTGAAGGACGGCCTCTCCGAGGCGCGCGACTCCGTAAAGAAGAATATTCGAGAAGCGGTCATTGACGCCAAAACGTCGATCCGCGCAGCGACCCTCGGCAAGGTGGAAACCTTCGCCACAGACATAGGAGACACCATGAACGATACCCGTGACACTCTGCTCGACACCATCCGTCAAAACCCGTTGCCCGCAGCGCTTGCTGGCCTGGGGGTGGCGTGGCTGTTCATGAACCGCAGCAAGTCGGCGTCGGCGCGCAGCCGTTCGCCGGGCTTCGTCGACCCGCGCGGTGTTCCGTACGGAGAGCACGATGGGCGGTCCGCGGTCGGCACCGCCGTTCACAAGGCTTCGGATGTCGCAACCCGTATGATGCTCGGCGCCTCCGATGCGGGGAGTGGCGCAATGCATCAGGTCTCGGAGGCCGCCGGCGCCGCCGTGCACGGAGTGTCGGACCTTGCGGGGCGCGTTGGCGCGCAGACCGTCGAGGCCGGAGGCGCTCTTGCTCACGGTGTCGCGGACGCGTCCGCGCAGCTCGCTCATCGCGTCGGCGACGCTGCGGTCTACGTCGGCGCTCATGCCCGCACCGAGGTGCGCAGCGTCGAGCGCGCGGTCAACGCGGCCCTGCACGAGAGGCCGCTGGCGTTCGGGGTCGCGGCGCTCGCCGCGGGCGCGGCCGTGGGATTCGCGCTCCCGCGAACGCAAGGTGAGGACCGGATCATGGGCGACTCTCGCGACGCCGTCATGCGACGCGCGGGCAGCGCCGTACACGATGCCGCCATTCTGGTGGGCCACGTCGGCGAGAAGACCGCCGAGAGCGCCAAGCAGCTTCTCAGCGATTCGCCAGGTGGCCACCACTAAGCCGGCCGCTCTCTCGAACGCAGTTCCAATTCAGCATCAACCGAAGCGGTAGCACCCCAATTTTGTGAAGGAGACTGACATGTCCATCGTCGCTTGGATCGTTCTGGGACTCATCGCGGGCTTCATCGCCAGCAAGATCGTGAACAAGACGGGAGAGGGCGCGATTCTCGACATCGTGCTCGGCGTCGTGGGCGCCCTCGTCGGCGGATTCGTGTTCAACGCCGTCGGCGCGGTCGGCGTCGATGGCTTCAACGTCTGGAGCTTGTTCGTCGCCGTGATCGGCGCCATCCTCGTGCTGGTCCTCAAGCACGCCGTGATGGGCCGCGGTCGCGTGCATGTCTGACAGTCATTCCCCGTCGATGTCACGAAAGGGACGGTCCATGAAACCGAATGCGCGGCTCGGGCCGAGAAGGCTTCGGAGAAGGGCCGCTAAAAAGGCTCCAGGCCCGGCGACTCCGGAGGCAGATGGCGGCGGCGGGTCGACGGCCAAGGACGCGCCCTCGGGCGGTCGCCACGTCCTCGCGCATTTGGGCGGGCACACCGTCATGCCGCGGCGGGGCGGCGGGCACGCCCGATGATCCGCAGAAGCTGCGCGACATCGACCGGCTTGACCAGATGGTCTCCGAAGCCCGCAGCGCGGCTTCGTTCCCGGTCCGCGTCCTGTCCATACCCCGTCAGCGCCACCAGGTACGGCGGCTCGGCGCAGGAGGCTCGAACGCGGGCGGCGAGATCGTGACCGTCCATGACGGGCAGACCGATGTCGATCACGACGACGGACGGCCGGTATCGATCGAGTATGGCCAGCGCATCGGGCCCATCGTGCGCCGTGGCCACGTCGTGGCCCGCTTCTTCTAGGACCTTCGAAAGAAGGTCGAGGGCGTCCTCGTTGTCGTCGACCAGAAGAATGCGCTGAGGGGCGTCCGTCTCGGGGACCAGCAGCGACTCCACCCCGCGCGCGGGCGGGCTGGACCCCGGGGGAAGGACGGGCAATCGCACCGCAAACTTCGTCCCGCAGCCGTCCCCTGCGCTCACGACGGAGACGGTCCCCCCGTGCAACTCGGTCAATTGTTTCACGATCACCAGCCCCAGCCCAAGACCCCCTTGGCCGCTCGCGCGGCCCGAACGCTGAACGAAAAGCTCAAAAATCTCCAAAAGGGCGTCCCCGGCAATCCCGATCCCGTCGTCCGACACCTCGACCACGACCGTCTCATCATCCCGCCACGCAGCGATTCGGACGTGGCCGCCGGCCTTCGTGTAGTGGGCCGCGTTGCTCAGCAGGTTCGAGAGGACCTGCGCCAGACGAGTCTCGTCCGCATCGAGGACCAGGCCCGAGGGTACGTCGACCGTGAGGGCGTGACGCCGCTCTTCGAGCAGCGGCCCCACCATCTCGACCGCGCGCGCTACGACCTGCGCCACGTCCACCGACCCTCGTTGCAGCACGACCTTGCCGCGCGTCAATCGGGCGACGTCCAGCAGATCGTCGACGAGGCGAACGAGATGCTGTGCCTGGCGATCGATGATGTCGAGCTCCTTGGACGGTCGTCCACCGGCGCGCGTCTTGAGTATGCGGACGGCGGTGACGATCGGCGCGAGGGGATTGCGCAGCTCGTGACTGAGCAATGCAAGACTGTCGTCCTTGCGTTTGCTCAATCGCCTCATCTCGTCTTCGAGCTCCAAGCGCGAGATGAGCGAACCGAGATACTGCCCTGCGTGGTGCCCGAGCCGCATGTCTCGATACGTGTACCTGCTCGCCTCCGTCGAGAAATAGATGGCGCCAAGCGTTTTCCCGCCCCCTTGAATCGGGATGCCCATTCTCCCGGGCGGCCGACTCGCGGGCGCGCCGCTTTGGACAACGCGGTTGACCACCGCAAGCTCTGGCTCGGGCAAGTCATCGAGTGCGGTGCGCCGGGGCCGTTCGTCCTCGCGCGTCGTGATCCAGCACTCCGCATGCTGTTCGCGCGCGAGCACGACCACGCATCGGTCAAAATCGATGACCCAACGAAGGCGCCCCGTCGCCACGCGGAACAATGTCTCGAGGTCGGCGGCGTTGGTGCACTCCGAGAAGAGCTCGATGAGCACGTTCAGCCGTGCGATGTCGGCTAGCGACGACATCAGAACCGGGAGAACATCTCGTCGGACGCCATTGCGGTGGCATCGGCGATTGTATTGGCGTAAACCGCGAGCGCAGCCATCGAAATGATTTCCACGATCTCGGACTGCGCCAATCCGTGACGCCGGAGGCCACCAAAATCCGCGTCGGTGAGGCTCTGGGGATTCTCGGCGCACTTGAGTCCGAACTGGAGGATGTCGCGCACCTTCGGGGGCGAGATGTCGGCCACGTTCGAGACGAGCTGCTCGATCGTTGCTGGCTCCACGCCGAGCATCCGGCAGCACGCCAGGTGCGCCGCCTCGCAGTAGCGGCATGCGCGTGCCTGCGAGATGGCCACGAACAGCATCTCCTTCAACGTCCGGGGCAGAACGCCTTCGACGAGCACGTTCCGGACCAGCCCCCATGTTCCGCGCGTCGCCGCAAGGGAGTGTCCTTGGGTCTTGATGAAGTTCGGGGCTTCGGCAAAGCCCATCCGTCGCTGGAAGTCGTTGTAGACTTCGACGACTTCGGTCGGCGCAGCAACCTGCTCGAGCGTCGGTAGCCAGGCCATGCAGTTCCTCGGGTTGCGCGGGAAAGAGGGGTTCACTTACCACGCCAAAGGCGTGATCCGCAACGACCGACGCTGAGAGTCGGAGCCCTATTCGTCATCGACGTCACCACGTCCGACTGTCCCCCGAGTCAGCCTCAAGCGACGTTCACGCGGAAGCCGATACCGCGTTCCCCTGCTTTCGCATGATGCCGCGCGCGCCAAGGCAAAATGACTTTTGGCACTGCGTCGACTCGAGCCCAAAGCTCAACATGTCGGATTCGGGGCACGGCATCTCCGCCGAGTTTCTCCCGCGAGTCTTCGAGGTTCCGACCCCCTCGCGTTCTCGAGTGGCTGGCGCGTGAGGGCGGCTGCAAGCTCGTCGTCCGCAGTGAGGATGGCGGACGTGTCGAGTACGGGCTCTTCGCAGCGCGCGCAATCGACGAGCTGTTCCTTGGGCGCGCCTTCGACTGGACAGATTGACCAGTACGCGGCAAGAACTCTGGCGCGCGGCGCTCTTACGGAGCCCCACCGTCGGACGTCTCGCTCGACCTGTTTCCGAAGGAGGCCCTCCCATGAACGCGACGCGAACGCTCTCGCTATCGACCGACGAACTCGCGAGCTTCGCGGCGGACCTCGATGCCATCGGCGAGCGCGTCCGGGAAGAGGTCGGCGAACCTGACGCGCGATACCTGCGGCGCATCGTAGCCTTGCAGCGCTCCGCGGAGATCGGCGGGCGGGCGCTGCTTTTCGCCGGGGCGCTCCCCCCGCTATGGATCGCCGGGGTGGCACTCCTCGGCCTCTCGAAGATTCTCGAGAACATGGAGATTGGGCACAACGTGATTCACGGTCAGTACGATTGGATGCAAGATCCCGCCCTGAACTCTGCTCATTATGAATGGGATATCGTGTGTCCCGCGAAGCACTGGAAGCGGACACACAATTACGAACATCATACGTTCACCAGTATCATCGGAAAGGATCGCGACGTGGGATACGGCTTCCTCCGCGTCGCGGAGGACCAGCCCTGGCGGCCCTGGCACCTGGCGCAACCGCTGTACGCCCTTGGTCTGATGTTCGGCTTCGAGTGGGGAATCGCGCTGCACAACCTCGAGCTGGAGCGCGTGCTCGCGGGCGAGAAGCCCCCGCGCGCAATGCTCCGACAGTCGCTACCGCTCGCGCGCAAGGCCACTCGGCAGCTCCTGAAGGACTACGTGCTCTTCCCACTCTTGGGCGGACCGTTCGCGCCGTTCGTGTTCGCGGGCGACGCCGCCGCCAACATGGTCCGCAACGTGTGGGCCTTTCTGATCATCTTTTGCGGCCATTTCCCGAGCGGAGTGGCGTATGTCCCGGAAAGCTCCGCGGTCCCAACGCAGCCCGAGACGCGAGGCGCCTGGTACCTTCGACAGATTCGGGGGTCCGCCAACATCGAAGGCCCCGACTGGTTCCACGTCCTTTCGGGCAACTTGAGCCACCAGATCGAGCATCACCTCTTCCCGGATCTGCCCTCCTATCGCTACGCTCAGGTCGCCGCCATGGTCGAGCCCACGTGCCGGAGGTACGGCATCCCATACACGTCAGGTTCCTTCGTGCGGCAAGTCGGGAGCGTCGCGCGGCGACTCGTTCGCCTCGCCCTGCCGCCTGCTCCCGTGCTGTCCCCCGGCGGATTGATGGGGCGGTCCCCTCCGATAGGGCGACGGCCTATCTTCGGCTTCTTCTCCAATAGTAGCCACCTCCACCGCCGAACACGACGAACAGCGCGACAATCAAGACGACCCACGTGATTGTACTCATGACACTTCTCCTTATCAGGGCGCCGAAAGGGGCAACGTGCGTGCCATGTCGACGTGGCCGGTGCTCATTTCCAGCGACCGGCCGGATCGGCAGCGATACGCAGATGTAGAACACACCCTCCGGGTCCGTACTTGGAACTTGCATGCACGATGCCCGGCATCGGATGACGTTCGAGAGAACCCGGCTTGAGCGACCTATCCAAAAGGCATCAGCTAACGAGCGGGTGCGGGTGCCCCACGGACAAGCTCAAAAAAGCTCAAGGGCAAGTTCAAGCCGGGCCGGAGGCAAGCGCCCCGGGTGCTGGCCAACGCTGGAGGCGGTTACCGCGAACTTCGCGGGGGCGCTCTCCTCCCCGCGGGGCGTGAACGCGAGGAGGTCGCGGAAGGGCGCAGACCCCGCTCGACGACCGACCCCCTCACCGACTTTCGGGCTCACCCCAGCGAGTTCCGAGTCAGCGCCTGTCGGGCGACGCGGCCGCTGCCCGCGAGACCAGGTCGACGACGCGCGCGACGACCTTGTCGAGCGCCTGCAAGATGCCCGCAGCGAACGCCTCCCGTCCGGGGCAAAGGCGGCGGCGAACCGGCCCGCTCGCAGAACGATGGGCCGCCCGCTCTCGCGGTCGTAGCCGACGACAAAGGGCTTCGGACTTCCGGACGACAGCACGCACCTCCGACACACCGCGTGCAGATCTCCGCGGACTAAGGCCGAGAGAGTGGCGCGGCATTCCCCCGGCATATTGTTGCATTTGTGTGACATTCAATCCTCGGTCGCGTGACAAACGCCTCAGGATCGCCAAGAATAACGCTTGCCGGAGGGCGGACAGGCGTGAGCGATTCAAAGAAGGTTTGGACTTGGTGGACGTGTTTGCGGGTGATCGCGGTGTTCAACATGGTGGTGTGGGCCGTCACTTGCCTGCCCTTGATCGACGCCTCGAGCGACCCGGGCTGGCAGGTCATGTTGTCGGGGATTTTCGTCGTGGTCTGCGCCTTCCGGTCGTGGCTGCCGCGAGTCGATCTCGAGCGCTACTGTCTCGTCGATAGTCCCCTGTCCGGGATGTTCGTCGGCCGCAGCGCCGCGACGGTCGCGGAGATCTGCTTCGCCGCGCAAATCGCGCTGTGCGTGCGTCAAGTCGGGGTGAGCGCGCACGTTCCGTCGATCGTCACGGCGTCGTACTTCGTCGTGCCGCCGTTGGTGCTGGCCCAATTCTTCTGCTGGTACAGCGTCATCACGCTCAATCACCTCGGCCACGCCATCGAAGAGTCCCTGTGGACCGCAACGATGGCGCTCGTCGGCGCGTGCTGCGCGGTCGCTGCCAGGCACCTCGAGGGCAACATGTTCTTGTGCGCATCCGGTGGCGCGGTCCTCGCGCTCGGTTTCGTCGCCTTCATGACGCTCGTCGACGTCCCGATGTATTTCCGACGCTGGCGCCAGGCCCGGAACGAACGGCAGGCGTTCCTTGGCATGCGCGCGGGCGTGCATGACGCACTGAACCGTCGCATCGCAACCAAAGAATGGTCGGTCTGGCGGCCCGAGGTCGCGTGGCTCACCGGTTACTTCAGCATCGCTGTCTGGCTCAGCGTCTCGCTCGTGCGCTTCTCGCGGCCCTAACGGCCCGAAATACCCATGGGTCTTCGTGACGCGGGCGCGCCAGAGGGCAGCGTTCGCTGCGCCGCAGGCAGCGTTCCATGTCTTGCCGGGCAAGGGCCGTTCGATACTTTGCGTCGGCCGTGGCGTATACGATTGAGTGGCGTGGGAGAGGCAAGCGCTTGGTCGCACACAAGTGAAAGAGACCGCGTTGGCGTCAGCCCGGAGTTGGGCGATCCATCAAACCATGCTAGCGCTCGTGCTGGTTACGGTGCCCTTCATGGGCTCGGGTTGCTACCCGAAGGTGGCACCACCTCCGGTGGCCTTGTCCGCCAACAGCGTGGCTTCGGCAGCAACGCGCTGGCCTGGCGTGACGGCCGGCTCGCTCTCCACCGGCCATGACCTTTTTCTGGCGAACTGCGACGTGTGCCATGGCTACCCGGATCTGACCGCCATCCCCGACGCGCGCTGGCCCAACATCCTCGAAAAAATGGCAAAGAAGAGCCATCTTGGCGCTGAGGAGAGAGATGCGATCCTGCACTTCGTTCTCGCGTCGCGATGGGAGCAAGGGGCCCGATGATCGCCCCGGCGGCCTCGTTTCTCAGCGCGTGACGCTGTCGTGAACCGCCACCACCTGCGCTTCGTCCTGCGCCAGTACATCGAGCACAAGAACCCATCCAACTTGCGGCTCCACGTCTGGACCAACGGGTTCGGCTGGCTCGGACTCGCCACGGCGCTGTCGCAAGTGCCGGTTCCCTGCGCCGTGCCGGTCCTCGGCGCCAACCTCGGCGCCGCATTCACCGTGCTCTCCCTCGTGTACTGGCTGCCGGTGGACCTCTTGGCTGCGGCCGGGGTCGCGACGCTGACGGCGGCCTGGGCGCTGCTGCCGATCTCTCCATGGGGGCCGGGCCATGGCTGGATCGCGGGCGTAGCCGCGCCCCTGCTCGTGTTCGCGGCGACGGGGGTCACCGCGCGTTTTGCGCACGTCTATCACCACGAGTACGCGAAGTTCATGAAGGGCGACCCGCCCTTTTCTGCCGCCCTCGAGACGACCCACGCCGTGATCTGGGGCGCCTTCCACTTTTGGCTCGAGGGCCTTCTTCACGCCGGCTGGCGGCCCCGACTCAAGGCGGAGCTCGACGAACACGAGCGTCGGACGCTGCGCAGTCGGAAGCACGTGCCGTGGGTCAACTGGGCGAAGACCGCGTCCTGCCAGGCGCAGTTCGTGTGCGTGCCCCAAAGCGTCAGCGACCTCGCCGATGCGGTGCGCGAGGCGCGCGGCAGGGGACAGCGAGTTCGCGTCGTGGCTTCCGGGTTCTCGTGGTCGTCGCTAGTTCCCTCGGACGACACGCTGATCTTCTGCGAGCGCCTGGATCGCATTGCCGTCGACGTGTCCGACCCCGCGCGGCCAGCGGTGTGGGCGGAGGCCGGCGTAACCAACCGGCAGCTCAATCGCGAGCTCGAGCGCCGCGGGTTGTGCATGCCGTGGAATGTGGTGCTCGAGAGCGTGCGCGTCGCCGGGATCGTCTCGACTGGCACGCACGGCACCGGCAAGGTCACGGCCACCGTCGGAGACCTCGTGGAGGCTTTCGAGGTGTTGGATCCCGAGGGGCGACTTCGGATTCTGTCGGAGGAAACCGTTGGCGTCGAAATCATGAGCGCCGCGCGCCTGGGTCTTGGCCTGTTCGGCGTGATCGCGCGCGTCCGGTTGCGGGTGGTGCCCATCTATCGAGTGCGGCAGACGGACCAGCGCCTCCCCATGGGCGTCGTGCTCGGCCAGATCTCCGAGTTGATCGACGCCAACGACTCCGTGGAGCTCTACTGGTTTCCTTTCAACGGTGATGTGTGGATGCGCACCATCAACCGCACCGACGCGCCGCGCACGTTCGAGGGCCACGGCTTCTGGTTCAGTACGCAGAACTTCCTTCAGAACGCCTGGCTCGTTCTTTTCCAGAAGTTCGTTATGAACTTCGCGCCCGGTCTCACGCCGGCCCTACTGCGCGTCGGCATGCGCATGCTCCCGTTTCGCACGCGCGTCCTGAACCTGCCGGAGTCCCACCACTATCACCACTGGATCGAGATGATGCCTTGCGGCTGCCTCGAGGTCGGCTTCAAGGCCGACTCCAATGGCGCCAACGTACGCCGCGCCTGGGAGGCGACCGGGCGTCTCGTGGAGGAGTACGCGCGCCGTGGCCTCTACCCGCTGAACCTCTCGCTGAACATGCGCTTCATCGGTTCGAGTGGGGCGCTCCTGACGCCCGCGTACGGCGACGGGCTCACTTGCTACATCGAGATCATGTGGATGGGTCGCCCGAAGGCATGGGGCGCGTTCTCGTCGGAGCTGTGCCGCGAGTGGCTGAAGGTACCGGGCGCGCTGCCGCACTGGTCCAAGGAGTTCGAGCACGTCGCGGACGTGGTGCCGATCATGCGCGAAAACCTTGGCGACCGGCGCGGTCGCTTCCTCGACGCGCTTGCCCTGTCGGGCGTCGATCCCGAGCGCGCGCTCTTCAACGGCCTTCTCCGTCGCGTCCTCATCGACGAGCGGCCGGCAGCATGAAGCCCGCGCGGATGCGCATCGGAATCATCGGCGCCGGCGTGTCCGGCATGACCGCAGCGTGGCTCCTTCAGCACGATCATGAGGTCACCCTGATCGAGAAGGCGCCGCGGCTTGGTGGCCACGTAGAGACGGTCCCGGTCGTGGTCGAGGGCCGCACGGTCCATGCGGAGCTGGGCCCCCGCTTCTTCTTCGACACGGCCTATCCCTACTTCCTGGCGCTCCTACGTTTGCTCGCGGTCTCGCTCCGCTGGAGCGACGCCCGCGTTTCCTTCACCGAGGTCGCCCGCGGGCAGACGATCGTCCTTCCACCGCGCTCGCCACGACATGTGGCTTCGCTTTTGCGCTCGCCCCGGCTGGTTCGCCACGTGCTCTCGCTGCGTCGTTTGATCGACGAGCAGTCCGAGATTTCCGGACGGCGTGACTTCTCGCTCACGTTCCGCCGTCATCTCGAGGCGGGCCGTTACCCTGCCTCGTTCGGCCCCGAGTTCGTTTATCCATTCCTCGCCGCGTGCTGGGGGGCACCGCTCGACCGGCTCCCCGAGTTTCCCGTGTACTCGCTGCTCAAAGGGATGACATCGGGGAAGCGGCCTGGCTTCTACGAGGTCGAGGGCGGGATGTCGCGGTACGTCCGGGCCTTCGGCGACGAGCTCACCGGAGTGGACATCCGCCTCGGCGTCGGAGTTCGATGCGTCGATCACGACGGGGCCTTCCTCGTGGAGGACGATCGCGGCGAGCGCCACAGGTTCGATCGCTTGATCGTGGCCACTTCTGCCCGGGAGGCGGCGGACCTGCTCCGCGGTGTGCCGACGGTCGCTGACATGCAGGCGACGGTCGCAAGCTTTCGTCACTTCGAAACCGAGATCGTGATCCACGGCGACCCCTCGTTCATGCCCGCCGACCGGAGGGACTGGTCGCACACCAACGTCTTCCTCGATGGCGAAGCCGCCTGGATGAGCGACTGGCCAGGCCGCCGCGAAGGCGTCTCGGTCATTCGTACCTGGCTGCCGACGGGGCGCACGCCCCCGCGTCCCCTGTACGGGCGCCGTAGGTTCCACCATCTGATGATGAGCCCCGAGAACGCTGTCCTTCAGCGACGCATCGCCACGCTTCAGGGCACGTCCGGTCTCTGGGTGACGGGCATGTACGCAGTGGATGTCGACAACCACGAGAGCGCGCTGCTCTCCGCGCTCGTGCCCGCCCAGGCGCTGGCGCCAGCGTCGCAGAACCTCGCACGGCTGCTTGGCGCAGTGCCCCACGACGCGGCACACGGCCTCGACGTGTTGCCCGTACCGCTCTCGCCGCTGGCGCGGGAGGGCCCAGACGTCCTCCCGATTCCCTCTCCTCCGTTGCGAGCCTAGCCTTCGTCAAGCCGCGTCCTTACCAGCAGACTCACGAGAACAGCCACCTCGTCTATGATGCGACCCATGAATCAGCACCAGTCTTCAGCCACGACGCTCGAGGCATCGCTCCCGTGCCGATCCGACGAGTTCCGGCAGAGCGGCTTCGCTGTGCTGCGGGGACTGGTTGACGATGAAGAATCGGCGAGGCTGCGCTCGGAAGTCGACGCGGCGCTTCGTCGGCCGCGCGATCCCAGTTGCGCACGCCCCAACAACACGCTGGTGCCGCTGCGTTGGTGCGACGCGATTGCCGACATGTTGCTGACCTCCGAACGTCGAATGGATGCGATTCGGCGCGCTGTCGGAGCGGCTGACTTACGCTGGATCTCGGGCTACGTCAGCGTGAAGGACGCGAGAAGCGCGCCGCTGTGGTGGCATCAGGACTGGTGGTGCTGGGATCACGCTGTAAGCCTTCGTCGGCAGGCGCCCCAAGTGGCGGTTCTCTTTTACCTGACTGATGCGGACTCCCGGAACGGTGCACTGCGCGTCGTGCCGGGCTCGCATCACCGGAGCTTGCCGATCCACGCGACGCTTCACGACCTGGGTGCCGACGACAAGCCACTGGATCCGAACCACCCTGCATTCGGGGGCCACCCTGAGCAAGTCACGCTGGACGTCGAAGCAGGCGACGCAGTCGTCATGGACTACAGGCTGCTTCACGGGACTCACGCGAACGCCAGCGACCAGCGGCGTGACGGCATCATCATGAGTTTCACGCCCGGGTGGCGCGATCTTCCCGAGGATATCCGCGCTCACCTGATCTCCCACTGCGCCCAGCCGCTCGCCGGCGAGATCACGCGAGCGACACCGTCGTGGGGAAACCTGTTGCCCGTCTTCGACGGAGCTCGGCGCGACCTGACCCTCAATCGAGTCGCGCCGGCGCATTTCGAAGCGAGGTAGCGCTGGCGCCAAGAGTGGGGGCGCGACGACGCACCGAACGCGACGACCGACGGGGCGTGGCGTCGTCGGCGGGCAGGGCGACGCGCACACCGGGGATGGTGCGTCGAGCACCCTGCAGGATACGTGGGGGTCGCGTGCGTGAGCAACCAGTGCCTGACCTACGCTGTCGGCCCGTAGAACGTCGTCGCCCCCGGCCCCGTCTTCGCCGCTCGACGGACGACACGCGCGATCCCATGCGCATGGTACGGCGTATCAAGCCCGCGTCCGGCCATCCCGCGTGCACGTCCTGACGGTCGGCGCGTCCGGGATCGATGCCCGTGCGCGTGGCATCACGGGACACGCGCCCGGGCTGACGTATGAAGCCCGCATCCTGCCATCCCGCGAGCATGTCCTGACGATTGGCGCGTCCGGGATCGATGCCCGCGCGCGTGGCATTACGGGACACGCGCCCGGGCTGACGTATGGAGCCCGCATCCTGCCATCCCGCGAGCATGTCCCGACGGTTGGCGCGCGCGGGACCGATGGACACGCGTGTGGCAACGCGAGACACACGCGCGGCACGGGTTTCCACGCCGGCCGCGCGCGTTTCCCTGTGCGGTTCGCGCCAATACGCCGCGTGGGGATGCAATGCCATGGTCATGGGATCGAATGCGACGGTCGTGCTCCGGCGTCCCACGGGCCCGCCATGGAATGCGGCGCACGCGGGAACGGATTCCGTGCGCCTCATCACGAACGCCGAGGGCTCGGGAAGGGGCGGGAGGCGCGCAGGAACGGGTTGAACGAAGGCCTTTTTCAACGACCCACAGTCATGCCAGGTGGGACCGCCCGCCACGTCGAATAGAAGGCGAGGCCTGATCCACGCAGCGTGTCCGACGCCGAGAGCAAGGGCGTCGGACCGGCGGTGACCGTGCCGGAGAGCGCATGGCTCGATGCCGAATCCCTGGAGAGGGTCTTCGCCTGGGCTCGACGCGGGTGACCCAGCACGTGAACATCCCGGGTCATCGTGACCTGGGCGGTGGGCTTCGGTGGTGGGGACGCGCCCAAGGTCGGCTCGCGGAGCGTACTGCGCACGGGCACGCACCTCGTGCGCGAGGGGCTGATGGGGCAGAGAGGCATCATCCCAAGGATGCCGGGGCTTTCTTGCAGAGTACAGAGTGCGCCCGTACAATAAGAAGCGGCGGTTCGCGTCCAGAATCGCATTCGGGGTCTGTGCCAAATTGTTACCGGTCCGTCGCTCCGAACCGTGAAAGCGCATGAGCGGTCGCAAGGGGATACTCGCAGCATGGACCGTCCTCGGAGCACTGCTCCTCCTGGGGTGTGGCCCGGCGGCGCGGCCGAACGCGCTCGGGTCGTCGCCCGGCTTCGACGCCGGGATCCGCGCCGGTGACGCCGGTGCCTGCAGCTCCCCCCAGCAGGGGTGTCCCTGCTCGGTAGAAGGGGCCACCGTCGGCTGCGGCAGCGTGGTGACGCGCGACGGCGCCTACGTGACCTGCTCGCAGGGGAACCGCACGTGCACGGCGGGTAGCTGGGGCGTTTGCCTTGGCGACACCCGGACCGAGGCGCGCATCGTCCCCCATGGCGGTGAATACGCGCGCCTCACGAGCCTCTTCTCGCCGGCCACGGTCGACCAGGCCGTGGTGGCCAGCCCGGAAGCCGGTGTATGCGCCGAGGACCCGTGCGACCCCGACTGCAACGCCTTCGTCATCAGCGCCGACAGCTACGATGCGGGCGCCGACTCCGGGCTCGACGACACCGATTCGGGCCTATCGCTCAACGGCTACGACATCCCGGTCACCGACTGCACCGCTTTGCAGGTGACGCCCAACACCGACCCCTCGAAGGACCTCGTCGTCACGTCGATGGCGCCCAGCCCGAACACGGTGCAGTACACGGCGTCGCTCGTCCCGCCCACGTGCTACCCGACGACGCCCAGCTTCCTGTGGTCGATCGACCAGTACGGCATCGCCCAGATCGGTACGACGGGCCTCTTGACCCTGGCCGTGCCGGTCGCTGGCCCCATCACGGTCACGGCCTACGCCGGATCGCTCAGCGCCTCGGTCGTCTGCAACGTGACCGTGAACGTGGTCGACACGAGCGCCGCGCCCGCGACGTTTTCGAATCTCCAGTTCCCGACGACGACCGGCGCGGCCGACAACATCCAGGTGCTTTATCCGTACCCCGCAACGGTGTTCCCGCTCGGCCTGCCGCCGCCGCTCATCCAGTGGCAATACACCACCTCCTCCGGCGCCACCCAAGGCAGCTTCGCGCAGCCTGCCCTCTCGCCGGGCAGCTACGACTACGACCCTTCGGGGACGGGAATACCTTGGACGTACAGCTCCTCGAGCGGCGTCACCACCAGCAACAGCGCATTTACTTCGGATCTGGCGACGGTCCCCGACGGGGGCCAAATGGCGTTTCTTCAGTCGACGGGCTCCATATCGCAGTCGATCACGACCGTCGCGGGCTCGTACACGTTCTCGTGGTACGCGATCCAACGGCAGAACTGGGGGGGCCCCAACGACGCAGACTTCGTCGTGGACGGCGTCGTCCAGGATCATTTCACACCGCCCAATACCAACACCTGGCAGGCCTATTCCGTCACCGTCGCGCTCACCGC
>Ga0302325_10017335_pt1 | contig 15232 bp, 11 predicted proteins | sample Palsa_T0_2_FD_201948 | JGI IMG/M metagenome (GOLD analysis project Ga0302325, IMG submission 201948) | Peat permafrost microbial communities from Stordalen Mire near Abisko, Sweden - Palsa_T0_2 | ecosystem: Environmental > Terrestrial > Soil > Palsa > Peat permafrost | place: Sweden: Abisko... | reverse complement strand
TCCGCCGAAAGCCCACGGTGAGGGTTTCGCAGTCGAGCAGATTCTGGCCCGCCTTCTCGGTTAGGTACCGGGCTACCATCGAGTCATAGAACGCGGTGTGTCGGAACGCCTTTGCGGCGAGCGCAGTCCTCTGTTCGTCGGAGCCCGTGTCGATCGCCTCGATCACCTCGCCATAGTCCGCCGGATCGACCACAACCCAGGTGTTGGCGTGATTTTTGGCCGCCGACCGGATCATCGCCGGACCCCCGATGTCGATCGATTCGATCGCCTGCTCCGGGTTGTGCTCGCCCGTCACGGTCGCCTCGAAAGCGTAGAGGTTGACCCCAAGGACCCCGATGGGGACGATGCCTGCTTCATCCATCGTCGCGCGATGGGAGTCCAGCCGAACATCGCCGAGCAGCCCTCCGTGGACCACTGGATGAAGCGTCTTCACGCGTCCGTCCAGCATCTCCGGGAAGCCGGTGATATCGGAGACATCGGCGACCTCCAAGCCGGCCTGACGCAGCGCCTTGGCGGTGCCTCCCGTGCTGACGAGTTGGTAGCCTCGGGACGCCAAAGCTCGTGCAAAGTCGACGACGCCGGTCTTGTCGGTGACCGAGAGTAGTGCTCGTTTTAACATGAAATCGCTCGGTTTACCGATTGCCGGTCGCACCCGCCGTTGCGGTACCGGTGGTGGTTGGCGGCGGGTTGCCCGGGGGCGTTCCAGGCGAAGTCCCGTCCGTGCCCGTGGAGGGATAGGTGCTGTCCGGCTGGGTAATCGGCGGGGGAGGCGGCGCCTGAACGGTCACCACGATCTTCTTGATGGTGGGTCGGGACTGGGCGTCGTAAGCAGTGAGGACGAACTGGGTCTTGGCGTTGATCGCGTAGGTCGCGGTGCCCGAAGGATCCACTTTCTGGGGGGCGCTTCCGGCCACCTTCAGATTTACCAGGGACGAGTTCAACACCTGCCAGGTGAGAGTTGTGGTCTGACCTTGGAGCACAGAGGATGGGCTTGCGTCGAACGAAACGATGTTGGCATCGCCGACCACCTCGATCTTTATCGGCTGCTTGCTCTGGGTAGTTGTCCCGTCGACGGACTTAGCGGTTAAGATGCATTCCAAAGGTCCACTCGTGTCGAAGCTCTCTGTGTCGGATGGCAGGTCCGCATCGAGCACCTTATTCCAGGGAGAGATCTCAACGGTCACCGCGTCTTTCACGTGCCATTTGAACGTGATGGGGGCGCCGGCTTGAACTCTGAGCGGGGAAGCGGTGAAGTCCTGGATCTCCGGCTTGACTTTGGCCGGCAGCGCGGTGACCATGACCGTCTTGTGCTCGGGCGGTCCGTCAACGCTGTCCTTGGACACCTCTGCCACAATCTGCGCAGAGCCGGGGACGTCTAACTGGATCTGTCGTGAGGACTGGAGATCGGGGCCCTCGACAACTTGCACGACCGTTCGATCCGCTTCAGTGGCGGTTATCTTGACGTGGTTGGCGTCATGCGCAACCCATGAAATCAGCACCGGCGAGCCCTGCGTTACGTTTACCGGATCAACCGTGAGCTGGATACCAGGAGGTTTTGGCCGCGCGATCCACCATCCGCCAACTACCAACACGAAGAGGATCGCAATAATCAGGCTGCTTGGACTGATGGCAGATCGCTGCTCCAACTGAGCCTGCGCCGTGCCAACCACGGTCGGAACATCGACGCTACGGCCGGTGATCGAAAACCCAATCAGGTGGCTGCCGGAAAGAACTGGGTTGCTCGTCGGGTGTACGGTTGCGCTGAGGTGCTTTTGTTGACCCGGTCCGACGGTGACCTGCGCTTGGTCGAACTCGTACGTGCATGAGTCTTCGGGATCATTCCCGACCAGTTGGAGGGTGTGTTCGGTATTGCCAAGGTTGACAACCGAAACTTCGAAGACGTTTCGCTTGGAAAATGTGGAGTAGCTTCCTCGCTTCGGGTTGATCTCCATCGTTACGTGATGGAACGGTTTGAGTTGGATGACGCCCGGAGAGGTCTTTTGCTCTCCCGACTCCAGCGACCTCACGGTGACCGCGAAAGGGTAGTTTCCGGCAAGACTTTCGCTTGCCCGCGGTGGCCGAATGAAGACTCTTTCCGAGTGCTTCTCGCCGGCCTCGACGGTAAAGACTGGAACCGGAACTGCCTTCCACTCCGCGTCGATTCCTTCGACTTCTATCTCGAACCGGTCGGTTGCTGCACCCCTATTGGTAACCGTGAGAACCACCGGCGAAGGGCTGCCGGCATCCACGTCCACAAGGTCGTTTCCAAGTTCGAGGGTAAAGCCCATCCTATTGCAGGGTACCTGTCGCCTCCTTCCTACGGCGAAGTAACCTCTTTGGATGAACGCCGAAATCGTCTCCGTCGGGACCGAACTCCTACTTGGACAGATCATCGACACTCACGCTCCAGTAATGGCGAGGATCTTGGCCGATTGCGGGATCGGGTGCACTCGACGCACAACAATCGGCGACAACTGGGAGCGGCTTGTCGGCGCCCTGAGCGAGTCTTTAGAGCGGGCCGATGTGCTGATCACGATCGGCGGGCTTGGGCCGACGGTTGACGATCTTACGAGGGACGCGATCGCGGCGGCCCTCGGCGACGAATTGGAGGAGGTGCCGGAAGTAAAGGAAAAGCTGGAGAGATTCTTCTCGCAGCGAGGAATCCCCTGGAATCCGTCGATAGGTCGCCAGGCCCAGAAACCCACCAGCGCCACCCTCATCGACAATCCAAACGGGACTGCGCCAGGACTCCGCTGCCAAAAGAACGGCAAAGTGGTGATTGCCCTTCCCGGGCCCAAGGGTGAGTTCGACCCGATGGCCCACGGACCGGTCAAGGAGATTCTCTCAACCCTTCAGGGTAACCAGGTGATCCATAGCCGCACCCTTCGGATATCCGGCATGGGCGAGAGTCAGGTGGAGGCAGTCATCCGTGACCTGATGGACACGGAGAGCCCGACGGTGGCTCCCTATGCGCACACGGGGGAAGTTCATCTGCGGCTGACTGCAAGGGCCGAGTCTCGGGAAGCTGCCGCCCGCATCATCGACCCGATGGAGCAGGCAATCCGCGAGCGTCTCGGCAGCCACGTTTTCGGCGTCGACGATCACCGGCTGGAAGACGCGGTAATCGAGTTGTTGGAAAAGCAGGGCGCCACTCTCGCTGTTTCTGAAAGCATGACCGGCGGCGAACTGGGTGCTCGGCTCACCTCGGTCTCGGGCGCCAGCAAGGTGTTTTTGGGCGGCGCAATCGCCTATTCCGTGGCCGCGAAGGAGGACTTAAGCGGGGTTTCTCGTGAAACGGTGGAAGCCCACGGACCGGTGAGCGAGGAAACGGCAACCGCGATGGCGGAGGGCATTCGAAAGCGGCTCGGCTCCACCTACGGAATCGCCATCACCGGCAATGCCGGCCCAACCGTTGACGTCGACAACAAGCCGGTCGGCCTTGTCTTCGTCGCCATGGCCTGGGAAGGCGGCTCGTACGTCGATCGAAGCCAGTTCCGGGGAGTGCGCGAGGACATCCGCCGCCGGGCAAGCCAAGTGGCACTCGGCATGCTCCGCAACAAGGTGTTGGAGCAAGTGTGATTGGCTGTTTTGGGGACGACTCGAGAGCACTTAGTGGGCTCAGCAAGACGCCGAAAAATATTTTGGGACACGAACCTGTTGCGTTTCATCGCCGACGCAGCGCGGTCGACTCCCTCGTCTCTGGGAGAGGGTGTACGGGGGGCAGGGTGAGGGTACTCCGATCCGAAGTTGTTCGAGCGAAGCGGGGTCCACCTTATTTTCGGCCTCTCATTTCGTGGGAGGTATGAGGCTTAATTCAAGCTCGTCCTTAGACGACCACTTGCGCTGGTCGGACCGATGGCGCTATCCGCCGCCTTGAACTGTAAAGGCAAGAACAGTCTGCCCGCCCGCCTTCACGGGCACTCTCCACTCGAAGTTTCCGGCGGAAAGCTTGGAATCCTTTATCGACTCCTCCGTAATCTTTGTGCGCGGATCGAAGCCGTCCACGATCCGCACTGTCTCATCCGACTTCTTCTCGTTGTGAACGACGACCTTGTAGGTCCGCGAGAAAAGATGCCGACCGAGCTTTTTGTAGCTGGTGACGGTGGTTTTTGAATAGACGTCGAACGCGTCAGAGAGGGTTACGCTGAGCCGCTCGTCCTTCGGCGTGTCGGCGATACCGGCGGCGCCCGTGTAGGTTTCGGCATCGCCGTCCGCCTCGTAAGTACGAAGCGACCCGGCCGGCATAGGCTGCCCGAGCTCCGATTTCTTGTCGTTGCTGAAGGAGAGCGACACCTGGGCGTTCTGTCGGGTATCGGGGCCGGCGGCGTCGCCGAGGGCAATGCTGTAGGTTCGAACGATCGGCACGTCTAGTCCCTCGAAGATCTTCGCGCGGTTCATTTGCTGCTGCCTCACGTCCGAGCGACTGGGCAACTTGTACGTGTAAAGATCGCCGACCGCCGTGGGCACGATTATAGGGGTGGGTGCATAGCCCGTACTCCCGGTCGACCAAGTACCCTGCCCGCGACTATCCTGTCCGTTTACATCACCAGAATAACCCTGAGGAGCGACGGAGCGATTCGGGTTCCCGGCAACCAGGTTCAGCTTTGCAGCGGGAAAATCGGTACCGGTAGTGTTGGTAATCGTTCCCCAACATTCCAGCCGCATCTTCTTTCCGCCCGGATCGATCTTCGCCACGTAATCGGCCGACCACGAGAGGCCGCGCGTCAGGTACGAGAGGCTGACATCTGACGCATAGGGTGCGCTCGACTCTACGGAAGCAACCAACTCCGGCATAGTCGGAACTGTCTGGTTCGCAGACGCAACCACCTCGCCGTTCGGATCGACGAGGTACGAGTTGTCGGTGTGAAGCACCGTCCCCTTTCCGGCTTCCTCCAGCACGCCGGAGGTTTTGTCTCCGATTCGCCCGTCCTGGCCTCGCCAAACCATCTCCACCTTTTGGCCGACAAGCCGCTTGAGAAGATCTTGGCTCGACGAGACGCCGAGGTTGTAAGTGGTCGAGAGAACCTCGGGGTGGTCACCGTGGCCCGGCCAGTCGAACAAGACCGACTGGGGATCCAGTTGCTTGCTCACCCCAGGCAACCGAACCGTTTGAGAACCCGAGGCGAGCGATACTTTGCGTTCGTCGCGAACCATCGCGAAGTCGCTCTTGTAGACCGTCAGTTCCAAAGTCGGCTGGGCCGGCGGGGTGGTTTGGGCAACCGCTTGGCGGCAGCCGTGGACGGCGCCTCCGGCAACGGCTAGCATTACGGCGAGGGCAGCATTGGTGCGGAGGTTGTTCATCCTACCGGTCAGTGTAAGACGAATCGCCGAATCTGCTATCAAATCAAACTCTTAACCCCCGCCTTGCACCGTAAAGATGAGGGTCGTCTCCCCGCCCGCCTTGACCGGCACCTTCCACTCAAAGCTCCCCACCGAAAGTTTCGCATCCTTTATCGACTCCTCCGTAATCTTGCTCCGCGGGTCGAAGCTGTCCACGATCCGCACCGTCTCGTCTGACTTCTTCTCGTTGTGAACGACCACCTTATAGGTGCGAGAGATAACGTGGCGGGCAATTTTTTTGTAGCTGCTGATCTCGCTCGTTGCATAGATGTCGAACGCATCGGATAGCGTGACGCTCACGCGCTCGTCTTTCGGGGTATCCGCAATGTCCGCCGCACCCGTGTAGGTCTCAGCATCGCCATCCGCTTCGTACGTGCGAATCGATCCGGCCGGCATCGGCTCCCCGAGCCCGACTTTCGGATCGTTGCTGAAGGAAATGGAGACCTGGGCGTTCTGGTGCTTCTCACGTCCAAGATCATCGCTCAGAGCGATGCTGTAGGTCCGGACGATCGGCACTTCGTGAGCCCCAAAGATCTTCGCGCGGTTCATCTGCTGCTGCATCACATCAGAGCGGCTCGGCAGCTTGTAGGTGTAAAGGTCACCGACCGCGGTCGGTGCAATTGTGTTGGTATTAGCGACTCCGGCCACCGCCTTCGGCGCCCAGTTGTTTCTCAATCCGTTATCCGCCGCAACGAACCCGCTCAACTCTTCACCCCCAACCGCGGAGCGATTCGGGTTGCCCGCAACCAGGTTCAGCTTCGCAGCCGGAAAGTCAGTTCCGGTCGTGTTGGTGATCGTGCCCCAGCACTCGAGGTGCATCTTCTTCCCGTCTGGGTCGATCTTCGCCACGTAGTCGGCCGACCACGAGAGCCCGCGGGTCAGATAGGACAGGCTCACATCCGACGCGTATGGAGTGTTCGCGTCCAGGGAGGCAACCAGTTCCGGCATCGTCGGGACCGTCTGGTTGGCGGGCGCCACGACCTCGCCGTTGGGATCGACCAGATATGAGTCGGCGGTGTGGAGCACCGTCCCCTGGCCGGCTTCCTCAAGCACGCCAGAGGTCTGGTCCCCGATCTTTCCATCCTGTCCTCTCCAAACCATCTCGACCTTCTGGCCGACGAGGCGCTTGAGCAGGTCCTGGCTGGAGGAGACACCGAGGTTGTAAGTGGTCGAAAGAACCTCCGGATGCTGGCCCTCGGCCGGCCAATCGAAGAGCACCGACTGGGGGTCGAGTTGCTTGCTGACGCCAGGAAGGCGCAACGTCTGCGCACCGGAGGCAACCGATACCTTGCGCTCGTCGCGAACCATCGCGAAGTCGCTCTTGTAAACGGTCAGCTCAAGGGTGGGCTTCGGTGCGGTTGTGAGGGACTGGGCAACCGCTTGCCGGCAGCCGTCCAGAGCGCCTCCGGCGGCGGCGAGCGTTACAGCGAGAGCGGCATGGGTGCGGAAGTTTTTCATCCTACTAGTTAATGTGTGGCGAGAGCCCCATCCCGTTCAATCAACCAGTAAAGAATTGCGGTTTCGGTCGTAGAATATGGATACGTTCGCAAGACCGGCGGCTTCCAAAAGATCACGCCGATCGCGACCGAGGAGGTTACCGATGATCGATCGAACCAGGGCTGCACGACGCAAGAAAGCCCGAAACATTGTCGCCAAGGTGAAGGCTTCTAAAGCCTGGCTGAACAGCTACCTAGAGCGCGTTGCTGAGATGAGTTCGCAGCGGCCGACAAAGATAACCATCCCTCACAAACCCGGAAAGCTAACTCCCGCCCAGGAGCTTCGACAGCGCTGGGCGACTCTGACTGAAGTGAAAGACGGCTTCGCGGACGCGTACGAGTTACCTGTCTCCGCGAACCCGGGCGCTACTGGGTAAGCCCGGCAACTACTTAAGGCCCACTGGATACGGCCCGACCCACGGTCGGACCTATCCAGTGCCACCCGCCACAGTAGGAATTGTCATGCAGAGGAGTCCGCGACGAAGCATCTGGCCGCAACCCGCGCCAATTCTTCAGCCTCGCCGCCCGTGATCCAGCGGCAGTGAGGGTGTCACAGCGCAAGGATTGTCACCAGATGTTTCGTCGCAGGCTCCTCAACATGACAATGCGAGGGCTACCGAAACCTGGCTTGGAGCTTGTCCAGCGCGGCGCTTCCCGGGCAGAGCGACTCGTAGGGCCGGTTGTAAAGCGGGCGGGAGATGGTGCTCATCATATCCTTCGAATCCGGGTCGATATACAAAAGCCCCGTCACGGTTTCCCCGGAAGCCTGGCGTTCCCGGATGTAGGAGTAGGCGCGGTCCCGGTCTGTTGGATTGTAGTCCGGGTCGAGCTTCCGAAGGCGTAAACGCGAGCCATCGTGCATCGTAACTTCCTGGGTCGACCCTTCCGGATATTCGGTCGTGATCTCTGACCGCTCTGGAACGAAATCCGCCGCGACAACGCCGTGCTGGTGCTCGCGCGTGTAGGCGTAAGCTTTGGTCGAGCCCTCGTGATCATTGAAGGTGACGCAAGGCGAGATGACGTCGACGAAGGCGAACCCCTGGTGGCGAATGCCGGCCTTGAGAATCGGGACAAGCTGCTCCTTGTCGCCGGAGAAGCTGCGGGCAACGAACGTCGCGCCGAGGGAAAGCGCGAGCAGAACTCCATCGACCGGCCCCATCTCGTTCACCTCGCCCTTCTTGCTCGTGGTCCCGATGTCGGCGGCGGCAGAGAATTGGCCCTTGGTGAGGCCGTAGACGCCGTTGTTCTCCAGGACATAGAGCAAGTTGACGTTCCGCCGAATCGCGTGGCAAAGCTGCCCCAAGCCGATCGAGAGTGAATCGCCGTCCCCCGAAATCCCGATCATGATCAGATCCCGGTTGGCGGCGGCCGCTCCGGTGGCAAGCGACGGCATGCGCCCGTGCACGGAGTTGAACCCGTGCGACTCGCGGAGAAAATAGGCGGGGGTCTTGGAGGAGCAGCCGATGCCGGATAACTTGGCCACCTTATGGGGCTCGATTTCGAGTTCCCAGAACGCCTGGATGATGGCGGCCGTGACCGAATCGTGACCGCAGCCGGCGCACAGGGTGGTAATCGATCCCTCGTAGTCCCGGCGGGTCAAGCCGATCAAGTTTTTCCTGAGAGACGGGTGGTGAACTTTGGGTTTGGGAATGTAGCTCATGCCTTGAGTCCGGCCAAAACGTGCTGGGCGCTCATCGGGAATCCCGAATAGTAGCGGATCGACTTTAGCTTGTCGCCGCAGACTCCGGTGTCCAGGATCAACAGGCTACGGAGCTGACCATCCCGATTCTGTTCCACGACGAAGTTGACCTCGTGCGAATCCAGGAATTCACGCACCTCGGGGGCGAACGGGAAGCCGCGAACTCGCATGTACTCCACGCCTGGCAACTGATCCAGCGCCTCAACGCATGCGGCGTGGCATCCGCCAACCGTAATCAGCCCCACTTTGGCGCCTTCGCGGCGGATGAACACTGGCGGCGGAACGGCGGTGCGGGCGGTCTCGATCTTGCGAGCGATACGATCCAAGACCTCCTGATACTCGAAGCCATCTTCGGTATAAGCCCCGAACTTGTTGTGACCGGAGCCCCTGGTGAAGAACGCACCCTTGGGATGAACCCCCGGCAGCGTCCGATACGGGATTCCGTCTCCATCCACATCGAGATAGCGGGAAAAGCTGACCGCTGCCTCCAACTCCTCTGCGGAAAGCACCTTGCCGCGCTTCGGAACATAGGAATCGTCCCAAGTCAGCTTCGGAATCATCCAGTCGTTCATGCCGATGTCAAGGTCGGTCAGCACAAGGACGGGGGTCTGGAAATGCTCGGCAAGGTCGAACGCGACGACCGCGAACTCAAACGCCTCACGTGGGTCAGACGGGTAGAGGCAGAGGTGCTTGGTATCGCCGTGAGATGCGTAGGCGCAAAGGAGCAGGTCACCCTGTTGGGTGCGCGTCGGCATGCCGGTGGACGGGCCGGTCCGCTGGACGTCGAACACCACGGTCGGCACCTCTGAATAGTAAGCGAGTCCGAGGAACTCGTTCATCAGCGAGATCCCGGGACCGGAGGTAGGGGTGAACGCGCGGGCGCCCGCCCACGATGCGCCGATCACGATGCCGATGGCGGAGAGTTCGTCCTCCGCCTGGACAATCATGTAGTCGTCTTCGTTGGTTTCCGGGTTGTGGCGAAACCGTTGGCAGAAGCCCTTGAACCCCTCCATCATGGAGGTTGACGGGGTGATCGGATACCAGGCCCCCACCGTGGCGCCGGCGTAAACGCAGCCTAGCGAGGCGGAGGTGTTTCCGTCGATGAGGATGCTGTCCCCGGTCTTATCCATCTTCTCGAGGCGGATCGGGAGGGGGGACTCGTAGTGCTCCTTGACGTAGAAGTAGCCAAGGTTGATCGCGCCGTCGTTCGAGTCGAGAAGGGCCGGCTTCTTGGAGAACTTCTCTCTGGTGAGCCCGCGGATGATCTCCGTGTCCATGTCCAGCAAAGCCGCAAGCGCGCCCGCATAGACGATGTTCTTCATAAGGATGCGCTCTCGGACACCCTTGAATGCCTCGCCACACATTTGGGCGATCGGCACTCCGATATAGCTGACATCGGGGCGGATCAGGCGATCGTCGAGTGGCCAGCTCGAGTCATAGAGCAACCAGCCGCCTGGTCGGACTTCCGCCACGTCCTGCGCATAGGTCGCAGAGTTCATCGCGACCATGAGGTCGAATACAGGGGTCCGGGCCACGTATCCGTTCTTGTTGACTCGGATCTCGTACCAAGTCGGCAGACCCTGGATATTGGAGGGAAACAGATTCTTTCCGGTGACTGGGATGCCCATCCGGAAGATCGTTTGCATAACGAGCCCGTTGGCGCTCGCCGAACCAGTCCCGTTAGGCGTTCCGATCTTAAACGCGAAGTCGTTGACCTGATCCTTCACGCGCTCACCGCTCGTTGGACCGGTTGCGGCGCTGGCTCCCCCGCGTAGGGCAGCTTCAAAATGAACTTCTTCATGTCCCAAGCAAACGTCGGGCAGCGTTCCGCACAGAGCCCACAGTGCAGGCACACATTCTCGTCCTTGACCATCACCCGCCCAGTCTGTTTAAGTTCGCCGGACACATAGATTTCCTGCTCCAGGTTGTCGGCGGGCGCCATAAGCCTGGTTCGGAGGTCAGGCTCATCTCCGTTCACCGTAATCGTAAGGCAGTCGACTGGGCAGATGTCGATACACGCGTCGCATTCGATGCAGAGCTTCTCGGAGAACGCGGTTTGAATGTCGCAATTAAGACAGCGCTCAACTTCCCTTCTCGCCTGCTCCTCGGTGAAGCCAGACTCCACCTCGATGTTCATCTTGGTGAAGCGAAGCGGCATCTCCACGTGCTTCATCTTCTGCCGCGCGGCGGTGCTGTAGTTGTTGCTGTAGGCCCACTCGTGAAGGCCCATCTTGGTGTTTGCCAGGGTCATGCCCTCGGGCGGCCGTTCCGTCACCAGTCGGCCCATGCAGTAGTTGTGCATCGAGATGGCCGCTTGGTGGCCGTGCTCGACCGCCCAAATGATATTGAGTGGCCCGAACGCCGCGTCCCCGCCGAAAAAAACGCCCGGACGGGTGCTCATAAAGGTCTTCTGGTCGACCGTGGGCATGTCCCACTTGTCGAATTCGAGACCCATATCGCGCTCGATCCAAGTGAATGCATTCTCCTGGCCGATCGCGAGAATGACCGTATCGCAGGGCAGGATTGTGTTGCCGATCGAGTTCTGAACGAGCTTGCCGTTTACTTCGCTCGACTCGAACAGCTCGAACTCCATCCCGGTCAGCTTTCCGTCCTCGATCACAAACCGGACCGGAGAGTGGTTCTCGACGATCTCCACCCGCTCCTCTTCGGCGTCGTCCAACTCCCAGGGCGAGGCTTTGAAGTACTTGCGGGTTTTGCGGGCAATCACCTTCACGTCGGACGCACCCAGCCGCTTGGAAGAGCGGCAGCAGTCCATGGCGGTATTGCCGACCCCGATGATGAGAACCTTGTCTCCCACCGTGGTGACGTGCTCGAAGTGGATGGACGCCAGCCAATCGATCCCTATAAAGATTTGACCGGTATCGTGGCGTCCGGGGATTTCCAGTTCCTTACCCTTGGGTGCGCCGCTCCCGACAAACACCGCGTCGAACTCCCGCGAGTCCACCAGTTCCTTAAGGCTCTCGACGGGAGTGTTGTAGCGAACATCCACGCCCATGTCCACGATGTAGCCGATCTCTTCGTCCAGCACCGCTTCCGGCAGACGAAAAGCGGGGATGTTGATCCGCATCAGACCGCCGGGACGCGGTCCCGCTTCAAAAATGGTGACTTGGTAACCGAGTGGGACGAGGTCGTTGGCGACCGTCAGCGAGGCAGGACCCGCGCCGATCAGGGCGATTTTCTTGCCGTTCTTCTTCTCGGGCGCCACCGGGATGCGATCACTTATGTCGTTCTTCTGATCGGCCGCAACCCTCTTCAGCCGACAGATCGCGACCGGCTTTCCGTCGACGCGGGTCCTGCGGCACGCCGGCTCGCACGGGCGGTCACAAGTTCGCCCGAGGATGCCGGGAAACACGTTCGACTCTCGATTGAGGATGTACGCGTCGTCAAAGCGGCCCTGGGCGATCAGGCGAATGTATTCGGGAACATTGGTGTGGGCGGGGCAAGCCCACTGACAGTCCACGACTTTATGGAAGTAGTCCGGGTCGAGGACATCCGTCGGCCTCATAGCCGCATTATCGCCCAAATGACGCCTCGCGGGTTCATTCCGGTGGCCCTTGGCCCGATCCAGCGCACACCTGTCAACGAATACCAGGTTTAGGTTTTGGATATTGCAAGATCTGGGAGCTAACTGGCGCAGTAACCGGCGAACCGACCACCCCCGAACGCGCAACCGTGGGTGCCACTCGGATAGCGCTCATGAGCCTAAGCGAATGAGGGCGTATCCAGTGCCCTGCGCACCAACCATCAAAGGGACGTGCCATCGCCGCCCCGTGATGGAGCGTCTGCGACCGGGGTCTATGACAGAGATTGCCAATCTTTGTTATTCGGGGCGTAGAAGGAGCACCGCTATGGACGTATCACTTACCCCTGAAAGGCTCGCCTCAAAATCAAAATCGGCCTAGACGCGCTGGATAACGGCGATTTCGCCGAAGGCACGTCCTCGGAATTGTACGCCAGCGCCATCCAACGCTCCCGTAAGAGGCAGGCAGCCCGGAAGGCTTGACTTTTTCGGCGTGGCGCCAATGTCTGGAACCAAGTCGGAGGGTGAGGTGAAGCGATCAGGCGTCAGGCCAGTTCCAAAACTAAACCCGGACCGTCGTACCGGTCAACGGGAATTGGGGCGGATGATGGGAATTGAACCCACGGCCTCCTGAGCCACAGTCAGGCGCTCTAACCCCTGAGCTACACCCGCCGCTTGGGGCATATATTGTGCCTCATTTCGGGTCGCAGTCACAAGCTGCGGTAGGACTGATGGGCCGGGACCAGTGCTCCGGTTGGAAATAAGCAATCGTCAAGTCGTCGACGCTCCCGCTCCGGTGCTCGTGGCGGGCTAGGCAGAACACGTGGGTGTGATCGCCAGATCTCTGCGCGTCGGTAAGGGAGTCGAAGAGGTAGGCAAGGTGTCGGAAAAGAGCTGGGCTCCCAGCCAGGAAGACCGTCCTGGCGTAGAGGTGAAAGTCGAACAGATCGGCCCCAGGCGGGGCTTTGGATCGTCGCCATCTGACATGGATCGCAAAACTCTCGTCAACGGGTGCCGCCGAAACCTCCTCTAATCGGCCCTTGCCAATCCGACGCCGCAAAGAGGGCCAGTCGGCGGGCCGGAGTTGGAGGTGGCGGTGGCACAGTACAAGGTCGCACTGTTCGAAGCCAGATCCGACATTGACCGGCAAGACGCCAGCCCGAGGAATCCAAAACAGGTCGTGCGGCCGATCAGCCATCAAACTTGCGATCGGGGCAAGTTTCGCAAAAACGGATTCACCAGCGAAAATCCGCCATTCCCCGTCCGCCCGAGCCGATACGAACAGCGGTTCGATGGCATCGGCTGGACGAATGACCGCGACCGGTTCCCGACGAATCGTGATGTTGGATGTAAGGACACGCATTCGCCGAGACCGAGCAGCTCCTATTTTCGGTAAAGGTTCGCGATCGTAACCGGATCCAGCCAAAGAGCCCCGTCCGGCAGAAGCCGGCGGCCAAGCCCCATCGCGTCGTCATAGCCCCAGACAGAGGCCGCAACATGCTCCGATTCAATGGTTTGGCGCATCGCAGCGAACCACCTGATACGGGAAGCGCGAGGCGCCACCGGCGGATACGAGCCGAACTCGCCTAAAACCACCGGAACGTCATGGGCCTTGGCCCAATCCTGAGCCTTGGCAAGCCGCTCTTGGAGATAAGCCTGCCCGTACCGCTTCTCGCCGTAATCCTTGAGCGCCGGCCAATACTTCTGATCCACCTCGTTGAGCATCGCCGCAACCGCCTCCGGACTTGAGGGGAACGGAACATCCTTGAACTTTCCCGGATACTCCCCCACCCATGAGGCGCCCTGGTGGGTGAAGAAGAACGGATCGTAGCAGTGATAGGTGTAGATCAGGTTCTTTTCCGGCAGTTTGGTCATGGAGGCGAGGGTGTCGATGCCGCTCCAACTGGTTCCGGAAACCATCACCGTCCGAGCCGGATCGACCGCCCGTATCGCGTCGACCGTCTGCTGCTGCAGCGCGTACCAGACGTCAGGGTTCTTGTTGAACTGCGGCTCGTTTACCAGCTCAAAGACCACCGTCCGCTCGAACTTGCCCCTGTAGTGCTTGGCGACGTCCACCCAAAAGTTGACAAAGGCGGTGTTGTCCTTGCCAGGATCGTCGAGCTTGAGCTGCCCGTTGTCATGGAGATCGAACAGGACCGCCAGGTTGGCCGAGGTCAGGTTGGTCAAGGCCGAGTCCAGATACGGCGCGTTGGTTGTGTTCAGAGCGCCGTTGTCGTAGACCGCCTCGGGGGAGAGACAAAGGCGCACAAAGCCAAGGTGCAGTCGCTTAAACCGGTCGTAGTCAGCCGGAACCAGGTAGGTGGTCAGATGATTCGCATCATAGTTGGGCTGGTAACAAAACCAGCGTGTGATATTAACCCCAGTGGTGAAATGACGCCACAGGGATTCGGGCACTCCATTGTTCGCTGCCTGGCCGGAGCCGGAAAGAGCCAGTGCTGCACTTAGCATCAGAGATAAGGTCATGGGTTGGTTTTACCGGGAATTCCCGCGCCAGGGGCGGGTTCAATGAAGCTTGAAACGATGTTTACGGGGATCATTGGAGCAATAGGCACAGTCGACCGGGTCGCTGGCGACGCGATCGCAGTCGAGACGCCGGCAGAATTCTGCGAAGAGGGATTCGAGATCGGGGAAAGCATCGCGGTCAACGGGGTTTGCCTCACTGTGGTGAAGGCGGGCGGTGGTCGCCTCTCTTTCGACGTGAGCCCGGAGACGTTCAACCGGACCGCGCTTCAATCCCTGAGCAACGCTTCACGGGTGAATCTGGAACGAGCGATGAAGGCGGGGGAAAGGTTCGGCGGCCACATTGTCCAGGGTCACGTGGACGCGACCGGCAGCCTCGTTTCGATCCGTCCTTCGGGGGAGTTCACGGTGTTCCGATTCGGGGCGCCGCCGGAATTCGACCGATATTTGATCGACAAGGGCTCGATCGCGATTGACGGAATCTCCCTCACCGTCGTGGAGCCAGTTCGAGGCGAGTTCGACGTCTGGATCGTGCCCCACACCCTTCAGAACACCAACCTATCGTCTCTGCGTCCGGGCGACGAGGTGAACCTGGAGTTCGACGTGATCGCAAAGCACGTGGAGAAACTGCTCGCCGCTCAACGGGCCGGGGCGTAGAGAATCATCAGTTTAGGT
>Ga0302325_10017334_pt1 | contig 15232 bp, 12 predicted proteins | sample Palsa_T0_2_FD_201948 | JGI IMG/M metagenome (GOLD analysis project Ga0302325, IMG submission 201948) | Peat permafrost microbial communities from Stordalen Mire near Abisko, Sweden - Palsa_T0_2 | ecosystem: Environmental > Terrestrial > Soil > Palsa > Peat permafrost | place: Sweden: Abisko... | reverse complement strand
TGACATCGCGCAGAAAAATGGATTGATCAAATTGAACCGCGCGAGAAGACATGATGGCTCGGTTCCGAAGTGAAATTATATGTCAAATAATTTGCGTTTATTTGCCGTTTTATCGTTTGACTTAACCTATCGCTAGGTTATCTTGAAAACGCGGTTGGGAGAGCTGCGCAAGCGGTTCGTTGGATGCAAATCCACCTGGCTGCATTTCTTTTACATGCACGTCCTTTATCTTGACGACGCTGGGTCCGCCGGAAATCCGGGGGAGGAATATCTGGTATTGGGGGGCATTTCCGTTTTTGAAGCGCAATCTTCGTTTTTATCTTTTGAACTTGATAAACTGGCATCTGACATTTCGCCATCCAACCCGCATGAGGTCGAGTTTCACGCTTCCGAAATATTTTCTCGCCGGACCGCGCCTTGGGATAAAATGAGTAAAGACGAGGCCAAAGGAATACTGAAAGCCGTCCTCGGAGTTCTGGCGAATAGTTATAATTCAGCAAAGGCGTTTGCCTGTGCGGTTCACAAACCCTCATATCCAAACCGCGACCCCATGCAACTCGCATTTGAGGATTTATGCAGCCGTTTTGATCGGTATTTATCAAGAATGCACGCCTCGGGCGACAGACAGAGAGGAATGATTATTTTGGATGAAAGCACTCACGAAACCACTTTACAGCAAATGGCGCGCAATTTTCGCACGCTGGGGACACAATGGGGCGTTATTCGCAATTTAGCGGAAACACCGCTATTCGTTAATTCGAAAGCATCCAGATGCGTCCAGTTGGCCGATCATGTCGCCTATGCAGCTTTTAGACGGTACAATGCTGCAGACACCCAGTACTTGGATATAATCGCGTCGCGATTTGATTCGCATGAAAATGTAATTCACGGCTTGTCACATAAGCAAACGAAAGACCCGAATTGCATGTGTTTGGCGTGTATGAGCCGCCGATTATCAAGAATATGAAATGATGGGGTATGTCACAAATATAATGAACATACCTGCCTTTCATAGCAACCCATGAACGTCACCCAGGTAGCCATCCGTCCCAGCCAGGCTTCTGAGAAAGCCGGCCGGCCCGCCTTGACGCCGGAATTGCTGGCTGCCAGCGGCGCTCGTTATTCCAGGAACAACGAAGGCCTGCCCTCCATCCTCTCCAAAATCGACCCGTCTAATCTGGAAAAATCCGTCGATTCGATTTTTCGCATGGTCGATTACGGCCACCAATCCATCGCCGACATGGTGCCCGTGGCCATGTTCCTGGACGGCATTTCGATCTGGCTGGCCTACTACATCTGGACCCTCTGCCCGACCGCCGGCGGACAGGAATCCTCAACCCGCTACATCAAGATTTCCGTCGATGGCCTGATCGCGCCGGAAACGTTGGGCATCGGGGAAGTCTCCGAGTGGCGCGAGTTGATGGAGCAATGTTTCCATGCCTATCAATCGGCGGTCGCGCTCTGGGAGGAACTGGCCGGCGCTCAGCCCTCTCTGATGGGTATTCCTCAAACTCTTCTTGACGATCCTTCCGACATCGCGCGCAAAAAAGTCGTTCGCATGAAGCGCAATTACGCCTTTGACCGCGCACGGTATTTCCTGCCGGTGGCCGCCGCGACCAATGTAATGCTGATCATGTCCGCGCGCGGCTGGGTCAATTTGTGCCAATTCTTGCTATCGCAGCCGTTGCCGGAGGCGCGGCGGTTGGGGGAATTGATCCAGGGCGAACTGGCCCTGGCCGCTCCGCGCATGACCAAGCACGCGCGAAGTGTGCAACCGGTGCAGCAAGCCATCGCCGCCGAATTTGAAAAGCTGGTCCAACTCGCCCGCGCCGTAGGACCTTCCGCGACCGATGCGAGCGCCATTCCGTCGCTGGCGGTCCTGCCGCCGGAAGGAATTTCTCCGGAGGAATGGGCGCGCGATTTGTCCTGCCACACCCATCGTTACGCGCCCATCGGAACGAGTTTGCAGCGGACGAGCGTGCGGTTCGGCTGGTCGGCCATCGGGTTCGCTGAAATCCGCGATTTGAACCGGCATCGGACCGGCAGCAAATTCTGCCCGCAAATTCCCAAGGGATTCTATTTCGCCGCCGATCAAATCCCCGCCGGCGACGAGGCCAAGGGAAAGTCATTGTGGCAACTTGCGTCCACAGGCCGGCGCGCCAACGAATATGCTGTGCGGCAATTGCGCGAGGCCAAACCGGCTTACGTCTATTGGACGCTCTTGGGAACAGAGTTTCCCTTTGAACACGTGACGACGGCGGACAAATTCATTTACGAGGCGGAATTGCGCACCGGTTTGGGAGCGCATTACCGTTACGCCAAACATCTGCGCGACGCCTTGGGCCTTTTCTACCAGCGATTCCCGTCCACCAAAGGATTGATTTTGGAAGGCAGCGCCGAGCCGGAATAAGGAATGGCATTTGGGATGGCGGGGAAAAAACATTCGCTTTTCCGTTGACTCAAGCCACGGGGTATGTCGTCATAAACATCTGGTGACATCGATCCACCTGCCATGACTAAGAGTTCTCGCAAGACCACTGCGACATCGACTTCGGGTAATACAACCAAGTACGATGCCCATCACCGCGTCCTGGCCAAGGCCTACGGGGCGCAGGCGGATTTGCGGCGCGAATTGTCGGATTCCAAAGCCGCCGTGGCCGAGCGCACGGAAATCCTCAAGATTTTCTCCGAGTGCAACGACCCGCAGAGGGCGTGGTTGCTGCTGGAGGATTATTTCGAGAAGCTTTCTCTCACGCGCAAGGATTTTGGCAGCCAGGAATGGTGGCAGCGCCTGGTGGCTTCCCGGGGCAAAAAACGCCTGGAGGAGACGGCCATTCTTTTCATGCGCTTCAATCGCCCGGTGCCGACGGAATTGCAGGCTCACGCCAACCCGGAACGCTTCGCGGAAATTGCCCAGGCGGAAAAGGACCAACTCATCGTCCAGCAACTGGAGCATTGGCTTTTCCCCGCCTCTCCCGCCCAAGTGGAGTCGCCGCGCGCCTCCATTCGCGTGGCCTGCGAGCCAAAACCCGTCGGAGAATTCTCCTCCCTTTATGGGCTGGAGGTGTCCTTCTTTGTCTCCCGCTTTCGGACGGGCGAAAAAAACAAAACGGTGGCCGAGGTGGTCGATCTGGCTTCCCGCTCCGCGCACGAGCGGGAACTGTTTTCGTTCGATGACTGGCAATTCGTTCAATGGCTCTCGGACACGCACGCGGACCCGGAAGGCTTGTGGGAATCGCTCTTTCTGAGCGGCTCCGAATTGCTGCAATGGCTGGTGCGATGGGGCGAGAAGGGCCGGTTGCGCATGGCGCTCTCCGACGCCCCGCTCGTGTTTGACGGGCAATTGGCGCAGTTGCGTCCGCATCTGGAATCAGCCGAGAACGAGTTGTGTTTTACGCATCAATTGATGCTGCAATCTGGACAGCGGCATCCGTTGAGCGAGGTGCGGTTTTTTGCGGGCCATCCGGCCATCGCGCTGGCGGGCGGCACTTTTTACATGTTGCGCAGCGCGCCGCCGGATGAGCTGCTCAACTCCTGGGCGCAGGAGAAATCGCTGCCGGTTCGCAAGTTGAGCCACCGCCTTTTGACCAAATTGCGCAAAACGCACTCTGTGGCCGACGCGCTTTGGGACCAATTGTGCGTCGTTCATCGCGCTGAACCGCGGTTCACTTTTGAGTTGGTGGACGACGTAGTGCGCCTGCGCCTGGCGGCGCGAAGTCAGGAGGACGGCAGCACCTGGCATTGGAACGGCCAGGAATGGGAAAGCGACGAGCCGCGCCTGGACCTGTCCGATAAACCGAGAATCCTGGACGACCCGCGTCTGGAGAAAGCCATGCAATGGCTCTGCCAACTGGATTGGTTCACGCCCGAACCCGGGCTGTGGGTGGGCGATGCAAACGACAATTTCCTGGCCCAACTGGCGGCCGCCTGGCCCGACCGGCCCACCGAGGCTGAATACCTGGGCAACCCGGCCTTCCATCGTTTGTTCCTTTCGTCGCAGGCGTTGCGGCCGCGTCTGCTGGTTCAAGGCAGCGGCATTGATTGGTTTTCGGTTTCGGCGGCTTGGGAGGCCGAAGGTCTCAAGCTGACGCCGGCCGACCTGCTGAGTTTGCAATCGGCCACCGGGCGTTTCATCAAATTGCCCGATGCCGGCTGGCTGCAATTGGACGCGGAGGCCGTGCAGTCGGCGCATGAGGCCATGGCCGATCTGGGCGTGGACGGGTTGGTTCCTGTGCCGCAAAAACTGGGTTTGCAACAGGCGGCGCACCTCGATGACACGAGCCTGCGGCGCTTGGGCGATTCGCCCGAGGCGCAGGCCTGGCGCAAGCGTCTGGCGGAATTTACCGGCATTCCGCCCACGCCGCTGCCGGCCTCCATCAACGCGGAACTTCGCCCTTACCAGCAGAGCGGCTTCCATTTCCTGTGCCATTTGACACGGCATAAATTGGGTGGAATTCTGGCCGACGACATGGGCTTGGGCAAAACCTTGCAAACGCTGGCGTGGCTGGCTTGGTTGAAGGAAACCCAGCCGGTGGCCAAGCCGGCCCTGGTGATTTGTCCGGCCTCGGTTCTGCATAATTGGCGGCGGGAATCCGAACGCTTCACGCCGGCGCTCAAGGTGCTGGTCATGGAGAGCGGCGCGGAACGGCATCATGTCCGCAGCACCATTCCCGAACACGATTTGATTGTCACCAATTACGCCTTGCTGCGGCGCGACCTGGAGGCGTTGCAACGATTCTCCTTCCGCGCCGTGGTGCTGGATGAAGCCCAATTCATCAAGAATCCCGACGCGCAAATCACCGTTTCTGTCAAGCAATTACAGGCCGACCAGCGCCTGGCGCTGACGGGCACGCCGATGGAGAACCGCCTGCTGGATCTTTGGAGCATTGTCGATTTCACGCAGCCCGGCCATTTGGGCACGCAACAAAAATTTCGCGAAAAATACGAACCGCCCGGCGAGGAGGACGGCGACAAGCAGCGCATCGCCCGCCGCCGGCTTTCGGCCAAATTGCGGCCGTTGCTCTTGCGCCGCCTCAAGAGCGAGGTCGCGCGCGATCTGCCCCCGCGCATCGAGCAAAGGCGCGATTGCGATTTGGGCGAGGCGCAGCGGAAGCTCTACCTGGCGGAATTGCGCCGCAGCCGCGAGCAGGTCATGAACAAGGTGAACGAACGCGGCATCAAGGGCAGCACCATCCACGTCCTGGCCGCCCTGACGCGCTTGCGCCAGATTTGCTGCCATCCGGACCTGGTGGGCAACGATTCCCCCTCGGGAAAAACCGAGACGCTTTTTGAGTTGTTGGAGCCGTTGCTGGCGGAGAACCGCAAGGTTTTGCTTTTCAGCCAATTTGTGCAAATGCTCAAAATTTTGGAGCGTGAATGCGCCGCCAAGCAAATCCCGACCCACATCCTGACCGGCGAGACCAAGGACCGGCAGGCCGTCACCCAAGCCTTTCACGACGACAAACGCGGAGCCGTTTTCCTGCTCAGTCTGCGCGCCGCCGGCACGGGTCTGAACCTGATCACCGCCAGCAACGTCATCCTGTACGATCCCTGGTGGAACCCAGCCGTCGAAGCCCAGGCCATCGACCGTTCCCATCGCATCGGCCAGACCCTGACGGTCAACGCCTACCGTTTGATCGCGCCGGGGACGGTGGAGGAAAAAATCTGGGAATTGCAACAGCGCAAAGCCAAAACCATCGCCGACGTCCTGGGCGAACAAGGCTTCGCCCGGAACCTCACAAGAACTGACTTGGAGTATCTCTTTGCGGAGGACTGACGACTGCACGCTCGAAATAGAAAGTTAAATATCGGTAATCCGCCTTAGAATCTTTTCCAGCTTTTGCATTTCATTGGGTGGATTTATTTTCCAGTTCAACTTTTCGACTGGCTGAAGTCGTTGAAGGTGTTCAAAGACCCACATAAAAAATTCCGTCGTTCCGATTAGAAATTGCTTAATAGATTCTTGGCTCACATCTATATCAGACTTTGGGTGGGCAAACAAGTCCTTATACTTTGCTTTTAACGCGCACAAAAACTTCTGTTCACGTTCGTCGCATAGTGAAAGCTCACCCTGATTGTGAACTATGCAGTTGCGGACTCTCCGCAAATCATCAAGTGCCGAATATGTCGGACACTGAGAAATGTTCAGATTATAAAACACATCCAAGAATTTTTTGGTTTGTTCAAGATATGAACCCTTCAAGTCCTTCACGTTAAGTTTTTGTTGCTTCACCACTTGAAGATTATCTACCAATCTGCGCAACTCTCTTTCGACGGTGACGTATAACATGACGATGCACGAATAACGGTGCTGAGGAATAAGTGTTTCGTCATGCAATTGCCGCGCTTGGTCTCGTTCGTACATGAATTCACCAATCTCATCATCGTTGGTTGGAGTCCATTTAGGTAAGTTCTTCTGTACTTCGTTATCAGCGTCCTTCTCAATAAGAATCTCATTCTCAACAAAATGATGTGCAAACGAACGCAACGCACTCATTGTGTATGCCGTCTTCGCGTCATACTCAGCAAAGAACTTACTCCATTTAGCTCTTTGTTTGGCTGTCATTTTCTTCATAAAGTCCAAGTGTCAGGCCTCACTATTGACACTATAGGTCCCGGCAGCGCCCCTCGCGCAAATCACGGATGGCCTCGTCGGCAAGGGCGTCCAAATGTCCGGCGGCGACGTCCTCCTCAAACTGTTTGTCCCACGCGGCAGCGTCGAACTTGGAGAACCAGTCGCGGAAAGCCAAAATCTCCCGGCGCGAGAGTTTGCTGACGGCGGTTTCGATCTCGTGGACGGAACTCGTGCCGTAAGAATAAACCAACGCAGATTTCAGGGCAAGCGCGGAAGCGTCGAAGAGCGCTCTATCAGGACCTCGCGGACAGAATCTGTCCCGCGTGGATGACTACCCGTTGGCAGATGTCATCGAGGACGGGCTTTTGTTCGCGGCAATAGACAAAGATCTCCGCCGCTTTGGCCCCTGCATAGTCGTGGGCAATCATGTTGCGCACGTCCTTCATTTCCCGCAGTTCTTCAGCCCGGCCAATTAATCCACGCTTTTCCGCACGATTGATGACATCCAGGAGTGTGCCCTCGGGATTTAATTCCATCCGGTCCAGGCTGCGGAGGGCCTTGTTGACCAACAAGTCAACGCAACGGGCGAAACGACCGGTAAACGCCTCGGCGCTTTCCAATTGCTGCTCCGTTGCGCCTTCCAAGGTGGCGGACAATCCGGCCACTTGCCGAAAGGAGAAATCCAGATGCTGCCGGGCGCTTGCCAAATCCGCCAACGCCTGTTGGAGCATGGTCCGCGCTTGTTCGCGCTTCATAATTTCACGCCCGTTTCCAACGCGATGGCCACCAGCGGCTCGTTCACTTGATCGTGGCGTCGCACTAATAAATCCAATTGTTGCCAGCCGATGCGATCCAGAATGCGCGTGCGCAACCGCAACACCTCCCGAAAACCCAATGTTTCTGAAATGACCAGGAGGTCCACATCTCCTCCGCGCGCCGCGTCATCCACGCGCGAACCGAAAAGATAAACCTCGGCCTTGGGGTCCAGCCGTTCGATCTCCTCGCGAATGGCAGTAATTTGACTCGCGGACAATCTCATGCTCACAGTTTTCCAAGAAACCGTCCGCCCGTCAAATCAGATGTAAATTGATTTTGTTGCCAATGGCTGGATGCAGGGCCTCGCATTCAAAGGAATGCGAGGCCGCTGCGTGAAAACGATTTAGAAGGTGAATTTTACGCCGAAGCGGCCCATGCCATAATCGCGCGTGTGAGCAGGCGAGACAAACCTGCCATCGGCAAATATGCTAAACGAATGGGCAAAACGAAATTCCAACCCGGCGCCGCCATCGCCGTAACCTTCTGATCGATATGTCCATTCGCTTCCACCGCCGCCAAAGATATACGGCGCAAACCCCGTCTGGCCGATGGGCAGCCGCAACACCAGATTTCCCCCCAGAGCGCTCACGGTGCTGTGGTCGTTGGCGAGCGCAAAGCTCTCGGCTTCAATGCCAATATAGCGGGAGAAAAAATACTCCAGACCACCGCCACCTCCTCCGCGGGCGTCACGATGATGAGATCCAAAATCCTCATCATGCCGTCGCCCGTCGCCCGCCACCGCGGCAAAGGCGTCCAAAGACAATTCCTGGGGGCGGAATAATTCGCCTGGTTCCGAATTGAACCAGCTCGAACCGTTAAGTGGATTGTTATCTGGGGTGGCGCTCATAGTCTGAGCCTGGACCGCCGCCGCACCCACCAAAAGGGTCGCAGCGCTTATCATTAGTATTGATTTCATAATTTATTTGTGTCGGCTCATGGTTCCTCCATGGAATCATGCTAACTCGGTCGTTCGCCGACTTTCATGCTCCATATTTAACGCGCATCAAGTCGTCTCGCTATCCGGTGGAAATCTGAACGTATCTGCTCCAAATACTGAGCGCCCCCCGTAAATGACAGGAGAACGCTTTGGGTGTTTTCCCCAGTGCTTCGGCGGCCAGACCAGGACGTCGGGTTTTCTTCTTGCATCCGCCAGGAAGTTCCCATATTGTCAGGCCCCGTGCAGTTACTCGCGCATTTTGTTTTCCGGCCGAGCATCAGGAATGGAGAAGAGCCATTTGTGAAAACGGCGTTTGTCCCCAGGCCCCGCCTCTTGGCCGGGCGCGGGAATGGATTCACGTTGATTGAATTGCTGGTCGTCATTGCCATCATCGCCATTCTGGCCGCTTTGCTGCTGCCGGCCCTGGCCCGGGCCAAACAAGAGGCCCTGCGCACCCAATGCATGAGCAATACCAAACAGCTTCTGACGGCCTGGACCCTCTACGCCGGCGATTCCGGGGACATCATGCCGGATAACATCAGCGCATTGGACTCCCCCTACGGCGGATGGGTTGACGGCCTGATGAGCACGACATCCCCTTACCCCGAGAATACCAACTTTGTCTTGATGATGAAAGGCCAGCTCGGACCTTACGCCAAAAACCCAGCCATCTACCGCTGTCCCTCGGACCCGAGTATGGACGCCAGCTCGCGCGCCCCCAGAGTGCGCAGTTATTCGATGAATTTCACCGTGGGCGACAAATACACCAACGGAACCCAAATGGCGGTTTATGAAGATTATTGGCCCAATTTTTTCAAAATGAGTGATTTCAGGATGGCTGCCGAGACGTTTGTCTTTCTCGATGAGCATCCCGACAGCATTAACGACGGTTTGTTCCTGGTGACGGGCGCGTCCGGAGATACAACGACCTGGAATGATTTTCCCGCCTCCTATCACAGCGGCGCGGCCAACTTTTCCTTTGCGGATGGCCATGCGGCAACCCATCGTTGGCAGGATCGCTACACCGACCACCCGATCGAGAATACGCGTGACTGGCTGCCGTACGCGGCGGAGGCTCCCTACGTTGATATCCTCTGGGTGGAGTGCCGATGTTCTCCCCAGCCCTACTCCGAGAATCCCGGCCAGAGTCCCGGCCCGTGACCGTGGACGTACGATTTACCTGGTTTCTATCGCTGGATGCGGGCCGAGCCGCCTTTGGCAAAGGCCTTGACCTGTTCGATCGTGGCCATGGTGGTGTCGCCGGGGAAGGTTGTCAGCAACGCGCCATGCGCCCAACCGAGGTTGACGGCCTCCTGCGGGGATTCTCCGGTGAGCAATCCGTAAATGAAACCCGATGCGTAGCCATCGCCGCCGCCGACGCGGTCATAAACATCCAGTTCGCAAGTGGGCGAGGCGAAAGTGTGGCCGTTGACCCAGGCGACGGCGCCCCAACTATGGCGGTTGGTGGAATGAACTTCCCGCAGGGTCGTGGCGACGATTTGGGTATGCGGATGTTTCTTGGTGACCTTGCCCATCATGCTGAAAAAGGCGCTGGGATCCAGCTTGCTCGTGGCCTGAACTTCCGGTCCGGGGATTCCCAGCCCAAGCTGCAAATCCTCCTCGTTGCCCACGAGAACGTCCACATGTTTGACAATCCGGTCCAGCACCTCCATGGCGCGCGCATGGCCGCCAACGCTGTTCCAGAGTTTGGCCCGGTAATTGAGGTCGAAGGAAGTGATCGCGCCGGCTGCCTTGGCCGCCTTCATCGCTTCGACGATCAATTCGGCGGTGGTGGGAGACAAGGCGGCGAAGATGCCGCCGCTATGGAACCAGCGCACGCCCTGGGCGAAGATCTCCGGCCAATCGAAATCGCCCGGCTTGAGTTGCGCAGCGGCCTCGTTGCAGCGGTTGTAGAAAACGACGGGGGCGCGCACACCCTGGCCGCGATCGGAATAAACCGTGGCCATGTTGGGACCGTGGACGCCATCGTGCTTGAATTGCTTGTAGAACGGTTTGACGCCCATGGCCCGCACCCGCTCGGCGATAAGTTCGCCGATGGGATAATCCACCATGGCCGAAACAATCCCGGTCTTGAGCCGGAAGCAATCCGAGAGGTTTGCGGCACAGTTGAACTCGCCGCCGCTGACGTGGATGTCGCAATGGGTGGCCTTGCGAAACGGGATGATGCCAGGATCCAGGCGATGGATGATCGCGCCGAGAGATAGGAAATCCAAGGCGCCGTCTTTGCGGATGTTCAGACCCTTTGTCGTGTTCACTTGTATTTTGTTGGATAATGCAAAACCGGAGAGTAGCGTAATTCCATTCCCATGGACAAGATCAACATCAAAATATCAACTTTGCTGTTACTGACCATCAGTTGCGTGAAGGCGCAAACTTTGGCCGCCGAGCCGGGCACAAACGCGCCGCCGCTCTCCGATTGGATTGATCCGGAGACCGGCCACCGCATCATCCGGCTTTCGACGGAACCCGGCAGCGCGACGCTCTATTTTCACGATAACTCCTACACGCCGCAGGGCGACAAATTGATCTTCTACACACCCAGCGGCGTGGCGGCGATGGATATCACCAGGCTTGGCGCCCAGCCGCCAAAGTTGGAGATCGTCGCGCAGGGCGGCGCCGCCCACATGGCGCGCCGGACGAGGGAAGTGTATGTCAACCGCGGGGTGCGCGGGCGGGGATTCATCGGCGGCGGCCCCGTTTATGCCATCAACGTGGACACCAAACAGGAGCGTTTGATGACCAATACAGTCAGCACGGTCATCAGTTGCGACGAGTCATTCAGCTTTGTCATGCTCCGCGGCGATGCCGCCGTGGATCCGACGGGCAAGACCCAGCGGCCGGCCGCGCGCCCTTATGTTCCGCAACTCCAGCGTATGTTCCCCGGCAAAAAGCTGGAAGATCTTACGCCCGAGCAGCAATACTCGGTGCAGAAGGAAGAAAGGCTGGCTCGCGGCACGCTCAATCCGCCGCCGGCCGCCTTTAGTTTTATCAATCTCAAAACCGGCGAGCGCAAGACCGGCGGTTACCAGTTCAGCAACCCCGACCATCAGCAGTTCAATCCCACCGATCCGAATCTGCTGCTCTACGCGCACGAAGGCACCTGGCACGAGGTAGATCGCACCTGGACGATCCGCACCGACGGCACCGACATGAAACTAATCCACAAGCGGACGATGGACATGGAAATCAGCGGCCACGAATGGTGGAGTTTCGACGGCAAGAAAGTTTGGTTCGACCTGCAAACACCGCGGAGCGAGGATTTCTGGATCGCCGGCGTCAACATCGAAACGGGCCTGGAAACACGCTACCACATCAAACGCGACACCTGGGGCGTCCATTTCACCAGTTCGCGCGATGACACGCTCTTTGCCAGCGATGGCGGCGATCCTTCACAGGTGGCCTATTCAACCAACGGCATGTGGATCAATCTCTTCCGAGTGCAACCCAACGGAGCGGTGGCGCACGAGAGATTGGCGAGCATGGCCCGGCACAACTACGTCACAGGCGGAGGGCGCGGCGGCATCGAACCGAACTGCTCCATCACGCCCGACAAGAAATGGGTCATTTTCACCGGGCAATTCGCCCCCGGCCAACGGCATGTCTATGCGGTGGAGATCGCCCGCGAGTAATATTACGGCTGAGTTACGACATAAAACTTGTCCGTGCCCGTAGCCGTCGTATCGACGTAGGTGGCCATGCCATTCGTGTTAAACGTGCCGCTCGTCACCAAGGTCCACTTGCTGGTGACCGGAGTCAACGCGAGATTGGTCGTGCTCCACAAATGAAAGGTCGTATTCGGCGAGCCGCCCAAGTTCAATTGAAGCTGGCCGCTGGCCACGAACGAAACCGGTGAATTGGTGGCGAACTGCGGCGTTGAAGCGAACGACGCAAGGTTTTGCGAGAGATAGACCGACTCAATGTCTTGTGGCCCCAATGAAACGTTATACAAGCGCACATCCTGAATTTTGCCCAGAAAGGGAAGATCGTTCGTGCTGGTTGAGGATTCGGTGCGATTGCCGATGCTTAGCGGATACGTGGTATAGAGCAATGAACTTGGCGCGATGTTCGAGTCGATCAACTGGCCATTGGCGTAGAGGTACATGGTCCCCGCGTTGCCATCCAAGGCGCCGGCAACATGCACCCACTGGTTGGACGGGAGATAGTACGTACTGTTGATGGCATAAACCGCACCCCCGCTGCTTCTCACGAAAAAGCGAAGGTAACCGGTGTAGATGTCCAAGTCATACTGTTCCCCGCCGTTGCCAAAACCTTTGGCGATAAGCGCCGCGCTCGTTTGACTGTTGGTCGCGCTGTTGATCCAGGCCGTCAGCGTAAACGCCAGATTATTGCTGAAGTTCAACTGCGGCGCATCCGGAACCAGCACCGCATTGTCATTGTTGCTATCCGCATTGGCAAAATTGAGGGCATATAAGCCGCCCAAGCCGGCCAACCACTCGGAATTGTCGGTCGGGAAATCGTACAACGCCGCCGTATCAACGTAAACGGATGAATCGGCCGCGTTGGTGCCGGAGCCATCGTTAAATTGGAACCAGCCGACCAGGTTGGAATTGACCCCGAAAGGATTGACCTTTACCACCGCCGGAACAGAATTGGATACTTTCGTCGAACCTGTGGTCAAGACGAATGAATAGGACCCGGCATTGCTTGTTTGCACATTGGGGAAGCCAAGCAGAAAGTTTGTTGCGCCGGGAATGGCCGCGCCGTTGTCGTACCATTGGAAAGTAGCCGGCGGGACGCTGATGAAATTGTAGGCCGTGCCCGCGGCGTTGGGGAAGTAATAGGAAAAGTTTCCCGTAGTAGAGGCCGCCAAATCCACCGACTGTCCGACGACCGCAATCTGACTGGACGGAGTGGTGGATACCGACAGCGGCACTTGGATGGGTCCAAAGCGAATGCCTCGGTAAAACTGGTTGGGGCCGGCCGTGGCCAGGACGGTTGCGGTCGAGGTTGAGCCAACGTTGTCCGTGATTTGAATGATCCGGTTGGAGACCGTTTCGGATGTGGTGGCATAGATGACCGCGCCTTGAACCCCTGAACCCCAATTCGTAATGCTGGAAGGCCACACCACGACCAGGCCTCTCGTGCCATTGGTGCCTGTGCCTGTCGTGTCCGACAAGTTGTAGCTGTATTGATATGATCCCCCAACCAAGTCCCACCGCTGGATGCCGCCGTATCCCCCAGAAGTGATGGAAACGTCGTCGTCCGCGAGATAAACTGTATTGAGGTCCGGGCTGAAAGCGAAATCATCCGCATGGCCAACGCCGCCGGGCAGGATTTCTGTGGTTGCGGTGGTGGACGCTTCGGGCGCCCCGATAAACTGATCAAGTCCCCAGACGCCTGGGATCCCCGCGTCCCCGTCCGTCTCATTATCCGCAAAAACGAGATTTGGCCCAACGAGTCCAAGGCACACGCCGCCCGAATTGGCCGCGGAAAGCGCCGGAATTCCCGAGCCAGGAGTGGTGATGGTGTATGGAGCGCCGGCTGGGCCGGCATTGACATATTTGACAGTGCCGGCGCCGGCCGAACCGGTGGTCCAGAAATTAGTCAATCCATCGGTGGAATAGACGTCGCGAAAACCGTGTCCGCCGGAATAAAGGCCATAGTTGGTGTAAACGAGGGCCATGATGCCTGCGCCATTTATGGCGTAGATGCCGCGCACGTTGGTCACGCTCCCTCCTGCCTCCTGTTCCCCTATGGTCACGTCAGCGCCGCCTGTGTAGGGATAACTATAACAAAAGCCGCCAAAGTTGAGAAACTGCTGGTTGGAAGATACCGTGATATAGGCTTCCTGTGCGCCTTCATTTCCAGTGGCAATGGCGCCCCCGGCCACAACGAGGGCGCTTGGGCCGCTGTCAGGCACCATGATCGTGCTGACATAATTCCCGTTGGTCGTGAATTGATCGAGATACAATGTGTTGCCCGTCGCGCCGCTCAAAGGCTGAGAACCTTCACCCACTCGACTTACGATCAAGTGGTTCGTGTCCAATGTGAGCTGGCCTGTTGGAACCACCGTGATCACGCTGCTGGCACTCACCGACCCTGCCGCATTGGACGCTATGACAGTATAAGTGCCGGAATCGGAAACTTGCAGGTTGCTCAATATCGAGGCGCCTGTGTCAGGGCCTGTCAAGGTTGTGTTAGCACCGAACACAAAACTGCCGTCCGTCTGCTGGCCGGTGTTCAGGTTCGTTCCATTCAACGTCAAGGATAGATGGATCAATCCAGACCCGCCCGTCACGGTGCCTAGCAGCGCGAGGTGAGTTCCCACTTGTTGAGTCAGAGTCGGCGGCGTCACCGTCAGGCCGGTGGGTGCGGTATCCACATAAACGACCGTGTTCGAACTAGTCACCGTTGGCCCGCACGCGCCAGAAACCAGGACATAGTACGTGCCTGCATCGGTTATTTGTGCATCGGAAATTGTCAGAGTTGGTGTCGTTACGCCGGAGTCATCCCCAGAGTTGCTTAATTGGCCTATGCTATCGTTGAACCATTGGTAACTCGCACCCGTGCCGGCTGCCACAACGGGAATGGTTGTGGAGCCTCCTTGCCCCACTTCCACCACAGCGGGTGGCTGAACGCTGATGTAAGGATCATTGACCGTAAGCGTCGCGGGCGCTGAGGAAGCAGTGCTGGTGGCGGAATTGGTGACCACCAGCGTGTAGGCGCCGTCATCCAGACAGGTAACATTGGTGATCGTCAAAGTTAGATTCACGGTAAATGGCCCGCCGGAGTTGGTCCCTTGCGCGCCCATGACCGTGCTTCCGTCGGATTGGAGTCCATTGACGAGCATGGTGGGACCATTGTACCAAGCGTACTTTATGGATGACTGCGTCGTGACGACGGTCGCGGTGAAACTTCCTGCG
>Ga0302325_10017333_pt1 | contig 15232 bp, 13 predicted proteins | sample Palsa_T0_2_FD_201948 | JGI IMG/M metagenome (GOLD analysis project Ga0302325, IMG submission 201948) | Peat permafrost microbial communities from Stordalen Mire near Abisko, Sweden - Palsa_T0_2 | ecosystem: Environmental > Terrestrial > Soil > Palsa > Peat permafrost | place: Sweden: Abisko... | reverse complement strand
GGGGATGGGCCGCCGAAACCCGGGCGAAGGCCTCAGACTGCGGCCCGAAGAACACCCGGGCCGCGGCGCGCAGGCCGTAGACGGCCGACACGACGGTGCCCGTGAGCGCGACGATCGTGATCCCGTGGGAGAAATTCCAGAGGGAGACGAAGATCGTCAGTTCGCCCCAGAAGTTGGCGAAGCCGGGAAGGCCGATGCTCGCGAACGTCGCCGCGACAAAGAGCCATGCGAGGACGGGCGCCCTCTGCGCAAGGCCGCCCATCTGGTCCATGTCGAAGGTGTGGGTCCGGTGGTAGACGCTCGTCGAGAGCAGGAAGAGGAGCGCCACGGACAGCCCGTGGGCCAGCATGAGCATCACGACGCCGCTCGCGCCCAGGGCGGTGCCGGCCGCGATCCCGAGGAACGCATAGCCCATGTGCATCACCGAGCTGTAGCCGACCATCTGCTTCAGGTCGCGCTGGGCCATCGTCACGCCCGCCACTGCGGCAAGGTCGCGGCTCCAGTGGAATGCGCCGAGCGGAAGAAGCGGCAGCGCGATCTGCACCAGCCCGTAGAGCCCGAATTTCTTGAGGACGCCCGCGTGCAGCATCGCCGCGGAGCTCGGGGCGGCCCCGTACCCGAGGGGCGCCCACGAATGGAAGGGCCAGAGCGAGACGAGGATCCCGAATCCGAACAGAAGAATCCCGAAGATGTGCTCCTGGGTGACCTCGCGCAGGGGCCTCGAAGCGAGCGTGTCGCGCAGCACCATGAGGTCGAAGCTGCTGGCGCCGCTCTTCGAGTATATCGCGACCAGGCCGATGAGCGAGAGCATGGCGCCCAGGGTCAGGTAGATCGTCATCATCATCGCGGCATAGCTGCGGTCGCGCCCGCCCCAGATCCCCACCATGATGAATGTCGGTATGAGCGCCAGCTCGTGGAAGAAGTAGTAGAAGAAGACGTCGACGCTCGCGAAGGTTCCCATGAGGCCGGCCTGCATGACGAGCAGGAGCAGGAGATAGGTCTTCATGCGCTCCGCATTCGACTGGATCGCGTAGAGGCCCGCCGCAAAGCCGACTATCCCGGCGAGAACGAAGAGCGGGAGCGAGATCCCGTTGATCCCGAGCTTCAGCCCGATCCCGAACCCGTCGAGGCCCGTTGAGTACCTTGAGAGGAAGGCGTAGCCGTGGGCCTCCTTCGGCGCCGCCCCGAAATTCCACCACACCCAGACCGCCAGCAGCGCGGGAACCGCGAACGCGGCGTAGGCGAGCTTGACGACCCAGCGCTTGGGCAGCCCGAGCGCGATTGCGACCGCCAGGGAAAGCGGCGCCGCCACCGACAGCAGGAGGGGATCAAAGGGAAGGGGGGTCATCTCGGGATTCAGAGGATGCCCGCGGCGTAGGCCCAGAGGACCACCACGCCCCCCAGGAACCAGTAGACGTAGTTGCTGAGGCGCCCGGTGTGCAGGGCGCGAACCCCGAAGCCGACCATCTCGGCGACCCCGGCGAGCCCGCGGACAAGGGCTCCGGCAAGCGCGACGATGTCCAGGAAATTGAGCACCATGGCGGCGCGCTGCTGCACCTTGGCGACGTAGCCGTCGTATACGCGGTCGAAGGACTCCCGGAGGGCGTTCAGGAAGCCGAAGAGGCCCGGGGAACGCCTCTCGAGCGCGTCGCTTCCATCGGTCGAATAGAACGCGAGGGCGGCCCCGGCGCCGACGACCAGGACGAGGAGGCTCGTGGCGAGGATGATCACGTGGGTCGAGCCGGCGGCCTCGGGGATGAGGGAGAAGACGCCCTCAAACACCCTGGGGTAGGCGCGCGTGTAGCCGCCCGCGATGGAGAGCAACGCGAGCAGCACGAGCGGGGCCGTCAGCGAGATGCCGCCCTCGTGCGCATGCTCGGCCGATTCGCTCCGCGGGGCGCCGAGGAAGACGATCTTCCACAGCCGGAGCATGTAGAACGCGGTCAGGATCGCCGTGAACGCGAGGATCGAGAACACCGCGGCGTTGGTCCCCAGGGCGAGGGCGAGGATCGCGTCCTTCGAGAAAAAGCCGGCCAGGAACGGCACCCCGATGATCGCGGCGACGGCGATCGTGAACGTCCAGAACGTGAGCGGCATCCGGGTCCTTAGGCCACCCATCCTGAAGATGTCCTGCTCGTGGTGGCAGCCGAAGATCACCGAGCCCGAGCCGAGGAAGAGGAGGGCCTTGAAGAAGGCGTGGGTCGTCAGGTGGAACATGGCCCCGCCGACCGAGCCGAGCCCGAACGCGGCCACCATGTAGCCCAGCTGGGAGAGCGTCGAGTAGGCGAGCACCTTCTTGATGTCGCGCTGGGTGATCGCGCAGAGCGCCGCATAAAGCGCCGTCAGGGTCCCGACCCAGGCGATGACGCTCAGCGCCTGCGGCACCATGAGGACATCGACCCTGCACAGCATGTAGATGCCCGCGGCCACCATCGTCGCCGCGTGGATGAGTGCGGAGACGGGCGTCGGGCCCTCCATCGCGTCCGGCAGCCAGACCTGCAGCGGGAGCTGCGCGGACTTGCCCACCGCACCGCAGAACAGCAGGAGGGGGATCATCCGGCTGTAGACGTGGTGCTCCGCAAGCCCGGACAGGCTCACCGTCCCGTTCTGCCAGTAGCAGACGATGATCCCGAGCAGGAACCCGAAGTCGCCCACCCGGTTCACGATGAAGGCCTTCTTCGCGGCATCCGCAGCCGATTTCCGCCCGTTCCAGTGGTTGATGAGGAAATACGAACTGAAGCCCACCAGCTCCCAGAAGATGAACATCATGAACAGGTTGTCGGCGAGGACGATGCCGATCATCGAGAACATGAAGACCGAGAGTCCCCCGAAATACCGGCCCACCGCGGGGTCATCTCGCATGTAACCGACCGAGAACACGTGCACGCACAGCCCGACGATGCCGACGATGCAGAGCATGAGCGCCGCAAGGTCGTCGTACTTGAAGCCGAGGCTGATCGAGAAGGAGCCGAAGCGCAGCCATTCGACTTCCGCGGCGAACCGCGCGCCGCCGATAGCGAGCGAGAGGGCCCCGAGCGCGACCCCTGCGGCGGCGAGCGTGGAGACGGCGGCGGCCGCGCCGCCCTTTCGTCCCAGGAAAAACGCGATGAACACCGCCGATGCGAGCGGGGCCAGGAGGACAGCGAATGCCGTGTTCAGGGGCGTCATCTCGGTGGGCTCAGTGCTTCAGGGAATCCAGCCGGTCCACCTGGATCGTCTGGCGCGCCCTGAACAGGGCGACAATGATCGCGAGCCCGACGGCGACCTCCGCGGCGGCCACCGTCAGGATGAAGAACACGAACACGTCGCCGTCCTCCGTCCCGTTGAAGCGCGAGAACGCGACCAGCGCCAGCGTCGCCGCGACGAGCATGAGCTCCAGGCACATGTAGATGACGAGCGTGTTGCGGCGCACGAGGACCCCGAGGAATCCGATGGCAAAGAGCGCGGCGCTCAGCATCACATAGGCCTCCAGGGAGGGCCTCATTTGGATTCCTCCGCCTCCACGGTGCGCCGGCTTAGGACGATGACGCCCAGCATGGCGATCAGGAGCAGGAAACCCATGACCTGAACGGGCAGCAGGTAGGTGGTGAAGAGCTGGTAGGAGTAGAGCTTGAGCGACGATCCGGCGGAGTGGCCGACCGGCGGCCCGTCTGCGATCCGGCCCCGGACGGCCAGGAAGTCCAGGCCGGTCACGAGCAGCGCCGCGGCGACGGCGCCCGCGAGCGCCTGGAAGCCCCTGAACCTCCAGGGCTGGCCGCCCTGCATGTCGAGGAGCATGATGATGAAGAGGAACAGGGCGACCACCGCGCCCGCGTAGACCAGCACGAGGACGAACGCCAGCAGGTAGGCGTGGAGCTGGATGAAGAGGCCCGCGATCCCGGCGAGGCAGAGCAGCAGGCACATCGCGCCGTTCACGGCGTTCTTGCTCAGCACCACCCCGAGCGCGGTGGCCAGCGTGAAAACGGACAGGCAGGTGAAGGCGAGCTGTTCCATCGCGTCGGCGGTCAGGGGTGGCCGCCGGCCCCCTCCTCGGCCGCTTTCTTCACTTCCCACTTGAAATGCTTGTCGGGGAGCGTGCCGCCGAGCTCGTACAGCCGGTCCTTGTGGGTGACCATCTCGGCGCGGCTGTAGCCGGACATTGAATACTGGTTCTGGAGGAAGATCGCCTCCTCGGGGCAGACCTCCTCGCAAAGCCCGCAGTAGATGCACCGCAGCATGTCGATGTCGAACGCCTGAGGGGCCTTCTCGACGTTCTCGGTGCCCGCTCCCGCGGCGATCGAGCCCGGCGTGATGCGGATCGCCTTGGGCGGGCACACGAACTCGCAGAGCTGGCACGAGACGCACTTCTCGCGGCCGTGGGGATCCTTCACCAGCGTCGGCACGCCGCGGTAGCCGGGCGGGATCGAGGGGCGCTGCTCGGGGTATTCCATGGTCTCGGCGGGGCGGACCAGGTGCCGGAGCGTTGTCATCAGCCCGCCGAAGAGCTGCGGCAGGTAGGTGCGCTCCGCCAGCGTGAGGGGCTTTCGTTTGACGTGTATGACGGCCATGGCGCTGGGGTTTATCCCTGGAGGAAGTAGATCCCGATCGTGTAGGCGATCAGGTTGGCGATCGAGAGGGGAAGGAGCTTGTTCCAGCCGAGCTTCATCACCTGGTCGTAGCGGAAGCGCGGCACGGTCCAGCGCACCCACATGAAGACGAAGAGCATCGTCAGGATCTTCCCCCCGAGGATGCCGATCGACACCAGACCGGACACGAGCGGATGGAGCCAGAGCGCCGAGCCCGTGACGCGATGGAGCCACTCGAGCATCGACAGCAGCGGCACCCATGGCAGGAGGTTCCAGCCGCCGAGGAAAAGGAGGGCGAAGACGGCCGACCCGACGATCATGTTGGCGTACTCGGCGACGAAGAAGAGGGACCACTTGAACGCGCCGTATTCCGTGTGGAACCCGCCGACGAGGTCGGACTCGGACTCCGGCATGTCGAACGGCTGCCGGTTCGTCTCGGCAAAGAGGGCAATGGCAAAGATAAGCGCCGAGACCGGCATCGTGATGATGAACCATGCCCCGCCCCAGCCCGAGCGGAGCGCCCCGCTCTGGAACTCGACGACCCGAACCAGGCTGAGCGTCCCCGCCGAACCGGGCTCGTTCACCCAGAGGAACACGGGCAGCACCGAGAGCGTCATCGACAGCTCGTATGAGATCAGCTGCGCCGAGGCGCGGACCCCGCCGAGGAACGGATACTTCGAGTTCGAGGCCCAGCCCGCGAGTATCAGCGAGTATATCCCGAGGGAGGCGACGGCGAAGACGGCCAGGATGCCCACGTCCACGTTCGCCAGCATGAGGGGGATCAGCCCTCCCCCACTGCTCAGGTAGGCCCCCAGGGGCACCACGGTGATGGTTGTGAACGCCGGGACCATTGCGACCACTGGCGCCAGCGTGTAGTAGAGCCGGTTGACGTGGTCCGGAAGGGGCTCCTCCTTGAACAGGAACTTGGCCCCGTCCGCCGCGAGCTGGAACAGGCCGAGACGCTGGGGGATCCCGATCCCGGGGATCCACGCGAGCATGGGGGGCAGCGCGCGGTTCGGCCCGGGACGCCCCTGGATCCACGCGCAGACCTTTCGCTCGGCCATGGAGCACGCCGCCGCGACCGGGAAGACGACGAGGATCACCGCGACGCCCTTGGCGAGGGCCTGAACGAAGGCGGGCAGCCCGAAGAAGAAATCAGCCACGGGCGGCCTCCTGTTGCGCGGTCGGCTTGAAATGAAGCGCCGGACCCTCGGCGAACGGGAGGCCGGCCCACGGCGCCCCGTCGATGAGGAGTCCCGAGTCCGGGATGTTGCCGAAGTCCATCGTCGCCAGCGCAGGCACCCCGGCGGCGATCGCCGGCCACAGCGTCCCGACGTCGGTGCCCATGCTGCGTCCGCCAGCCGCGGCGACCAGCCCCGCAAGCACGGTGAGATCGTCCGTCGCGCCGACGATGCCCGGCACGGCCTTGAAGAACCGCTGGATCCGGAACTGCTGGTTCACGAGGGTCCCGTGCTTCTCGAACACGGTGAGCGTCGGGATGACGATGCGGGCGGCCGCGCTGGTCGCATCGGCATGCGTCCCCAGGTAGATGACCGCGACGCGGGCAAGCTGCGCCGCGGTGAGCCCGGCCGCCTCAAGGTCCTCGCCGACGGAGACCACGGTCCTGACGGCGCCCGAGTCGATCTCCGCGCCGAGGGAGTCGAGTGTCGGCGAAGGCAGCGCGGCGATGAGCCCGGTGACGAGCGCGCCCCGGACGTTGGGGTTCCGGTCCGCCGAGATGAGGAGGCCATCCCCCATCCCCACACGGGAAACCAGCCACGTCCCGGCCTTGGCGGCATCGGCGAGCCTCCTCGTGAGGAACTGCTCCTCGACCGAGCTGCGGCCCGACCCGACGACCGCCACGCCGCCCTTCGCGAAGAGCTCCGACGCCGCCCTCAGGGCGAACTCGACGGCGCTCTCGGCCCCGGCGACGCGCACCGAGACGAGCCGGCCGGGATCGCGGACCTGCTTGTAGAGGACCCGCCCGCTGTCCGCCATCCACGTGTCATTCACGCCGTCGTGCTGGCGCGGCGTGATCCGGTAGATGGCGCCCTCGCGGGACCAGACGACCGTGTTCGCCCCCGCGCTCGACTCGGTGTCGATGCTGTTCGTCTGCTTCAGGAACCAGACCCGCATCTTGAAGCGGAAATCCGTGCTGGTCAGGGCCCCCACGGGGCAGATGTCCACCGTGTTGAGCGAGTAGTTGTTCTCCAGCCTCCGCCCCGGGTAGCAGGTGAGCGTGGTGTAGCTGCCGCGGTCCGTGAACCCGAGGACGTCGTCCTTGGCGATGTCCTTCGAGAAGCGCACGCACCGCGAGCAGAGGATGCAGCGCTCGTCGTCCAGCATCACCCGGGGACCGAGGAGCGTGCGCTTCGGCTTCACGTTCTTCTGTTCGATGAACCGCGAGTAGCCCCTGCCGTAGCCGGTCGACTGCTCCTGGAGCTTGCATTCGCCGGCCTGGTCGCAGATCGGGCAGTCGAGCGGGTGGTTGATGAGGAGGAACTCCATCACGCCCTCGCGGCATTCCTTCACCATGGGCGTCGTCGTGCGGATGTGCAGGCCCGGGCTGACGTTGGTCGCGCAGGCGATCGTCGGGCGCGGGCTCCAGTTGATCCTCTGCCTGCCGGTGGCGGGATCCATGACGGGCGCCTTGGTCGCGGGATCGACGGCCGGCATCCCCATCTCGACCAGGCACATCCTGCAGTTTCCGACGATCGCGAGCTTGGGGTGGTAGCAGTAGAACGGGACGTCGACGTCCACGCGCCGCGCCGCCTCGATCACGTTGGTCCCCTTGGGCACGGCGATCTCCTTTCCGTCGATGTTGACGGTGATCAGGTCGGTTGCGGCGGGCTGGATCATCTGGGCGGCGTGGGGTCTGTCAGACGAGCTCGGGGACTCCGTCGGGCCGGGGGGTCCTTCTCGCCTGGGCGTACCCCTTGAACTCTTCCCCGAACTTCGCGATGAAGCTCTGTGTCGGCCACGCGCAGGCCTCGCCGAAGGCGCAGATCGTGCGGCCCGCGATCTGGTCCGCCACGCTCTTGAGGAGCGCCCCGTCCTCGGGCCTCGCCTCGCCACGCACCATGCGCGCCGTGATCTTCTTCATCCAGAGCGAACCTTCGCGGCAGGGCGTGCACTGCCCGCAGCTCTCGTGGGAGTAGAAGGCGTTGATGTTGCCGAGCGCCTCGACCATGCTGACGGAGTCGTCCATCACGATGACGCCGCCCGAGCCGCCCATGGAGCCGATCATGGCGAGCGAGTCGAAATCCATCGGGATATCCTCGACGCCCCAGTCGTACTCGACCATCTCGGCGCCGACCTTTCGCTTGCCCTTGTAGCGCTCGCCGAACCTGAGGACCTTCGCGGACGAGCCCCCGGGGATGACCGCCTTGAACGTGCGGCCGGGGAGCGGGCCGCCGCACACCTCGTTGAGGAGCTGCCCCAGGGTCACCCTGCCGACCTCGAACTCGTAGTAGCCCGGGCGCCGGACGTGGCCCGACACGCAGAGGATGCGGGTCCCCGTGTTGCCCGGCGTGCCGATCCTCGAGTACGCCTCGCCACCCATGTCCGCGATGTGCTTCACGTGGCACAGCGTCTCGACGTTGTTCACGATCGTCGGGCACATGTAGAGCCCGAGGACGGCCGGGAAATAGGGAGGCTTGATCCGCGGGTACGGCCGCTTTCCCTCGAGCGACTCGATGAGGCCGGTCTCCTCGCCGCAGATGTAGGCGCCCGCCCCGCGGTGGACGTAGACCTCGCACCCGTAGCCGGTCCCGAGGACGTTTGGCCCGGCGAAGCCGGCCGCCCTCGCCTCGGCGATCGCCCTCTCGAGGATCCGGGCGCCGTCCGGGAATTCGCCGCGGATGTAGATGAAGGCGCGCTCCACCCTGTTGGCGAAGCAGCTGATCATTATCCCCTCGATCAGCTGGTGCGGGTCCTGGTAGATGATGTAGCGGTCCTTGAAGGTGCCGGGCTCCGACTCGTCGGCGTTCACGACGAGGTAGATGGGCTTGCCGCTCTTGCGGTCGACGAGCGACCACTTGACGCCGCAGGAGAATCCCGCGCCCCCCCTGCCCCGCAGGCCGGACTTCTTCACCTCGTCCATCAGATCCTCGGGCTTCCTGAGCACGGCCTTCTTCAGGACCTCGTAGCCGCCGTTGCGCTGGTAGCAGGCCAGGTCGTTCGTGTAGCCGTCCGCGCCGATGTGCTTGAAGATGAGCCTGTGCTGTTCGGGTGCGGGCATCGTGGTCAGGTCTTTCCCGCGGCGATCGGGGCGCCGGCCTTGATCTTTTCCGACAGGGCGCGGGCCTTGGCCACGTCCACCTTCTCGTAAAGCTCGTCGTCGATCATGACGACAGGCGCCGTGCCGCAGCTCGCGAGGCACTCGACGAAATCCACGGTCACCTCGCCGTCGGGCGAGACCTCGCCCAGCCCCGTGGAAAACTGCCTCTGGAATTCCGAGCAGGTCCGGTAGCCGCCCATGATCGCGCACGACAGCGTGCGGCAGACCTTGATGTGCCTGCGTCCGATCGGCTTCTGCCGGAACATCGGGTAGAAGGTCACGAGCTCGTACACGTTGACGGGCTGCACCTCGAGCCTCGCGGCGATCCACTCGATCGCCTCGCTCGAGATGTAGCCCTGGTCCTCCTGGACGTAATGCAGGAGCGGGAGCGCTGCGCTGCGCTTCACCGGGTAGTGGGTGATCACCTCGTCGATCTTGCGGAGCGTGTCGGCCTGGAGATTCATCACCGGTCGCATTCACCCATCACGAAGTCGAGCGATCCCAGGATCGACACCACGTCCGAGACCATGGCGCCGACGCACACCTTGGGCAGGATCGACAGGTTGCAGAACGAGGGCGCGCGGATCTTGAGCCTCCACGGGACCCCGCCGCCCTTGGACACGATGTAGAAGCCGAGGGCGCCCTTGGGGTTCTCGGCCTCGAAGTAGACCTCGCCCGCCGGCATCTGCGGCCCCTCCGTCACGATCATGAAGTTCTGGATGAGCTCCTCCATCGAGGTGAGGATCTTGTCCTTCGGCGGCGCGATGATCCGCCTTGCGTCCTCGGCGTACCACTTCCCCGGGGGCAGCTTGGCCACCGCCTGGCGGATGATGCGGACGGACTGGCGCATCTCCTCCCCGCGGACGAGGTACCTGTCGTAGCCGTCCCCCTTCGTGCCGACAGCCACGTCGAACTCGTACTGCTCGTAGCCGCTGTAGGGCCTGTCCTTGCGAAGGTCGAGCGGGACGCCGCTTGCGCGGAGGTTGGGCCCCGTGAGCCCGTAGGCGATCGCATCCTCCCTCGAGATGACCCCGACGCCGGCGGTCCGGTCCACGAAGATCCGGTTGCGGGTCAGCAGGTCGAGGATCTCCTCGAGGATCGGCAGGAACTGGTCGCAGAACGCGAGCACCCGGTCCGTCCAGCCGGGCGGCAGGTCGCGGGCCACGCCGCCGATGCGCGCGTAGCTGGTCGTGAACCGGGCGCCCGTCAGCTCCTCGAAGAGCTTGTAGAGCTTCTCGCGCTCGGTGAACGAGTAGAGGAAGACGGTCCAGGCCCCGACGTCTATCCCGAAGGCGCCGAGGCCCAGCAGGTGCGCCGACACCCTCGCCATCTCGGCCGTGATCACGCGGATCGCCTGGCATCGCGGGGGGACCTCGAGCTTCGCGAGCCTCTCGACCGCGATCGCGTAAGCCATGTTGTTCGCGAGCGGCGCCAGGTAGTCCAGCCGGTCCGTGTAGGGGACGAACTGGTTGTAGGTCATGTTCTCCGCGATCTTCTCGTCGCCCCGGTGGAGGTAGCCGACGACGGGGTCGGCCTTCGTCACCACCTCGCCGTCGAGCTCCAGCTGGAGGCGCAGGACGCCGTGGGTCGACGGGTGCGAGGGCCCCATCGAAAGCGACATCTTCTCGGTCTCGAACTCGCCTTGCGCGTTCTTTGCGGCCGAGTCGGGAAACGTGTGTTCGACGGGCATGGCGTGCTTCGGCGTCAGGCGTCCGGTTTCGGGCGGCGCTCGGTCCAGCTTTCGTCCTTCGCGCGGGGCTCGGCGTCGGTGAGGTTGATCTCGCCCTGGGAGGCGACAAACGGGCCGCCCATCATCGGCGCCGCGATGGCCCCCGTCTTCGTCTCGGCCACGACCTCGGCGTCGGGCAGCTCCGTCTCGATTCCCGCGAGCGGGAAGTCCTTGCGGAGCGGAAAGTGCGGGTACTCGTCCCACATCAGGATGCGGCGCAGGTCCGGATGGCCCGCGAACCGGATGCCGTACATGTCGTAGGCCTCGCGCTCATGCCAGTTGGCCCCGGGCCAGATCGCGGTGGCGGTCGGGACCTCGGGGAAGGCATTGTCGGCGCAGTCGGCCGCGACGCGGACATACTCGTGCCCCGCGGTGGAGAAGACGTGGTAGACCACCGTGAACCTCGGGGAGGCGCCGACGGCCCAGTCGACGCCCGAGACGTCGACCAGCATGTCGAAGCCGTGCTCGTCCCTGAGGGACCTGAGCACCGCCGGCAGGTCGGGCGCCGGCACGTTGAGCGCGGGATGGTCCAGGCTGGGGCGATCGGTCACACCCGCCCACCTGCCCTTGACGGCTGTGATGGCCTCTAATGCTGCGGGCATCAGGCCGAGAAGAGTTTGCTCGCGGAGGGCTCCCGCTTCACCTTTTCCTGCAGCTTGATGAGGGCGTCCAGGAGCGCCTCGGGCCGTGGGGGGCATCCGCTGACATAGACGTCGACGGGGACGATCCGGTCGACCCCCTGCAGGACGGCGTAGCTCCGGTACATCCCCCCGGTGCTGGCGCAGGCCCCCATCGCGATCACCCACTTCGGCTCGGCCATCTGGTCGTAGATCCGGCGCAGGGCCGACGACATCTTGTAGGTCACCGTGCCCGCGACGATCATCACGTCGGCCTGCTTCGGAGAGAACCGCATCACCTCGGCCCCAAACCGGGCGATGTCGAACCGGCTGGCCCCCGTCGCCATGAGCTCGATGGCGCAGCACGCAAGGCCCATGGGCATAGGCCACATCGAGTTGCTGCGGATCCAGTTGATGACCGAATCAGCCCGGGAGACGATGACGTCGCCCTCGATCTTGCTGTTGTAGGTCAGTTCGGTATTGGCGGAGACCATGGTGGAATTTAGGCAAAAACCACCCCAACCTACCTCCGCCCCAAAGCCGAGCAAGAAGGTTTTGACGCGCGCCGTGATTTAGGCGCCCCGGGGGCGCGGGACGGTCGCCACGGCCGGGTGCCTTCCTGCCGGGATGCCTAGGGCCCAAGGTGGATGTCGCGCCAATCCTGCACATTTCCAAGGGGATCGTCGGTCCAGCCGCGGACGCTCGGGTCAACCAGAAATCCCTGGTTGGAGTAATAGAGCGGCGCGTAAAACCCCTCGCGGGCGATGACCCCCTCCATGGTGTTGAAGGCCGCCCATCGGCGGGCCCGGTCAGCCGTCCTGTCGGCCGCGGCAAACGCGCCGTCATAGTCGGGGAAGCTGGCGCCTGTGTCGTTGCTCGGGTCCCCGGTGACGCCTTCCTCAAGCAGGTCGCGCGCGTCCGCCATCGAGTAGGTCCATCCCTCGGAGAGCACCTGAAACTGCTTTTCGCGCTCCGTGCTGAGGTAGGCCTTGAACTCGAGGGCGCGCACGGTCACGGGGACGCCCAGGTTCTCCGCCCACATCTGCTGGAGCACCTCGGCAATGGCGATGGCCGTGCCCGCGTTGCCATTCAGGGTCAATTCGACCGGCGGCAGGCCGGCCCCCCCCGGGTAGCCCGCGGCCTTGAGGAGCTTCCTGGCCGCCGCGGGATCGAAGGGGAATCCCCTCGCCGGGGTGTAGCCGCCGGTGCCCGGGCGCACGAAGGAGAACGCGGGCGTCCCGAGCCCGCCTAGGGCGGCGCGGACAAGCCGCGCGCGGTCGATCGCGAGGGAAAACGCCCTCCGGACGCGCGCATCCGTGAAGGGAGGCCGCTGCACATTGAAGCTCAGGTAGTTCGTCCGCAGGATGGGGACCATGTGCAGCTGCGGGCTGAGCGCGGCCTGGTAAACGGGGACCTTTGTCTTGGGCAGGCGGGCGGTCACGTGCAGCTCGCCGGCGCGAAACGCCCTTTCCTCGGCGTTCTCGTCATCGGTCGGATAGAATCTGATCTCGCGCAAGAGGACGCGCCCGGCGTCCCAGAAGTCCGGGTTGCGCTTCACGCTGACGTAGGCGTTCGGCTTCCATTCGGCCAGGATGAAGGGGCCGTTGCTCACGAGGACGCCGGGCCGGGTCCAGGGGCCGCCGCGCTGGTGCCGGCCCCCGTTGGCGTCCAGCGATGGCATGTACACCGGGAAGAACGTGCTGTTCGTGAGCAGCATGAGCATGTACGGCGCGGGGTGACCGAGAACCATGACGAACGTGCGCGGATCCGGCGCGCTGATGCCGATCGAGGAGGGATCCGTCGACCGACCCTCGGCAAAATCGCGTGCGCCCCGGATCGGATACGCCCACCCCACCTCTTCGCACGCGACCTGCGGGTCCAGGAGCCTCATGAACGAGTCCATGAAATCCCTCGAGGTCAGTGGCTCTCCGTTGGACCAGCGGGCGCCCTCCCTGATGTGAAAGGTGTACGTGAGGCCGTCGGGCGATATCTCCCATCGGTCGGCCATCCCGGGAAGAATGGTCCGGCCGTCGCTTGAGAAGAGGACCAAGCCCTCGAAGAGGGCGTCCAATATGTTAAACGTGGAGCTCGCAGAGTTGATTTGCGGGTCCAGGTCGGACGGCTCATCCTTGTTGCCAAAGTGAAGGACCTGGTCGCGCGTGCCGGTTTCCACGAGCGTCTCGCGCCGGCCGCACCCGGCCGCGGACAGAAATCCCGCAAGGATGAGCACGACGTTTCGCTGCACTGACGACGAGTGTCGCCGCAGCCGGAGCGGGGCGCAAACGCAATATTCCCGAGTGAAAGCGGGCCGGCGAATGCCCGCGGAGGACAGCTACATCGCAGCTACAGCCCGCCGCCGCAATTTGACCATCGTCACCGGTAATGAGAAGGACTTCCGTCGGCCAGGAACAAAGGTCTTCAACCCAGTCAGGGAATTGCCCCCGATTGGAGCACCGAGAGGATAGCGACACCATCGCTCGTTAGGGTGCGATATGGGAGTTTGCGTTTGACCCTGCCCTTCCGCTTGTCCTTTGATCTTCCCCTTCGACTGGCGGATAACACGGGTTTCCGGTACACGGAGAGGTGGCAGAGTGGTCGAATGTGCATGATTGGAAATCATGTGTACCCGCAAGGGTACCGAGGGTTCGAATCCCTCCCTCTCCGCCAATTTAATAATCAATAAGTTCCGTAATTTCGGAGTCTCAGTGGCAACGCCCATTGGCAACACGTCGCAGGCGTGCACCGACGTCTATCGACGTCTGCCGCTTAGATCCCATGCGCGAGAGTGACCCGGATATTTCACGAAATAATGGGCAGAGCAGGCGAGCGACGAGCGCGCACGAGATCTTTGACGTTGCCCACGGTCATCACGTGCGGACGGCGGTGAACATCGGCGATGTACGCGGCGGTTCGATACCTCCCCTCGCCGCCAATTTCGCAAACTCGATTCAAGCAGCCGGTCCAGGGGCCTTGAAGGCAAAAGCGAAGAACGCGGCCACGCCGAGACAGGCAAATGCCACGAGATAGTTCCACGCGATCTTCTCCTTCAGAAACGCGGTCGCGAAACCGATGAAGACAACGATCGTGATAACCTCTTGAATTATCTTGAGCTGGTACCCCGAGAACTTGGCATAACCGAGCCGATTTGCCGGCACCGCCAGGCAATATTCCATCAACGCAATCGCCCACGAGACGAGGATCGCCTTCCAGAGCGGCCAGCCGTGGCCGTATTTCAGGTGTCCATACCAAGCGAAGGTCATGAAAATATTCGAACAAACGAGTAGAAGGACGGTGCTCATAGGATTGGATTCAGTAATTGCTTTTCGCGTGTCTCCGGCATGAAGAAGCAGAGGATGCCTAATGCGGCCGCCGCGACCGAGGCAAGGAAGAGAAAACCGGCATTGGAACCGAAGCGATGCACGATGGAGCCGGCGATGACCTGGCTCAGCGAAGCGCCGATGCCGACCGCCGTGCCGATGGCCCCAAGCGTGAGATTGAAACGGCCCGACCCCTGGGTCAGGTCGGCGATCACAAGGACCGAGACAACGCCAAATATTCCCGCCGCCACACCGTCCAGAATCTGGATCGCGACCAGTAGCCCGGGGTCTTTGGTCAGGGTATAAAGCACGGCGCGAACCGGCAGGGCTCCAAAAGCGACGAGCAGAAGCGGTTTCCTGCCCCACGACCCCGCTTTCCGTCCTGTCCATGAGGCCAGCAACGTGATGACAAGCTGCGTCGTCACCACGCATGCCGACATGAACATCATCGAGTTTCGCCCCTGGCCTTTGGCCAGCATCTCGCCCAGAAGCGGCAGCATCGCGGCGTTCGCAAAATGGAACATCACGGCGCAGACGAGGAAGATGACCAGCCGGCGATCCTTCAGCAAACCGATCTCCGCGACGGGCTTGCCGCCTTTTGCGCTTTCCTTTCCGCCGCGCGCCCGCTCATAATCGATCTCGTCGGGGCGGATGATTGCGAGGCTGAGGAGCGTCGGAAACGCGCAGATCGCGACGAAAAAAAAGATGCTGCGATTGGAAAAGAA
>Ga0302325_10017329_pt1 | contig 15234 bp, 10 predicted proteins | sample Palsa_T0_2_FD_201948 | JGI IMG/M metagenome (GOLD analysis project Ga0302325, IMG submission 201948) | Peat permafrost microbial communities from Stordalen Mire near Abisko, Sweden - Palsa_T0_2 | ecosystem: Environmental > Terrestrial > Soil > Palsa > Peat permafrost | place: Sweden: Abisko... | reverse complement strand
AAATCGCTTACGCCTCGGACTCGGCGCCCGACTCGTCGTCGACGACGTCAGCCTCTTCGGCGTTGCGAGCAATGGCTAACAGTGTGTCGCCCTCACCCAAGTTCATCAATCGAACACCCTTGGTCTGCCGTCCGGCCTTACGAACCTGCCGGGCCGCCGTCCGGATCACTCCGCCGCCGGAGGTGATCGCGTACACCTCGCTGTCGTTGTCGACGATCAGCGCTCCCACGAGCTTGCCACGACGGGGGTCGTACTGGATCGTCAAGATGCCTTTACCGCCGCGGCCCTGGGGCGTGTACTCCTCGATCGCGGTGCGCTTGGAATACCCGCCGGATGTCGCGACCAGCAAGAACGTGTCCTCGCGGACCACATTCAGGGACAGCAGATAGTCGTCGGTATTGAACCGCATGCCCTGCACACCCGAGGTCGCCCGGCCCATCGGCCGCAAGGCGTCGTCGGTCGCGGAGAACCGGATCGACTGACCGTTCGCCGAGACCAGCAGCAGATCTTCCTCCGAGGAGCACAGCACCGCCCCGACCAGCTCGTCGTCCCCGCGCAGGTTGACCGCCACGATGCCGCCGGACCGGTTCGAGTCGAAGTCTGTCAGCTTGGTCTTCTTGACAAGCCCGTTGCGGGTGGCCAGCACCAGGTAGGGGGCGTCTTCGTAGCTCTTGATCTGAATAACCTGCGCGATGCGCTCCTCCGGCTGGAAGGCCAGCAGGTTGGCGACGTGCTGGCCTCGCGCGATGCGCGAGGCTTCCGGCAAGTCGTAGGCCTTGGCCCGGTACACCCGGCCTTGGGTGGTGAAGAACAGGATCCAGTCGTGCGTGGAGCACACGAAGAAGTGCCGCACGATGTCGTCCTGCTTGAGCCCTGCGCCCTGGACACCCTTGCCGCCCCGCTTCTGGCTGCGGTACAGGTCGGTCTTGGTGCGCTTGGCGTACCCGGTTTCGGTGATCGTGACGACGACGTCCTCGCGGGTGATCAGATCCTCGTCGCTGACGTCGCCGTCGGCGGCAATGATCCGGGTGCGGCGGTCGTCGCCGTACTTCTCGACCAGGTCGACGAGTTCGTCGTGCACGATCGCGCGCTGACGCTCCGGCTTGGCCAGGATGTCTTCCAGGTCCGCGATCTCGGCTTCGATCTTGGCGAGGTCGTCGACGATGCGCTGGCGCTCCAACGCCGCCAGGCGCCGCAGCTGCATGTCGAGGATCGCCTGGGACTGGATCTCGTCGATGTCGAGCAACTCGATCAGGCCGGTCCTGGCGATGTCGACGGTCTGCGACGCGCGGATCAACGCGATGACTTCATCCAGTGCGTCAAGGGCTTTGACCAACCCGCGCAGGATGTGGGCCCGCTCATTGGCCTTGCGCAGCCGGTAGGTGGTGCGCCGGATGATCACGTCGAGTTGGTGTTCGACGTAGTAGCGGATCATCTGGTCGATGCGCAGCGTGCGGGGCACGCCGTCGACGATCGACAACATGTTGGCGCCGAAGCTGGTCTGCAGCTGGGTGTGCTTGTAGAGGTTGTTCAGCACTACCTTGGCCACGGCGTCGCGCTTGATTTCGACGACGATGCGCAGGCCGACACGGTCGCTGCTCTGGTCCTCGATGTTCGAGATGCCGGCCAGCTTGCCGTCGCGGACCTGGTCGGCGATCGAGGTGATGAAGTTGTCGTGGTTGACCTGATACGGCAACTCGGTGATGACGATCGAGGTGCGCCCGCGCGAATCTTCTTCTACCTCAACGACTCCACGCATCCGGATAGAACCGCGGCCCGTCGTGTATGCGTCGTTGATCCCCTGGGATCCGACGATCAGACCGTGCGTCGGGAAATCCGGCCCCTTGACCCGCTCGCAGACCGCGGCCAACGTGGCTTCCTCGTCGGCCTCGTAGTTCTCCAGGCACCAGTAGACGGCCTCGGCCAGTTCCCTGAGGTTGTGCGGCGGAATGTTGGTGGCCATGCCGACGGCGATGCCGCCGGATCCGTTGGCCAACAGGTTCGGGAACCGGCTTGGCAGAACCGTCGGCTCCTGCACGCGCCCGTCGTAGTTCGGGATGAAATCGACCGTCTCCTCGTCGATTTCACGCAGCATCTCCATCGCGAGCGGAGTTAGCCGTGCTTCGGTGTAACGCATGGCTGCTGGGGGATCGTTGCCCGGTGAACCGAAGTTGCCCTGCCCGTCGACGAGCGGGTACCGCAGCGACCACGGCTGCGCCATGCGCACCAGGGTGTCGTAGATCGACGAGTCGCCGTGCGGGTGGTAGTTGCCCATCGTCTCGGCAACGGAGCGTGCGGATTTCGCGTGCCCGCGGTCCGGCCGGAACCCGGAGTCGAACATCGCATACAGCACCCGGCGGTGCACCGGCTTGAGGCCGTCGCGTACCTCCGGCAGAGCGCGGCCCACAATCACGCTCATGGCGTAGTCGATGTAGCTGCGCTGCATCTCGTGCTGGATGTCTACCGGTTCGATGCGGTCGCCGGCTTCGTCGCTCGGCGGCAACGTCGTGTCAGTCATGTGTTCCTTCGGTCGTGAGAACTAGCCGTCTCGACTTGTTAAACGTCCAGGAAGCGAACGTCTTTGGCGTTGCGGGTGATAAAGCTCCGCCGTGCCTCGACGTCTTCGCCCATCAGAATGGAGAACAGCTCGTCGGCCGCGGCCGCGTCGTCGAGCGTGATCCGCCGCAGCACCCGAACCGACGGATCCATCGTGGTCTCCCACAGCTCCTTGGCGTCCATCTCGCCCAGACCCTTGTAACGCTGAATACCGTCTTCGGTGTTGATTTTTCGGCCCGCCGCCCGCCCGGCCTCCAGCAGCCCGTCCCGTTCCCGGTCGGAGTAGGCGAACTCGGGTTCACTGCGCTGCCACTTCAGTTTGTACAACGGCGGCTGCGCCAAAAACACATGGCCGTTCTCGATGAGAGGCCGCATGAACCGGAACAGCAACGTCAGCAACAGCGTCGAGATGTGCTGGCCGTCCACGTCGGCATCGGCCATCAGCACGATCTTGTGGTAGCGCAGCTTGGTGATGTCGAACTCGTCGTGGATTCCGGTGCCCAGCGCGGTGATGATCGCCTGCACTTCGGTGTTTTTCAGCACCCTATCGATGCGTGCCTTCTCCACGTTGATGATCTTGCCGCGCAATGGGAGAATGGCCTGGAACATCGAGTCGCGGCCGCTCTTCGCCGAGCCACCGGCCGAATCACCCTCCACCACATAGACTTCCGACTTTCGAGGGTCGGTGGAGCGGCAGTCGGCCAGCTTGCCGGGCAGCCCGCCGATGTCGGTGGCGCTCTTGCGTCGCACCAACTCTCGGGCTTTTCGGGCGGCCATCCGGGCCTGCGCCGACGACACCGCCTTATTCACTACCGTCTTGGCTTCGGCGGGGTTGGCCTCGAACCAGTGCGACAACTTGTCGTTGCACGCCTTCTGCACAAACGACTTGACTTCGGTGTTGCCCAGTTTCGTCTTGGTCTGGCCCTCGAACTGCGGCTCACTGACCTTGACCGAGATCACCGCGGCCAGGCCCTCACGAATGTCGTCGCCGGTGAGGTTGGCGTCCTTTTCTTTCAGCAGCTTCTTGTCTTTGGCGTATTTGTTCACCACCGTCGTCAGCGCCGCGCGGAAACCCTCTTCGTGGGTACCGCCCTCGTGCGTGTTGATGGTGTTGGCGAAGGTGTGCACCGATTCCGAGTAGCCGGCGTTCCACTGCATCGCGATCTCGACCTCGTGGCCTGGACCCTTATCGGAGAAGTCCACGATGCTGGCGTGGATCGGGTTCTTGGTCCGGTTGATGTGCTTGACATAGTCGACGAGACCGCCCGGATAGTGGAAGGAGCGGTGCTTGACCTTATGCGGCGCAACCGCTTCCGCGACTTTCTCCTCCGCGGATTTCGGCGCCTCGGCGGTGTCGCTGACGACTTCGTCGACTACTTCTTCAGCGGCGACCCGCTCGTCGATCAAATCTATGGTCAACCCTTTGTTAAGAAACGCCATTTCCTGAAGCCGGCGGGCCACCGTCTCGAAGTCGTAGTTCGTCGTCTCGAAAATGCCCGGGTCCGCCCAGAATCGGATCGTCGTCCCGGTTTTCTTGGTCTTGTCACCTTGTTTGAGAGTGCCCGGCACCGAACGGTCGTAGGACTGATACCACTCAAAGCCGTCCCGGGAGATCTCCGCCTCGAGCCGGGTGGACAAGGCGTTGACCACCGAGACGCCGACGCCGTGCAGACCACCTGATACGGCGTAGGCGCCGTCGTCGCCGCCGAACTTTCCGCCGGCGTGCAGTTGGGTCATCACGACGTCGACAGTGGGAACGCCCGTGGCGTGCATGGCCACCGGGATGCCGCGGCCGTTGTCGGTGACCTCGACGCCGCCGTTCTCCAAGATCTTCACGTCGACGGTGTCGGCGTAGCCGGCCATCGCCTCGTCGACCGCGTTGTCGACGACCTCCCAAATCAAGTGGTGCAATCCACGCTCCCCGGTGGAGCCGATATACATGCCGGGGCGTTTACGGACCGCTTCCAGACCCTCCAGAATGGTGATGGAGTCGGCGCCGTACTCTTTGGGATTCTTCTTCGGGGCAGCCACGATCGGAAGGCTCTCCTTGGGGTGCACGCGCGGCCAGTCTGATGACTGTGCGCTGGTTCTCCGTCAGTCTACCGTTAAGACCGCTCCGCACCGATTCTGCGCGGGCGTTTCTGCACAGCTATCTGCGCCGTATACGGAATTTCTCGCTCTCGTCTTCGTGTTCACGCTCGACGGGGTAGTTTGCAAGCTTCTGAAGCCCCTGAGCGGACGGCGCGCGGACTCAGCCGTAGGTGTCGCGCGGCCCCCTGCCGGAGATGTGTAACGGCCCCCTCCGCCAGGACGGCTTGGTCGGGCCGGTGATCTTCAGGCTGGTCACCACGCCGTCGCCGACTTCGGCGGCGATTTTGGCGAGCACCTGGCTCTGGATGAGCCGCAGTTGGGTCGCCCACGCCGTCGATTCCGCCGTCACGCTGAGCACCCCGTCGCGCAGTGCTGTGGGCGTCGCGTGATCGGCGATCTCGGAGCCGACCACCGTCGGCCACTGGCCGAACACCGCACCCTCGGCGACACGAGGCGACCACCCTTGCTTCTTCGCCAGGTCGCGTGTCGCGCCGCCCAGCGGCTGCGGATCGCGCGCGTCCGGGCCCGGACCGGACCAACGCCGGCGAGATCCGGAACCGGCAACCCGTCGGCTGGGCGGAAGCCGGCGTCCGCGTCCGACATCTTTTCCTTGCGTGCGAGCGGCCCCGCGGGCTTCTTCGAGAACGCGCCGCACCAGGTCCATCCCGGCCACTCGGCTCACATCATGGGGCGATTCGGGTTTGTCTTCGTTCTCATGCTCGGTCAATGTTCGCGCTCCTCCTCGGGCCGTTCCGGCCCGCATCGTCACCGCTCGAGTCAATGTTCGCGCTCCTCCTCGGGCCGTTCCGGCCCGCATCGTCACCGCTCGAGTCAATGTTCGCGCTCCGCTCGAGTCACGTGCCCACCGCCGATGCCGGCCCGCTGTCGTCATCGTTCAGGACGATGCGCACCAGAGTCGCATCCCAGTCCCGGGGGATGTCGTCGAGGACGGCCGCCGTCACCAGGACTTGTTCGGCTGAGGCCGCGGCAGCGGCCAGCGCCTCCCGCCGCGCTGTATCCAGCTCGGCGAAGACATCGTCGAGTAACAGCACCGGATCACTGTCCTCTGCGCGCAACAATTCGTAGGACGCCAGCCGCAACGCCAACGCCATCGACCACGATTCCCCGTGGCTTGCAAACCCTTTCGCGGGCTGGTCGCCAAGCCTCAACTCCAGGTCGTCGCGGTGCGGGCCGACGAGGCACACCCCGCGCTCGAGTTCGGCGCTGCGGCGCTCGGCCATCTTTGCGAGCAGCTCCTCGCGCAGAATATCGATGTCCGGGCTATCCGTTTCGATGTCGATGCTGGCGTGGTAGCCGATCGACGCCGGCCGCGAGGCGGGCGCGAGCAGTTGGTAACTCTTCTGCACCTCCGGTGCCAGCTCGTTGACCAGGTTCATCCGCGCGGCCATCAACTCGGCGCCGTGCATCGCGAGGTGCCCGTCCCATACGTCGAGAGTGTCCAGCGCGCCGCGGTCACCCCGATACCGCGCGCCTGACGCGGATTTCAACAGGGCCGTGCGCTGCCGCAGCACTTTGTCGTAGTCGGCCCGGATCGCCGCCACCCGCGGGCGACGGACCGCCGCCAGGTCATCGAGGTACCGGCGGCGGTCCGACGGGTCACCCCGCACCAGCGACAAGTCCTCGGGCGCGAACAGCACTGCACGCAGAACTCCGAGCACCTCACGGGGACTACGTACCGGCGAACGATTCAACCGCGCCTTGTTCGCCCGCCCGGCCGCGATCTCCAAATCGACCGCGCATTCACGGCCCTCATTGACGACGATGGTCGACACCACTGCGCGAGACGCACCGACCCGCACCAGCGGCGCGTCGGTGGCAACCCGGTGCGACCCCAGCGTCGACGAATACCATAGTGCCTCAACCAGATTCGTTTTGCCGAAGCCGTTGGACCCGACGAATACCGTCCGCCCCGGCGTCAAGTCCAGCTCGATGTTCGCCCAGGAGCGGAAGTCCTGTAAGCCCAGATGACGGACGTACACCTAACCGCTAACCGGGCAGACGAACCGGCATCAGCAGATACACGTAGTCGGTCTGCAGCGCCGGGAAGGGTCCGCTGCCGCTGGGCTGCGAATCGTCATCGCCGGCCGGCCGCAGCACCGCCGGGCGACTGGGCGTGGTGAACCCGAACGACACCTGCCCGGAATGCAGCGAGCCCAGCCCGTCGGTGAGATATGTCGGGTTGAACGCGATCGTGAGCGGTTCGCCGGCGAACTCCACCGGGACGTCTTCTTCAGCCCGCCCCACGTCGTCGGCGCCTGCCGACAGCCGCAGCACGTCACTGGAGAACTCCATCCGCACCTGGGCGCCGCGATCGGCCACCAACGCGACACGCTTGATCGCCTCGGTCAATTCCGCCACCCCGACCGTGGCCACCGCGGTGTGCTCGGTGGGGAGCAGCTGGCGGAACTTGGGGAACTCCGCGTCCAGCAGTCGGGTGGTGCTGCGCTTGCCATTCCCACTGATGCCGAGCAATCCGTCCTTGCCCACGGCCGGTCCGGCACCCAACGACAAATGAACTTCGGCGCCGTCTGTGCCACTCTTGGCCGCCTCCGACAGGGTCTTGGCCGGCACCAGCACCGCGGCCTCGACATCGGGTGCCGCCGCCGACCAGGTCAGCTCGCGAACCGCCAAACGGAAGCGGTCGGTGGCAGCCAAAACTACCGATTCACCGGAGATTTCGACTCTGATCCCGGTCAGCATCGGCAGCGTGTCATCACGGCCGGCCGCGACCGCGACCTGACCGATCGCCTCGGTGAACACATCCGCGGACAGCGCCCCGGTCTCATCCGGCAACGTCGGCAACGTCGGGTAATCCTCGACGGCCATCGTCGGCAACGAGAACTTCGCGCTTCCACACGCGATGGAGACCCTGGTGCCTTCGACGTGCACGTCGACCGGCTTGTTCGGCAATGCCCGGGTGATATCTGACAGCAGCCGGCCTGACACCAAAGCCGTTCCAGGAGAAGCTATTTCAGCTGCCAGTCGAACTTCGGCGGAAACTTCGTAATCGAACCCGGAGATGGTCAGGCCGTCGTCGGTGCCGGCCAGCAGCACGCCGGCCAGTACCGGCACGGTGGGCCTGGCCGGCAGCGTGCGGGCCACCCATGCCACCGCCTCGGCGAAGTCGTCTCGCACCAAGCGAAACTTCAAGTCGGTCAAGCCGACTGTGGTCGTCGCCACGTTCATTGCGTCCCTTCATCACCTCGAACAGCAAGGCTGATACTCGGCGGTTTCACCCTGTGAGGTGCGGTGTTCTCCGCCGATGGACGCCCGTGCCCGTAATCCGTTCCGACGACCGATACGGAAGTCGAACCATAACGGTAGAGCGTCCGACGCCATCTTGAAAGCTAATCGGAATCAGTGACACCCGGGTCGGTCCGAGGCCTCGACGAGGGTGTGGAACGGTCCGTCCCCAGGTCCTGTTTTTAAAGAAGGAACTATGTATGAAATTCAATAACAGTATTAGGGCCTGTGCATGTTGGGGACAGGGTCGTGTCTGTGCTGCTGGGGGTGTCGACCGGGGTGTGGATGACACGGCGCCGGCTTGTGTGGTTTGTGTGCAGCGAATGGGGACGGGCCGCAGTTGTGGAGCGACAGGGTCGTTACGCGAGAAGTGTGAGTGGTTTGCGCACAGCCGTATCCACAGCCAGTCGTGTGACACGTGTTATGGGAAGGGACAGAAGTTTTTTGGCATTTCGTGCGGGAATCAGCGCTTGGAGCGGTGGCGGATTCGGGTGGTGAGCTCTTTGACGTGATCGAAGATCTCACGGCGCTCGGCCATTTCGGAGAGGATCTTCTTCTGCGCGTACATCACGGTGGTGTGGTCCCGGCCGAAAGCCTGCCCGATCTTGGGTAGCGACAGGTCGGTGAGCTCGCGGGTCAAATACATGGCGATCTGTCGCGACTGAGCCAGGGCCCGGGTCTTGCCGGGACCACGTAGTTCCTCGACCGTGGTGTCGAAGTACTCCGCGGTGGCGGCCATGATCGTGGCGGCGCTGATCTGCATGGTGCTGGCATCGGCGATCAGGTCGCGCAACACGATCTCGGCGAGGGCCTTATCGATCGGGGCCTTGTTCAGCGAGGCGAACGCGGTGACGCGGATCAGCGCGCCTTCCAACTCGCGGATGTTGCGTTCGATGCTGCTGGCGATCAACTCGAGGACGTCGTCAGGAACGTTGAGCCGCTCCATCTGTGCTTTCTTGCGCAGAATCGCGATGCGCGTTTCCAGCTCCGGTGGCTGAACGTCGGTGATCAATCCCCACTCGAACCGGGTTCGCAACCGGTCTTCCAGCGTGGCCAGCTGCTTGGGTGGCCGGTCGGATGAGATGACGATCTGCTTGTTGGCGTTGTGCAGCGTGTTGAAGGTGTGGAAGAACTCTTCCTGGATACCTTCTTTGCCCTCGATGAATTGGATGTCATCGACCAGCAGCACATCGACGTCGCGGTAACTGCGCTTGAAGGCCACCTTGCGGTCGTCGCGCAGCGAGTTGATGAAGTCGTTGGTGAACTCTTCGGTGGAGACGTATTTGACGCGCATCCCGGGGAACAGTCGCTGCGCGTAGTTACCGGCCGCGTGCAGCAGGTGTGTCTTGCCGAGGCCGGATTCGCCCCAGATGAAAAGTGGGTTGTACGCCCGCGCCGGCGCTTCGGAAATGGCCAGGGCCGCGGCATGGGCGAACCGGTTCGACGCACCGATGACGAAAGTGTCGAAGGTGTAGCGCCGGTTCAGGCTCAGTCCGGCCGCGGTATCGGCCGCGGTGTTGTGCGGCCGTTCGCTGAAATAGGTGGGCCAGTTCTGATGCGCGCTCGCCAGGGCTTCGCTGTCGTCGTCGACCTCATCGAATTCGTCCAGCAAGGCGGCAGCGTTGTCCTCGGCCTCGTCGGCGGTTATCGCCGAGATGCGCACCCCGAGTTCGATCTGCTGCCCGAGCCGACGGCTCAATGCCTCGGTGATCTGGGTGCGCAGGTGGCGTTCGATCTCGTTCTGGACGAAGCTGCTCGGCACCGACAGCAGAGCAAAACCTTCGACGATCTGCAACGGCTGCACGAGGTTGAGCCACGCTCGTTGCTGAGGAGTCAGCGGCGTCGCGTAAGGCTCACCGTTGGCACCGGGGCCGTCTGCGGAGAGTTCGCCATTGAGCTCTGAGACGACCGCGCTCCAGACCGCGGGGAAGGTTGAGCCGGGGTCCTCGGTCAACGACGGGTCCCCCTGAAATGACGTCAAAATACGACTGCTGGCAGCGACGACGATTCTGTCCACATGGTTATCCACACGTGTGGACAGGACGGCCAGCACTGCGCCGCAGGTTTCCCCAGACGGCCCGCGGGACCGGTTCTCAAGACAGCTGACAAGTGCCAGTTGGCCGAAAAACGATCTGCCATCCTCGCTTCGTTGTCCAGCGCCGCTCCGGTCTGGAACGGCACTGCCCGAAATTAACAGTTTTCCGCGCTGACGCCAACCGTTCTGCAACATTGGAGAGGCTTTTGCAGAGATTGCTCAGCGGACTGGTGGCGGGTGTGACGACAGTGAAGGATCGGTGCCCGGCCGCTCATCACGGACGCCAAGTTTGACCCGGCGAACGGGGGTCAGTACCCTCGTACAGTCGCCCGAAAGTCGGCGATACGGCAGCGATCCGAGCACGAGGCCCGGGGGCCGCGCCGGTTACCACCGAGACACAAGGCCTACCGAGGCTACGTGAGGGCAAGCGTGATCCACCGGCGCGGGGTGCCGGGCGGGACACGATGCCAGAAGCAACAAGGAGAGAGTCGTGGCAAAGGGCAAGCGGACCTTCCAGCCGAATAACCGGCGCCGAGCCCGCGTGCATGGCTTCCGGCTGCGGATGCGCACCAGGGCCGGCCGGGCAGTCGTGTCGGACCGGCGTCGCAAGGGCCGTCGCTCGCTGACTGCCTGATTTTCAATTTCGGTGTTACGGCGGTGCTTTCCGCTCGGAACCGTATGACGCGGTCGACCGATTTCGATGTCACGGTGAAACACGGGACTCGAGCCGTGCAGCCAGACATGGTGATCTACTTCCACCGCGGCGATGACTCGTCGGCAGTTGCACCCAAGGTGGGTTTGATCGTTTCTCGGTCGGTCGGATCGGCAGTACAGCGGCATCAGATGGCCAGGCGGTTGCGCCACGCGGCCCGCGATGTCCTCGATGGATTGAGTCATTCGGAGCGGCTGGTGATCCGCGCTCTACCGAGCGGCCGCGACGTGGATGCTGTCCGGTTGGCCGAAGAATTACGTGCCGGCTTGCGGCGCGTTCGGAAGGCGGGGTCCAGGCGATGAGGCGGGTGGCGTCACGGGCTGCGGCCGGACTACGTCTCATCGAGAGCGCGTCGGTGCGCGGTTTGATCTATCTCATTCAGCTCTATCGGCACATGGTCTCGCCGCTTCGGCTGCCGACGTGTCGGTTCAGCCCAACTTGTAGTCAGTACGCCGTGGAGGCGCTGGCGGAGTTCGGATTGTTGCGGGGAACGTGGTTGGCCACCGTTCGGCTGGCGAAGTGTGGTCCGTGGCATCGGGGAGGATGGGATCCGGTACCGGAACGCCGGGCAGCCGGGACCCAAGTCTGGGGAACCCCAGCGACGCTAGGGGAGAGTGATTCTGTTGTCCTTTGATCCGTTCAGCCTGGACTATTTCTACTACCCGGTCTCGGCCATCATGTGGCTCTGGTACAAGGCGTTCGCCGCGCTCCTGGGGCCGACGAGCTTCTTCGCGTGGACGCTGTCGGTGGTGTTCCTGGTTTTCAGTCTGCGTGCGATTCTGTACAGCCCCTTCGTCCGGCAGATCCGCACCACCCGCCAGATGCAGGAGCTGCAGCCTCAGATCAAGGCGCTGCAGAAGAAATACGGCAAGGACCGTCAGCGGCTTGCGCTGGAGATGCAGAAGCTGCAGCGCGAACACGGGTTCAATCCGGTCCTGGGCTGCCTGCCGATGCTCGCGCAGATCCCGGTGTTCCTCGGTCTCTATCACGTGCTGCGGTGCTTCAACCGGACCAGCACCGGCATCGGGCAGCTGGGTCTGTCGCCCGAGCACAACCGTGCGTTGGGCAACTACGTCTTCTCGGCCACCGACGTCGCGCACTTCCTGGACGCCAACTTTTTCGGTGCCCCGCTCGGCGCGAGCATGACGCAGCGCGGCGCGAGCCTCGAGGCCTTCACTCACTTCAGTCGGCTGTCCGTTGTGGGGGTCGGCGTTCCGGTCATGATCCTGGCCGGCGTTGCCACCTACTTCAACAGCCGGGCGTCGGTGGCCCGACAGAGTCCGGAAGCCGCGGCCAACCCGCAGACCGCGATGATGAACAAGCTGTCGCTCTACATCTTCCCGCTGGGGGTCGTGGTCGGTGGGCCGTTCCTTCCGCTGGCGATTATCTTCTACTGGTTTGCCAACAACATCTGGACGTTCGGCCAGCAGCACTATGTGTTCGGCAAGCTCGAGAAAGAAGAAGAAGAAAAGAAGCGCGAAGCGATCGAACGCCGGGCGGCCAACGCGCCTGCCCCGGGTGCCAAACCCAAGCGATCCGCGAAGAACGTGAACGGTTCGTCGGCGACCGAAAGCCCAGAAGCGCCGACCGAGGCCGATGCGGGCAACCGGACTCCGCGGCCGGGTGCCAAGCCGAAGAAGCGCGGGCGCTGACCACCGGTTCGGGGGAGCCGGACGACAGACTTGACCGGGCGTGGGCCCGGCGACGGGAAGGGAAAGACAGACATGACGGACATCGACACCAATGGGCGCGACGCACACGCTGCGCCCGCCGAGGAGGCCTCAGACCAAGGGGCCGAAGCTGCCGAAGCTGCCGAAAGCACGGCCGCGGAGAACGGTGAGCACGAAGGCGATCTCGAAGAGCGGTTGGTCGCCGAGGGTGAGATCGCGGGCGACTACTTAGAGGAGCTGCTCGACCTACTCGACTTCGACGGGGACATCGACCTCGATGTCGAAGGCAGCCGCGCGATCGTCAGCATCGACGGCAGCGACGATCTGGGCAAGCTGGTCGGGCGCAAGGGCGAGGTGCTCGACGCGCTGCAGGAACTGACGCGGCTCGCGGTGCACCAGAAGACCGGGGTCCGGAGCCGGCTGATGCTCGACATCGCGAGCTGGCGTCGTCGTCGTCGCGACGAGTTGGCGGAGCTGGGCGACAAGGTGGCCCGGCGGGTGCTGGCGAGTGGCGAGCGCGAGGAGCTCTCGCCGATGACGCCGTTCGAGCGCAAGATCGTCCACGACGCTGTGGCGGAGGTGGACGGCGTGCACAGCGAGAGCGAGGGCGCCGAGCCGTCGCGCCGGGTCGTCGTACTCGTCGACTAACGGAGTTACACCGGTGTAGTTCCGACCGGTGCGGCGGTGGTACGACGGGAGGAATGTTTCACGTGAAACATGTCAATACCCGCGAGGTCTCAACGCCGCAGCTTTTGCGTCGCGGCGCAAATAAGCCGGGGCGGATCCGCGTTGAGTGGCGAACCAACGCGCGACGCTCGGGGGCCCGTCCCACCCGGCCCGTACCACCCGCAGTCCGCCCTGATCACCGGCGCGAGGAAATTTTCACGTGAAAAATGTAGATTCCCGCGACCACCCAACCCCCGAACTGCCCGATCCGCCGCCGGCGGCGGCGACAATTTTCGGCGACCAGCTCAATTCGGCCCGACGCTACGCGGAAATATTGGCCGGCACCGGCGTCGAGCGGGGACTCCTCGGGCCGCGTGAAGTAGACCGCGTGTGGGATCGCCACATTCTGAATTGCGGCGCAGTCGCAGAACTTATCGAGCCAGGCGAGCGCGTCGCCGACATCGGCAGCGGCGCCGGCTTGCCCGGGATCCCGTTGGCGATCGCGAAGCCGGGACTCCGCGTCGTCTTGGTCGAGTCGTTGTTGCGCCGCGCTGAGTTCCTCAGCATGGTCGTCACCGAACTCGGGCTCGATGTCGAGGTGGTGCGGGGGCGAGCCGAAGACGGCACGGTCCGCGAGGCCGTCAGCGGATGCGACGTCGTGACATCGCGCGCGGTGGCCTCGCTGGACAAGCTCGCTCGATGGAGCCTCCCGTTGCTTCGGCCCGGCGGGCGGATGCTGGCGGTCAAGGGGGAGCGCGCCGACGATGAGTTGCGCGAGCACCGGCGTGTGATGGACCGGTTAGGCGCAACGGGTGCCAGGGTGATGGAATGTGGCGTGAGCTGTCTGTCTCCACCGGCGAGGGTGGTAGTGGCGTGGCGCGGGGAAGCGGCCCAGGGCTCGTCGCGAAGACGGTCGAGCAGGGAGAGCAAATGAATACGCCACAGGACCCGTTCGGCCCCGGCGGCGGAAAGCATGTTTCACGTGAAACATCGGAATTCGACACACCCATCGGCGCGGCTGCAGAACGCGCGATGCAAGTTCTGTCAAAGGGCTACCAGCCATTGCGGCGCCCGCGCCAGCGCCGGCTCTTCACGATCGCCAACCAGAAGGGCGGCGTCGGAAAAACCACGACCGCGGTGAACCTGGCGGCGGCGCTGGCCGTCCAAGGCCTCAAGGCTCTGGTCATCGATCTCGACCCGCAGGGCAACGCGAGCACCGCGCTGGGTATCACCGAACGGCACGCGGGGACGCCGTCCTCGTACGAAGTCTTGCTCGGTGAGATCTCTCTGCAAGCGGCGATGCGGCAGAGCCCGCACAGCGAGCGACTGTTCTGCGTGCCGTCCACCATCGACCTGGCCGGCGCGGAGATCGAACTGGTGAGCATGGTGGCACGGGAGAACCGGTTGCGGACGGCGTTGGCTGAACTCGATAGCGCCGACTTCGATTTCGTCTTCATCGACTGCCCGCCATCGCTAGGCCTGCTGACCATCAATGCTTTGGTCGCTGCACCCGAGGTGCTGATCCCGATCCAGTGCGAGTACTACGCGCTGGAGGGAGTGTCGCAATTGATGAACAACATCGAAATGGTGAAGGCCCACCTGAACCCGGGGCTGGATGTCAGCACCGTGATCCTCACGATGTACGACGGGCGGACCAAGCTCGCCGACCAAGTCGCCGACGAAGTTCGCCGCTACTTCGGGCCGAAGGTTCTGCGCACCGTCATCCCGCGCAGCGTAAAGGTCTCCGAAGCACCCGGCTACAGCATGACCATCATCGATTACGATCCCGGTTCGCGCGGTGCGATGAGTTACCTCGACGCCAGCCGTGAACTCGCCGAGCGTGGTCACTCAGCACCCGATGAGGGGGGACACGAATGAGCCAGCCGTCACGTAGAAAAGGCGGCCTCGGCCGAGGCCTGGCGTCACTGATTCCGACCGGACCGGCGGAGGCCGGCGAGGACCCGACCCCGGGCGGACCGCGGCTGGGCGCGGCGGCTGCCGACGTGATGTTTGGTGGACCTACACCTCCGGGCGCTCCGACCGATATCGGCGCGGTCTACCGCGAGATTGATCCGGCCCTCATCGAGCCGAACCCGCGCCAGCCGCGCCAGGTGTTCGACGAGGAAGCCCTCTCCGAACTCGTGCACTCGATCCGCGAGTTCGGCCTCATGCAGCCCATCGTGGTGCGGGCGCTGGACGCCAAGACGAGCGGCCCGCGCTATCAACTCGTCATGGGGGAG
>Ga0302325_10017327_pt1 | contig 15235 bp, 17 predicted proteins | sample Palsa_T0_2_FD_201948 | JGI IMG/M metagenome (GOLD analysis project Ga0302325, IMG submission 201948) | Peat permafrost microbial communities from Stordalen Mire near Abisko, Sweden - Palsa_T0_2 | ecosystem: Environmental > Terrestrial > Soil > Palsa > Peat permafrost | place: Sweden: Abisko... | reverse complement strand
CGTCAACGGCGCTATGACATTCAGCCTGCTGAATGGCGCGCAGGCCGATAACATCATCTGGGTGGTTGGGACCGCCGCTACGATCAGCGTCGGAAGCTCCGGAGCTATCACGTTTGATGGAAACATTCTGTCGGGAACCACCTTCACCATGTCCGCCGGGGCCGGGGGAAGCGGGATTCTTGCAGGCACGATCAACGGCTGTGTGTTCTCAGCTGGCGGGACGAACACTTTGGCCGGCACAACGGACGTAGGTGGCTGCAGCGCGTTTAGCGGCGACAGCGACAGCGGCACTGACGCGACGCCCGAGCCGGGCACGATGGGATTGTTCGCTTGCTCTCTGCTCGCCCTGGGCTTTCTGTTCCGCCGGCGCCTCCAGCATCAAAAAATCGGCTTAACAGCTGGCGCCTAAAGCCGTCCCACCACGAATGCGCGCAATCCGCGCCCCAGTGGTCCTGGTCACACACCCATTGCCTTTCCTACCCGGAAGTAAGTTTGATACGTTTCCTCGCGAATGTCCGCAAAGGGGCGAAGCAGGAGACTCGAAGAACCCGCTTCGAGAGTCCAATCGTCGTTGGCCGCTTTCGTCAGTTGAAGGCGGTTGAGCTCCTCGGGGGTTAGTTCGGGCTGCTGGCTCGATATGCCGAACAGGACCTGCGGACCCCGGAGAATCGCCACTTGGTCGGGATTCTCGGCGTCGACGGCTTCGGTTCGAACCTGTTGATGGATGTCAAATTCAAGGACGTCGCCGGTCTTCCAGCTTCGCCTCACCGCGTAGAACGTGCCAGGAGCTGCGGCAGCGGTGAGGCGTTTGCCGTTTACAGAAACAGAAGTCTGGTTGCCTGCCCATGCCGGCACCCGCAGATGCAGCGTGAAGTCGAGCGGAGCGGAGAGGTCGAGCTTCATGCTGACCAGGCTGCCGGTGGGATAAGTGGTCTGTTGGAGCAGGGAACAACGGACCGGGCCTGATGTCCAGTCCAGGCGCGAGGGTACGTAGAGGTTGACGTAAATGCCGTCGGGACTCCGGAAATAGGCGCTGATCGTGTAATCGGCCACTACCTGCGGCAAGGTGCCTGAACAACACGGCCATCTGCCGTCGTGATCCCACCTGTACTTTGCACCGGCAATGTCGCGGCGGTAAGTTTTCGCGGCTCCGTGATGATAGTCGGAGTAGTAGAAGCTGGAGCCGTCTTCGCGAACCGGCCAAGCCCCCAAAACCGTGTTGTAAAGCACGCGCTCAAGACTGTCGCCATAGCGGGCATCGCGAGTGAGGGCGAGCAGGTAGCGCATCACTTTGAAGTGGGCATACGCTCCGCAAGGAGTTTCGAAGCTGCGGCTGGTGTTCGAGAGGCTCGCGCCGAGTTCTCCTTTGCCCGGCTCGACAAACCCTTCGTTAGGTCCCCACCCGCCGGTGGCAAAACTCTGATCTTTCCAAAGCATGCCGACTGCGTTGGTCACGGCGCGAAGATACTTCGGATCGTTCAATTTCAAATAACCCTGCATGCCCGAGCTCAGCGCATTGACGTGACTATAGGCATGCAGGCCGGGAAGAACGTTGCGACCCTCGGCGAGCGGATCGAAAAAAGTCCGGTCGAGAAGGTAGCGCTTGCCCATGTCGAAGAACATCCGATCGCCGGTGCGGTCATAGGCGAGGAACAGGTTCTCGGCCATGGTGTAAGTCTCATCCCAGGTAAAGGTCTCGTCGGCGTGCGGGCGCTGCTGCTGTTCTTCCGCCGTGAGGGCGTGGTCGGGCATATGAGGCGTGGCGGCGCGGGTGGTGCTGTACAACACCGGCACCGCGGAGGCGTCGCCGGCCCAGGTATGGGCATCGAGGAGACCGCAGACGAGTTTGTCGTATGTGTAGCCGGGATAGCGGAGGCCCGCAAAGAACTTCCCCCCCGCGCCTGGGCCGTTCGCTTCGACGGTTTCAGCGTATCCCTTCACCAGGCGTAGCACCTTGGCGCGGGTCGCCCCATGTCCGGTGGCCGAAGCGAAGCGGGCCAGCGCCGACACATATTGGCCAAAATGCGCGCCCGGGCAGAAGTCGTCATACCAGCCACCCATGTCCTCACCCGGGGCGGGGAGGCCAACGCGCTGGCGATAGATCTTCAGAAGGCGATCTTCACTGAGGTTGAGAAAGAAGGTGTGGTTCTCGTCGAACTGGCGTTTCAAGGGACCGGCCAGGAGTTCCACGTGGCCGTAGGGGAAGGTTGCCAAGTGGTGACTGATCGGGGTGAGTCCAGACGAGCGTAGGCGCCCACCCACAGTCGCAGCGAAAGCTGTGGCGGAAGCGCCCCTCAAGAAGTTTCGTCGTGTGGGTCCATGCATTGTTTTACCTTGCGGCACCTAGCCAGGGCTCTTCGAAAAAGGATATCGTGGCGGAGGCCACCCGGGGTAGTCGAGTCAAATGCCCAGAGGCTAAAGTTGACATAATATCTGTTATCGGACAAACAGAGAGGGAGTTCCACCCCTCCCCTCCTGCAAAATCAACCCCTCGCCGTTCGCAGTCGATCTACAATAAAACTTACCTGTCGCCCTCCCATGTGTCCCGTCTGCCACTCCGCCCATGTCGCCCCATCCAAGCGGCGCAGGCTTCTGGATCTCGTTATGCGCATCGTTGGTCAGAAGCCGCTTCGCTGCCGCGATTGCAACTCGCGCTTTTATGTGCCCGTTCGCATGGCAAAGACCGTCAAGCAACAGCGTAAATGGACAGTTGGCGCGCGGCGCGCCGCCCAGCGCGAAAGCAAGAACTGAGACTGGCTCCGCCGCTCACTCCGCCGGGATTCCCGGCATGGTCCGAACAGCCCGGCCGCGCAGCAAGGCGACCACGCTGGGCACCATGTCCGGACTAATCTTGGCGTCGATCTTCACCGCGTTCCCCTCCTTTGTTACTTCAACCGCGTCGTATAGCCGCAACAGATCGCCTTCCTCTGTCTTAGTCGTCAGTCGCGCCAACCCGATGATGCCGCGCAACGCGTCATTCACTCTCTTGACGCCCGCTTCTGAAGTACAATCCACACGGCCAGCGAATGTGAGACCGCTATCCACTTCCAGCGACAGCATGGCCCCGTTCACATACCGAGCGAAGTTTTCGAGAATCGACTGTACGTCGTCATGCTGCCCCAAGAGCCCGAGATGCGTGATGGCCCCGGCGTCCACCACCCAAAACTGCGCGTTTCTTGGCACCTGCGCCAAGCCTGCCACCAGTGCTGCGGGTATCGCGACTGGCTGGTCACGCCGGTCGATCAGCGCCCGCAGGCTCGCCGCGCTTCCCGCCGCCGCCACGCCGCGGTTCAGGACGGTCACCGCATAGCGATCATCTCCGGCCAGCATGTGGCCCTTGTATGTGAGCCGTTTAGCCCCTAGACCATCAAGTTTTGCTTCCAGTTCCCCAGCATCGAAGCGACCTCGGACGAGTACTACCGTGTCCGCCTGCGAGCCCACCACCAGCACCTCCCGGACGTCCTGCTCCGGATCGAGGCCGGTCTTCTCCTTAAATTGCTCGAGCATGGGCAGCGGCAGTTCCGCACGGTACTTTTTGTAGAGATCGGTCGAGCGCAGCTTCTCTAACCGCACGCCGGCCAGCAACTGGCTATCGGGCGGAATCAACGGCCGGAAAGCGGGGTCGATGAATGCGCCGGCTTGCTGGCCGCTCTCGCATGCCGTCAAGCCCAGCAGCGCAATCGCCGTCAGGCAAAACACCAGCGGGGAAAAGCCGAGATGACTCTCGGCTCTGCAGGCTTGACAGCCCGCGCCACACCATGCTCTACAGGCTTGACAGCCCGAGCCACGCCCTCTAGTAGTCCTTCTTCTGAAACACATAGATCGCCGCCCCCATCACAAACACCCCGAATGCCGCGGACGTCCATACCGGGCCCAGCCAATTCGCCGGCTCGCCGAGAATCAGGTCGTGCATGGCCGTGCCCAGGTCCCAGGGCTTCGGCAGTATCCAGTACAAAGCCTGCCACAAGTCTCTGGACCACTCCGAGCTCAGCAGATTCACCACAATCTTCCGCGATGCCAACACCATGCTGATGAGCACCAGCGCCGCCGCCACCATAAGCGAAAGCGCCGCGCTTTCCGACACAACGCCGATGAACACCACTACCGTCAGCAACACCGCGAACAAAAACACTGTCACCGGAATCGAATAGAGGAAACTGGCATGCCAGATCTCGGTCTTCAAACCGATGATGACGTAGATAGCAGTCACCAGGTAAACGTGGTTCAGCGTTACCACCAGCAGGTTCCCCGCATAGCGCCCAGCCAGTAGCATCGGCCGCGTCACGGGCTTTGACAGCAGCAATCCGATTCGGCCCGGCTCTAACACTGCCGGCATCAGCCCCGCCGAAGCGAATATCGCGAGAAATGTTCCCCAAACGTAAAGAAACACCGCAATAAACATGTACGAGCGCTTCACGAATCCTTCAATGCTGAAACGTGGAGCCCGCACCGGCAAGCCGGCGATGGCCACCGCGCCGGCGACCAGGTCGATCTTCAACACGAACAGGAAGAAGAGAATCAGCAGCGTTGAGAGCCCGAACAAGCCCCAGAACAGCCAGCGAGCGCGCGCCTCCTGCACCGTGTCGAGCACCAGAGCCAGAAAAACTCGCCATTGTGAGCGATCCAGCCGGCTATTGCCGCTCGGGGCCGTCCGCCCGGCGAGCGCTGCCTCCACCGTCTTGGTTTGGGCGCTCACGCGCGTACCTCGGCTTCCGCATTCCGACTAAGCCCGGTGGTCGCCAGGAACAGGTCTTCGAGCGAGCTCGTCGTCGGAATCACCGAATGAATCAACGCCCCGCCCGCGCGCAGCTTGTCGATGGCGCGATTCACCTCTTCGAGCGACGGAAGCTGAAACTCGACGCCATCCTCGAGCGGCCGCGCAGCGCTTGCCACGGTCATCACTTCCATCTTTACGGCATCGCTCACCTGGCGCGCCGTGAGCACAAACCCGCGTCCGGCCAGCAGGCTCGCCATCTTCCCCTCGAGCGCCAGCCTTCCCTGCGTCAGTATCGCCACGTGATCGCAGAACAATTCCACTTCGCTCAGCAGGTGCGAGTTCAGAAACACCGTAACGCCAGTGCCGGTGAGCCCATTCAACACGTCTCGAATATGGCGCCGCCCCGCCGGATCCACACCGTCAGTGGGTTCATCCAGGATTAGAATTTGCGGCCGGTGCATCAGCGCCTGCGCCAGCCCCAGCCGTTGCAGCATCCCTTTCGAATATTTCTTGATGCGCACCTCGCCCCAGTTCGCAAGCCCCAGCAGCTCGAGCAGCTCCGGAATGCGCCGGGCGCGATCCGCTGCGTTCATTCCGGATAATGCTCCGTAGAAATCCAGCATCCCGGAGCCGGTGAAGTAGGTCGGAAATCGATGGTTCTCCGGCAGGTAGCCCACGTACCGCCGTGATTCGGGCTCATTCGCTTCCTGTCCGAAAAGCAGCGCGCGGCCGGTGGTCGGCCTCACCGCGGCCAGCAGCATCTTGACGAACGTCGTCTTCCCTGCTCCGTTGGCGCCTAGTAGTCCGTACTTCGCCCCGGCCGGCACTTGCAGCGACAGCCCAGCCACCGCTGTGATTTCCCTGCCGCCCCAGCGCGCGTAATACGTTTTTCCAAGCGCTTCGGTTTCGATGGCAAACGTAGTGCTCATAGAATGTCGTCGCTCATACAATTAGAGAGATCCCGCGGCGCAACCTGCATCTACCATTGTGACGTGCTGAGCTTTGGGACCCGCAAGGTATCTGCGAAGTAAAGAATACGCGAGCGCGCGCCCGGTTGTTCCTTTGCTCTCCTCAAGAGCGCGCTCGCAACGGCGAACATGCGGCCGGTGCGCTACTTGGTGTCGTGGCGATACGACACTTGCTTGAAGAACACGCCTGAGCCGCCGCCCTCATTCTGCACTCCCGTGTAACAACCCCGGCATCCGAAGGCCGTCCAGCCCCACCATCCCGCACAGCCCGAGGGCCGTTGTAGCGCGTACCAGATGGCGGGCCGTGAATCTTGTCATACGATGTGTGTACACTAAAGGGGAGAGCTTATGCCGGGTAACGTGTCGAGAAACAGCAAAGATCGGCGGATCAATCTACGCGCCACGACGGTTCAAGAGTCCTTGATCCGGGCAGCGGCGGACCGGCGCGGCCTTAGCATGACGGATTTCGTCCTGGAGAGCGCATGTACGCGGGCAGAAGAGACAATCGCCGATCAAGTTCATTTTGTGCTTTCGGATAAACAATGGAAGGCCTTCAACGAGGCGCTGGAACGTCCGGCACGGGTTCGGCCGAGGCTGCGCAAGCTACTGACGGAACCGTCGATTCTAGATCGGAGCTGAGTGGCCGGCGCGTCCTTGGCAGGGCCGGAGAAGCTGGCCCAGTATCACGAGCTGGAGGCGTTTTCCTGCGGAGCGGAGTCACTCGACCAGTGGCTCAAACGGTTTGCTCGAACCAATCAGCAAAGCGATCTGACAACCACGTACGTAGCCCATCGAGAAAACCGAGTAGTCGGATACTATTCCCTCACGGTCGGAAGCGTCACCCGGCAGGAGGCTACTCTTCGCGTGGCTCGAGGAACTCCGAATCATCCGGTGGGCGTCGTCCTTCTGGCGCGCCTCGCCGTCGATGATTCAGAGAAAGGCGCGGGCCTCGGGCGCGCTTTACTCAAAGACGCGCTGGCGCGATCGGCGTCCGCTGCTGACATTGTTGCCGTGCGGGCCGTCTTGGTCCATGCCCTGAACGAGGAAGCACGGCGCTTCTATATGCGGTTCGACTTCGAGCCTTCGCCATTGCATCCGCTGCACCTGATGCTATTGATGAAGGACATCCGAGCTTCGGCACGCCGACATTGAATCCTATCGAAAGCGCCTTGCGATAGGATGCGGCGTTGGTATTCCGCCCAATATTCCGGGAATCGCTTTTGACGCGGCACGGGAACCACGGGCTGAAGTCACGAAAGTCAATCTCCGAACCTCAATCTGGGTACGGCAAATCGTCGGGATGAACGCCGACATAATCGGGATCAGGATCGTCGATGAAGCGTACCGCCTCAATATCGGCGCAACCTTCCAGGAGAGCTTTGCAGACACGGTGCATCCCATCCATTACGCGGCCATCGCTGGAAAGAATGATCGGGAAAGCCAGATCGGAATCGAGGATTAGGCGCGCGTGTCCAACGATCTCGCGGCACGTCAGTTGTTGAACCCTCTCATGCGCCCAAAACGATTCATCAAGCTCACGAATGGCCGACAACGGAACGCGCTCTGGAACCAAGTCGCGCGACTGGTCGATAAGACGGTTCACGCTCCAGGCACAGAGTCCGCTCGGTGATCTTCGAAAGTGGTATTGCGCGCGCATTGCCTGAAGTTGCGAGCCAAGCCCGCTCATTCCCTTTCACCTCATCCTGTTACGATGAGTAATTCAGCCGCATCCGCCGGCCGTTTCTCACTATGCCACGCACCTCGACCGGCATCCTCTCGGAGATCGTTGGCCACAAGCGTCTCGAGGTGGCGCAACTGGTTTCTCGCACCGCCGAATTCGAGCGTGCTGCCGAAGCCGCCCGGCCCTCTCGCCGGGATTTTCGCGCCGCGCTTCTTTCCCACTCGCCCGCCATTATCGCCGAGATCAAAAAAGCTTCGCCGAGCAAAGGCTTGCTGGCAGCGGATTTTGACCCGCCATCGATCGCTCGCGCGTATGAACGCGGTGGCGCCGCGTGCCTGTCGGTCCTCACCGACCAATCCTATTTCCAGGGCAGTCTCGATGACCTCGCGCTGGCTCGCGCCGCCGTCGGATTGCCGGTCTTGCGCAAAGATTTCACACTCCACCGGGTTCAAGTCCTCGAAGCGGCGGCCAACCATGCCGATGCGATCCTTCTCATTGCCGCAGTGCTAAGCGGCCGCGACTTGCGCGACTTCCGCGAGTTCGCCGATTCGCTCGGTCTGGCGTCCCTCGTCGAAGTTCATGATGAGGTTGAACTCGGCCGGGCCATCGATTCCGGCGCCGCGATCATCGGGGTCAACAACCGCAATCTCGAATCTTTCGAGGTCACGCTCGAAACCTCCCTTCGCCTCAGTGCCCGCATGCCCTCCTCTGCCATTCGAGTCTCTGAGAGCGGCATTCGCACTCGGGCCGATATCGATCTACTCCGCGCCGCCGGCTACTCGGCGTTTCTCGTCGGCGAGACCCTGATGCGCTCCCAGGCGCCCGATATTGCTTTGAAGGCATTACTTTAGGTATCAGCTTGATGTCGCTACAGACACAGCAGTTCATCGTCAAGATCTGTGGCCTCACATCTGCCTGGGACACGACCCACGCCGTGCGGGCCGGAGCCTCAGCTATTGGTTTCAATTTCTACCCTGAAAGCAGTCGCTTCCTTGGCTTAGACCAAGCTCAAATTCTGGCTTCGCTCGTTCCACCCACGGTCGCCAAGGTCGGAATCTTCGTGCACGCCACTACCGAGAAGCTTCTCGAAACGCTTGATCGCGTCCCGCTAGACGTGCTTCAGCTGCATGGCTCGGTCCCGGATTCTCTGGCTCATGTTTTACCCCAGGGCGTTCGCGTCTGGCGCGCCCTTCCCGTTACTGCGCAGTTTCGCGTCTCCGCTCTCGGCTCCGAATTTGGGGCATACTTGCTCGATTCCCCCACGCCGCAGTACGGCGGCTCGGGCCAAACCTTCGACTGGGCTCGCGCGCGCGGCGGCGCCGTTCCCATTATTCTGGCGGGCGGCCTGAATGCACTGAATGTCGCCCGCGCCATTGAGACTGCCGAGCCTTGGGGTGTGGATGCCTGCTCGAGTCTCGAATCCTCCCCCGGCCGGAAGGATCCGGAAAACGTGGAAGCCTTTGTGGCGGCCGCGCGCAAAGCATTCCTATCGCTCACACGCGGACTCGCTGGCGCAACGCCTGGGAAGTAATCCTATATATGACGTCGCCTTCGCTCCCTGATGCCCTTGGCCATTTCGGCCCGTACGGCGGACGCTTTGCGCCGGAGGTTCTGATGGCGCCGCTCGAAGACCTCGAACATGCTTACCATGCGGCGCGCCAGGATCCCGGTTTTCATGCCGAGCTCGATGACCTCCAGCGGCATTATTCCGGCCGGCCCACGCCGCTCTACTTTGCCAGGCGCCTCTCCGCTCAATTGGGCGGCGCGGCCATTTGGCTAAAACGTGAAGATTTACTTCACACTGGCGCGCATAAGATCAACAATTGCCTGGGGCAAGTCCTGGTTGCACGACGCCTGGGCAAGCGCCGTATTGTCGCCGAAACCGGCGCCGGCCAGCATGGCGTAGCCACCGCTACGGTATGCGCGTTGTTCGGCCTCGAGTGCCGGGTTTACATGGGCGAAGAGGACATGCGCCGCCAGCGCCTCAACGTATTTCGGATGCGCCTGTTGGGCGCCGAGGTAACCGGCGTCTCCAATGGCAGCGCAACTCTGAAGGATGCCGTGAGTGAGGCGATGCGCGATTGGGTCACCAATGTCGAAACCACGCACTACCTGCTCGGCTCCGCCCTCGGCCCTCATCCCTATCCCATGATGGTTCGTGATTTTCACCGCGTCATCGGTGACGAGGTGCGCACCCAGGCACTCGATCAGATCGGCCGTTTTCCCGAGACCCTCATTGCTTGTGTGGGCGGAGGCAGCAACGCCATCGGTCTCTTCTATCCTTTCCTCGAAGAGACGCAGGTGAAGATGGTCGGCGCCGAGGCCGGTGGACGCAGCCTCACTCTTGGCCACCACGCTGCCCGTTTTGCCGGTGGTTCTCCCGGCGTCCTGCATGGGGCTTTCAGTTACCTGCTCCAGGATGAGCATGGGCAGGTGGGCGTGACGCATTCGATCTCGGCCGGCCTCGACTACGCGCTCGTTGGGCCCGAGCATGCCTGGCTTCACGATCAGCGGCGCGCTGAATACGTCTCGGTTTCCGACCAGGATGCTCTTGCCGCGGCCCGGCGCTTGGCGCGCACGGAGGGAATCATCCCCGCCCTCGAATCCGCCCATGCGATCGCCGAAGCGATTCGCCGCGCACCCTCCGAACCGGGTAAAGTGTACGTCGTGAACCTCTCGGGCCGCGGCGACAAGGATACCGATATCTACCGCGAAAACATGCCGGAGCTGGAAGGCTGATGCCCGCGCCATCCGAAACCAGAATCGGCGAGTTATTCGTGCGCACGAAAGAGCAGGGGCGCGCCGCGTTCCTTGCCTACCTTACGGCCGGTGATCCCGATCCCGATCGAACTGCCGAGCTCGTCCTGGCCCTCGAGCGCGGCGGCGCCGATCTCATCGAGCTGGGGCTTCCCTTCTCCGACCCCATCGCCGACGGTCCGGTGATCCAGCGCGCTTCCGACCGCGCCCTCCGCGCCGGCATGAACCTGCCGCGCCTGCTCGCTTCCGTGCGCCAGATCCGCCGCGCGTCCCAGATCCCCTTGCTCTTGTTCAGCTACATGAATCCCCTGCTCCGCTACGGCTTTGAGCGCCTGGCAGCGGATGCCGGCGAGGCCGGAATCGACGGCGTGCTGCTCACCGATCTCAGTGTGGAAGAGGCGGCCGAGCCGGTCGCCCAACTGCGCAGCCGCAACCTGGATACTGTTTTCCTCGCCGCTCCCACCAGCACGGAACGGCGTCTCGAACTGGTGGCGCGCCACTCCTCTGGTTTCGTCTACCTCGTGTCCCGCACTGGCGTCACCGGCGAGCGCGCCGCCGTGGCGCCCGGCGTCACGGAACTGATCGAGCGAGCCCGCCGCCACACTGCGCTGCCGCTCGCCGTGGGTTTCGGCATCAGCACTCCGGACCAGGTGGCCGCCATGGGCGCAGTGTGTGAAGGCGTCATTGTCGGTAGCGCCATCGTCTCGTTGATCGAGAAGCACGGCGCCTCGCCGGATCTGCCGCGGCACCTCGAAACCTTCACAGCGTGCCTCACCGCTCCGCTTCGTCACGCACCGGCTGCCGCACCAGGCCAGCACCGCTAGCCTGGACGTGACCATGAGGGACCGTTCTTTCCGGAATGCGCTAGAGTATTTGCGAAGCGGCATACGAAGGAAAAGCACATGAGCGAGTTCACACTGGAGGCTTTGGCCCGCTGCCGCGATCGGATTGATGAAATCGATCTCAGGCTGCTTGATCTGCTGAACCAGCGCACCAGTATCGTCGAGCAGATCGGCCGCATCAAGCAGCATCTCGATTTGCCGATCTACGAACCCAAACGGGAAGACCAGGTCTTTAAGAATGTGGTTACCCACAACCCCGGGCCGCTTACCCCCGAAGCGATCAAACGCCTCTTTGAGCGCATCATCGACGAAATGCGCAACATTCAAAAACTGAAAATGTTTGAGCCCGAAACGGAGCCGGATGGTTCTTCGCCGGTTCAGGATGCCAAGCCCGAAGGGCGATAGAGCATAGTGGCGACTTGGGACGGCGAATGGGGACTGTGCCATTTTCTCCCCTTTTGTCTGACGACGATTTTTCCGACACTGATCTCCCTCGGCGCTGCAACAATGGGCAGCATGGCTTTGATCGTTTTCTTCCGGGGCATCAACGTGGGAGGCCACAGGGCTTTTCGCCCAAGCCTGCTCGCCAAGGAACTCAGCACCTACGATGCCGTGAATGTGGGCGCCGCAGGAACGCTTGTCGTTCGCAAACCTGGGCTGCGCGCAAAGTTCCTTGCCGAGTTGCGCCGGAAGCTGCCGTTTGAAGCAACCATCGCTTTCTGCGACGGCAGTGATCTGATTCGATTAGAGCGTGACAATCCGTTTGGAGCTGAGCCACCGTCCGCGGAGGTCGTTCAATTTGTAAGCATCCTGTCGGAGGCTGGACGCCGCAGAGTTTCTCTTCCGATTGCAATTCCCGAAGGTGGGGAGTGGCTGGTGCGAATCATTGGCTCGAAGAATCGTCTGGTGTATGGGCTGTACCGCCGCCAAATGAAAACGATTGGCTATCTCGGCCAGATCGACAGGCTCTTTGGCGCGCCGGCGACAACGCGCAGTTGGAGCACAATACTCTCCGTGCTACGGATTCTGAAATCCCACGAGCCCGTCAAGTAGAGAGAGATGCGCGGCTGGCCGAAGTAAGCCGAAGTGGGATGCGGATTTCTCACTTCGTACCATAGCTCGGCGCTGGAGTTCGTCGGACCGAAAATGAGAACCCACGAGCGACACTTTCTTCAGCAGTGCTGGTATTCAATTTGCCTGGGGCCGGACGGGTCTGCTACCAGCTGGACGTTTCGGCCGCAGGAGTCGGCAATGGTGGCTAACCCTGGCCTGCTTGGGCCCGTGGACAAGCTGGCGAAGCTCACGATTCCTGCGGGGGAGAGGAGGACGGCGCTGCAACACTTGGACCTGATGAATATCAATCCGTACTCCCTGTTCAAGTCTGAGGACAGCCTGGTTCGCACCATCGCCAGACGGGAATGCTTCTTCGAGAACCGGCGCTAAGCCGAGCAGGACAGTCAGAAACAGCGAGTTCGAGAGATCGGCTAAACGTTGGGGGCTCGTGCTTAGAGCCGGTCTGGTAGAACGAAAACCGCCATCGGCTCGCCTTGTTCCTCGACTACATACCGAATGGCAGCGCGCACGTCCTTGTCGTTCCACAACCATTTCGTGCTGCCATGACGAGCCCAGTGCTTTCGGGCCACCTCGCAGGGCGGCGCTCGATTCAATCGCCGGCTGGCATACGCTTTGAATGCGTTCATGACTTTCTCAGGTAAAACGCCGGCTTCGACAACGATGTGAACGTGATTGGTTCGCACATGCGCCGCAAACAGAGTCCAGTCGCGGCTCGCGCATACCTCGTGCAGGGCTTCGAGCACAACGGCACGGCTTTCCGTGTCCAGGAAGAAGGGCGGTTGGCCCATGCGATTTCGCTCAAACGTGACGCGCATCGAGTCGGGTTCGACGAGAGGGGCCCCGGGCAGGTTGTGCCGGGAATCTACGGAGCCCGCTTCTGCGCCGTGCAGCCGCGCGCCGTAACAGGCGAACGTAATGAAATAACGCATCAGCTTTGGTCTCGTCTTGGGGCATCCGGCGCTCCCTTACGGTCGCGGCTCGGCTAGAAACAGAAGCCATTCCTTGGGAATTGCCGCTGTAACAGTAGTGGTCCACCAGCCCGATAAGCTCTCATCACGAGATACAACTTCGAGCCGAGCCGCGACCGTTAGGGAGCGTTCACAACGGCGGTATGACGTGAGCTTCTGCAAGTCGTTACCAGGATCTGGGATTTGAGGTGTCTTGACACCGATTTCCCGGTGAGCCCGTGGCAGGCCCTTTGCGAAAGCCTTAAGGAACTCGCTCGCGAAAGTTGAACTCCAGCTTCCAGCGGCGGCCGTCCCGCGCAACGCACCATAGTTGAAGCAACCCGGTCTCCGTCACCAGGCTTTCGAGTGTAACGGGCACGAACTCGCCGGCATCGCCGTTCGCGGGCAGGTTCACCTCGATGGCGGACAGTTCCTCGAGGTCGTCGCCGACATCTTCGATCAGCGTACCGGGCGCGTCGTTCTTGCGCACCGCGGAGTTGAAAAAGCGAAACTCGGCTGGCTCGCCGACCACTAGAGCGAATTCGCGCTGGGGCAGGCTGGTGGAGGTGCCCTCTTCCATGCCGAACGGAACCACGGCAAGCGCCTTCAATGGGGCGAGCATGCCGGGCACTGCGGGCACGGCTGATTCGATTCCGACATAGTAGGTGCGCGGCACGCCGCCGCGGATTCGCACGCCTTTGCCCTCGCGGGACATGCCGTAATAAGCGGCGCCGCGCGACACAGCGTGCATCAGGTCCTCGCCCAGCAGCGCCTTCACCGGCTCGAGGCCTTCCTCACGCAGCCAGCCGTTCAGCACTTCGAGAATGCGGTCGCGCACGCCGGCTGCGCGGAGCACACCGCCGTTGAACAGGATGTGCGACGGACAGGCCAACCCGCTGCGTCCGCGACGGACGCTGCCGTGTTCGGCCGTCGCGGCCTGCTGCCGCAGAAAGCGAGCCAAATGCCTCGTGATCGCCGCGTCGGTTGCATAGGGCAGGCCGATCTCTCCAAGCGCGGTGCGTGCGCGCCGCGCGGGCGCCTCATCGCTCGCCACCTTGGGCAGGAAGCCGTCGAGCAAAATGCGGTCGAGTTCGCTGCGCTGCAGCTTCGCCTTGATCGTTCCGCCCACCACGCTCGTGCCGCGCCCCAGAACCGTCACCGCGTGCTCGCTCGCCTGGTTGCCGGGTTCGAGCAGACGCTCCTTCGCGATCCGGCACTGCTGCCACAATGCGTAAAGCTGCAGCGAATCGAGCTTCGTGCCTTTCGCCGTGAGCTGCTGCTCGACGAGGCGCGCCAGCGCAAGATCGATATTATCGCCGCCGAGAAGGATGTGCTCGCCCACCGCAACGCGCTCGAGTTGCAGTTCGCCGCCGCCCTCGGTGACGGCGATCAGCGTGAAGTCGGTAGTGCCGCCGCCAATGTCGACCACCAGAATCAGATCGCCCACACTGACACGCTCGCGCCAATCCGGATGGCGTTCAATCCAGGCGTAGAACGCTGCCTGGGGCTCCTCGAGCAGCGTCACGTTTCGGTATCCAGCCTCGTCCGCGGCCTTCAGCGTAAGTTCGCGCGCCACTGCGTCAAAGGAGGCTGGCACGGTGACAAGCGCCGTCTGCTCTTCGAGCGGATTCTCTTCGTGGCCCGCATTCCAGGCCTGACGAAGGTGATGCAAATACTCCCGCGACACGGCCAGCGGCGACAGCTTCTCCACTCCTTCGGGTGCGTTCAACGGCAGGAATGCCGAACTGCGCGATACGCCTGCATAGGATAACCACGACTTCGCCGACGAAATCAGCCGCGCGGGAACTTCCGAGCCGCGCTTTTGGGCAAGCTTGCCGACCACGAGTGTGGGCTCGCCCCAAGGCAGCCCCAGCGTTCCGGCTGGGAAGTCCGCTGGACCCGAGATATATAAGAAAGATGGCAGCAGCGGCTCATCCCGCACCTCGCCAGGATGGGTGAGCTGCGTAATAGGATAAAGCTGCACCGGCGGCAGCGCGTGCGGATCTCCGATCGCGGATTTATCTGCCCAAGCGACGCTGCAGTTGGTGGTTCCCAGGTCGATTCCGATGACGTACTTGGCTGGTGACTCGCTTTTGGGTTTCGCTTTCGGCAGGAACAAGACCTCGGCTTTCTGGGTACTCCATCTTGAATCTTCACCTTAGCAAGCGTGCCGGTCGCGGGCCAGGGGTCAGTGGACAGTGGTCAGACGGAAAGGCGGAAACGGACCACAGCCTGGACGCTCTGCCCCA
>Ga0302325_10017326_pt1 | contig 15235 bp, 16 predicted proteins | sample Palsa_T0_2_FD_201948 | JGI IMG/M metagenome (GOLD analysis project Ga0302325, IMG submission 201948) | Peat permafrost microbial communities from Stordalen Mire near Abisko, Sweden - Palsa_T0_2 | ecosystem: Environmental > Terrestrial > Soil > Palsa > Peat permafrost | place: Sweden: Abisko... | reverse complement strand
GTGTGTCCTGACCGCCTATAATTCGCGCATGCAGGCGATCGCAGCCTTCACCGTTCCCCGGATGCATGCCTTCGCGCAGACGCAAGGGTACGAGGTGCGTGCGATCAGCGCGGAGGATTGGCAACGCCAGCGCGGATGGATCAAGATCGAAGCCGTGCTGGCTGCCCTCGATGATGATTTCGACTTCATATTGTGGGTCGATATTGACGCGCTCATCGTTCGCCGGGACGTCGACGTGCGCGCGGCAGCCGTCGACGGTGCCGATCTTCACATGGTCTGGCACGCGCCGCGGACGTCGGTGCTGCAGGGCTTCGATCTCGAGCCGCAGTACAATAGCGGCGTCATGCTGATCCGCGTCGCCGACTGGTCGCGTAGTTTCTTCAGGCAGGTCTGGGACGTGGGGCAGATAGATCACCCTTGGACCGATCAAGCGACCATCCTGCACCTGCTCGGCTACGACAACATCCTCTTGCTCGGCCCCGAGCGGCCCGAGGAGCCCAATCGCCGGCGTGTCGCTCACCTCGATCCGATCTGGAATGCCGTTCCTGGCATTGCCATGGCGCCCGACCCGATCATTCACCATTACGCGGGAATAGAAGATCCCATGACCCGTCTTCGATTGATGGAGGTCGATGCGCGGACGCTGGCCTTTCGTGAAACCGCAAGCCCCGAAGTGCGCCGATCGTTTTCATGGCAGCTCAGTCTTTGGCGCCAGGACGCCGTCGGACTGAGACCGCCGAGTTTGGGCGCCTTCCCATAGCAACCCGATGCGCTGCTTCCCGAGCGGCGTCCCCTACGACGCGCGTGCGGGATGGTCTGAAAATACGCTGGCCATGCGCGGCAAGTCGCCTATATGGCGGTTGATTACCCTCCCGCCGGGGGTGGAAGGACGGAATATGCCGGACCAGAAATTGCCCACCCTCACCGAGAGTGCGATGCGCGGGCTAGCCTGTCGATGTCCGCGCTGCGGCACGGGCAGGCTCTATGCGGGATTCCTCAGCCTGCGCCCCCGCTGCGAGGCCTGCGGGCTGGATTACGCGTTCATCGACACCGGCGACGGACCTGCGATCTTCATCATCATGCTGGCCGGCGCCATCGTAGTCGGCTGCGCCCTGATCGTGGAGATCAAATACCAGCCGCCATATTGGCTGCACGCCGTACTTTGGCTGCCGTTGATCCTCGTCACCACGCTGTTGCCGCTGCGCTCGATGAAGTCGCTGCTGATCGCATTGCAGTTCCATCACAAGGCCGCACCCGGCCGCCTGATCGATCGCGGGTCGAAATGATGGCGACGCAACGGCGCCACGTCATCGGTTTTGGTGCTTTTACGCTTCTGATGCTGGCGTTGTTCATCGGCCTCGGGCTCTGGCAATTGCAGCGCCGGGTCGAGAAGCATGCCTTGATCGCGGCGTTGACCGAACGGCTTGCGGCGGCGCCCGTGCCGCTGCCCCAGCCTTCGCAGTGGAACGCGCTGACCCCGGCCAACGATGAATTCCGTCGCGTCAGTTTTACGGCGACCTATCAATCCAACCTGGATGCCATGGTCTACACTTCCGGCTCCGCCATGCGCGACGATATTTCGGGTCCCGGCACCTGGGCTTTCATTCCCGCGCAGCTGGCGGATGGCAAGACCATCGCCGTCAATGCGGGATTCGTGCCGAACACGATGCAGGATCGCGGCCGGCAGGATCGCGCGGTGGCGGGGCTCATCACCAACGCGCCGGTCCGCTTGACCGGCTACATCCGTTTTCCCGAAATGGCGGGCATGCTGACGCCCGACGTGGAGCGCGCCAGGCGGCTGTGGTTCAGCCGCGATCATCTCGCCATGGCGCAGGCGCTCGGCTGGGACCACGTCGCGCCGTTCTATATCGATCTGGAGAAGCCGGTGCCCGCAAGCGGCATTCCAAAGCCCGGCCCGCTCGATGTGCATCTGAAAGACGATCACCTGCAATATGCCATCACCTGGTTTACGCTGGCGGGCGCGGTGATGATCGCCTTCGCGGTGTGGCTGCGGGGCCAAAGGCGCGGCGCGTCATAACGCGAATGTCGCTACGTGCCCGAGGCGCCGCTCAAATGATCGGCCAACCGGATCGAGAGCGCGATGATCGTGAAGGTCGGGTTGGAGATCCCGGCCGAGGGAAACACCGAGGACCCCGCGACATACAGGTTGAAGAGCGAATGCACTTTGAGATTTGCGTCGACCACGCCCTGCGTGGGATCGGCCGACATGCGCGTCGTCCCGATATGGTGCCCGTTGACGATCAATCGGCCCTTGACGATTTCCCAAGGCAGGAAGGCGACGTCGCCCCCCAGCTTGTTGACGGCGGTCTTGAACAGCCGGATCGACTGGTAATACGTCGCCTCGTCCCGCGGGCTGAGCGCCCATGTGATCCTGGTCTGTGGCTGGCCAAAGACCGGGTCGAGCGTATTGGCCAGCGTGATGCGGCTGTCGGGATTCGGCGCCGTCTCGAAATAATATTGGCCATTGCCTGCCCAGAACCAGCAACTGCCAATTTGCAGCTTCCGCTGCTGTTCGGCATCGGGAGAAAATCTGCCCGTGACGTACACGCCGTTTGAATCCAGCCATGGGGCCAGGTTGCGCATCCGGCCGTTCATCAGCCTGGTTTCGGCTTCGGTGAGGTAGGGTCGCGTGATGGCGTTAATGTAACTGGTCGAGAGCGGGTGGCACATGAAATAGCGGCCGACTTGGTCGTGCTCGTTGCCGGCATTCGAGAGCAGGAGCTGGTGGGCGTTCGCAACCGCGCCGCATGCCAGCACAAAGGCTCTGGCCTGGATGGTGAACTCCGCTGCCTTTCGCGGCGGCAATGGATCGCCCATGCTGGCCACGCGTATCGAGCGGACAAAGCCGTGTGCGTGATCGATATCGATCAGGCTGGCGTTCAGGATCACATCGACCGCGCTTTCCCCGATCGTCATTCCATCGAAAGTCCGCCTCGCGAAATTCAAATGGTTTCTGCCGATGAACTGGTACATCGCGGTATCGAAACCGGCGAGATGAGGAACCTCCGCCTGCAGGATATTTGCCCAGTATTCAGCGCTGAAATCGTCGCCGTGGAGTTTGCAGAACCTGGCCGCTTTCGCATAATAGGGGTCGAGATCCCCTCGGTTGATGGGCCAGCCGGGAAACCCCGGCCGCTTCTCGAAGGTGATCGGATCGAGCGGCCGGGTCTGGCCGGACCAGGCCGCGGACGTGCCGCCGTAGACACGCTCGCGTTCCTCGGCAGAGCTGGTCTGCCCGGCATAAGGCAGGACCAGGAAGTCGGGCTCGTTGGCCGCGAACAGGCCATCGGCGATTCCGTTATAGAGCAGAAGCTTGTCTGGCCGACTGGCTTGCCAATCGGCGCCGAAATCGCGGCTTCCCTCAATCAGCGTAACCCTTAGTCCCGCCTTTCGCAGATGCCAGGCCGCGGTGATGCCGGCGGCGCCGGATCCGACGATGCAAACCTCGGTCGAAACCACGGTGCCGTTGGCTATATCCTTGCCGTTTCTGATCATGAGGGTATCGCGCCGGCCCTGCATCCGCCGTGCGCGTTCATGACGGATACTGCCAGCCAGCGCGTCTCACCGCGATAACAGGCAGGCGGTTGCAAGCGCAGCGGCGTTATTGTCGTCCATCGATCCCGGTCCGGCCCACGATTGACAGATCATAGCCAAGACATTGTGAGATGTCTCTTGTGCGCCGTCATCGCTTCGCGCGAGCGGCATTTGGTCCGACAAAGCCCGGCGAAGCCCTTGGCCTAGACAGGTCACGAACCGCCAAGCCCTGTGGTCCTCGCATCCCGGCGCTGCTATCAGGTTCGTGGAATGTAAGTTTGCAGCGATTGCTACCCGGGGAAGCAGGAAGCCATGAGCGAGCTGTCGTCCGGCGCCGCCTTGATCGTGATCGACGTGCAGCGCGCGTTCGATCAATGGGAGGCCGCGGGAAAGCGGCGAAACAATCCGCAAGCCGTCGATCGCATCGTCGATCTGCTGGCTGCGTTCAGGGCGACAGGGACGCCGATTTTCCATATTCGCCATGAAGGCACGCGTCCGAACTCCTCGTTCCTGCCTGATGGCGCCGGCTATCCGGTCAAGGACGAGGCCCGCGAAGTGGCGGGAGAGCCGGTGCTGGTGAAGCGGGTCAATAGCGCTTTCATCGGCACCGACCTGGAGCGCCGGCTGCGGGAAGCCAATATCAAAACCCTTGTCATCTGCGGCGCGACGACAAACCATTGCGTGGAGACGACGACCCGGATGGCCGGCAACCTCGGGTTCGATGCCTGGCTGGTGCGCGACGCGACCTGGACGTTCGACCGTACCGGTCCTGATGGCGACGAGCACCCGGCCGAGGACATCCATGCCATGACCCTGGCAAACCTCAATGGGGAGTTCGCCCGCATCGTGTCGACTTCCGCCACCATCGCGGCGCTGAAGGGCGCGTGAGGCGGGAACGGTTCGAGCGCGGCCCGTCGGCTTAATCCGAGTAGCGCAGACGCAAAGCGCGCCCGGCGCCTTGATCTTTCGCCATTGCAGCATTTCCCATCGCGCAAAAACGCTCTATGGTGCCGCTCGATTGCATCGGCGGCGGTGTTTATTCTCCATCAATATCAAAGACTTGGCCGAGAGAAAGTCTTTGGAGGACGGTTTGACGCGCTATATTTCGACGCGAGGCGAAGCGCCGACCCTGGGCTTCTGCGACGTGATGCTGGCCGGGCTTGCCCGCGACGGCGGCCTCTACGTGCCCGAAACCTGGCCGCGGCTTTCGAGCGAGGCCATCGCCGGATTTTTCGGCCGGCCGTATTGGCAAGTCGCGGTCGACGTCATCAGCCCGTTTGTCGGCGGTGAGATTTCCGACGCCGATCTCGGCCGCATGGCCAATGAGGCTTACGCCACCTTCCGCCATCCGGCCGTGGTTCCGCTCGACCAGATCGGCCCCAACCAATTCCTGCTCGAACTGTTTCACGGCCCTACCCTGGCGTTCAAGGACGTGGCGATGCAGCTGATCTCGCGGCTGATGGATCATGTGCTGGAAAAGCGCAGCCAGCGCACCACCATCGTGGTCGCGACTTCGGGCGATACCGGGGGTGCGGCGGTCGATGCCTTCGCCGGTCTCGACAATGTCGATCTCATCGTGCTGTTCCCGCACGGCCGCATCTCCGACGTGCAGCGGCGGATGATGACTACGTCGGCCGCAAGCAACGTTCACGCGCTATCGGTCGAGGGCACCTTCGATGATTGCCAGGCGATCGTGAAGGGACTGTTCAATCATCACGGCTTTCGCGACGCGGTCTCGCTGTCGGGTGTCAACTCCATCAACTGGGCGCGGATCGTGGCCCAGGTGGTGTATTACTTCACGTCAGCGGTGGCGCTCGGCGCGCCGGCGCGGCTGGTGGATTTCACCGTGCCGACCGGGAATTTCGGCGACATTTTCGCCGGCTTCGTCGCGAAACGGATGGGCCTGCCGATCCGGTGGTTGCGGATCGCCGCCAATGTCAACGACATCCTGCCGCGCACGCTGAAGACCGGCATCTATGAAGTGCGCGAGGTCCACGCGACGGCCTCGCCCTCGATGGATATCCAGATCTCCTCGAATTTCGAGCGGCTATTGTTCGAGGCGGGCCGGCGCGACGCCGGCGTCATCCGCAGGCTGATGGCGCAGCTCAAGCAATCGGGGCGCTTCGTGCTGCCCGACGCGATCCTGGCCAACATCCGCGAGGAATTCGACGCCGGCCGCGCGGACGAAACCGAAACTTCGGCGGCGATCCGCGCCGCCTGGCGCGAGGTCGGCGAACTCGTCGATCCGCATACCGCGGTAGCGCTCGCGGTAGCGGATCGCGACACGCCTGATTCCAGGGTTCCCAACATCGTGCTTTCCACCGCGCATGCCGCCAAGTTCCCCGAGGCGGTAGAGGCGGCCTGCGGCGTGCGCCCGCAATTGCCGCCTTGGCTCGAGGGCCTGATGGCGAGGCCGGAGCATATCAAGGTCATGAAGAACGATCAGGTCGAAGTCGAGCGGTTCGTGCTGTCGGTCAGCCGCGCCGCCAAGCAAGGAGTTGCCGGATGAGCGTCGAGGTTACCAGGCTTGATTCCGGCCTTACCGTTATCACCGACACCATGCCGCATCTGGAAACCGCCGCACTCGGCGTGTGGGCCGGCGTCGGCGGCCGCGACGAAAAGCCCAACGAGCATGGCATCTCGCATTTGCTCGAACATATGGCGTTCAAGGGCACCGCGCGACGCTCCTCGCGCGAGATCGTCGAGGAAATCGAGGCGGTCGGCGGCGATCTCAACGCCGGCACCTCGACCGAGACCACGGCCTATTATGCCCGGGTGATGAAGGCCGACGTGCCGCTGGCGCTCGACGTGCTGTCCGACATTCTCGCCAATCCGTCCTTCGTGCCGGAGGAACTGGAGCGTGAGAAGGGCGTCATCGAGCAGGAGATCGGCGCCGCGCAGGATACTCCTGATGACGTGGTGTTCGAGCATCTCAACGAACTTTGTTATCCCGGGCAGCCGATGGGACGCTCGCTATTGGGGACCGCCAAGACCTTGCAGGCGTTTAACCGCGATACGCTGCGCGGTTATCTCGCGACGCATTATCGCGGCCCCGACATGGTGGTGGCCGCCGCCGGCGCCGTCGATCACAGGCGGATCGTCGAGGACGTGACGCAGCGCTTTGCCAGCTTCGATGCCGCGCCCGCGCCAAAGCCGCAACCGGCGATGTTCGGCAAGGGCGGTTCGCGGGTGGTGCATCGCGAACTCGAACAGGCCCATCTGACGCTGGCCCTCGAGGGGGTGCCGCAAAACGATCTGTCGCTGTTCTCGCTGCAGGTCTTTACCAACACGCTCGGCGGCGGGATGTCGTCGCGGCTGTTCCAGGAGGTGCGGGAAAAGCGCGGGCTGTGCTATTCGATCTACACCTTCCATGCGCCCTACACCGACACCGGCTTTTTCGGACTCTATACCGGCACCGACCCGGGCGATGCGCCTGAGATGATGGAGGTGATCGTCGACGTCATCAATGACGCCGCCGAGACCCTGACCGAAGCCGAGATCGCGCGCGCCAAGGCGCAGATGAAGGCGGGGCTGTTGATGGCGCTGGAAAGTTGCAGTTCCCGGGCCGAGCAGCTGGCGCGTCACATTCTGGCCTACGGCCGGCCGCTGACAGTGGAAGAGCTGGTGGCCAGGATCGACGCCGTCAGCGTCGAATCGACGCGAAATGCCGCCCGCGGCCTGTTGTCCCGCAGCCGGCCGGCGGTGGTGGCGCTGGGCAGCGGCAGGGGTCTGGACACGGCGGTGACTTTTGCGGAAGGATTGACCAGGTCGAAAGCGAGAGCGCTGCTGCACTAAGCCGCGGGATGATTTCGGCTAGCCGTACAGTTCACCTCTCCCCGCTTGCGGGGAGAGGGAGAAGAGTAGTCGTTGCAGGAGAGAGTTTTCGTTATGGCCCTGTTTCGTTTGCCATCCAGTGGACCGGCGGCGCTCGCCCCGCGCGGCCACGGCCTGTTGCTGCGCGCGCCGCAAATGTCGGATTTCATGCAATGGGCGCAGCTGCGCGAATTTAGCCGGGCCTACCTGACACCATGGGAGCCGATCTGGCCGTCCGATGACCTGACGCGCTCCGGCTTCCGGCGACGGCTGCGCCGCTATGCCGAAGACATCGCCGCCGACCGGTCCTATCCGTTCATCGTGTTTCGCGAAATCGACGGGGCGATGATCGGCGGGATTACGCTCGCCAACGTCCGCCGCGGCATCGTGCAAGCCGGCACCATCGGCTACTGGGTCGGGCAGCCCCATGCGCATCGCGGCTACATGACGGCGGCGCTGCGCGTGCTGCTGCCCTCGCTGTTCGGCGAGCTCAATCTGCACCGCATCGAGGCCGCCTGCATTCCCTCCAATGCGCCGTCGATCCGGGTGCTGGAGAAATGCGGTTTTTCCCGCGAGGGCCTGGCGCGCCGCTATCTCTGTATCAACGGTGTCTGGCAGGACCATCTGCTGTTCGGCCTGCTGCACGAGGATTTTCGCGGCTAACCCTGTTTTGAGATTGTGGCATGCGGCGCTTTGCTCGCCTTGGGTTCGCCGCCATTGCGCTGTTATAACGCCCGCCAAGGGCCGGGACGTCTTGGGGACCTCTGGATAATGGGTGACAGGCTATTGCTGCGGACCATGGCTGCCGGCCGGGCGGGCCGTCTGCGTGCCGTGCTGGCCGTCGGCATCGTCGGCATCCTGCTGTCGGGGTGTGGCGGCGGCAGCATGTTCGGCAGCTCGCCGGATTCGCCCTCGCTCAGCGACCGGTTCGGCCAGCTGTTCGGGTCGAAATCGCAAGCCGTCGGCGAGAAGCCGCCGCCGGCGGAGGAGAGCGAGTTGACCTGCCCCTCCGTGAGCATTCGCGCCGGAGCGTCCACCTATGCGGTGGGCCTGCCGGGCAAGCCCGCGAGCGGCAGCGATCTGCGCTATCAGGCCACGATTACCCGCACCGCGCGCGACTGCACGCTGAACAGCGGCCAGATCACTGCGCGGATCGGCATTCAGGGCCGCGTCATCGCCGGCCCGGCCTGGACCCCGGGACCGGTCCAGATTCCGGTGCGCGTCGCGGCGGTGCAGGGTGGCATCCACGAGAAGACGATCGCCACCAAGGCCTATCAAACCACGGTGGAGATGACCGAATCCAGCAGTGTGCCGTTCAGCCTGGTCATCGAAGATCTGGTGTATCCGGCGCCGCCGGGGGCTGAAGGCGATTCCTACATTTTCTATATCGGCTTCGATCCGCAGGCGCTGAAGCCCGAGCCCGGCCCGCCGAAGCGCAAGAAGAAGTAGGCGCGGCGGTCGGCATCAGTTCAGCTTTGCGCGGACTTCGGCGATGCCCTTGGTCAGGAGGTCGTCGGCGACCTGGCCCTTCACCGATTGCGACAGCACGATGGATGCCGCCGTCACCGCCGCCTCGGCCGCAGCGGCGCGCACATCGGCCAGCGCCTGCGCTTCGGCCAGCGCGATCTTGCTCTCGGCGCTCTTGGTGCGGCGGGCGACAAAATCTTCCATCTTGGTCTTGGCTTCGGCCGCGATGCGCTCGGCTTCCGCCCTTGCCGAGGCAATGATGTCCTGCGCCTCGCGCTCGGCGCTGGCGTGACGGGCCTGGTATCCCGCCAGTAATTTAGCGGCCTCCTCCTTGAGGCGGCGCGCATCGTCGAGTTCGGCCTTGATGCGTTCGCTGCGGTGATCCAGCGCCTTGATCACCGTGCGATGGACACCGAGATAGACGAACACCGCCAGCAGGATGACGAAGGCGACGGCGACCCAGAATTCCGGTTCGGCGAACATCAACTCTAACCCTTCAACGATGCGTCAACCGCGCTGTCCACCGACTTGCCGTCGGGCAACATGCCGGTCAGCCGCTGCACGATTGCGCTGGCTGCTTCCGCGGCGATGCCGCGGACGTTACCCATCGCAGCCTGGCGGGTCGCCGCGATGGTCTTTTCGGCCCCGGCCAGCTTGACCGAGAGCTGGTCTTCCAGCGTCTTGCGCTCGGCCTCCGCTGCCGCGTTGAGCTTTTCGCGGGTCTCGTTGCCGATCGATTGCGCCCGGGAGCGCGCCGCCGCGAGTTCGCTCTCATAGGCTTTCAGCGCGCTGTCGGAGGCATCCTTCAGCTTCTGGGCCTCGGCGAGGTCACCCTCGATCGCAGCCTGACGATCTTCGATTGTCTTGCCGACGCGCGGCAGCGCGATACGCGAGACGATCAGATACAGTGCGACGAACGCGATCAGCAGCGACACCAGTTGCGAGGCAAAGGTGTCCTTCTGGAACGGCGGGAACGGGGCCTTGTGACCGCCTTCCGCTTCGGTATGGGCACTCTCAGCCACCGGCTTCTCCTGTTCGGCTTGTCGCGTATCCTGGAAGGAATACGCGAGCGGCTGATCTTAGAGGGCGAACAGCAGCAACAGCGCGATCAGCAGCGAGAAGATGCCGAGCGCTTCGGTCACGGCGAAGCCGAAGATCAGGTTGCCGAACTGGCCTTGCGCGGCCGAGGGATTGCGCACCGCGGCGGCGAGATAGTTGCCGAAGATGATGCCCACGCCGGCGCCGGCGCCACCCATGCCAATGCAGGCAATACCAGCGCCAATGTACTTCGCGGCAATCGGATCCATGAAACGAACTCCTTCTTGGGGTTGCTAGAGAGATCGGGCCCTAATGGCCCGGATGGATGGCGTCGTTGAGATAGATGACGGTGAGGATGGCGAACACATAGGCCTGGAGGAACGCGACCAGCAGTTCGAGCGCGGTCAGCGCGATCACCATGCCGAGCGGCAATACGGCGCCGAAGTAACCGGCGATGCCGAGGCCCGCCAGCAGAGGGATGAAGCTTGCGAACACCGCCAGTGCGATATGGCCGGCCAGCATGTTGGCGAACAGTCGCACGGAGTGCGAGATCGGCCGCAGGAAGAACGAGAACACCTCGATGAACACCACCAGCGGCAGGATGGCGATCGGGATGCCCGACGGCACGAACAGTTTGAAGAACCTCAGGCCGTTCTTGTAGAAACCGTAGATCATCACCGTCAGGAACACGAGCACCGCGAGCGCCGCGGTGACGATGAGGTGGCTGGCGACCGTGAAGTTGTAGGGAATGACGCCGACCATGTTCGAAACGGCGATGAACATGAACAGCGAGAATACCAGCGGGAAGAACTTCATGCCTTCCGAGCCGGCGTTGCCCCGCACCATGCTGGCCACGAATTCGTAGCTGATTTCCGAGATCGACTGCAAACGGCCGGGCACCAGCCGCCGGCCAGGGGCGATCATCAACAGCGAGATCAGCGCCACCGAACCGAACATGTAGGCCGAGGAATTGGTGAAGGCGATCTCATGACCGCCGATATGGCCGATCGTGAACAGCTTTTCGATATTGAATTGTTCGATCGGATCGATCATCCGTGCGGCGTCTCTTGTTCCGCCGGCCACGCCGGCGGTCTGCATCAAATCCTGCCGTGCCGTCTCTCAACGGCCGGTTCGGTCCGGAGCTGCCCCGGCCGACCTCACCACGTTGACCACGCCGGCCACAAAGCCAGCCAGGACAAACACGATGAGTCCCCAGGGCGACGTCGGCAGCCAATGGTCGATGGCCCAGCCGATCAACGCTCCGACCACAACGCCGGCGATCAACTCCGAAGAAAGCTGGAAACCACGCGCCATCGCCGAGGATCTGGCAGCACCGTTTCCGCTTTCAGCGGGTTGGTCAGTCCGGATTTTTCGGCTGTCCCGTATCTTGGACAACCGGTGATCCAGACTTCCGAGCCTTGCGGAAAGCGCGGCTTCGTCGGACGATTTATCGCGACTTCCATTTCCGCCATCGTCCGCGCCTTCAGCCATGCTGTGGAGACCCGAAACAATGCCGCGGTCGATGGAAATTGCGCCCCGCCACCCTCAAAAGCCGGCCGGACCATACTGACCGCCTTTAACCAAGTCAAGATTGCGGCGTCGCCGGTTAATAGGTTGATTCCCTTAGGTTTCTTCCAGCAATATCGGTCGCCCCCAAACACGGTCGCCGCACTGCAGCAGCCGGCTGCTTCCAACGATCGATCTTGCGCCGTGTTGCCGGGTCTGTTGGGATATTGGCCGAGTTTGCAATGCCATGGGGAGCAAGGATGCCGCGTCAGGTCGATTACTATTTTTCGTTTCAATCCCCGTGGGCCTATATCGGACACAAATTGTTCCGGGAGATCGCCGACGCTCACGGACTTCAAGTGAATCACAAGCCCCTGGTGCTGGTCGATCTGTTCTCGGAGACCGGCGGCCTGCCGTTGATGAAGCGCCATCCGGTGCGGCAGCGCTACCGGATGATCGAATTGCAGCGCTGGCGCGACAAGCGCGGCCTGAACTTTCATCTGCAGCCGGCAAACTGGCCATTCAACGCCCGGCTTGCCGATGGCGTGGTGATCGCAGCAATGGAGGGCGGCATCGACCCCGATCCGTTTCTGCGGCGGGCTTTCGCCGGCGTCTGGGAAGACCAGCTCAACCTGGCCGATCCGGCGACTTTGGTGAAAATGGCCGACGATTCCGGGCTGCCCGGCAGGCAACTGGTCGAGCGTTCGCAGTCCGAGGAGATCAGCGCGGCCTATGAGCAAAATCGCCAGGATGCGCTGGCGGCCGATGTGTTCGGCTCGCCGGTCTATGTGCTCGACGGCGAGGTATTCTGGGGCCAGGATCGGATCGAATTGCTCGCGGACGCGTTGAAATCCGGCCGCGCGCCCTATCGGCCGCAAGTGTAGAATCAACTGCCACGTCGCGTGCGTATTGGTTGAGGGGACAAGAAAGCTTTGTTCATGTGAGCCGCAGGGAGACTCTCAGATGACCGCGACATCTTCCTCGAAATTCTCCAATGCTGCCGCCGCAGCGGCGATTTTCTGGCTCGGCGGTGCAGTCACAGCCGCAGCCCAAGCGATGCCGGATACCGAGAACGGCCGCTATGCGCTGTCGCCGGTCGCCGACGGTGTGATCAGGCTCGATACCCGCACCGGTGCCGTCTCGACCTGCACCAATTCGGCCATGGGCTGGGCCTGCTACGCGATACCCGACGAACGCGCCGCGCTCGATCAGGAAATCGGCCGGCTGCAGGCCGACAACGAAAAGCTCAAGGCGCAACTCGCCGCGCAGGCGCCCCCCGGCAAGATCGACGAGCCGCTGCCGAAGAGCGATTCGCTGAAACCGCCGGACCCGAAAGTTGCCGAGGGCGGGCGCAAGATTGAAATTCCACTGCCGAGCGATCGCGACATGGACCGCATGATGTCCTTCATCGAGCAGGCGTGGCGGCGGCTGAAGGAGATCGCCGACCGGATGCAAAAGGATGTCTCGGGCAAGATTTGAGGCTCTCTCAACGAGTCGTCCCCGCGAACGCAGCTTCGGGTAGGCAAAGGCGCGCTTGCGCCGTGCCCACCATTTCTTGGCGGCGGGCACGCCACCGGCCCGCGCGTTCGCGCGATCCGCTGGCTTTGCTACGAATTTGCGTTCGCAGGGACGATGTGTTGAGAGGCTTTCCATGACTGCACCAAAATCCATTTCGCGCACTCCGCCATCCAGCGTCGGGGCCAACACCATCGTATCTTCGCAGCTTGCGGTTCAAACCCCGGGACGCGGCTTCGTCGATCTCACCGCCGAGGTCGCAAAATTTGCAAACGACGCTCGCGCGTATGAAGGCGTGGTCAACCTGTTCATCCGCCATACCTCAGCGTCGCTGACGATCCAGGAAAATGCCGATCCCTCGGTGCTCGTCGATTTGATGACGGCGCTCGACCGGCTTGCGCCCGAGCATGCCGGATGGACTCACGACGCGGAGGGCCCCGATGACATGCCGGCGCATGTCAAGACCATGCTGACGGCAAGCTCGCTGCATATTCCGGTCCTCAAGGGCAAACTCGCGCTGGGAATCTGGCAGGCGGTCTACCTGATCGAGCATCGCGCGCGGCCGCATCGGCGCGAGGTCGTGCTGCAGTTCATCGGCCAGGCTGGTCAATCCTCGTAATTATCGATGACCGTATCGGCGATCGCCCGCTTGGTGATGACGCCGACGATGTCACGCGCTCTCGGCCGATCGACGCCGTGGAAGACGATGGCGGCACCGGAGCGATGACGCTTCAATCTGGCAAACACGAAGCTCAGGAGATCGACGTCCCGGCAAATGACCGCGCGGCTTTCGACGAAATCCTCGACCAGCAGGTTCGGATTGCCGTGAGATTCGAGCCATAGACCCGAGCGCGGTGGAATCAGGCCGACGATCCGGCCCTCCCGTTCGACGATGATGGCCCGCAGGTCGTCGGTGTCCTCCCTGTCGATGGCTTCCTTCAGCGTTGTTCCGGCCCCGGCCAGGATGAAACGCCGCTCCATGATGTCCTGGGCCTGCTTGACGAGATAAAGATTGATGTGCCGCTGCTTCGGGATGCGGTGACCGCGATGGCGCAGCTTGATGGTGTAGATCGTCTCGCCGATCAGCGCGCGGCGAATGCCGGCGGCGAGCGCAACCGCGACGATCACGGGAACGATGATGGCGTAGTCGCGCGTCATTTCGAATACCATGACGATTGCGGTCATGACCCCGCCGGTGCCGGCGCCGACCATCGCCGCCATTCCGACGATCGCGGCCGAAGGCACATTCAGGCCGGAGTGCGGCAGGATGCTGCCCGCCGCCAGCGCGAAGGCGCCGCCCAACGTGGCGCCGAGATAGAGCGATGGCGAGAAAATGCCGCCGGAGGCGCCGCATCCGAGACTGATCGTCGTCGCCAGCAGCTTCAAGCCGAACAGCAGCGCGAGCAGGCCGACGGATGTCATCTTGTTGTCGAGCGTCGACTGGATCACGCCATAGCCGACGCCATCGACATAGGGATGGCCAAACAGGTGCGTCAGCACGACCATCATCAGGCCGATCACGGCCATGCCGACGACGTTTTGGGTGTAGGCATTGCCCGGCAATTTCGGAAAGCCATCCTCCATCACCACCAGCAGCCGGATAAAGGCCCAGGAGGCGACGCCGCAGAGGATGCCGAGCAGGACAAAGGCCAGCGCCTCCTCCAGGCTAGGCGCCAGGGACACCGTGCTTTGAATGGCGGGGACGACGAAGGCTGGATCGGGGCCGATCAATATCCGGCCGATGGTGGTGGCGGCGCCGGTCGCCACGACGACGGGAAGGAAGGTACGGTTGGAAACTTCCGGCAGCAGAATCTCCAGCGCGAACAGCACGCCGCCGAGCGGCGTGTTGAAGGTAGCGGCAATGCCGGCGCCGGCGCCCGCCGAGAGCAGGGTGATTTTTTGCCAGGTCGAAAGGTTGATGGCTTGCGAGAAGGCCGAACCCAGCGCCGCGCCGATCTGGATGATCGGACCCTCGCGGCCGACCGCGGCTCCGCTGCCGATCGAAAGCGCCGAGGCCAGCGATTTGATGACCGCCACCTTGCCGCGGATATTGCCGCGCTTGTAGAACACCGCGTCCATTACCTCTGGAACGCCGTGGCCCTGCGCCTCCGGTGCGAAATTCCGCACCAGGAAGACCACCACGAGGCCGCCCAGGATCGGCGACAGCAATACCCAATCGCCGAACCGGCTTGGGCCCTCGCTGATGTTGGCATCGTACCAGATGCTGAACGTGCCGTTGTAGAGGACGTTGTGAAACAGCCCGATCAGCATGCGCAGCGCGACAGCGCCGAAGCCGGTCATGACGCCTACGATCAGCGCGAGGCCGCAAAGCACCAGGAGA
>Ga0302325_10017323_pt1 | contig 15236 bp, 18 predicted proteins | sample Palsa_T0_2_FD_201948 | JGI IMG/M metagenome (GOLD analysis project Ga0302325, IMG submission 201948) | Peat permafrost microbial communities from Stordalen Mire near Abisko, Sweden - Palsa_T0_2 | ecosystem: Environmental > Terrestrial > Soil > Palsa > Peat permafrost | place: Sweden: Abisko... | reverse complement strand
CGTATCCTGCCAGGGTTGTGTTGTCACGGCAGGGTCGGGCTGGGACGGATCGGGCTTCGCCGACCCGCGGTTGAGCGCATCTTTGCCGTCGATCAGACCGGGCCCCACGATCGCGATGTTCTCGAGGTTCTCGCCCCAGATCAGACTGTTGTGCCAATGCGTATGTCCGAAATCCTGATACTGATCCGCGAACGGGAACGGCTCCGGAGGATCGTACTGACCGCTGTCCTTCGTCCCCGCCGCGCGGATCGTCGCGCCATAGTCCAGATATAGAACGATATTGCTCTGGAGATGAATGGAATAGCAGAGGTAGGTTCCGGCGGAAAAATGAACGGTCCCGCCGCCGGCCTTCGCCGCCGCAACGATCGCATCGTTGACCGCAGGCGTGTCCAGATGATGACCATCCCCCCGCGCCCCGAAATTCCTCACCTCAAAAACCCCGTTGGCCGATTGGCACCCTCCGAGCATAGCCGCAAACAGGAGGAGCCCGATTCCCCGAAGTTTGAGGTGATTCATAATGGGTTTCTGATTCGTTTCCACTGAATTGACATTTTACAACAATAATATCCCATTTACCGCACATGCGCGTCAACATCATGCGTCATAGGTCGGCGTGAAATACGCCGACCTGCGGTGTGAGCGGGAATTCCGGTATAATTATTCAGATCATGGAAGCAGGCACACTGATTTGTCCGCAATGCGGCGCGGCCGTGGCGCAGGATTCGACCCAATGCCAGTATTGTCATGCTGTTTTACAGACCGTCGCTTGTCCGCATTGCATGGGAATGATGTTTGTCGGCACTCAATTCTGTCCCCATTGCGGGACACGGGCGGTGACGATCGACCAGGGAGGCAATACCACGCGATCGTGTCCGCGCTGCCATGTGACGCTTGCGGATGTGCAGGTGGCCAGGACTCCGCTGGAGGAATGCACGCGATGCGGGGGGCTGTGGGTCGACGTTTCGAGTTTTGAGTTCATTTGCTCCAACGCCGAAGCCCGGCAGGCGGCGACCGGATTGCTGATTCCGTCCCCGGTTCAATTGGACCCCGCCGTTCGCTATTTGAAATGTCCGCAATGCCAGAATCTGATGAACCGGATGAATTACGCCAGCCGGTCGGGGATCGTCATCAATATCTGCCGCGCACACGGGGTGTGGCTGGATCGGGATGAAATGCGCCAGATCGTCGCCTTCATCACGGCCGGTGGACTCGATCGGGCGCGGCAAGCGGAAACCGAGGAACTCCAGGAGGCCCGTCTTTCGGAAACATCTTCCCTCGATCCGTTTCAGTCCGGCGTATTGACGCCGGGGGGTTTGTTCCACAATTCATTCAACGCGGATGAGCGATATCAGTTGCTCAAGGGGATCGCGTCGATATCGAATCATTTTCTGGGTGGATAGTCCGCTCATTTAATCTGATAGGCGAAGCCGATGCTGTCGTCGATGCGCCGGATCAGCGCCCAGTCGTCTTTATAGTCGACCGGCACAAAACGGGTCTGGTTTGAGGAGGCGAACGTCTTTTCAAGGCTGGTGCCCGTCCAGTCGAAATCCAGAATCGCCGCGCGAATCTCGGCGGCAAGTTCGGGCTTGAGGTTGTAGGCGTATCCGATGGCGGCGGTTGGAAAACTCTCCGATTTATAAATCGAGCGGAATTGCTGCGGCTTGATCGTTCCGGCGGATTCTTCACGTTTGAGAACGTCGTTCGCGACTGCGATCGCTTCAAATGTGCCGTTGGCGAGGCCGCGAACCGATTGCTGGTGTCCGCCGGAATATCGAACGCCAAAATCCCGCCCCGGTAACATGCCAAAATCGCTCCTGATGAGAACCAGCGGCGCCTTGTAACCCGAATTTGAGCCGGGATCCGTCAGCGTAAGCTCATGCCCGCGAAGATCGCTGACGGTTTTGATCGGCGAATCCGCGGCCACCAGGATTTCCATCTCGTACTTGGTGGAGCCGTTGGCATCCCCCAGCGCCGCTACCGGGACAAATCCGGCGTCACACACACCCACGGGAACATTGCCCGTGTTCAGGCCGGTGATCTGCAGCTTTCCGTCACGCAGCGCCCGGAGTTGCTCATCCGTTGAGGTGGCATTGAAATATTGGACCGGCTTGCCCGTCGCCTTGCTGATATGCGTCATCAGGTCGGCGAACGCCTTCTTGTATTCCGACAGGTCCTCCTCGGCCACATAGCTGAAGACCAGCGTCGGTGGATCGATCTGCTGGGCCGGATCGGTGGGGGCATCCGCGACCAGATCGCCGTTGGCGTCAACGTATTTGGGATCCAATCGATTATTGACCGGGTTCTGCAAGCCGCTGAGCTGAACCAGCATGTTGTTCTCGTCGACAATCCTGTCGCGAAGGGGCATCTCGACGAACCTGAAATAGAGCGCCGCCCCGGCGATCATCCCCAACAAGACCACTGCGAGCACGATCGCCGCGAAATTGCGGCCGCGCCGCCGCGCAATGAGGGTCGCATCCGTCATTTGAGTTCCTTCGATGTTAAGAGCGCCAGAGGCAATTCCTGTCCGCGAAACTATTGGGTGGGAGAGACTACCATGAATACCACCACGGGTGCAAAAAATGGCGATTGAAACGCTCCTTCCGGAGTTTTGCCGGCGGTTTTCGTGCCGGATCGCCCGACAAGCTTCGGGGCGGCTTTCCGCAAACGGTGATTGGAATCGGCAATGAACACGAACCGCCGACGCCGCGCTCGTGCTCTGGAAGCAGTTGCCGTCTAATCCAGCGCGGGCTCCTACCGGGCGGTTTCCCAAATCGGAAAATCTTCAACCGAAATTCGGGCGTCATCCGGATATTCATTCCGATAGCGAATCAGCAGTCGGCGCAGCGGCCGCGGTTCGGGCGGCGGTGGAAGCAGGGCAATCAGGTCGCGCTTCACCCAGGGGAGATTTTGCCATTGCAAATAGGTTACATCGGTCGGGCTGTCCGGCGAAAACTTCTCGATCCGCGCCACGGCCCGCATCTGATCTTGCAGGACTGTGCCATAATCGATGGATCTCGTCCCGCCGTTGATGTGAATCCAGATAATGCTGATGCCCATGACGATCAACACGGATGCGACGTATGCCGCCAGGGGAAGACAGATCGTGATCGCGGGCTTCCAGGCCCGGCGGTACAGGGCATCGACCGCATACCATGCCAGGATCACATATCCGATCCACGTCGCGTTGTAGTAATGCGGCTGAAAGTCGAGCCGCTCAATTCCGTCAAAAAGGCTTTGACAGCCGGCGATCATCAGCGACAACACTGCGAAATGATCGACCGGAGTAAGTGATCGCCGGCGCGCGCGGCTGCGACCGCGAATGAAGATCAGTGCCATTCCCGACCAAGCCGCCAGATTGGGGAGAAGCGAGATTATCCGGCATACCGCAAAGACCAGAGGAAGATGGGGACGCGTGACATCGAGCCAGTGGAAAGCGGTGAGAAGTTGGCCGCCGAGGAGCGGATGCCACCAGCCATTCCATGGCGATTCGCCGGCCCCATCGCGCGGCTGATACAGAAACAACAACGCCTTGAGATAGGGTAGAAAAGCGCAGGCCCACAATATTCCGACCAACAGAAGGCCCCACCAGAATCGGCAGAGCCATCGACGCTCAAAAATAACAAAGTGAATGAAGACGGCGGCGACCAGGGCCACGGACATCAGATGGACGAGTGTCATGGCGCCCAGACAGATGGCCGCGAGAAGCAACGGCCACCGCCGGCGCGTTATCAGGAAATCGCAATAAGCCGCGACCCCAATGCCCGCCAGGGGGATGCAGAAGGTGTTGTCCCACAATTCGCGGCTGAACATCCAGAGCCAGGGAGAAAACATCGAGAAGACCGCAAACCATGGGCTGAGATGCATGGAACGGGCCAGCCAGACGAGCGCGATCGCCGTCGAGCCGCTGAACAAAATCGCGTGCATCCGCACCAGGGTTATGGGATCGTGAGTGATCGCCAGGAGCAATTGATAAATCCAGATCGGCAACGGTCCGTAGTTCACGCCGCGGGTTCCGGCGAGTCCCACCCGTGCGGGAGTAAACGGCAGAGATATCCCCAGAAGTTCGCAGGGCTGATGATTCTCCATGTTCGCGGCGGCCAGAAGCGTTGGCTCATCGCTGATAAATGGAGCATCCCCCGGAAACAAAAATGCGGTAGCGCAAACAATCGCGATCAGTACTAGCGGCGGCCCGGTATGAATGAAAGATTTGACGCCCATGCCGGAAACGATGCTCCAACGCCGGACAGTTGACCTCGCCAGCGGTTAGTGTCTGGTTTTCAGCCGGTAGTTTCCAGTTGTGGAGGAGGATTCGTGAATGGGCAGAGCCGGAATTGAACCGGCGACACATGGATTTTCAGTCCATTGCTCTACCAACTGAGCTATCTGCCCGGACCGCACCGAATCACTCGGAAATTCAGCGTTTCGCCGCATGTTACCGATTGATTCTGAATCTTCAACCGGGCCGGCCAATTGGACGCATCCGGACCATGCGGCATGTCAAGCCGCCGATTGCAGCGATGTTGGCCAGTTTCCTGTCCGCCGCCCAACTTTGGCCATGCCGATTCCAGAAACGACAAACAACCGTTGCTCAGCACGCGGGTGTTCGTTCTCAATTGCGCCGCTGGATGAGCCTCCGGGCTTGAGAGACATCACCGCGGCCTGAACGTCCGGCGACTCAATGAGCAGTTGAAATGCGCTCAAATGCCGGAAAATACTGAGGTGTTTCACATTGACACCGCGTGGGGCTCGGCGCGCCGCTCTGAATGATGGATTCACCGGCTTTTCGTTCCTGAATGTTTGGCGCTCTTGCCTTTGGCGCCACCGTCCCGTTTGTTGACCGTGGCCCAGGCGATTTGTTCAGCTCGCTTAGTGCCGTATCCGCGCTTCTTGCTGCTCTCTTCGATATGTGCCGCCTGTCGTTTCTGCTTGGCCGAATATGAACTTTTGTCTCCGCGAGGCATGGGGATCTCCTGTGTTGATGGATGTCAAATGCGACTTCATTTCTTCGCGGTGTTCGAGGCTATCAGGCAATCGCCGAATCGAGAACCGGGAAAATGTACGTTCGCGCGGAACCCGATTGGCGGCTAATATGACGACGGACGCGACAACGACGATTTCCGCGTCCAGGAAACTGAAGCCTAAATATTGGAGGTGTGCCGTGACCAAGCAATTGAGTGGTAAACCGACATCCTCAATCTTGATATCTCACGGCCCGCCAAAGAAGATCACTTGGTGATCATAGCGGTGGCATCAATCCCTTTAAGGCATCGTTACTGACCATAAAAGACACCAACATCGATGCCATCGCAGAAACGCAGTCAAACTTCGAAAGACAATCTATGGGGATGTCCGTTACACGGTGAGATTGGCGCTCCTCCGGCGGCGCAGTAGGGCCAGCGAGCCGATGGCGAGCAGGCCGACCGAGGCGGGTTCGGGGACTGCGGCAATAATAATCTCGCCATTGCCTGAATAATAAGGATATTGTTCCGCATTGGGTGGGTCGTTGGGGCTGGCGATGCCGGAAACCTCGGCGAGAATCGCTATTGCCGATGAGTCAATGATTGAGCCACCGCCGCCACCGCCGCCACCGCTATAGCCGGCTCCGCCGCCGCCGCCACCGCTATAGCCGCCTCCGCCTCCGCCATCCGCGGCGCCATTGCCGCCGCCACCACCTCCGAAGCCGCCGCTGAAGCCGAAATAGCCACCGAAATCGGCGTCACCGCCGTAGCCGCCGTTTTCAAAACTAGATCCGCCGATACCGCCATAGGGTGAGAACTCTCCGAATCCGAAGTCTCCGCCGTTGCCACCGTTGCCGAGGAAGCCACCGCCGCCGCCGGAGCCGCCGAAGGTGCCGCCGCCGGGGCCGCCGCCGCCGCCGGAGCCATTAGTGCCGCCGGCGCCGCCGCCATCCAGGCCAACGCCGCCGTTGGTGCTGACGTTGCCGTCGCCGCCGGCTTCGTACGGGAAGCTGCCGCTGCCGCCGCCGCCACCGCCGGCGATGACCAGCGGTGTGCTGCCTTCGACAACGAAGCTGCCGCCACCACCACCGCCGCCGACGTCGTAGCCGCTGGCACCACCGCCGCCTACCAAGAGAGTGAGGTTCGTTGACGTTGAGAAATTAAATTCGGCGCTCATCTCGGCTCCGAGGCCGCCGAAGGCGCTGGTGTTGCTGCCGCCCGGTGCGCCGTAGGCAGTGATGACGTAAGTGCCCGGGTTCAGAGTGACATTCGTCTCCGACCCGCTGTAAAGGTAATCAGTGGTCTGGGCGGAAGCGGCAAGCACACCCAATTGCAAGATGACCGCAATGGCAACGCCGCAAACTATGGTTTTAGATTTCATGGCATATTCTCCCGGTTTGCGGTAATCGTCGGCTTCTTTGCGACACCCATGGCGCAAAAGAACCACCAAATACCCACCAGTATTCGATTGAACGAATGTTACAACGGGGTACAAATTGAGAGCCGTGCCCGTTTAGAAGGATCAAAACGCCGATCCCTCAGCTTATGCGAGCCAATCATGCGGGCCCGCTGGAAGGGTGTCAACAAAAAAATTGAATTTGACAGATGATAATGGGCATCTTGTTTTAAACGGGATTTCCCAGATGAAACTCCGGTCATCTTAAATTTCCCAATCCGGTCATCCAAACCGTTGACCCATTTCCGGAAACTGCTGGCCTCCCGCTCGCCGTCCCTTATAATTTCCGCAGTATTTTGCGCGCCCATATCCTCACCTTAGTCAAGTATATTGTTGCCCAAATTTTGGAGGTGTACCGTGGCCAAGCAATTGAGTGGTAAATGGATCGCCATATTGGTGGACAATGGTTTTGAACAAGTGTAGATGACGGGACCGCGCAAGGCACTGACCGGTTGGCCTTCCCTCAGGACTGATCTTCGCAATGCCGGAGCCATCTGGGTTGACCGGGAGGTTGTGGTTGATCGCGGTTTGGTCACCAGCCGCAAGCCCGACGACATTCCCGCCTTCAACCGAAAAATGATAGAGGAATTCAGCGCGGGCAACCATGGACCCGGCCTCAGCACCGGTTATCAGGCCGCCTGATGTTGGCTGGTCGCGTGGTGGTCGGAATGATTATTGAGCGTTATCATCAGCACGGCCGCCGGCTGAAAAACGTCCGAACCCGATGCATCACGAAAATGCGCCAGCCACGATCGCCTGCAAGACCTGCGGTCTGGTACACGCGATCGAACCTCTGCGCCCGGGCACGTCGGCCAACTGCCGCCGCTGCGGATCGAGGATCATCAAACGAACCTCAGGCAGTCTGCATCTGACCGCCGCATTTTCCCTGGCCGCACTTATCCTGTACGTTCCGGCCAACATCTTTCCTATTCTTCGATTGAACATGTACGGCGCCTCATCCGAGAATACCGTCTGGGATGGATCCGTCCGGCTCTTTACAGACGGCGATTATGTGGTGGCGGTGATCGTTTTCCTCGCCAGCATCTTGATTCCATTTCTAAAACTTCTCGGTTTGTTCTTTTTGGTCGCCACCACGAAACTTCGCTTCCCGCGATGGAAAATTCCGCGAACGTGGGTTTACCGGATTATCGACGCGGCGGGCCGCTGGGCGATGCTCGATGTATTTGTAATGGCGGTGCTCGTATCGCTCGTGAAATTGCAGCGCCTCGCGACGATTATTCCCGGCAAGGGATTGGCGGCATTCGCAGCCGTGGTCGTCTGTACGATTATTGCATCGGCAAGTTTTGATCCCCAGCTCATTTGGGAAAAGGAAGAAACCTCGCCATGAATCGCGCCACCAGCGAAAACTCCGAACACTCCCTTCCGAAGCCGGTTATAAAAAAAATGCGCCGGCCAATACTTCTTGTCTGGCTCATTCCGGTTTTAGCCGCAATCATGGCGGGCTATTACGCCTACGATCTTTTTCAGCAGCGGGGACTGCGAATCACAGTGACGTTTAATGATGGCACCGGACTAAAACCAGGCCAATCCAGGGTCATGTACCTCGGTGTGGAAATTGGCCAGGTGGCGGATGTTCAGCTCAGCCCCGACGAGAAGCATGTGCTGGTCCGGATTCACCTGCAACGTTCCGCGGCTTCTTTCGCCATGAAAGGCGCGAGGTTCTGGGTGGTGCGCCCGGAGATATCAACTCAATCGATCTCCGGCCTCGGCACGGTTTTGAGCGGGCCATTCATCGACTCATCCCCCGGCGACGGCGAGGCCCAGACGGAGTTCACCGGCCTGGACCGAGCGCCCGCCGCACTTGGCGAAGGTCTCCGCATCGTACTGAAAGCCGCGCAGCTTGAGCGCCTGCAGGCCGATTCTCCCGTTTATTTCCGGGGCGTTCAGGTCGGCGTTGTCGAGGACATTCGCCTCAGTCGTCACGCCGACAGCGTGGATGTTCTAACATTCATCGATCGGCGTTATGGCCCACTTGTGAAATCAAATTCACAATTCTGGATCGTCAGCGCGGTGGACCTGAAAGGCGGCCTATTTACCGGCGTTCAAATGAAAGTCGAATCTCTTCATTCCCTGCTTTCCGGCGGGATAGCGTTTGCCACGCCCGAAAAGAACATGGGCAGCCAAGCCCAGAACGGATCGCAATTTGTCCTCAACGAGGAATCGAAAAAAGAATGGCTGAGTTGGGCGCCTAAAATTTTAATCGAACCGGAGGATTCGAATAACGCGAAAACCCCCACTACTGTTCCCCAGAACTCCGAGACCGTGCGTTCTGCAATCGGACCGTAGCTCACGAAGCCAAAGAAGACCCATCCCCGGCCAGGGTCGAGGAAAATGCCGCGCCGGCGGAAATTTCAAGTTGATGATATCCCATCATTTTGTACGCAACGATCGATACCGCCCAGCTCATAATAAAAATGCCGATGATGACGATGCCAATGATGCCGAAGTGATCGCCCAGCGATCCGATGCCGTCCCAGAACCGGCCGTGAAGAGTGAATTGATCGCCGATGATGCCGAGGATTTCGATCCCGCCGACGATCAGGGCAATCACCACGGAAACGGCCGTAATCGTGATGTTGTAATAGAGCTTGCGAACAGGGTGTATGAACGCCCAGCCATAAGCGCCCAGCATGAGGATGCCGTCGGCCGTGTCCACCAGACACATTCCCGCGGTGAACAGGAGCGGGAAGAGGAGGATCGACCAGATCGGCAGCCCCTGCGTGGCGGCGGCCGCGGAAATTCCCAGGAGGCCGACTTCGGTTGCGGTATCAAATCCCAAGCCGAAGAGAAATCCCACCCCATACATTTTCCAACTGCGATCGACCAGGCGGAGGACCGGACGAAAGATTCGGCCCATGATTCCAAGCTGATTGAGCGTCGCGTCCAGGTCCCGCTCGTTAAACGTCTCGCCGCGCTTGACGCGGGCGAGCATCCCAACGACACCCCTCAGAACCAGGAGATTGATCAGGGCGATCAGCAAAAGAAACAGCGCTGACACGGCGGTTCCAATGAGGCCGCCCACCCGCTCCAGCGCCGGAAAATGCGATTGAATGCGAGCGGCCGTCAGCGCGATCCCGACGGAGAGTAAAACGACTATCGTCGAATGCCCCAGCGAAAAAAAGAATCCCACGAGCAATGGGCGCTGCCCTCTCTGCATCAGTTTTCGCGTCACGTTGTCGATGGCCGAGATGTGATCCGCATCAAGGGCGTGGCGAAGACCAAATGTGTACGCCAGCGATGCCGTGGCCAGTAAGAACGCAAAGTGACGGAACGTCACCAGCGCCGCGATCCAGATGAAAATGTTTGCCAGTGCCAGAAGGCCAAACGTGAGAATGACTTTGCCCTTGAGGGTCCGGGCGGCAAGCAAGGAAATCATCTTTTGGCCTCCAACACCTGATTAAATTGCGCGGCGCGCGATTCAGCGATACGGGATTCCAGTAGCCGCATCCATTGCTGCATTCCGTCTCCGGTTTTGACCGACACATCCAGAATTTCCATCCCCGGCCGGACGGAATGAATATTCGTATGGGCCATCGCGGCATCAAATTCGACCGCCGGCGCGAGATCCGTCTTGGTAATAATGGCAATATCCGCGGTGTTGTAGATCGTCGGATATTTCAGCGGCTTGTCTTCTCCTTCGGTCACCGACATCAGAACCAGCCGCAGGTTTTCGCCGAGATCATAGCTGGATGGGCAAACCAGATTTCCTACGTTCTCGATGAACAATAATTCAAGCTCCGGGTCCATCCAGCCATCCAGGGCATTGCGGATCATTTCGGCTTCCAGGTGGCAGACCGTTCCGGTGGTAATCTGTTTGACGGGAACCTGGCTTCGCGCCAAGCGAACGGCGTCGTTGTCCGTGGCCAGATCTCCGACAAGAGCGGCCGTGCGATGCCTGGTGCGGACCATCGACAATGTCTGCTCGAGGAACGCTGTTTTTCCAGAACCGGGGCTGGAAACAAGGCTGACGACATAAATGCCCGATTCGTGAAATCGCTGCCGCAACCCGCGCGCAATTAGGTCGTTCTGCTTCAGCACGCGTTGTCGAACCTCAACCAGTCGTGGCGTTTTCATTGACACAACTCCATCGCGGATACTTCAAGTTCCCGGCCCGCCAATACTTCGGGGGTCGGGCTGGCACAGACGGCGCAGCACATGTTTTGTATCGAAACAACGGATCGTTCCGTTTTACACACCGGGCAGTACACGACAATCGGAATCTCCTCGATCAGCAATTGGCATTCCTTCAACGGCGTTTCTTCGCGAGCCAGATCAAACGCCGCCAGAAGCGCTTCCTTTGCCACGCCTGACAATGGCCCAAGTTTCAGATGTATGGCTGCGACGCGGCCTTCGCCGTGCCGGATCGATTCTTCCTCGACCACATCAAGGATGCTCATTGCTATGGACAATTCGTGCATGGCGCCGATCGGGGTCACATGTTGCTGAGTTTCAAATATCGGAAGAAATCCGGAAGCATCGAGAACGCGCCGATGATCACCAGCAGAATCACGATCAGACCGATCACACCGGCAAGATCAAAGATGAACTGCCCTGTGGCCGCCAAGTCAGGATGCGATTCCGCGAACGTCTGTGCCAGAGGTAACAACATCACATGCTCCTTTCGATTCATTGACCAATGGTTGAGTATCGCCGCTGAGAATTTTTGCAATGACCGATTCAATGAGTTTGATCGCCTCGGGTATCGCCGCCCGGACCGGGGGACTGAGGTTCATGTCCATATCCTGTTCCGGATCAAACGGCGTCGGCTCGCAGCCGACGACCAAAACTTGCCGCAATTTCCCGCCCATCCCCACGACAAGCCGAAGAACCTTCGCCGGATGCATGCCGTGCGTCTCGATCAGCAGATCATTCTGCGAGAGTTCGCCGCAAGCCGCGGGATCGCCCGCCTCGGGCTCGATCAAATAAACCGTTCCGGGCGCTTCCCCGCGCGGCGTTGCGTCCACGAGGATCGCCGCCTCATAGTCTTCCAGCAGGGCATACGTCAGATCCAGCCCCCGAATCCCGAAATCGACAATCTTCACTCCGGCCGGCATGGGATGCCCCAGCATTTCGCGCACGACTTCCACGCCGAACGCATCATCTCCCAGGAAGATGTTCCCCACGCCGGCGATCAAAATCCGTGGTTTCATGTCATTCCAGCCCATCGGCTTCTGCCAAGAGCTCGACCTCATCGACGCCATAAAAAAAACGGTGTCCCGGCTTGCCGGAATGGCCCAAATCCTTGCCGGGGTCGTCATCCACAACGACGGCCAGATAAATCCGGTTCTCGAAGTCGCGTTCAATGGAAACGACCGTGGCGGTCTTGCCGCCCAGGGCGATGTCGAAGATATCCGCCCGCCCCAGCGGCCGGAGCCGCACGCGATCGCCGGGCCTGATTTCATTTCCGCCGACGGTAATGCTGTCCAGTTCCGCGTGCTCGGGGGGGACTTCCTTGAATGGATCCCAGTTATCCATTGCTTTGCTCCTGTGCCATTGGCGCGGGCCTTAATCCGCGGATCGTGCCGTGAAGGTTAATCAACTGCTCGCGCGCCAGCGATTCCGAGCGCGCAAGGAGATCGCGGGCCCGGGGATCGATGCTCGCGGCCTCGCGCTTTTCATCGTCTGTCAATGTCAGGATGCGAAGCGTCAGGATTTCGTCGATCTCCGTCGAATCAAAAAGCTCGCCCGGACTCTCGGGAGCAAGCTGCGGATAATCGTAAAGAATGATCGGCGAAGCCAGCATCGTGTCGTGCTCGCCGCCGGTTCCAATCAGCACCGGCCACAAGCCCGTGTTGTGACATTCCGCCGTCCATGCCCGCCATTTGTCGGGCATATCCGTCGGCGAAACAAATTCTCCCTCCCGCACGCCGAGCAATACATGCATGGAAACAAGCGACCGCATCAGCGCATCGTCCCGGCTGCTGGATTGGGGATTATCGAGATTCGTGCGGTTCAGAACTTTTATGCTGATTTTGCGAAGATCGTCCGCTTTCTCCACCGCGCAAATTTCGATGACGCCCTCGATTGCGTATCGCTGGCGTATGAGAACGCCGGCCAATTCTCCATCCGCTGATTTCACCGGCTCAATAGTGCGCTCCGCTGGAAAATCAAACTTCACGCGGGCGGCCTTTCCGACCAGATCGTTCACGTCAAACTCACCCGCATCCACTTCCCGCTCCACCGCTTCCTGCCAGGGCCGATATCGCGTGCCATCCACCTCCAGCGATTCGACAATCTGAAACTCCGTCTTTCCGACCGTGCGATCAACCAGATGAAGGAAGCGAATAATCACCTGCAAAGAAATATTGCCCGTTCCCGCAACAAGCACTTCGGTCTGCATCGTGCATGGATCGGACGAGTTTTTCGATTCACTCCACGATTGCGGATAAATCCCGCCAAACGTCCATCGCTGCTGATTTTTGACCGAGGGCCGATAGGGATAGAGGATATACCCTTCGTAGAGCGTTGCCTTGGCGATTTTGTCGGCGAGCTGGCGGTTCATGTCCCGGCCTTTTCGCTGGAACTTTCAAGCAATCGTTCGATGGCGGCTTCCCACGTCGGCAGCGACAGACTCGATTTGTATTGATTCAACGCCTCGAAGGCGTCCTTGCGAAGACAGAGCCATGCTGTGTTCGGGTAATATATATCCATCATCTCTTTCCAGGTTTTCACCGGGAGCCGAAAGCCGGCTTCCTTCTCCCATGAAATTTGCGCGATCTGCAAACCGCCGTCTTCCCCCGCATGGAAAATAGTCCCGCTGAACAAAAGATTCAGCGGCACTTCGCCCTGCTCCAGGGCATGAAAATATTTCGTGGCCGCCACGTTGAAGTCGTATGTGCACGGCACCGGAAGATCGACGGTCGTGCTTCCCTCAAACGGCGGCACCACAATGCTCGTGTGGGTCCACAGCATGGCGTGCATGGTCTGTCCCCAGCGCGACGGCTGGCCGAACAAATCCAGCAATCCCCCCTGCTCTTCAGGCCCATATTTCCGGCGCGTCGGTTCGATGCGAATCTGGCACCGCAGCGCGACAGAGTGAATCGCCCCTTCCCCGGCATCGGAAATTTTCAGCGCGAAATTCAACATCGGCACGGCCGCATAGGGAACGGCGCTGGCTTTCTCCACGGTGAAGTTCAGATCAGGCATTACCGCCTCCGCGCTCCTTTAATTCACCGAAAAAGCGGGCGATTTCGCCCCAGACGGTATAGCCGCCCGACAAACCGCGCCAATGCGTGCGGATCAGGCCGACCAGTTTGAAGCACTCATCAATCGGCGTGCGGCAATATTCGCGGGATTCCCCGATCCGATGAATCAGCAGCGCTTCCACATCCGGCTCGAACTCACTCAGGATTGGATTCTCCGCGACCAGTTCATCCCATGATTCGAGACTCAGCAGCGATTCCGTCGCACCCGCCGGACTGGGATACATCGCGACCACGCGCTTGGCCGGAGTGCTGCGATAAATAAACGCGAGGTTGATCGGCAGATGTAAACCTTCCCATTGAATGTCCGTCAGGCGAAAGTCGGGCAACATTTGAACTCGCCGTGGAACCCGGCGAAACCGGCCATTCTGGCCGCTATCGAAAAGGATCGCGCATGCCTCGCAGGCGCACGCCAGACGCCGGCTGGAAAGCTCAAGGAGGTGCTGATGCTGAGGAGGCAAAACCGCGCTGCAAAGCTCGCAGCGTTCGACGACCGGCTGCGGCCTTGCGAACCGGCGAAGGGCTGATAATGGACTGGAAGCGACTGCCATGGAATCATCCCGCGAGAATCGGAAGCGCAACCCGGTTGGTTTCGGGCGCGGCAATCGGCTGCCCGGACTCCCCTTCAACCTCGATGCCGGCGATGTCGGGGGCCTTTTCGTGAATCGCCTCTTCGATCGTCTGCTTCAGCGTCATGGCGGATGATGGGCATCCCTTGCAACTCCCCTGAAGCCGAAGCCGAACAATGCCGTCTTCCGTGCCCGCCAGTTCGACATTGCCTCCATGTGAATGGATATATGGCGCGACCTTTTCCAGCGCCTGCCGCACGCGGGTTTCCAAAGACAGCGGATGCAACCCATAGAGCAGCAGCAGGCTGGAAACCAGATCGTCCTGTGCGAGCAAATCGATCTGCATCTGCCCTTCCTCGCCGCTGGAAGAAAGATGCTCCAGCATCCGTTCCAGGCCCGCGCCGTGAAATTCCATCAGGACCTGAACGATTTCCTTCGTCCGCGCCCGACCCGCTGAATCAGGCTGGGAATCCACTTCCTGAAGCAGCGTTTCCATGCGGTGGAGACGCTCGCGCAGCTCCCGATCATTTTGCGTTGACTCATTGTTCATTTTTGGGCTCCAAACATCGGTACATGTCTGGTTTCAAGGGTCTTGCCGTTTCCCAGATACATGTGAACGCCGCAGGGGAGACAGGGATCAAAGCTGCGAACGGCCCGCATGATGTCGATGCCCTTGAACTTATCCGGCCCGTTCTCCTCGAAGATCGGCGTGTTCTGAACCGCATCTTCATATGGACCCGGCGTGCCGTAGATGTCGCGGGGATTGGCGTTCCAGGGCGTCGGGGGATACGGATGATAGTTGGCGATCTTTCCATCGCGAATGACGACGTGATGCGAAAGCACGCCGCGGACTGCCTCATGGAACCCGCACCCGATCGCCTCCTCGGGAACCTTGAATTCAGTCCAGGTCTTGGTTCGGCCGGCGTGCAGTTCGGCCAGGGCTTTCTCGCAAAAATGCAATGCACACGCCGCGGCATACGCCTGGAAATAGGTGCGCGCCCGATCGCGCTCGATGCAGTTGCTCCACTTG
>Ga0302325_10017322_pt1 | contig 15237 bp, 13 predicted proteins | sample Palsa_T0_2_FD_201948 | JGI IMG/M metagenome (GOLD analysis project Ga0302325, IMG submission 201948) | Peat permafrost microbial communities from Stordalen Mire near Abisko, Sweden - Palsa_T0_2 | ecosystem: Environmental > Terrestrial > Soil > Palsa > Peat permafrost | place: Sweden: Abisko... | reverse complement strand
TGAAACGGTAAATCTGTACACGGCCTTCGTCGCCCTAGCGGTTCTTCTGATGGAACGGAACGGCGAAGTGGTGGCCATCATCCCACGGTCTTTTTGCAATGGACCATACTACCGGCCTTTCCGGCGGATGATGTTCAAGACCTGCTCGCTTGACCGCATCCACGTCTTTGAATCCCGCACCAAAGCTTTCAAAGATGATGACGTTCTACAAGAGAACGTGGTCATCAAACTCGTTAGGGGCAAAGAGCAAGGCGACATTGTTGTTTCGTCTTCACACGATCAACGGCTCACCGATTACAGCGAAAGAAAATTGCCGTTCGCTGAAATCGTTAAGCCTGCCGACCCCGAAGTGTTCATTCACGTTCCAACTGCTGACAACGACACCCAGGGTCGCCCTGATCTTTTTGAACATTCGTTGAATGAGATAGGACTAGAGGTTTGCACTGGGCCGGTCGTTGATTTCAGGTTACGGGCGCAGTGGCTTGTGGATCCGATAGAGAATTCGATCCCGCTCATCTATCCGCACCACTTTTCAGATGGAAAATTTCAGTACCCCAAGCAGCATAAGAAACCGAACGCTCTTTTGAACGATCCGGCGGTGGGACCTTGGTTGATGCCGAATGAATGTTACGTGGTGGTGAAACGCTTCTCATCGAAGGAAGAAAGACGGCGGGTAGTTGCCTACGTTTACGATCCTGACGAAATAAAATCCAGACAGGTTGGTTTCGAGAACCATTGGAACGTACTCCATTTTGGCAAGCGCGGGATCGACCCCCTGTTGGCGAAAGGGTTGGCGTGCTTCCTAAACTCCACCATTCTGGATAAGCATTTTCGGGTTTTCTCCGGGCACACCCAAGTTAATGCCACGGATCTTCGGAATATGAAGTACCCAAGACGGGAAACACTGCTGGATTTAGGCGCGAAATATCGTGCGGACCTGACACAAGACGAGATCGACGCTATAATCCACCACATACATGAGTAGAGAATCCCGGCTGGCGGAAGCTCGCGCAACTCTTGTCGATTTAGGACTTCCAAGGGCGCAACAGAACGAGAGAACTGCCCTGTGCCTGTTAGCCTTGCTGAATCTCACACCTGACAAGCCGTGGAAGGACGCCGAATTTCCACGGATCGGAATCACTCCAATTATGGATTGGGCGCTATTGGGCGCGAAAGCACTATGAGAAGCCATACGCCCCGAACACGCGTGAAACGTTTCGTCGCCAGTCGATGCACCAGTTCGTCCAAGCTGGCGTGTGCCTATACAACCCCGACAAGCCAGAGCGCCCTGTCAATAGCCCCAAAGCCGTCTATCAGATCGCCCCGGCCGTGGTGAAAGTTCTTCGGGCGTACGGCACAACCAGGTACAAGAGGAAACTGCGGGAGCACCTTTCGGTTCACAAAACGCTTGCCGCGATGTACGCCAAAGAACGTGCGATGGCGATGGTTCCGTTGAATATCAAGGACGGCGTTGAAATCTCGCTCTCCGCTGGCGACCACTCTCTGCTGATAAAGGCGGTTGTCGAGGAGTTTGCCCCACGATTTGCTTCTGGGGGCGCCCTTGTTTATGTTGGGGACACCGGAGACAAGTACGGATTCTTCGATGTGGGCCTTCTGGCGAAAATCGGTGTAGTTCTGGACAACCATGGAAAGCTGCCAGATGTGGTGATCTACAATGCGAAGAAAAATTGGCTGTTCCTGATCGAATCGGTGACAAGCCATGGTCCTGTAGACTCGAAGCGTTACACGGAACTCGAAGGATTATTTGCAAAATGTGCTGCGGGACGGGTCTACGTGTCGGCTTTTCCAAACCGCAAAATTTTCATGAAGTACCTGGAAAGTGTCGCCTGGGAGACAGAAGTTTGGATCGCTTCGGCTCCCTCGCACATGGTTCACTTCAACGGGCCACGATTCCTGGGACCATATGAGAATTCTTGAGAATTCGAGCGGCATGTTTTCTTCTTTGGCTTTTCGATACACTCTTTGGTGTGGCTTTGTTCCGTGGATCGAAAACGCAGAACCGATGGCGGTAGCCGGCTGCTCTTTTCAAGCGGCTCGCCCAGCCACTGGACACGGTGCGACCGAATTCACACCCGGATGCCGCGCGAGCGAGAGATGGGTCGCCCAGCGCTATACTTAGCTTCAGAACATCCACATCTAAACAGGATGGATCACGAACTGTGCTGGTGATTCGCGCGGAGCAGATGAGAGTCTTCGAACAGGCTGCATGGCGGCGGTTCGAGGACGAAATGGTTGCTCACAGCAAGAACTTCTCGCCCCGGTTGTCCGCAGTCCTCGGCGACAACCAGCTCCGCGTTGCGGTTCTCTCGGCGATCGGCAAGGCTCGCGGCTACGGGTTTACCAATCGAGGACCCATTCGCCTTTACATCGAATTGATGTTGCTCTACGGCAGCGGGTTCGACACGGATCCCCAATACCCAGCGATTGGCGTGGATTTACGCGCTCGCGGCGAACAAATGGAGCGGGCGGAACGAATCCATACGACCCACACTGAGTATCTCGGCCGAGTTCAAGGGCCCAGTGCGGAGAACGTGCTAGCCGGGATCAAGGCTCTCTCAACTGCCGTTCGAGCTACAGTTCCGGACGGCGGCTTCGTGGCGGAGATGCTCGGAGAACTGCGCAAAATCTGCCCGCAGAAAGCTGAGTACAGCGGCGAAGCCGGTTTGAATGGGCTTATCGAGCTGGGTATTGCCGAGGCGCGGCAGTTTCCAGCGGGCACCGTCCGGCTGGTGGCGCTGCTCATCGAGTTGAAGTTCGCATTTGGGCATGGCTGCTCGGACGATCCGCTGTATCCGTGGATCGCGCGTACTTTAAAGGATAAGAAGATTGTCGGCCCGGAAGCCAGAACGGCGCGGCTGGAGAAAAAAGCGATTACCTGGATCAAACACGTCATTCTCGCTAAGAGCCAAGGGTTACGGATGTGAGTGACCAGAAGAAAGCCACGCCGCCCAAGGCCGATTGCGGTGCCGATCCGGCAGCCGCCACTACGGTTGCCTGTAAATGCGCCCAGGATTTCGTGATCACGGCGACTTGCACAATCCTTAAAGCCGGCGGCGATCCGGTGCAGATCACGGCCAGTGAACTGCCGGGAAAACCGGCGGGAACCTACACCTGGACCACTGCTAGTCACAAAATCACGCTCAGCAATGCCAACACATCCACCGTTTCGGTCACTCCCTTAGCGACTCCCAGCGCCGGCCGCGAAGCGGAGGTCATCACGGTGACCCGCAAATTCGCGGGCTGTCCCGACATATCCAAGACGGTGAAAGTGACCGTTGCGAAAGTGACGTTTTCGGTTTCAGCGAGCCAGCGGTACGGTTATGACGATTTCGATACGCCGGCCAATACCCTGGACGATCATGTCTCGGTCAAGAAATCCGATTACACGTTTGTGAAGGTGCAAATTGCGGGAGGCGCGGTGGGAACGGATTTCAACTTTGTCTGCGACCCGGCGGATGTTTGCGATCCAGCAGCGCCCGCCGGCACTGCGACCTTCGACCTACGCCTGAACGCCCAGAATCAGGATAAGAAGGAAGCTACGCTTCACGCTAAGTGTAAGTGTCCGGCCGCCACGTCCTTCACGCATATCCAGGTTCATGTGTATAAGGAAGTGCTGGTGGAAGTAGTGGTCGCTAAGATTGACGACAGGGCAAGCGATGGAACGGCGTTGCACTGGCCAGCAATGGACGCTGCCGGGCACACTGCGAAGGTAAATGCCAAGGTCAAAGCGGCCGTCGTGAAATACGATATTACGAACTATGACGCCAGTAACGGCGTCACACACGTTACGTTCGATTCCGACAACAATGGCGCGCTCTCGTTCGATATCAACGGTGGCGGGGGCGCGGAGGTGACCGCGATTGGCACAGCCATGACCGGCACGGGCACCAAGACCCGCATAGCCGTCGTCAAACGGTTGAAATCGTACTACTATCTCAGTGAAGATGTCGCGGTCGGCGGCAAAGATCTCAAGGTGCGGGGCGATGGTGTTTTCAATTACGCGTCCTTCCCGAATGTGCCGCTAGGTCTCGGAGCCAACAAGGAGCCCGTTACAGTCCACAGCACAGCGGGAAATGTGATCACGCTCGCAGCCGGCGTGACGAAGGCGCATGCCGCTGGAACGCCGATCGAATTTATTGCCGCGGGTTGGTCCAGCGATCCGATCATTCTCACCGAGGAGAACTCGGTCGATGGTTCGGTCATCGCTGAGGACAATATTCTGTGGTCGATCCCGCACGAGGCGGGCCATAGGAAATTTCTGTTCGCAGACGTGGATGATAAGAATGACCTCATGCATCATCAACAGAGCTGGACGGATCACAGGCTGAGATATTGCCCACGGACTAAGTATTATACGCCCGCAGAAAAGGAGAACCAGTGGGAGATGATTCCACGTTGAGGGACAAGTGTCACGCTCTGCTACTCTAATCACGCTTGGTTGCACGCTGATTGCGGCTTGCAACACGAGGGCACAAATGACTATGTCAAGAAGCGCACAAGACTACATATCCGCCTTCCGCCGCGGCGAGGACTTCAAACCGCCGTCCGCTGGTCTGATCGTGAACGGACAACCGGACCCGGGGGCATTGCAGGAGCTGGAGAAGGAACTGACCGGTGGCGACGCACACGTTCGCGAGCAGATCGTCTCAGTGCTGGTCGAACTAGGACGGCGAACAGATCCGATTACATCCAAAGGCGCGGATGTGATCGGCAACGCTCAAATCCTCACGATTCTGGCGGGCCCGGGGCTGGCCAAATCGGATCTCGGAAGAGAGGCTGCAATGGATGCCTTGCGCAAGTTGGTCATCCCCAGGGACCTGAATCGCTTCTCCGGTGCGATCGTGAAGACATTGGAAAATGGCCCGTCTGAGGAAGCATTTCTGCTGGTGGCTAAAGCCAAAGCACAAGGAGCAAAAAGCGTGGTGGAACGGCTCTCTGACTCGCCCCGGTGGCGTGATGACGAAGCGGCACAAATCGCCCGTGCGGCTCTGGGAGCGGAGGAAGTTGAAAATGAATTTCTGAACGTCGCTCGGGATGCGGACAAGGCTTTGGACGGAATGGCGCTGGGGCGGGCGCTGGGCTCGCTCGGGCTGATCGGCACGCCGCGCAGCCTGCGAGTGGTCGCCGAGCATTTGCGCACGCCGCTGACCATCTTGATTCCAGGCGCAATGGAAAAATCGGTCAGAGTGAGCGCTCTGGAGGCGTTGCTGTACAACTACCCGGATCAACCTGCGCTCTATCCCAACAACGTTAATGACGATGCAGGCTACGAGTTGGCGGAACGCTTCTGCATTCAGACATTAGGAGTGAGCTACGATGGCCCGCGGCCTCCATTCATGAAATACCGGCCGTTTCCAATTCCTGTGGGCCGGTAGGCGCTTTCCGCTGGCGACCGCTGTCTGCCGATAAAAGCGATTGTCGAGGAGTTAGCACTGCGATTAGAATCGGTGACGAGCTGCATGTGGTAGAACTGATGACGTCTTATTTTAGGAGGATACAGAGATTATGGAAATCACCTGGCTAGGCCATGGCTCCTTCGAATTCAAACTTCCCACGGGCGAGGTCATCATTATGGACCCGTGGGTCGACGGCAATCCGGCGTACCCCAAATCGCACACCATCGAAAGAGCCGACGTCATCTGTATCTCGCACGGCCATTTCGATCACATTCACGATGCCATTCCGCTGGCGGAACGCTTTACGCCGCAAGTGGTCGGGATCTTCGAAACTTGCCACTGGCTGGAATCCAAGGGCGTGTGCAATACGCGGGCGATGAATAAGGGCGGATCGCAGGAGATTGGCGACGTCACCATCACCATGACTCACGCGGTCCACAGCTGCGGAATTCTGGACGATGGCAAGATTATCTACGGCGGCGAGGCTGCCGGCTATGTGGTCCGCCTGCCCGATGGGCGGGCCTTCTACTTCGCGGGTGATACCAATGTCTTCTCCGACATGCAACTGATCGAACAGCTGTATCATCCGGAGTTGGCCTTCCTGCCCATCGGCGATCTTTACACAATGAGTCCGCGCGAAGCAGCCTTGGCATGTCGCCTGTTGAAGACTAAGAAGGTGGTGCCCATGCATTTTGGCACCTTCCCGGCACTCACCGGCCGTCCCGAGCAGTTGGCCAGTCTGATTAGCGATATCGGCACTGCGGTGTGGCCGCTCGAGCCGGGCAAGACTGTAACGTGGTAGTTATACCGCATTGCGGCGCACCGTTTTTGTGGATATTATAAGTGCCGTGAGGGAATGAGTAATGGTTTCTCGGGCACTACACCTGACCGCGCTTCTCACCGTTTTCGCTTCCTCGGGTTTTTCCCAGCCAGCGCCTGCTGCAGTGTCCTTCGATGTTGTGTCGGTGAAGATGAACATCGATGCCGACACTAACGAAATTATTGAGTCGAAAAAGAAGGCTATTAGGCCGGCCTACCAAGAGTTTCGATATACGCCCGGACGGGTTACCTGCAGCCTTCCGCTAATTTCAATCATCAGAGAGGCGTATTCCATTGAAACTTGGAAGATTTCCGGGCCGAAATGGCTTTACGACGGAGTCTACGATCTGGTCGCGACCATGCCTCCGGGTACCCCACGGGAGACCGCGCGCCTGATGCTGCGCACGATGTTGGCCGAGAGGTTCGCGTTGAAGTTTCATTGGGGAAATGAGGAGATTCCGGTTTACTTGCTGGTTGTCGGCAAGAGGGGCGCCAAACTCGCTGAGGCGTCGAACGTTGCCAAAGTCCAGAAGAGTGTCCAAAGAGGATATTTTTCGGGCACGACGTCGATGGCAGCATTCGCTGCTTGGATTTATGACAATTCAGATCTTCCTGTAGTTGATAAGACCGGCCTCCAGGGCAACTACGATGTCGAACTGAAATGGACTCCTGAGTTCGCCGACCTTCCTGGCGAACGATTCAAAGATGGAGGCTTATTTTCTGCAATTGAAGAACAACTTGGCCTCAAGTTGAATCTTAGCAAATCCCTAATGACGGTTTTGGCCATAGACAATGTTAGGAAAGTTCCGGCAGAGAACTGAGCATTTCGTTACTGATTGAGCCACTTGGCGACGTCGTCGATGACGTCCGGCGCTACGTGTTGTCCGGGCTTGCGGTAATCCACGGCGCTGCTGGGGCCCGTGCCGGCCACTAACACGTGATCGAGCGCCGGATAGCTTTTCATGGTAATGTTCTTAGCGCCTTGCAGGCCGCTTTTCCAAGCGTCGAAATCCTTCATGGTGACCTGGTAATCCCGTCCGCCTTGCAGGATCAGCATGGGGATCGCGACGAGTTTCGCTTGCCCCGCGGCGTTGTAATCCTTGAGGTCGAGCACGTAAGGACCCTGCATGCCCAGGAGCGGGCCACCGTCATAGTCGGTCGGCGTGAGCTTCTTGATTTTCGCCGCCTGCTCGATGATCAGCTGCATCTGGGGGCCGGTAATATTCAGATATTTCGCCTCGTCCAGCGCCAGATCCTCCAGGGGACGCTCATTCGCATTCACCAGCACCATCCCCGCCAGTTTGCCGTCGGCCTCGGCGATGCGCGGCATCAGGTATCCACCCAGTCCGAATCCCAATTCAAACACGCGGCCCGGTTTCACTTCCGGCTGGGCGCGCAAAACCCCCGCCGCGAGCACGGCATCCTGAATAATCTCAGTGTCCGGGGTGTAATCCGGATCCTGTGTAGTTCGCGGATAGGTGCGCGTGCGCTTTTCGTAGCGCAGCACCACGATTCCCTGCGAGGCCAGCCCTTCGGCCAGATCCTTGAAGACTTTCACGGCGCCGGTAGTTTCGTCGCGTTCGGCCGCGCCCGAATCGTGCACTAGCACGACGCCGGGGAACGGTCCGGCGCCGTTCGGTACCGTCAGGGTTCCGGGCAGCTTCCACTGGGCGCCAACGGTGACTTCACGCTCCTTAAACGAATCCGGCTTGCTGTAGGGCGGATGCTTCCAGGGGTCCACTTGAACCTGAATCACGCCTATCTGTCCCTGCTCGTTGAAAGAGACCACAAAGGTGGCATTCTGGTTGGCGAATTTCACCGGCAGATATACAACGCTGGCGCCGCCGAATTTACGGACATCGGCGGTTCCGACGCTCTGCATGGCGCCCCAGTCGTCGTGAATGAGTTTTGCCAGGCCCGCTTCGCTATTGACGGGCTGCGCTTTGCTGCCGGGGGATATCAGGGCGATGATGTCGGTATACTTCTTGGCCACCAAAAGGTCGAGCACCTTGCGGGCTGTGTCCTGGGGATCGGCTGCCGTCTGAGCCATCAGGATTCCCGCGAAAAAGAGACACGCTGCGCGTCTGAACATGACACTTCTATAGTACTGCGCCACACCGCCTTTCATCTCGGTGTTTCCCCAATCCCGCTATAATCGACGTAGATTTTCGGAGGAACCAGATGGCCGATTACGCACATCCGGAAGTGTTGGTGAGCACCGAATGGGTAGCAGCCCACTCCGCCGATCCCAAGATCCGGGTGGTGGAGGTCGACGTCGATACCAAGGCGTACAACGAAGGCCACGTGCCCGGCGCGATTGCCTGGGCATGGAATACGCAGCTCTGCGATACCGTGCGCCGCGACATTCTCTCTCAGGAGCAATTCGCGGCGCTCATGGGGTCCTCCGGGGTGGCTCCCGATACCACGCTAGTGATTTACGGCGACAACAACAACTGGTTCGCCGCCTGGGCCTTCTGGCAGGCGAAAATTTACGGACACGCCGATGTGCGGCTGATGAATGGCGGCCGCAAGAAATGGCTTTCCGAAGGCAGGGAACTCTCCCAGGAGACGCCCCACGTGACTCCGGTGGCATACCAGGCTCACCCCGCCGACCTTTCGCTGCGTGCCTTTCTGCCGCACGTACAGGATGCCGCGGCGCATCGTTTTGCCGCCCTGGTGGATGTGCGCAGCCCGCAGGAATTCACCGGCGAAATCCTAGCGCCTCCGGGCTTGCCCGAGACTTGCCAACGGGGCGGCCATATTCCGGGCGCGCGCAACATCCCGTGGGGCAAGGCCTGTAATGACGATGGCAGCTTCAAATCCGCCGACGAACTGCGGATACTATATAACTGCGAAGGCATCGACGGATCGAAACCGGTGATCGCTTACTGCCGCATTGGCGAACGCTCTAGCCATACGTGGTTCGTCCTCAAATATCTGTTAGGTTTCGACAAGGTGACCAACTACGACGGCTCGTGGACCGAATGGGGCAACCTGGTGGGCGCGGATGTAGAAAGAGGGGCGGCCTCGCAATCCGCCAAGGGTTAGATCCGTGAAGGCCGAGGAATATCAGGAGCGCAAGCTTACCGTGGCCGGATGGGAAGTGAATCTCACCAGCTACCGGCTGGGTTCGGAATGGCATTGTAAGGCGGACAACGTCTCACCCGGCGCCGCGCTTTGCCGCACCCTCGGGGCGACGCGGGAAGAGGCCGAAGGGAAAGCGCTGGAAAGAGCGGAAGAGTTGCTCGGTAGAACCAATCGGCACGGCGTGTAGGCCGCCCACTGGCGCCGGACTCTTCGTAAAAAGATGCTGCCCACCCGTTCGTGTGGGATCGAACGACGACGGCTTGGAGTATACTAATCCGTACGCTGGCAGCCGGGCCCCTTCGTATCCGAATCGATTACAAGGAGTAAATCGTGGAGCACGAGTCCACCCACCAGGCATTGCGCGCCATGAGAGACGCCACGGTGAGCGCCCTCAATAAGGGCGACATGGAAGCCGTGATCCCTCACCTGCACAAGAACATCGTCTTCACCGCGATGAACGGCGAGGTCTGCCGCGGTCATGATGCTTTGCGGGCCTATTTCAACAAGATGATGAAAGACCCCGGGCACATTGTCGACAGCCTGCAAATCACTCCTACGGTGGACCATCTCACGGACCTCTATGGCAACACCGGGGTGGCGTACGGGAGTTCGGTGGACCACTATAAGTTGACCGATGGCGATGAATTCGCCGTCAACTCGCGGTGGACGGCTACGCTCGTGAAGGAACATGGCAATTGGGAAGTTGCCAGTTTTCAATCGGCCGCGAATATCTTCGACAATCCGCTGATAAACAAGGCCACCAAGGCGCTTTATTGGGGTGTGGGAGTGGCCGGTGCTTTTGGCTTCCTGCTGGGAGTGCTGCTCGCCAAACGCCAGGGAAAACGGACGGCGTAAGGAGGAGTGTGCAAGACCGTGGATCGCCGATTCCCGGTGCGCTGAACATCGCGCTGAGCGTGGTGGCGGCCGCTGTGTCGATGATGCTGCTCTGGTGCTGTTCGCACGCCCATTGGTGGGTTTGGGCTTTCGCCGCCGCCATCGCCTTCTCGTACACCAACAACACTACGTTCGCCTTGTTGCACGAATCGGTGCACGGTCTGTTTCATCCCCGCAGGGCCGTCAATGAGTGGTTCGGACGCTGCAACGCCGCATTATTTCCCACCGCACTCCTCTTTCAGCGGACATGCCATCTGGGGCATCATCGCCGCAACCGGTCCGACGCGGAGCTTTTCGATTACTATAAGTCCGGAGATAACAGGCTTCTCAAGTTCGCCCAATGGTACGGCATTCTCACCGGAGTGTATTGGATTTTAATGCCGCTCGCCTGCGCGCTTTACCTGTTGTGTCCCTGGGTCTTCCGGCTGAAGAGCTTGCGCAATGCCGATTCCCACTTGGCGAATCAAACGGGCGCGGATGCTATGCTCGCGGGTTTCGAAAACGTGTCTGGCCGGCGCTTGCGGGGCGAAATTTTACTCACGCTGGCGATTCAGGCGGCATTGATTTACTGCCTCCATCTGACTTTTGCCGGATGGCTGTTGTGTTACGGCTGCTTCGCGGTGAATTGGAGTTCTTTACAATACGCCGACCATGCCTGGTCGGTGCTCCACGTCTACGACGGGGCGTGGAATCTGAAGGTCAACGGCGTGGTGCAATATATTTTTCTGAACTATCATCATCATCGCGCCCATCATCAGAATCCCCATGTTTCCTGGCTGCATTTGCCGGAACATGTGGAGTGGGCGGCGGAACGGCCGTCGTTTCTCCGAATCTATCTCAAAATGTGGATGGGGCCGCGGCCCTTTCCCACGCGTGCACTCGATGAGACCAGAAACGCGTAGGGCACGGGTACCGCTTTTCGCATGGCCGGCCCCTCGGGATCTGCGATTTGGGCTGATGCTATGCCTGGCTTTTTTCCTTTTCTTCGAGTCGACGTACTTTGCCACAAATCATCTCACTGAACTGCATGGCACGCGACTCCAGTTGCACTCGAGTCTGGAATTGGCTATACCCTTTGTGCCGTCGATGGCGCTGGTTTATCTCTCGCTGAACGTGATGCTGGCGCTTACGCCCTTTATGCTGCGGACCTGGCGGGAGATTGTCCCGCTTTGCCTGGTCATGACCGGGGAAACGGTGATCTGCGCGGTCTTCTTTTTGCTGCTCCCCGTGGACTTGGGATATGCGGCCCACGGGGATTCCGGTGCATGGGGCAGGTTCTGCGATGGGGTAAGCACGGTCAGTCTGCGCTACAACAACCTGCCCTCGCTGCATGTCGCTTTCGCCTTCACCGCTGCAATGGCATTCGGCGCGCGGTGCGGCCCCACGGGACGGCGGCTGTTTCTGATTTGGGCCGGTTCGATTGCCGCTTCCACGCTGCTGATTCACGAGCATCACGTGGTCGACGTTGCCGCTGGCATTATCCTGGCGCTGGCCATGCGGGGGGTGTACCGCCGGATTTCGGCGGAGCCATGGCTGGACGCGCTGCGCCTGGAAATCTTGTGTCTGGCGGAATTCCGCCACTTCGTCCTGCGCCACCGGCGTTATCTCTTTACCCTGATCGTAATCTACAAATATTCGCTGGGCCGCTGGCGGCAGACCCGGGTAGTGCGGGCGGGATATTGCCTGACGCAACATGTCGACGATGTCCTCGATGGCGATCGCGATGTGGGCCGCGATCCCGAAGAGTACGTCCGCGCACTCATGTGGCAGATGAGGAATGGCGATTACGACAAATCGTTTGTTTCGTCGCTCGCCAGTTACGTGGTGACCACGCTGCGGGAGTATTCCAAGGGCGCCGACGCTGACCTGGTATCTCTGTTTGACCTGTTGTTATTCGATCGCCGGCGCCTGCGGGAGCGGTTGCTCCTCACCGGCGAAGAACTGCGCGAACATCACCGGCGCACGTTCTTCTACTCCCTGAATTTGACGCTGATCGCCTGCGGAGCAGAGTTGCGCGCGCCGGACGCCCCGGAGTTGATTTCCGCGCTGGCGTGGTGCTCGGTAATGCGCGACCTGCGGGAAGACTATTGCAAAGGACTGATCAACATACCCGCCGAGGTGATGGCGAAGGCGGGGGATACTGCAGACAGAGCCGCGACCATAAGGGAGTCGGTAGAACTGTGCCAACCGACTCCCTTACGGTCGCGGCTCCGAATGGGTTTGTCGAACACCCCGATGGAGTACGCTCAACTGTTGCGGGACCCCGAAGTGCGAAACTGGATTCGAGCGGAATACATGCGCGGGTGCGATTCCATGGAACGATGCGCGGCGCGCCTTCACGGCCAGCAATCGCGCCCGGGCGCCGCAGTTCTATCGCTGTTCCTACGCGCGATTCGTGCATATTCACGCAAGTATGCGCGGCAGAATCGCGAGATTCTGAGCGCCGCTACCGCCGCCTCTCTGCGGGAAATTCACGGAGATGGAGCGTGCTAGCAAAATTGAGCAACGGCTATCGATGGCTGATGCATCCGTATGAGTTTCTGGATGCCCAGACCCGTCGCCGCGGCCTCAGCTTCCAGCTCGACTTGCCGATGCTGGGCCGATCCCTGGTCACCGGCGATCCCGCCCTGGTTCGCGAAATCGCCGTCCATCCCGATCTCGATAGCGGCCGCGGGATTGTCGCCCTGCGCGCGATTCTGGGCGATCGATCCCTGATCACGCTGGATGGCCAGGAACATCGCGAGCGGCGGCGCGTGCTGGCGCCGGCGTTCAGCCCACGCGCGATCCAGGATTACGACGCCATTACCATCGATAAAACGAGGGCTGCGATCGGCGAACTCGGTCAGGGCAGGCCGTTTTCCTTCTACCAGGCAGCGCGCCGCATCTCACTGACCGCCATGGTGCGTTTTCTCTTTGGCGAGCAGGACGCGGCGAGCACGCGCGGTCTGGAAGCGCTGGTGGAAGAATTTCTCCAGTCGTTCCGCAACCCGCTGGTGTTGTATCTCAAATTCCTGCAAGTCGATCTCGGGGCGGCATCGCCGTGGGGGCGCGCGCTGCGCAATCGCGACCGTCTGCGCGCCCGTATCCTGGCCGAAATTGCGCGCCATCGCGAGGGACGGGGAAGTCCCACCGGCCTGCTGGCCGCGCTCTTCGCGAGCGGCGCCACTCCAGGCGATGACGACCTGACCACCGAAGTGCTCACGCTGCTGATGTTCGGTCACGACACCGGGGCGGCCGCCATGGCTTGGGCGATGGTCCATCTGCTGCAACATCCCGAGGCGCGCGCGCAGGCGGCGCCCAGCGCGTATCTGGAAGCGGCCATCCGCGAGAGCATGCGATTATGTCCCGTGGTGGTGAACGTGACGCGGGTAGCGCGGCGCGATCTGGAGTTCGGTGGATTCCGCGTGAGCGCGGGGGAGCGCGTTCTGCCCTGCGCTTACGTGGCGCACCGTAATGAAGAAGTGTTCCCCGATGCCGGCCGTTTTCTGCCGGAACGTTTTCTCCAGGGGCGTAACTACGGTCACGCATATTTTCCCTTCGGACTCGGCGCCAGGCTCTGCCTGGGAGAGCCATTCGCGATGCGGCAGATGATGGTGATTCTGTCCACATTTCTGGCGGAAGCGTCGCTGGAGTTCGCGCCGGGTTACCAACCGCGGCCGGAAAGAAATCTGGTATTGATCATGCCGAGCGGGGGAACGCTGGTGGTCAATCGCCGCATCGCGCCGGTAATTTCGACGGCGGCAGTTTCGCACGAAAGGGTGCGCCAATGAAGGTGTTGGTGATCACCGGCGGCCTGGTGACCGGAACGGAAAGCTCCACCTGGAGCGTTGCCAGGAGACTGCTGCGCCAGTGGATGGCATCCGGCCACGCCTGGCTCGACGTCAAGATCAAGCTGGTATTTGCGGAATTTCTGCTGCGCCGTCCGCCGGCCGGCAACGATGCGCCAGCTACTCCGGATCTCACCGAAGTTGTGATCGCCACCTTGCTGCAACAGGCCGGCATGCCCTACGCACTGGCGACTTATGGCGACCTGTTTGACCGTCCTCGGCATATGCGGCATTTGCTCGAAGAGACCGACTGCGTCTTCGTCTCCACTACGTTTCTGCGCGATCTGAGCGAGTTGATGCCGTTGGTCAAAATGCTGAAGCGGCCGCACAATCGCCTGGTGGTAGGTGGGCCGCTGGCCGGTTTGTTGGCCAACGAGTGGCCGGACACGCCCGAAGTGGATGTGCTGGCTCCCGGCTATGGCGAGTTTTTGATTCCCGCACTGGTGGATTGGATCCGCTCAGGATTCCGCACACTGGTTGCTCCCGCCGGCGGCCGCATCGTCGATCGCGGGAGGACGAAGATTCTATACAGCGGTGTGCCGCCTTCGGAAGATCTCGACTTTCTGCCGACCCCTGACTGGGAACTCTCCGAGCGTGATCGTCAGCGGCGCTACAAGATGATCTACTACGAGAGTGTGCGCGGCTGCCCGTATCGCTGTAGTTTCTGCAATTACCCGTATCTGTTCAGCGATACGAAATTCCGCTTCAAAAGCGCCCGCCGGATGGCTGACGAATGGGAGCACTATCTCACGCGCCATGAGATCGAGCACATTACCTGTCTCGATTCGCTGTTCACCGTGCCGCGGCAGCGCCTGGCGGAATTCTGCCGTCTGCTGCTTGAGCGCAGTCTGAAAGTGAAGTGGACTTGCTACGCGCGCGCCGACGATTTGGCCGATGAGGCCACCGCCGCGTTGATGAAATCCGCCGGGCTCAATCAGGCGCAGATCGGGTTGGAATCGGGCGATCAGGGCCAACTCGACAACATGGAAAAGGCCTGCACGGTGGAATCCAATGCGCGCGCCATCGATAATTGCCGCAAGCACGGAATTACCACCGTAGTGTCCCTGATTGTCGGATTCCCAGGCGAGACAGCGGAAACTCTGGAGCGCACGCTGGAGTTTATGCGCCGCCATCCGCCCGATTTTTTCTTTCTGGCGCCATTCAGCACTCGTGCCACCGGCGTGCCGGTGCTC
>Ga0302325_10017321_pt1 | contig 15237 bp, 15 predicted proteins | sample Palsa_T0_2_FD_201948 | JGI IMG/M metagenome (GOLD analysis project Ga0302325, IMG submission 201948) | Peat permafrost microbial communities from Stordalen Mire near Abisko, Sweden - Palsa_T0_2 | ecosystem: Environmental > Terrestrial > Soil > Palsa > Peat permafrost | place: Sweden: Abisko... | reverse complement strand
CCGGCAACAATTCGGTTACAGCGAAGACGTGGCGGCGCACCTCAACGACTACATCCAGCGGAATCTCGAGACAGCGCGGCGCGCCCACAAAGCGGGCGTCCGCTTCGCGATGGGATCGGATGCCGTATTCACGATGTTCGGGCAAAACACGCGCGAATTAGAATGGTTTGTGAAGGCTGGCATGACGCCCGCGCAGGCGTTGGCCACCGCCACCACCAATGGAGCGGCGCTGCTCGGTATGGAGAAAAGCCTGGGGGCTCTCGCGCCCGGATATTTTGCGGATATCGTGGCGGTTGAAGGCGATCCGTTACAGGACATCGGAGTGGTGATCCGTAACGTCCGTTGGGTAATGAAGGGAGGCAAGGTGGTGGTGGACCAAACTAGTGCTAACCGATGAACAAATCTCGGAATTAAGATCGCACTTCCCGATTCTCCGGGAAAAGACTTACCTCTATAACTGCTCTCAAGGCGCCCTGTGCGACGCCGTTGAAGCCGGCATTCAGAACTACGCAGCCAGTTGGCGTAGCTCGGTAGCGCCCTGGGACGAATGGATGGAAGCGTACGAGGGGCTGCGCGGCGCCTTTGCGCGTTTCATCAACGCCCAACCAAACGAGGTCGCGATCGTCACCAGCGCTTCGGCGGGAATCAATCCGATCGCGAATGCCCTGCAGTTCGATAAACGCGGCTTTGATGGACGAAACAGGGTGGTGATGAGCGAGTACGAATTTCCCACCATGGGGCAAATCTGGCTGGCCCAGCGCCCGCGCGGAGCCGAGATCCAGTTTCTAGACGGCGTCAACAACACAGTTCCTACCGAGTGTTATGCGCAGGCCATCGATAAAACGACGCGCATCGTCCCATTGACGCAGGTCTCATTCGTCAACGGGTTCCGGCCGGACGTTGCGGCGATCACGAAGATCGCCCACGCCCAGGGCGCGCTTGTCTTTCTCGATGGCTATCAGGATTGCGGGACCCGCCCGGTGGACGTGAAGGCGCTGGACGTCGACTTCTTCGTCACCGGCACTCTGAAGTATCTGCTGGGGCCGCCGGGCCTGGGTTTTCTCTACGTGCGGCGCGAGCTTATCGGAACGCTCACGCCGACCATGACCAGTTGGGTGGCTCAACGCGACCCCTTCGCGTTCAATACCAAGCTCCTGGATCCCTCGCCGGACGCCCGGCGCTTCGAAGGCGGCTCGCCTCCCATCCCGAACATTTATCTCGCGCGGCCGGCGATCGATCTGCTGGCCGGCATCGGAATGGACAATGTCGCCGCGCAGATCGAGCGGCTGACCCGGGCCTTCCTGAAGGGCGCTCGCGATTTGCGCATCGAGTCCAAAACCCCGCCGTCGAGTGTGGGGCCGCTGGTGGTGCTCCGCGCTAAGGATGCCGCCGCGGTGCTCGCTAAGCTCACCGGGCGGGGAATCGCCGCTTCCTCGCGTCACGACGGGGTGCGCATTTCGTTCCACGTCTACAATACTCTGGAGGACGTCAACGTTGCGCTCACCGCTCTTGAAGACAACCTGGGTTTAATGGTGCGGTCATGATGGTGCGCCGGTGAAAATTCTTAGCGGTGGTTGCCGCGTGTATTCCGCCGAAGACGGGCAGGTCTCCACGCTCGGCAACTGGACGGCCCGGACCGTTATTTCGCACCACAGCGGCGCCCGGCACATCACTCAGATAGTCAGTGACTGTGGGCCGGGATTATCGCCGGCGGTCGTGAATCCGAGCGCCGAAGAGGTGCTCTACGTGGCCGCGGGCGTTGGGAAATGCCGCGTCGACGGATTCGAATACGCGCTGAGTTCCGGGACTGCGATTTTTGTCCCTCCTGGGGCGGTCTACAACATCGAGAACACCGGAACCAACACACTTCGTCTGGTCAGCTCGTGTTGCCCGGAGGACCCGCAGCGCCATATTATGGACGGCCGCTGCCGGATGGGTCCGGCCAGCCGCCGCAGTTGCTGGTACATGAAGATCGTCGCGAAGACATTCGCGCCGGCCAGGACCGTTTGTTCCGCTACCTGGTTTATACCGACCTCGGCTGCAAACAAATCACCCAGTTCGCGGGATGGATTCCGCCGAGTAAAGCCCCGGTCCACTACCACACCTATGAAGAAGGCATTTTCATTCTGGAAGGCCACGGGATTGTGCACACTGACGACGAATGGGTTGAGTTCGGGGCTGGCAGCAGCATTTACCTCCCGATAGGCGTACGCCATTGCGTGGAGAATCCGGGGACTTCCACGATCAAGCTGCTGGGCGCGTTCTATCCGTCGGGCAGTCCGGGCGAAGCCTATGAACCGCGCGAAGCCTAACCGCTTGCTGACGCGCCACCCGTCCGGTCTTCTCCGAGTCGATGTTCTCCAGTGCACGACTTCCGGTCGTCTCCGGGTGTGCTGCTGGCGCGCGGCTCAGAATACCGAGCCGCGACCGTGAGGGAGCCGGTTGCCTCTGCCGGCATCGAGAAGGGCGAGCAGCTATCGCGCCAGCTCACCTCCAGCCAGCTCAGCATGATCGGCATCGGGGGCGCGATCGGCACCGGACTTTTCCTCGGCAGCTCGCTCGCGGTGCGCATCGCGGGGCCAGGCGTCATCGTCAGTTATCTGATTGGAGCGGCCATCGCCCTGCTCTTCATGAGTGCACTGGCGGAAATGGCAGTCGCCCATCCCACGGCGGGTTCCTTTGGAGTTTATGCGGAACTTTATGTGAACCGCTGGGCGGGCTTCATCGTCCGCTACACGTATTGGGCGGCGCAATGCATTGCCATCGGCGGCGAAGCGACGGCCATCGCGATCTATTGCCAGTGGTGGTTCCCTCATACTCCAAAATGGCCCTGGATTCTCTTGTTCTCGCTGGCTCTGCTGTACGTCAACGCTCGCAGCGTCGAGAGCTTCGGCAGCTTTGAATATTGGTTCGCGATGATCAAGGTGGTAGCCATCGTTCTGTTCATCGGTCTCGGTCTGGCGCTGCTCGCCGGGTTCGGCCCCGGGCCAGCCATCGGCTGGTCGAACTTCACCACGCATGGAGGATTTCTCCCCGCCGGCTGGCGCGGCGTATGGATGGCGATGGCGTTCGTGATCTTCAGCTATATGGGAACCGAGGTCGTTTCGGTCACCGCCGGAGAGGCGAGGGATCCCAAGACAGCCGTGCCGCGCGCGATGCGATCCATGCTCGGCCGTCTGATTCTGTTCTACGTGGGAGCCATCGTCGTGCTGATCGGAATCGTCCCGTGGAACCAGATTCAATCCGGCTCGGACGTCACGGCGAGTCCTTTCGTGAAAGTGTTTCAGTTGATCGGCGTGCCGGCTGCGGCGCACATCGTGAACTTCGTGGTGATCACAGCCGCGGCATCCAGCATGAACTGCAATCTGTATCTGGTCAGCCGCATCATGTTTTCGCTCGCGCGCGGCGGCTATGCTCCCGCTTCGTTTGGCCGCGTTTCGGCGCGTGGGACGCCGGTGGCCGCGTTGCTCGTCTCCGCGGCGGGGTTGGCGCTCGCACTGGTGGTCGCACTGGTCGATCCGGCTGGCGCTTACGTCTACTTATTTGGCATCTCCCTGTTCGGCGGATTGTTTGTGTGGCTGATGATCTTCATCACGCACCTTTATTTCCGTCCGAAGTGGGACGCCTCGGGCCGCCCGCGCCTGCCGGTCCGAATGATCGGGTACCCCTACACCTCGCTGCTCGGAATGGCGGCGATCATCGCCATTATTGCGACCACCTGGTGGATTGAGGGAATGCGCGTAACGATCATCGCCGGATTGCCATGGCTGGGGGTGCTGACGGCCGCTTATTTCTTTGTGAGATGGCGGCAGGCAAGGTGAGAATGGCGAGTAGAAGAGCCTTTCTGGCACGAACGGCAGCTTCCGCCATCACCGCCGTTTCGATGACATCCTGCAGGACGCCAGTGTCCGGAGGCGGAACCGTCTTTGGGAACGCACGGCGCGCGGGCGCACTTCGGGTAGGCATTGCCAACGAGAAACCGTACGGATATATCGATGGGAATGGTACGCTGCAAGGTGCCATGGTCGAACTGCTCAAAGCGGTTCTAGCCCCATACGGAATCACCCATATTGAAGCTCAGATCGCCGACTTCAACGCGCTGGTGCCGAGCCTGCTCTCGAAGCGCATCGACGTCATCGGCGCCGGAATGTTTATACGACCCTCGCGCTGCGGCAGCATTGCGTTCTCCGATCCGGTGTCGCGCATCGGCGGATCGTTACTGGTGAAGAAGGGAAATCCTATGCGCCTGCACAGTCTGGCGGACGTGACCCGGCAGCCCGCTGTGAAGATCGGAACGCAACCAGGTGTGGATCAGCAGCAGGAGGTGGTGCAGAGCGGGGTATCGCCGGACCAAATCGTGCTCTTCTCCAAAGACACAGAGGCACTCGCCGGGCTCCAGGCGGGCAGAGTGGACGCCATCTACTTTCCCGCGCTTGAAGTGAATGGTCTGTTGGCAACCAGCGCGGATGCCGGCCTGGAGCACGCCCAGCCTTTTGACCAACCGGTAGGATCCGACGGCAAGCCCATCTATCATTACCAGGCGTTCGGCTTGAGGAAGGAAGATACGGACCTGCTCGAAGCCGTCAATGGGAGCATTGCCACGCTCCTGGCATCCGGCAAGTTGCTCGGGATTCTGGGCGCCTTTGGCTACACGCAAAACGACACGCCGGCAGCCGGCGTCAGGGCCGTTGAAATCTGCTCCGGGCGACAAGCGGGATGACGCCTGCTCCCGCGTTGTTGTCTTTTCTGCCGGTGCTTCTGCGCGGCGCGGCGGTCACGCTGGAGGTGACGGCAGCCTCCGCCTGTGTTGCCTTTCTCCTGGCCATACTGGTGGGCGTGGCGCGAGTGTCGCGGGCGGCCGCTCTTCGTACGATCGCAAAGGTGTACATCGAAATTCTGAGGGGCACCTCCGCGCTCATTCAGCTCTATTACCTCTTCTTCATCCTTCCGCTGCTTGGCATTGAAACCACGCCCATGGAGGCCGCGGCTCTCGGGCTCGGACTTACGTTCTCGGCGTACGGCGCGGAGATTGTTCGCGCTGGAATACAGGGCGTGGACCCTGGGCAGTGGGACGCAGCGCGCGCGTTGGGCATGCCGCACAGCCTGGCTTTCCGGCGTGTCATCGCGCCACAGGCTTTCGCCAGTATGCTTGCTCCGTTTGGCAATCTATTGGTGGAGTTACTGAAATCTACTTCGCTTGTGTCGCTCATTACGCTGACCGATCTTACCTTTTCCGGAGCCCAGGTGATTACATCCACCGGCCAGCCGGGGCAGACCTGGGGCGCGGTACTTCTGCTCTATTTCCTGATGTGCTTTCCCCTGGCGCAAGCCGTCCGTTCGCTGGAGAAGCGCTTTACTGTGTACCGCGGGCCCAGCGGTGCCTCCAACGTGAGGCGCCTGGCGTGACTTTCGACGCCCAGCTGGCCTTCCGGATTCTCCCCCTGTTGCTGCGAGGTCTGGTGGTGACCCTCGAAGCAACTCTGGCAGGATTCGTCTTTGCACTGGCCGGCGGCCTGGTGCTGGCGCTTGGATATCGCGCAAAATCGTGGCCTGCGAGGGCTGTTTCGCGGAGCCTGGTGGAGTTTCTCCGCAACACGCCGCTGTTGGTGCAACTTTACTTTCTTTTTTACGGACTTCCACTGCTGGGGGTCCGCTTCTCCGCGATGATCACCGGAGTGCTTGGTCTCGGGGTCTACTACAGCGCGTACGTCGCCGAAGTTTACCGTGGGGGCGTCGACGCAGTGCCTGCGGGACAATGGGACGCCGCTCGGGCTCTCCGCTTTAGCCGCGCTCAAACGTGGTGGCGGATCATTTTGCCGCAAGCGATTCCGCCTGTGATCCCGGTACTGGGTAACTACCTGATAGGAATGTTCAAGGAAACCCCGCTCCTGGCCACGATCACGATTCCCGAGTTACTAAGTGCCGCCCGTCAGGTTACTGGGATGACCTACCGCTACTCGGAGCCGTATACTATGGTGGCTCTGATCTTCCTGGCCGCCAGTTACTCCACATCTCTCTTTTTCCGTCGCTTGGAGCGCAAAGTTGGGACGTCCTGAATTTCCGATTATCCAATTCCTGAAAGTTAGTAAGTGGTACGGCGACACCCAAATTCTGGAAGATTTCGACCTGGAAGTGAAAGCGGGAGAGAAAGTTGCGATCATTGGTCCCAGCGGATCGGGGAAATCCACCATTCTCCGCCTCTTGATGGGGCTGGAGCCTTACCAGTCCGGCCGCATTCTGATCTCCGGAAATCTTCTGCCTTCAGAAAAAGAGTCCCACGCGATACGCCGCAGGCCGCCCGCCAAGGGACATGAGGTCGGCTTGGTCTTCCAACATTTCAATCTGTTCCCGCATATGACGGCGATCGAGAATGTCATCGAAGCGCCTATTCGCGTGCTGAAACTGTCTTCGGAGGCTGCGCGCAGACGTGCGCACGATCTATTCGAGAAAGTCGGCCTGTTCGGACGGGACGACGCATATCCCGCGCAGCTTTCGGGCGGCGAGCAACAGCGTGTTGCCATTGCACGAGCGCTGGCTATGCAGCCGAAGGTCCTGCTCTTCGATGAAGTCACGTCCGCGCTTGACCCGGAGTTGGTAGAAGGCGTGCTCAATGTGCTGAGAGCGCTGGCTGCGGAATCGGGAGTGACGATGCTGGTGGTTACACACGAAATGGCCTTTGCGCGGGACGTCTCAGATCGTGTCCTCTTTATGGACAAAGGGAAGATCGTCGAGCAGGGTCCGCCATCGTTGATCTTCAGCGCACCGCAAAACGAGCGAACGAGAAGCTTTCTCAGGGAAATTCTGGGGAAGTGAACCGTCACACTTGCGGGCCACGCTACCGGCGGATGTGGATTTTTCCGACGTTCGGCGCGGCTGTGCAGTATGCTCGGTGCCAAACTCTACTATTGGAAGCCCTGCCGCAAAACGCTGAATATGTCGGTGGCACTCTCGGAGATGTCCCACAAAGGACCAATACAGGACGGCTGGGGCGAAGGCACTGTAAACTGTTTCCTAACGCCCATCCATAGCAAGCTCACGGGCAAAGAGGTCGCGACATGAAACCCACCTACAACTGCACCATACAAAAGTCCGGCGGACTGATCGCACTTCTGACCGTCGCTGCGGGCCTGGCGTTGGCTACGTCCGCTGCCGCTCAGGTTCCGGTTCAGGATCGCAAGGAAGCCGGTGCGCCCCTGCGGCCCGCCGTCATGGGGCCTTCCGGCGGCGTATCCGCCGGCCATCCGCTCACAGCGGCCGTCGCCTTCGGCATTCTGCTCAAGGGTGGCAACGCTTTCGATGCCGGTGTGGCCGCGCTGCTGGCAGGTGGTGTCTTAGAGCAGGATCTCTACAGCCTCGGCGGCGAAGCTTTAGTGTTGGTCTACCCCCACAAAGAAGGTAAAGTTACTTCCATCGTGGGCCAGGGCTGGGCCCCTCACGCCGTGGATGTCGATTGGTACCTCACACGGCATAAGACGCTTTCCGGGCACGGCCTCGATCCCGCCGTGGTTCCTGGCGCCATCCACGCCGCTCTCACCGTCCTCGAAAAATGGGGAACCATGAGCTTCGAGGAAGTGGCTACCCCGGCCATCGATTACGCGGAAAAGGGCTTTCCCATCCGCCCCAGCACTGTCAACACTATCGGCCGCGAACGCGCCTTCATTGAACAGTGGCCCGCCAACAAGGCGTATTGGTACAAGCCCGATGGGTCCCCTTACCGTGCCGGCGAAACCATCAAACTGCCCACTCTCGCGCGCACGCTGCGCCGCATGGTGGAAGCCGAACGCGAACGCAAAGTCGCAGGCCGGGCTGCGGGCATCGCAGCCGCCCGCGATCGTTTCTACAAAGGCGATATCGCCCGCGAAATGGTGGCCTTCCTCCAGCAGCACGATGCCCCGTTCGATGGCAGTGATTTCGCCGACTATTTCGCACGCATCGAAGAGCCCGCTCACACCACCTACCGCGGATACACCATTTATAAGCACGGCTTCTCGAGCCAGGGACCGGCCCTACTGCAGGCCCTCAATATTCTGGAGAATTTCGATCTCCATAGGATGGGCTACGGCAGCGCGGATTACCTGCATACCGTGGCCGAGGCCCTGAAGCTGGCCTATGCCGATCGCGACACCTACTACGCCGACCAGGCTTTCGTGAAATCGCCCGCCGAAGGCCTGCTGTCGAAAGCCTACGCCAAAGAGCGCGCAGCGCTCATCGATCCGAAGCGGGCCTCGAAGGCATTCATCGCCGGCGATCCCATGAAGTACGATTCGCAGGTTAAGACATGGTCTTACTGGAAAGCCAACGTTCCTGAAAACTCGCCCCGAGAGTCGGCCTCGCGCGAAGACCAGCTCGCCTCGCTAGGCCGCGACTCCGCCGGCATATCGAAGGACACTACCCATGTGTCCGTTGTCGATAAGGACGGCAATCTCTTCGACGCCACCCCCAGTGGCGGCTGGATTACCGGCGCCGTGATCCTGGGCGACACCGGCATTGGCATGAGCGTTCGCGGCGAACAGTTCTGGCTGGATAAGACCAGGGCCAACCAGATCCGCCCCCATGCCCGCCCACGCTATACGCTCACACCCAGCATGGTTTTCCGGGGCGATGTGCCGGTCATGGCTATTGGCACGCCCGGCGGCGATAACCAGGACCAGACCATCCTGCAGGCCCTTCTGAGCGTGGTGGATTTCTGGAACGACTGGTACCCGAACTTGCACGCCGCCTTCGAACGGCCCCGTGTGCAGACCGGTCACTTCTACGGGTCGTTCTGGCCGCACACGCCGGGTTTCAATCAGCTTGCGGTGGAGGCCGACGTGCCCGACGCGGTCTACAACGAACTCAAAGCGCGAGGCCACGACGTCAGCCGCCTGCGCCGTTTCGGAATGTCGGGTTGCGCTACTGCGGTGATGATCGATCCGGCCACCGGCAACCGCTTCGCCGCGGCCGATCCTCGGCGGGATTGCTACGCCATGGCCTATTAACCCGGGATCCTGCGGGCTTTCAGCGGCCGGCGCTACCCACACGGCGTGCCGACGGGAGGCAACATCCAACGTCCGGGTACCCAAACCCAGCAGCGCGACAAACTCAATCACTGCGTCAAGGGCGACGATCCGCACGGGCTCTTCCCGACGCGAACGGAGATCGCATCAGACCTCCCGATTCTTCTTGATCGGGCACGCAGGGCGCACACAAATTCCAGGGCTTTGCAATTTGACCGGTCGCACGCTGTGCTATATTGTGCGTAAAAACGAGCTTTAGACAGCATGAATGGAAGGCATTGAAATTGGAACATCGAGGCTGGTAACCAGCCGGATTCTCAGGCTGACGTGCTGTGTGTTTTGCTGTCCATTTTGCAACAGGTGCCGATCTTGATCCTCAAAGGGTGCATCGCCCGCACCCGCTAATGGGCGTTATCTCGACGCCCTGGCGAGTGTGGATGACAGCGCCTCTGATTGCGGTCCAGCCGCGCCATGCCTGTCGATAAGGACCTTCCGCGTATCGATATCCTTGTCTACGATTACGGCAAACCAACCCTCCATCATCTCTTCCCAACTTTGATCGCCATGAGGCACGGCGATGTTGGGGTTCGGGTTGTATGGGTTATTCGGCGAGTTGTCCATGTGGGCGATGACCAACATCTTCGTGCCCTTGGGTATCGGCAGCGGCTTCTCTTCGTCGTATCCTAGTTGCCACAGGAAGCTGTAATGCGGCACTTTGAGGATCGTCTCCGATCGGCCATCCGGGTAAATCAGACGCAACTCCATATCTTTGCCCCGGAGGTGCATGTGCGGCTGTAGCCACACCAATTGTGTGTCTACTGCGAACGTTCCCAGCGCCGCGATTTCGTAGTTCGGATCGTTGGCCGGAATGGTGAACTTGCCATTGGAGTTCGCCATTGTCAGGTAGCGGTACTTCGTCGGATGCTTCGCCAGCGTTGTTTCTCGATGAAATCGGGGAGATGCCGCTCGAACTTCAGCCGAAGCTGCTGCGTGCCATTCAGGACCAGGAATTCGAGCGGGTGGGCGGCATGCGCACGATCCGGACCGACGTCCGCTTCGCAGCCGCCACAAACCGGGACCTTAAAGCGATGGTGGACGAAAACGAATTTCGCGCCGACCTGTACTACCGGCTCCATGTCTTCCCGCTGAGCGTGCCGCCGCTTCGGGAGCGCCGCGAAGACATACCGCTGCTCACGCGCCACTTCGTTCAGAAACATGTTCAGCGGATGGGCCGGGCAATCGACAACATTCCGACATCCGCGATGGAAGCACTCACGCGGTATGCCTGGCCGGGGAACATTCGTGAGCTGCAGAATGTGTTGGAGCGGTCCGTCATTCTGACTCACGGGAATACCCTGCAGATTGCAATGCCGGACCTAGGGCAAACGTCCGGTTCAAGCGTGCTGAACCCCCGCGGTTCGAAGGCGTCTCAAGCGACCGAACGGCAGGCGATCATAAAAGCACTCGAAGATCCGAAGGGCCACGTTGGGGGCCCGGACGGCGCGGCCGCGCGCCTCGGAATGAAGCGAACAACCTTGCAATCACGTATGCGGAAGTTAAACATCGCGCGCCAGTATCGCTGATCGCTGTTAGGCCGGTCGTATTCGTTCGCAGAGCTTACGATCGATACTCGGATAATGGAGCCCGAAATACTCAGACAGGATACACTGTATGTGGATTTCGCCCCGATTGTTGGCCACCCGGGTCTATTTGGACACGCCGCGATGAATGCCGTGTATGCGCTGCGCCCGAGGCTGGAGAGGGCCCTGCTGGCGGGTAAAAAAACCCTGGGCGGAGGCATGGTCGTTCGCGCTAATCGAACGCCCCGACTTTCCGCAATCGCGGCAGTCGTCGCATCGGCTGCCAGCAACAAACGGACCCGCTTACGCTGCGGCGTCCAGTACCGATGATCTAAGCAGTCCCACGCGGGAGCGTGATCGATGGCATTCTCCGCGCCAAGCGCCCAGCGGTCTACCCACGAGCCGATCGGGCAACTCTGGTGAGAGTAGTACGTGATCAAGCCGCATGCCCTTGTTGGCCGGCCAATGATCGCGGTCGTAATTCCAAGAGATCAGGGCTTCAGAGCGTAGACATCGACGCGGCCGCTATATGTGGCGACGTACAATTTGCCGTCAGCAACCATGGGCGGACAGAATTTGCTGAAGTTGAATGTGACGCCGGCTCTCGTACTGTCCCACAGCAGCTTAAGCTTCCTGGTATCGTCGGTATTGTTAATCTGATCGAACGCAGTGGCGTCGTACGCCCGCACGATGCCCGCAACAACCGCCTGATTCGCGTTGCCGTCAATCGGCGCCAGAGTCCAGACTATTCCGTTATTGGCGCCGCTGGAGCTTACTGAAATCATTCCGCCTGTCATCCCTCCAATACTCTGGTCGAGAGCCGAGGCGCGGGAAGCAATCTCCGCGCTCTTGCCGAGAAAGCTGACCTGGCCTGAGACTGGATCCACCTGCCAGGACCGCAGCGATTCATTTTCGCCCCAGTCAAAAAGGAATGACCCGGTCGATCCCGTCCAATAGGCGGGCGAGGAGTGCTGATGGTGTGTCTTCCTGGGAGGCCCCTGACCCGGATCGGGACCTCCGCCCAACTGAAAATCTAGCGCGTTATTCAGAGGACTGGTGGAGAGGCCCAGACCGTTGAAGGTGACAAACAGAGGCGGCTGCTTCAACGCGGTGTTGTCATTGATCTTTTTTCCAAGATTGTTGCGGTCGAGAACGTAAAGAATGCCGTCTTTCCCGGCGCCCATCATCAGTGTCGTCCCTTTGGGAAGGATCGGACCGCCGCCACCGAGGTCCTGATCCTGGTAGTCCGGATTGCCTTGATTCGATCGCTTGGAATCCTGGAACGGGATGTACCAGTCGGCTAGAGCAAGCGAGCCTTTACCGGCTCCGGCGCTTTGGTATTTGAACCTGATGAAAGCTTCGGCAAAGTCTCTTGTTCCGTTGAAGTCAACCAACTGACCGGCAGTGGTATCCCCGCCCTGCTTCTTTATGTCGAACCCTCCGTTTCCGGTCATGACATAGACATTTCCCTGATCGTCGGAGGCAGGTCCCGCGGCTCCTTGCCAGATGCCTCCGCCAAAGCCCTGCTGGGTCGTGGGAATGGCCGCGGTTTGCTTAAAAGTGTCGACGTCCACCGCCACCATCCATCCGTGGGGATCGCCCGGCACTTCCCCTCCCGTGATACCGATAAAGAGCGTTTTGTGCTGGCCGCGAAGAGGAGATAGAAGCAGTGCGGCTCTCTGCTTTTGATTCGGATTGAGCTGGACGGCTTTCCCGCGAAAATCGAGCACCGGCTTTCCGCCGGCGTCGGTCAACGCTGCTTTGAGCTGCTGCCCTTTACCAATCTCCTTGCCATCCGTCAGGTCGATTTGGTGCAGGAGGAGAACGGGGTTATTGGGGTCGGGGCCTTTTATCCAATTCACGAGGTACATCTGCTGCTTGTCCAGATCGATTACGGGCGTGCTCAGAATGCCCCACAGGATGTTGATGCCCCAGAGGTCGACGTTCGTCTCGCGGCTTTCCGGATTTTGTGCCGGCTTCGCGATGGGCGGGTACGGGTTGCTCAACAATGTGGACGTCCACAAAAGATCCTGGCCTTCGGGCGCATCGGCGTCGAACGCATGAACAAGATTTCCCATCGAAGCGACGAACACGACGTTGTGCGGCTTGTTGTCCTTCTTCATGACCAGGCCAGGCACATACAGAGGCTGGGCCTCGATCCGCGGGTCATCCGGTTCCGCGGGGCTTTTCATGATCTTGAGGCTTTTAACTTTGACTAAACTTGTCGCGACAAGCGCAGGCGTGAGTGTATTCTCGGTTGTATTTGCTCCGTTCCGGCCATTGTCATAAGACCGCGTGAGGACAGGCGTGGCCGGGTAAATCGGGAACATCGTGACAAGCAGCAATGCCGTGGTTCGCATAAACGCTAGGTCAACCTTTCTTTTGCCCTTCATTTCCATGCCTCAAATGGTCTGAGGAGCCGTATTAATGACGCGCCGCCGATAGCTCGGCGTCTTGTTTGCGTTAGGTGTGTTCGACGCTTCGACCAAGAAGCTGTGAAATCCACGGGTCAAGCACCCGGGAATCTGAACCCCGAGCCCTGTGCGACCGCCTGATCCAACTTCCGCGTGTTTACGGTGGCGCGCCCGGTGTAAATGAACTAGCTGAGGTAGAATTGTCCACAAAAATGCCGCCGAAGTCAAGAGAGAATCCTGCGCATCGACACCGAGAGCGCACGTATATCAGCAGCAATTTGCAGAGCTCCATGAGCCCTCCCAGTAAATGTAAGAGGCATAACCGGCTAACTCAAATAAGACCTGCCCACGCTATTTGGGAGAATCCTGGTTCGCAAGTCGTCAAAGTCGCCGGGCTGAACAGCTGCGCGGATAAAGGTCCGAGGGAATACCAAACGCGGGCGAAAGGTCTCGTTTCATTATGTCTTTGCCCCGTGGCTCGCGTGGGCCCAAGGTGGTCATGAAATATTCACAGATAAATTCCGGTCGAATCGCGGTCACCAAAAGCGCAATCTGTGGTATATATACCAGAAGTTAAAAATGGAAATGTCCCAGGCAATGTAAGCCAAAGCACTCTATTTCTAATGTAAGCAAAAGCACTCTGAGCATTTGCTGAAACGGAGGATTACGAAATGAGCGACGACACACTCAAAGCATCCATCAGGATGCCCTTTGACTTTATATTTGGGCACGTTCGCGCGGATCATAAGTTGGCCGCCGCGCCGACACCGCCCGCGTCTCTTGGCCCGCTCGCAGCATTTGTTGGAGACTGGGTTGGTAACGGCTTCAATACCATTTTCCGGCCCGACAACAGTGTGACGCCGACTCCGCTTCCCAATCCACTTGTCCCACCGCCGGCGCGTCTCGACAACGTTCTGGAACTGAATCTCACTTCCGAAAACCTCACATTTTCACGGTCCCTGGGCTCCGTTCCCAACCGCGGCACGACTCCGCAGGGAGACATTTTCCTGAACGGAGTGCCTTATCTGCAGACCATCAGCGATGTTACGGTCCATGGCGAGAAAGTCGGTATCCACGTCGAGCCGGGAATTTGGATGCATGTACCGTCTACGAACGTTCCCCCGATCGCGCGAGAAACGATCTTCCGCATGGGGTCGATTCCGCACGGAACTACCATCGAGGCACAAGGCATCTTCGCGACTGTTGCCGGGCCGCCGACCATAGACCCCGTTAAGATCACCCCATTCGTAACGGGATCAAACCCGCCAAAGCTCGTCCCCTTCCCCAGCCAGACCGCGACAGATGCAAACACACCCAGAATTCCTCAAGACCTGAGCAGCTTCATCGCCGCTGGCACCATTACGCAAGACCTGCTGGACAATCCAAACTCGCTGCTGAAAGCTCACATCAGCAAACAAACGATCACCAACACCATCGCACTTATCATTTCGACAGGTCCGCCTCCTCCACCTCCCCCGCCGCCTCCAGTAGCCCCCGGGGGCGGAACCGACAACATCGCCTTCTTGCTGGGGCCGGCCGCACCCGCACCACCTGCTCCGAACGCTCAGGCTTCGCAGATGACGGCGACTTTCTGGATCGAAACCGTGGAGGAGGTCATTACGGTGCCGCCGCTCACTGCAGGTACGCCGTTTACGATCAAAGCCAAAGCAAGCGTTCCCGGACAGCGCGTGGCGACCTTCTTCATCCAACCGCCGGTTGACATAGATGCGGAGCGTCAGATCACGGTTCAATTCACACAGATTCAGTACACCCAGACGGTCCTGCTGAATTTCGCTGGCCTCACTTGGCCGCATGTCTCGGTAAACACGCTGGTACCTGCCGACGACATCGTTGTTCCAGCCTCCGTGTGGAAATGAGTCGTTCCGTTGAAGCCTGGCTCTCCGGTATCGGTTCGGACCCGCAGTTTATCGCTCACCGACGACTGCATCGTTCCGAGAAACTCTGCTTCCGCGGTGTTCAGGAAGGCAGCGAGCGGTGACACTGGGCCCCACGCCCACGATTAGTTTCATTACACGTTTAAGTGGGGTTGGCGACAGTACGCGAAGCCGGTTCAGCCGGGTTGCGATCTACCCTGAGAGCACCTGGAATCTTCTTAGTTGGCCTAGGAGCCTGTCCGATTAATGCGACGAGAACCACTCGAATACCCGGCTTTCCCGTAGCACGAAACCTTGGCGACCCTACGCTCATTGACTGGGCAGCGTCGCCGATTACTCCAGGACCACTTGG
>Ga0302325_10017320_pt1 | contig 15237 bp, 14 predicted proteins | sample Palsa_T0_2_FD_201948 | JGI IMG/M metagenome (GOLD analysis project Ga0302325, IMG submission 201948) | Peat permafrost microbial communities from Stordalen Mire near Abisko, Sweden - Palsa_T0_2 | ecosystem: Environmental > Terrestrial > Soil > Palsa > Peat permafrost | place: Sweden: Abisko... | reverse complement strand
GCTTTTGGCGGCCTTCCTATAATGCGGGGCGGATTAGGCTTTCTTGATCGGTGAAGAAAGTGTTCGAGTTGCTTCGAGTTGAGCCGCTCGATCCACGCAGCCCGCAGCGGTAGAGCCACACCGGGTATGCCAAAGGATGAGCAGGCGGAAGGAATCACCATGAAAATCAAGTCGTCCGTTCGGAATCTATTGTTGGTGTTGGGGGCGCTGTTGTGCTTTGCGGCTCCTTCGTTCGCGCAGATTGGCATCTCGGTGTCGTTCGGACCACCGGCATTGCCGGTGTACGAGCAACCGGTTTGCCCGGGAGACGGCTATATCTGGACGCCAGGATACTGGGCGTATGCGGATGATGGCGGATATTACTGGGTGCCGGGCACTTGGGTCGAAGCGCCGGAGGTTGGTTATCTGTGGACGCCCGGATATTGGGGTTGGGGCGGAAGCGCGTTCCTCTTCCATGCAGGCTACTGGGGTCCGACCGTGGGTTTCTATGGCGGGATCAGTTACGGGTTTGGATATTACGGCAACGGCTATGAAGGCGGACGCTGGGACAACGGCCACTTTTTCTATAACCGCGCGGTAAGCAACGTAAACGTCGAGAACATTCACAACGTGTACAACACCCGAGTGAACGAGGTTAACAACCGGGTCAGCTACAACGGAGGCAACGGGGGCATAGAAGCTCGCGCGACGGCCGAACAAGAGCGGGCCGCCAACGAGCGGCACATCGGGCCCGTAGCGGCTCAGACGCAGCACGCAGAGGACGCCAGGAATAATCCGGAACTCCGCGCTTCAGCGAACCATGGCAGGCCTCCGATAGCCGCGACGCAACGCCCCGGTGATTTTAAGGGAAATGGCGTGGTGGCCGCGAAAGAAGCCGGCGCGCCCTATAAGGCTCCCGAGGAACGAGCTGAAAACAACAAGGCGGCGGAGAATAATAAAGCGTCGGAAGCCGAGAGAAATGCGGCCGCTTCCAAAGCCACACACGTAAAGGATCTTCCTCCAGCTACGCGGGCGGCTGCACCGAACACCGGGAGCGCAGCGCGCGACAAGAAATATCAGCAGCAACAGACCAAGATGTACGCTAAGCAGGATCAGGAAAGGCAGAAACTCCAGACGCAGCAGGAAAACGATCACCAGCGGCTAGCCAAGCAGAAGGCGACCCCGGAGAAGACCCAACAGGTAGAGCAAAGGCACCAACAGCAGACGCAGCAACTGGTGCAACGCCACGCGCAGCAACAGCAGAAGTTGGCGGCTCGCCAAGCGCCGCCGCAGCACGAAAGTGAGTCCAAGCCACGCAAGTAGCAGACCAGAACTTGAACTAAGGGCCGGACAAGCGCAAGCCAGCGGTTGTCCGGCCCTGGATTTTTGGATCCGGCAGTATCCGCGCGGAAGACTCAGTTAATTGATTCCACGCGATAATAAAAAACCAAAACCGGCGGACGATTCCTTAGGAAGCAACCAGGCCGCGAGAAGGGGTCGTTCCGGAGCCGCGAGCGCGGTTGACGGCGTCTTCGGTCGAGACGACTTTTGCTCCCATCGCGCGCAGTTCGGCAAGCGCGCGCTGGCCTTCCGCGGGATTCAGAGTCGCGATCGCGTCTTCCACCAAGAAGACGCGGCGGCCACGATCCAGCAGGCCTTTGGCCGCCAATCGAACGCAAATCTCCGTAACGACTCCGAAGACAAAAATTTCGGCTTCCGGATTGAGGCGGCGGACCAGTTCGTCCGCGTGGCGGCTTTCAAAAATATCGAATGTTTCCTTTTCGAGGAGGATCTGCTGTTGCGCATGCAGATCCCCCGGAAGCTGGGAATTTTCGTGGTTCGCTACCGTGGCAAGGTTCCCGGCTAAGGCCTGGGGCACAAACCTGGCCCCCGGCGTATCGCGAATGCAGTGCGGCGGAAATTGCGCAAATTCCGGATCATCCTCCGGGTGAATGCAGCCGTGCGAAATGAGCAGAACACGGCCTTGGCGTGCCTCATCGGTGAGGCGGGCGATGTTGGGCAGCAAATGCTCGGCGCCCGGGACGTAGAGCTTGCCGTCCGGCAACATGAAATCCGCTTGTGTGTCCACTGCCCAAAAAATTACGTCGTGCGAGGCCATTCCGTTTCACCTACCGTAGCATTTGAGGCATGCGTTTCATCTTGCTTCAAATATCATACCCTGCGCCGCGTATTGAAACGCTAGCGATTCCTCGTAGCTTCGACGTGTCCTCGTGAACCGGCGGGCCACCGGCACGGCAGCGCAGGCGTGGTGGAGCAGCAGGGCGATCGTGTGGCAAACTAACGCGCGATCTGACGGACCTTGGGTGCGTTAAGCCAGGCGAAGTTCGAAGCGCGAAGTGGGGCCGATGCGGGATGTCGAGGAGAGTGTCCATGTCGAGCGACCAGCCGAGAATTGAAACGCACACGCGGCTCGCCATCCGGAACATCGGCCTGCTGCTGAGCGGCGACATGGATCAGCCGATTCTCGATGCGGACACCGTGGTCAGCGTGGACGGGCGAATTGCGGCGGTGGGCCGCGCGAAAGATGTCGACACAGCCGGCGCGACCACCACGATTGACGCGAAAGGCACAACGCTCGCGCCGGGATTGATCGACAGCCACGTGCATCCGGTGGTGGGGGACTGGACGCCGCGGCAGAATCAATTCGGATGGATCGATAGCTGCATGAACGGCGGGGTGACGACGATGATTTCCGCCGGCGAAGTGCATATGCCCGGGCGACCGAAGGATGTTACGGGCGTGAAAGCCATGGCCATTTTTGTGCAGCGCGCGTTTACGGCGTTCCGGCCGGGCGGCGTGCAGATTCTGGCGGGCGCGCCGGTGATCGAGCAGGGCATGGTCGAAGATGATTTCAAGGAACTCGCGGCAGCAGGAGTAAATCTGCTCGGAGAGGTCGGCCTGGGCAGCGTGAAAGATGGACCGACGGCGCGCGCGATGGTTGGTTGGGCGCGAAAGCACGGGATTCAGAGCACGATTCACACCGGAGGGCCATCGATCCCCGGATCAAGCTTGATCGATAAGGACGTGGTCATGGAGGCCGACGCCGATGTCATCGGGCATATCAACGGAGGGCACACGGCGTTGCCGGACAAGCAGATCACGAGCTTAATTGCGGAGAGCACGCGGTCACTCGAAATCGTTCACAACGGAAACGAACGAGCGGCCCTGCTAACGTTGCGGACGGCGGCGGAGTTGAAGCAATTGCATCGAGTGATTCTGGGTACGGATGCACCGGCCGGTTCGGGAGTGCAGCCGCTGGGAATCTTGCGGGTGATTTCCGCGCTGTCGTCGTTAGGGAATTTGCCCGCGGAAATAGCGATCTGTTTGGCGACGGGGAATACAGCGAAGCAGCGGAAGCTCGATGGTGGGCTGATCGCGGCGGGGCGCGCGGCAAATTTCGTCATCATGGATCGCGCGCAGCACACGGCTGGGAAAAATCTTCTGGAAAGCATTCAACTTGGCGACCTGCCGGGGATCGGCATGGTGATTATTGATGGCGCGGTCACGGCGCAGCGCAGCCGGAATACTCCGCCGGCGACGACACTTCCTGAAATCGTGAAACGCTAAATGGCATTGTGATTTGGTTCGAAGTGCGGTTAGCGCAGGCCGTCTTCACCTTTGATCTGATCCGTGGTCAGACCGCCAACGCGTGCCAGTGGGCGGCCGCTGTCGGTGATGGCAATCGCCACGACGATTTCATTCGCGCGCGGCGCGTCGGGAATACGGATTTCCATGCCATCAAAATGGCTGCGCACGAAGGCGGCGTCTTTGTGGCCCAAAGGAATATCGATGGCGACGCCCATGCCACCGCGCTTTTTGGATGAGGGGATGAGCGCCGCACCTTTTTCCACCGCTTTGCGCACGGGCGTGCCGAGTTTGGGATGCAGAATCGCGGCGGCATGTTCGAGTTCGCCGTTTTCGCCGACTGCCGCGGCCTTGCCGTAGCTTTCGACGGCCCTGCCAGGAATTCCGAGAGCGGCGACAGCGCGTGCGGTGAGTAATCCCCCAAGTTCTTCGCCAATGTCCATCAGGGCGGAAAGATCATCCACATATTTGCCGGCGAAGGGATTTTCGATCACGGCGGCAGCGGCGGCGCGGCGCGTGGGAGGCACGATCGCGCGATCCATCTCCGTGTGCGTTTCTTCGACGAACGTGACGATTTTTCGGATTTTTGCTTTCGCTGATGCTTCCGAGCTTGTGGTCATCGCAAGCCGTCCTGTCCTTTGATCTCCGAGGCCTTCAAACCGCCAACGCGTTCGTGGATGCGTGCTCCGGTGGTCATGACTAGCGCGAGCAGAATCTCGTCCGCACGCGGCGCGTCGGTGATGCCGATCTCCATCGCATCGAAATGGCTGCGAACATAAGAAGCATTGATGTGAGTAATGGGGACATCGAGTCGCGTGCCGGGGGAGCCCACTTTTTTTGTGGAGGCGACGATTGCTTTCGCGCCACCGAGAACCTCGCGCATGGCATAGCCGCCGGGAACGTGCCAGAGGGCGCCGTGCTCCAATTCTCCCGCGGAGCCGACAATCGCGCCTTTGCCGTAGCCCTGAATCAGTTGCGGATCATTGCCGAGAGCGGCGACCAGAGATTTCGCCATGGCCAGGCCCAGTGGCGTGAGGTCATCCATGAACCCGGAAATCTCGGCGACATAGGAACCAGCGAAGGGATTGTGAATGACCGCGAGCACGGCCGCGCGACGCAAGGGAGCCGTCGCGACGGGGCCGCCTTCGTGAAATATTTCCTCGACGATGGTGACCTTCTTGCGAATTTTTACTTCAGGCATGAGCGAGGCCCCGATGGTTCGCCGGACTTTCGGCGCGAGGCGCGATTGCCAGACGCGAAGGCCGGTCGACGACTCGCGTTGCACCTTGAAGGTGAAGCGCAGCGGCGCAAACGAGTCCTTCGCCCAGGAGTCCGCGCGCGACCTGCACGCCGCGAGCAAGCGCATCGGCAATTTCAGCGGGGCGTAACGGCGGGACGACGCGCGTTACGGGAATTTGGCCGAGGTCGTTGTCGGGGGCTAGGTCGCGCGCCGGAATGCGGATGATTCCGGGGTGGCCCGGTAGATTCACCGCGTTGGCGATGACAGTCGCGGCGGCATCAGCCATCGCGGCGCGCGGAGCCAGCACAGTGACGGCATCAGCGATGCCCAGCGAAAAACTGCGGCCGCGCCAGCCGCTGGTGGCGATGCCGCGAGTGCTATCTTCGAAATTGATATTCGCGGAACCAAACAGACAAGGGGACTCGGGCCTGCGGCTCGCTTCGGGATTGTTCACCATGCCCACGGAGAAATGCTCGCTGCGCGAGAGATGGATGGCGATGTCACCGCCGTCGTTCACATAAGCGCGCGACAGGTTCGCAGCGTGGGTCATCGCCTCGAGGATTTCTTCGGCTACCGCGCCGGCCACAGCCGCCATCGGCGTAATGAACACGCGTGAGGCAAAGGGCAGCACGGCAGCATACATTCGTCGCGCAACAGGGCCATCGGGCCCCGAGTTACCGCGAGATGCGCGGCTGCGCAGGAGCGGCAGTTCGACGCACAGTTCATCGAGAATGGAGCCGAAGCGATTCGCGGCGGCTCGATAGGCTTCCCGGATTTCGGCGGGATCGCCAAAGGCTTCGACGATCAGATCGATGGGGCCATCGTGCAGGTGAACGCGGCGGCCATCGGGCAGCATCTGAATGGTTGGCGGCTGCCTCATTTGGGTGGTTCCGAAATTCGGGCGGTGGATAGCGGCCAGGGATTTTCAGCACGAGCCGAAATGCGTTGGCGATTCTCGTCGCGCAATATCGAATCGAGGGGGCGAACGTGATCCATGTAGCCGCCGAGCGCGGAATAATCCTTGAGCGGCAGCGTGAATTCGATGGGCGCCACAAGCGCGGGAGTGGGGACGTAACCGAAGGCATTTTCGGGCATGCGGGTGACATCGACCATGATCGTTATACCGCCGCCAGGCCAAACGTAGACCGGCGCACCGCCGCAGGTGACGCGAGTAAACGCTTCGCGGACGGAGCGCGTGAGTTTTACAGGATTTTCGGTGACCCCGGCGCGCAACGAGCCGCCCGCGCCACCCATAAACAGCACCGTGGAAAGGGCAGGCTCGCAGTTTTCCTTGATTCGCGAGACGGATTCGGTGAGCGAGGGAGGCAAATTTTGTTCGACAGGCTTTAGATTTTCATCGAGTTCGAAATAGGCGTGCTGCTCGCCGGTCGTGCTGACCATCAACAGGCGGAGGCCTTTCCAGGCAAACTTAGGATTGAAACCGGACACGATCGCGAGCGGATTATCGATATTCGTTCCGCCCCAGGATGTGCCCGGTTCGGCTACTTGAAAATAGCGGCCCGGAGTGGAGCGCCGGCCCTTAATCTTTATTCCGGTTTCTCGGACGCCGAGCAATTTGCCCGCTTGATGTTGGGAGAGCACGCCGGTGATGTGGTCGTCAACGACCACGACCTCGTCGATCTTGCCGAACCATTGCTTGGCGAACATGCCGATGGTGGCGGAGCCGCAGCCCACCCGCATGCGCTCTTCCTGAGCCCCATTGACGATCGGCGATTTACCCGCCTGCACGATGACGGTGGCGCCGTCATCCACGGAAAGTTCGACGGCTTTTCCGTTACACAGATTCAGCAGAGTCTCGCAGGTGACGGCGCCTTCGCTTTTGGTGCCGCCGGTAAGATGGCGGACGCCGCCCAGCGAGAGCATTTGCGAGCCGTATTCGCTGGTCGTGACATGCCCGACGGGTTCGCCTTGCGCGCGGACAATATGCTCTTCCGCGCCAAGGTGCCGGTCGGTGTCGATTTTCACTTTCACGCCGCAATAACTGAAAATTCCTTCGGTCACGACGGTGACCATATCGACGCCCGCGACTTCGGAAGAAATGATGAACGGCGCGGGTTTGTAGTCGGGATAGGTCGTGCCGGCGCCGATGGCGGTGACGAAGGTTTCCGCTCCGGAGATGAGTTGACCATCCCAATCGCGGCTGCGGTCGAGAAAGGGCACGAGCGGTTCGCCGTGCTGCAGCGCGCGGTCGAGAACGACATGAGCATCGAGGCGAACGAGCTGACCACGGCGATTGCCGTAGCGGTCGCACGAGCCGGTCCTGCCGGGTTTAATGTAGCAGAGCACCGGACAGGCGTCGCAACGTATGGCGTCGTCAGCCAAGGTGATCTCCAGAACTTTGCGCGGCGAGAATCGCGGCGCGCACGCGGTCGGGTGTGGCGGGAATTTTTCTGAGGCGGACGCCGGTCGCGTCGTGAATGGCGTTCAGAATCGCAGGCGCGGTGGGTATCACGGATTGCTCGCCAATGCCTTTCGCGCCGTGGGGGCCGACGGGCGAAGGATTTTCGATGAGGATCGATTCGACGGGCGGCATGTCGCCGATGGTTGGAATCAGGTAGTCATGCAAGTTTTCGCCTTTGGCCGGAAAAAATTCTTCCATCAGCGCCATGCCCAATCCCTGCGCGGCCCCGCCCTCGATTTGGCCTTCGACGAGGGTTGGATTAATCGCGCACCCGACATCGTGCGCGGCGATGATTCTGGTCACGCGCACCGTGCCGAGTTCGATATCGACTTCAACTTCGGCCATATGCGCGCCAAATCCATAAACGGCGTAGGGGGAGCCTTGTCCGTGGGCGTCGAGAGGAGTGGTGGGCGGATCGAATTTCGCTTCGCCGGCAGCCACGAAGCCGAATCGGTCGATGGGCAGGTCCGCTAAATTCACGGCCCGCTGTTTCTGGTTTCCGTTCGAGTCGATTCGCACGCATCCTTCGCCGAAGAATATGTCGGCAGGTTCGGTCGCGCCGGCAAGTTTCAGGATAGCGGTTCGCAGTGCCGCGCCGGCCAGGCTGGCGGCTTTCCCGGTCACAAAGGTTTGCCGAGATGCCGACGTTTTTCCCGCATCCGGCGTGATGGAGGTATCAGCGGAAACCAGATCGATCTTTGCAATGGGGGCGCGGATCGCGTCGGCGCAGATTTGCGCGATGATCGTATTCGATCCCTGGCCGATATCCACAGCGCCTTGATGCAACGCGATTCTGCCGTCCGGTTTCAGCCCGACGCGAATCGTGGAGGGATTCGACAGGGAGGTGTTGCCGCAGCCATACCACATCCCGGCGATGCCGACTCCTCGACGAAGCGGCCCAGAGGCGCTCGCGTTGAAGGCTACGGCGCTGGCGCGCGCCGCTTTCCATTTTGGCCGTAGCGCTTCGAAGCACGCGCGAATGCCGGTACCCGGGCCGAGAATCTGCCCGGTGACGGTGGGAGTCTTTTCGTCGAGCGCGTTTAAGATGCGGAACTCGAGGCGGTCCATCGACAACTTATCCGCGAGTTCGTCGTAAAGCTGTTCCTGGGCGATGGCGGTCTGCGGCACGCCAAAACCGCGAAAGGCACCGGCCGGAACGATGTGCGTATGAATCGCACGCGTGACCGCGCGATAGTGCGGAACGCTGTACGGGCCCGAGGCGTGGACCGGCACGCGCGCGGCGACCGTGGGTCCCCACGACGAATATGCACCGGTATTAAAATCCGCCGAAAAATCGAGAGCGAGCAGTTTGCCGTCTCGTGTGGCGCCGGCGCGCGCGCGAATCCGCGAAGGATGGCGCTTGGTGGTCGTCATCACCGATTCATGGCGTGAATAGACCATGCGGACGGGCCGGCGCAGATGCCAAGCGGCGATCGCGATGAACGGCTGGACGGAAAGATCGAGTTTGGAACCGAAACCGCCACCAACCGCGGTGGGAATGATCCGGACATTTTCGGGCGCGATGCCGAGGATCTGGGCCACGTCCGCACGATCCATGTAGGGCGATTGGGTGCAGGCTTGAATTTCGATGCGATCACCGATGCGGCGCGCGAATCCCGCTTCAGGTTCGATGTAGGCGTGCTCGACGAACCCCGTTTCGTAGAACCCTTCGACGACGACCTCGGAATCGGCCAGTCCTTTTTCCACGTCACCGCGAACGACGCGGCCGCCGACGAGGATATTGCGTTCACGACTCGCATGGATACGCGTGGCCTTTTCAGAGAGCGCTTCGTCGATTGTGCTGAGCGGCGGCAACTCTTTCCAGGTGACCGGGAACGCGGAGAGGTCGAGAGATTCGAGCGCATCGGGCTCGCCGGCAATTGCCGCGACGGCTTCGCCACGAAATCTGGTTTCCGTTTCGGCGAAGACGGGCTGGTCCGCGAAGGGAGGGATTACCCCGTAACAGTTTCTGCCCGGGACATCGGCCGCGGTGAAGACGGCAGAGACGCCCGGATGAGCAGCGACAAAAGAATCGAGGTTACCGAACGTAAAACGAGCGCGGTGGAAACGACTGCGAATTGCGCGCACTGACAAGGCGCCCATCGGAGTTTCGTCCGCCCCGAAGATTTCGGAGCCTTCGACCTTGGGGTCTCCATCGAGGCGGACGATACGCTTGCCGACGGCATGGCCGGCTTCGGGCGAAAGCTGCACGATTCGATTCGAATGCGCGTCCAGAACGGCGTTTACAATTTTGCGATAGCCGGTGCAGCGGCAGAGCACGCCACCCAGCGCATCCATAACTTGCGATTCCGTGGGGCTCCCGGAGCGCTCGAGAAGTGCAGTGGCCGCAACCAACATTCCCGGCGTGCAAATTCCGCACTGCGCCGCTCCGTGCGCGAGAAACGATTTTTGCAGGTGGTCGAAGAGCGGCGCACGGGAGGCGAGGCCTTCGACGGTCGTGATTTCACATTTTTCCGCCTGGCCGAGTGAAATGAGGCAGGAGCATACCGGTTCGCCGTCGAGCAGAACCGTGCAGGCGCCACAATCACCCGCATCACACCCCACCTTGGTTCCGGTCAAGCCGAGATTTTCACGCAGGGCGCGTGAGAGGCGCTGAACGCGCGGGGCGTTCACGGAAACCGTGCGTCCGTTGACCGAGAACCGAACTGCGACTTGCGTCTCAAGGGGCGTGGTTTGGGTGTCGGCCATAAACGCTATTCCTGGATGCAGATTTCGAGCGCCCGCCGGACCATGGTCAGAGAGGCATCGAGCCGGTAGCTTCCGGTGGCGCGAATGTCGTCGATCGGCGAAAGCTCGGTGAGATGTTCCGGCGAAACGACCTCGCCGAGACCGCTGCATGCGGGCGCACCGATGAGTGCGCGTTCAAGCTCGTGGAGCCGCTGGGCCGTCGCTGAGCACGAACCGACAGCAACACGCGCGTCCGAGACGCGGCCTTGTGCGTCTTTTTTCACAATAGCGGCAACCATCGAAATTGAGATGACGAGATAACGGCGAGAGCCAAGTTTGAGAAACACGGAAGGCGCATCGTCCACGGCGTGGGGGACGTAAATATTCGTAAGAATTTCATCGCCGCGGCGTTGGGTTTTACGGTTGCCGACCAAAAATTCCGACAGTGGCAGGCGGCGTTGGCCGGCGCGCGATGCGAGCTCGATTTCCGCATCCAGCGCAAGGAGAGGCGGAACGCCGTCCGCGGCTGGTGAGGCGTTGCACAGGTTCCCGGCGACAGTGCCACGATTTTGGATTTGGATCGAGCCGACCTCGCGCGCGGCCATTTTCAGCGCGTCGAAGCAGCGGGGCACGGGGGTTGCGATCACGTCGGTCCAGGTGGTGAGGCCGCCGATGCGAATAAAATCCGGCTCGATAACGATTCCGCGAAGTTCGCGGACGCCCGAGATGTCCAGAACAGGTTGCGTGACCGGGCGGTCGCCCAAGGCGGGGTAAAAATCAGTGCCGCCCGACAGGATTTGCACGGAACGATCGGACAGAGCGTGGATCGCTTCGTTCAGTGTAGCGGGCCTGAAGTACAAGCAGTGCTCCGGCGGCTGGCGCGAAGGAGATTGCGCGACCGCAGAGGGATTCGCCATTTTGTATCTGAACGGGCGCAATTGTACAGCAACAAAGGCGGGCAAACCGAGCAACACTGAATTCGACGGTCACACCGATTCCGAAAACCGGGCATCTCGGACGGCGGCTCTTACGCGCGTAGAGCCTCGGCGCGGCAAAGACCTACGCGCAAGGGTTTCCGGCTCGGCAGGGCGAATGGCTCTATGCAGTTTTGCGACCGCTCGCCGGACGCGCAACTCTGCTTCGTTTCGCGGCCGTGGCGTTCTCACGTTTCTTGTTGGCCAGGCTGGTTTTTAGCGCGGTCGCGAGGTCGATCACCGGCGCAAGAGTCTTGCCTTTCTGAGCTTTCGGAATTGGTTTGCCTTTGCTCTTGCTTTCGATCAACTCGCGCACGCTTTGCTGGTATTCATCGTGAAATTGTTCGGGATGAAAAGGCTTGATGAGACTTTTTGCGAATTGCTCCGAGAGCGAGAGCTCCTGGCGGTTGAGATTTTTGGCGCTGTCCTTGCCATAACCCGCGACTTCGTGGATTTCGTCGTTGTAGAAAATCGTGTGGAGGGTCAGCCCGTGGTCATAGGGGCGGATGACGACGGTGCGGTCGCGCTGATGCATGGTGACTTTGGCGATGGCGGCAATTTTCATTTGCTCCATGGTGTTGAGCAGCAGAGCGTAGGCGCGGCAGCCAGCTTCCTCGGGCACGGAAAAGTAAGATGTTTCGAAGTAGATGGGATCGACTTCGTTGAGTCGTACGAATTGCAGGATTTCCATTTCCCTGGAGGATTGGGGCGCAAGGGCCTTCAGCTCCTGCGGATCGACGATCACCATCTTGCCGTCATCGGTTTCGTATCCCATGACGATTTCATCGCGGGGCACGACCTCTTCGTCGTATGGGCAATAGAGTTGCTGGTGCACGCGATTTCCGCATTTGCGGTGAACTTCGTGGAAGCGGATATGCGAGTAACGCGCGGCTGCGAATAGCCGGATGGGCACGGATATGAGTCCGAAAGTGATGAAGCCTTTCCATGTGGAGGCTGCCATTGGTCCTCGCTTGTGCGAAGTATTGCGTGAATGTATTGCGCAAACTTATAACAAATTCATTGCCGCGCGGTGTTCGCGCTGAACTTGATCCATGGTGCAAGAGCGCGGGGATTTTTCCGGGCGCCAGCGCAGGAATTTTGTGCCGTGGCGGAAACGGCCGCCGGTGAAATGGTCGAACTGGACTTCGACAACCAGTTTGGTTTTGAGCGGCTCCCATTCTGAGGAGTGTTTGGTGCTCCAACGGCTAGGGCCGCCGGGAGCTTTTCCGGTGAATCCCGGCGGGTTGACGAGTTTTTCGAGCTTTCGAGTGAGGGCCGGGCGTTCGTCATTCCCGATCGAGGAGCAAAAACCCACGTGATCGAGCAGTCCCTTTTTATCGTAAAGACCGAGGAGCAGGGAACCGACTTGCTTCGACTTTTCGAGATAGCGGAAGCCCCCTACGACGCAATCCGCGGTTCGTTGCGTTTTGATTTTCTGCATGCCTTGGCGGTTGCCGGACTGATAGCGAAGGTCCGTCCGTTTGGCGACAATGCCATCGAGGCCGACTCCCATGTGAAACCATTTTCGGGCAACGGGCAATTCGTCCGTGGCGGGGGATAGCCGCAACAAACCACCTTCCTTGAGATACTTCCTGGCGAATTTTTCGAGGGCCGCGCGGCGTTCATGGAGCGGATTTTTGACCGCAGATTTACCCACGTCGTCGACGAGCAAATCGAAAATGATAAAAATGCAGGGCGTTTCTTTACTCAGTTTCAAGACCCGGCTCGCCGCGGGGTGGATGCGCATCAATAGGTTATCGAACGACAGATTGCCGTTCACGGGTATGACGATTTCTCCATCCAGCACGAATTTTTTCGCCTTGATGGCCGCGAGGGCAACGACCAACTCGGGGAAATATCGTGTCAAAGGCTTGCCGGATTTTGATTCCAGGTCAATTTGTGCGCCGTCACGAAAGGCGAGACAGCGAAAACCGTCCCACTTCGGCTCATATTGCCAGTTCGGCCCGGAGGGAAGCGCGTGAGCGGACAGCGCTTCCATGGGCGAGTAGGTCTTCGGGAGAGGCAGCGTCACAGGAATCTTTCCAGACGCGCGCGGCCTTTCGGAGCGAGAAGGGGAGCCCACAAATCGCCGAGCTTCTTGAAACGGGGCAGCACGTTCTGCATGGTGAAATCCTCCATGCGAAATCCGCGCTCGACTTCTTTCCACGTCACGGGGGTGGAAACCGTGGCTGCGGGCTTGGGCCTGACGGAATACACGGAAGCGAGCGTGCGGTTCCAGGCATTTTGGTTGTAATCCACCAAGACGTGGTTTTTAGGGCGATGGGCGACACGATATTCGGCGGTGATCAGTTTCGGATGACGGTTGAGCAACTCATGCGAAAGCGCTTTCGCGAAGGTCCAGACTTGCTTTTGTAACGGGCCGCGCTCGATGGGTACATAGACGTGAATACCGCGCGAACCGGTGGTTTTCGCGTAACTGGTGATTTTTAGAGAGTCGAGGGCGTCACGCACCACCAGGGCCGTCTCGAGGACACGTTCGAATTTCGTGCCGGCCACCGGGTCGAGATCGAACTGGAGGTAGTCGGGGCGGTAAACATCGTCACAGCGCGCGTACCAGGGATTCAGATCGATACAGCCGAGATTCACGACCCACATCAGCGATGCGACGTGCTGGACGACCGGGAATTCGATTACGTTGCCGGAGCCGTGCTCGATGGAACAAACCGGAACCGATGGCGGGCGGCCGGAAGGCGCGCGTTTCATGAAGAAAAATCCGCCGTCGATGCCGTTGGGATAACGCTTCATTACCATGGCGCGGTTCTGGAGGTGCGGCATCAGGTACGGCGAGACATCGAGATAATATTGGAGAAGATCGCGCTTGGTGAGGCCTAGCTGCGGCCAGAAAATCTTGTTGAGGTTGGTTAGTTTCGCAACGCCGCCTTCGACTTCGATTTCGGCGTCAGACACGTTCAGCGGAATGCGAAGGTCTGGGACTTTCGCCGCTGCACGGCCAGACATTTTGCCAGCGGACCTACGAACAACGGGTTTCGACGATTTTGGAGTCATCACGGATGGCTCGGCAGTGTGCCTTTCGAGGCAGTATAGTCCGCGATCGAAGGAAAACGCGGAATACCTGCAAGACCCGATAAATCGGGGTTCGGGCCTGTAGCGAATAAGTGGGCCGACTCACTCCTGTGGTTTCGCGGATAGCGACTTCAAATACGCCACGATGGCGAGCTGGTCTTCGTGCGACATATGGTAGAGGTGCATGGGCCGTTGAATGGGCTGGCCGTTCGCGCCGATTCCTTTTTCGAGAATGTTCACCGCGTCTGCTTCGGAATATCCCGGGAATCCGGCGAGCGTGGGCGCGTTCCACGCCCATTTCGAATCGGGCTGTACGGGAGCGATCCAGGTGGGCGCGCCTTGCAGCCAGCGATCCTGGCGCAAGTTGCCACTCGCATCGCGAGGAGTGTGACATTCGCCGCACATCGCGACATCTTCCACCAAATATTTCCCGCGCGCCACGTCCCCTTGTTTGGACGCGGATTTCGGCTCGGCGGGCTTGGCCGCCGCCTGTTTGATGGCACGAGTGGAAATTCCCACACTGGCTACGGCAAGAAGCAAGGAACCGCTCACGACCCAAATCGTCTTCATCGAATTTTTCGCTCCGTGAATTCGTTAGCCGAAGATGCTAACGCAATTTTCGCCCCAAGCGGCAATTTTTCGCCAGTTCTGGACGGCGGGTCGAACGAAATGCTCGGGCCCGTTGCAAACGGTTGTCCGTCCTCGGCCCATGCTAACCGCGTCGCCAGCGAACCCGCAACGGTGGAAGCATCCCTCACTTACGGGGTCTAACGCTTTGCGGGCACTTCGGCGGCGCTCCTGAGCCAGCCCAGGACGCTGGCATTTCATGGTGCGCCGGTTGATCCGAAAGGGGCTCTGATTATGGACGCGGGGGAGGATTTGGGCGTCACCTAGGCCGATTCAGGACGCCTTGGCGAATTCGCGACGATCTCTTTGGAGGGAGTGTGAATCGCGTAAAACTCGTTGGGAGACGACTGACTCAATTCCTCAACGCGAGCGCGCGCCTCGATGAGGCCCTTCACAAAGGCTCTCCAGACGTGCGACCCATCGGGGAATTTCTCGAACACATCGTATTCTCGGTGCACCGCAACGGCCTCCCGGAAGGAACATTCCGCGCTTACCAGATTTTTATAGCACCCGCCGCCAGTGTTGAATGTTCCAAACGAAACAATTCGCTGTTAGGCTAGTGTTGTCGTAAGCGTAAGAATCTCGATCGTCGGAGACGAGCAAGTGCTTAAGCCCACCCTGAAAGCCCAAGCAGACAACGGGACGAGTTCTCGCCG
>Ga0302325_10017317_pt1 | contig 15239 bp, 10 predicted proteins | sample Palsa_T0_2_FD_201948 | JGI IMG/M metagenome (GOLD analysis project Ga0302325, IMG submission 201948) | Peat permafrost microbial communities from Stordalen Mire near Abisko, Sweden - Palsa_T0_2 | ecosystem: Environmental > Terrestrial > Soil > Palsa > Peat permafrost | place: Sweden: Abisko... | reverse complement strand
TATCCAACTGCGGGTCTTTGCCGGCCATCAAGGATGCCGGATCGTTGTCAACCTCGTAGTCTGGAACGGCGCCTCGACCTTCGATTACCCAGGCCCCAGGGACAAAGGCTCCGTAGTTGGGAATAAAGATCACGCCCCCGTCAACAAGCGCATACCCACCGCCGGAACCTACGCAGCCGCCACCCGTTCGATGCCCGACCAAGGGACCAAGACCCAACCGCTTCCAGAACTCAGAGAACCACTCGCCGTCTGAAAAGGCCCACTCGTCGGTCACTGCTGCAAGGTGACCAAGGGGCGCCCAGTTCTGGATTCTCATGTAGTTGCCGTTGCGGGTCGAGAAGAATCCGGTTTGCCGGCACGCGAGTTGGGCGAAGAACTGGTCAGCCGTGAATCCGCCACCGTTTCCTCGAACGTCGACGATAATTCCCGCTTTCTCAACGTTTGGGTAGTAGTCATGAGAGAAATCACGAGTTCCATGATCCTCCATGTCCGAGATATACACGTAGGCGACTTTGCCGCCGGTGGCTTTCGCCACATAGTCGCGGCGGCTCTGAATCCACTCGGTATGACGCAGGTCTGATTCGCTTGCGATGGGGGTAACGGTGTAAGTGGTCGCTCCCTCCAGCGCTGGTTTGGAATTAACGGTGACGCTGATCTTGGTTCCGACCTTGCCCAGTAAGTGCGAATAGGGGTTGTCATCCTTCTTGAGCGCCTCCCCGTCGATCTTGAGCAGATAAGTGCCGTCCTTGACGTTGATGCCTTGCGCAGAAAGGGGAGACTGGGTTATCAGATCCCACTGATCTCCCCGATAGATATGGGTCAGCTTGTAGGCGCCGGCCGCGTCCCAATCGATGTCGGCCCCGAGGAGCCCGACTTGGGAGCTTCTCCGGGTGAACGTGGGCGGCGCACCGACGTAGCAGTGGCCGCTGTTCAACTCAGAAATTAGATCTGCCTGGACTCGTGTGAGGTCATCCCTTCCGCCGATGAGCGGCAACTCTGCCTCATACTTGGCGCGAATCTGCTTCCAATCGGCGCCGTGCATGTGCGGGTCATAAAAGAAATCCCGCGCGACCCGCCAAGACTCCTCAAAGATCTGGCGCCACTCATCCTCCGGCTTGATGGAAACCGAACCAGATGGGTGAACGACTCCTTGCGTCGGGCTGATTTCCCCCGTGCCGGCATCGACAACCTGGAGCGTCCCCGCCGACGCGACGAGCAGCTTCTTGCCATCCGCAGAAAGCGACGCGCCGGTCACGCCGGACTTGAGAGCCGTGAGTGACTTGGCTTTGATATCGAACGCGACTAGATCGTTTGCGGGCGGTCCGTTGATGATTGGGGGAGCGGTGGAATTCAGCAGAAGCAGTCGGTCCCCTTGCGCGACAACCTTCCCGTACCGCCCGGCGGGAACTCTCATGTCGATCAACCGCGACGTGAGCCCGTCAAAATCGAGCTTCATCTTCTTGCCGTCAGCCGGGGTCTCCGCTTTGTCGGAATCAGACTCCTCTGCGTTTTTGTCCAAGAAAGGGGACTTGGCATCTGCCGCCAAAGCGATTCCGGTGACCCGAATGGTATTGTCCGCGAACAGAAGGCCGGAAATCGGGTCGGCTGCAGGGTCAATTTCGCGCTGCTGCAAAACGTAAAGCCATTTTCCATCTTGGCTAAATGCGGGAGAATATGAGGCGATGGTGGGATTGGTGACCGCCATCACCTTGCCGGTGGCGATCTCGAACAGGTAGACCCGCGGCACCTGCGCACCCTCGAGTTGTTGGTAGGCGACCCATTTGGAATCCGGGCTGAATACGTAGTCGTTGTTGGCCGAGTCGTACTCCATCCCGACCGTGGTCTGGGCGATTGCCTTGATCGCTCCGGTGGTGACATCGACGAGCCTGATTCGGCAGTTTCGGTCCCCGATCACGATGTACTTGCAATCCGGCGACCAAACCGGGTTGTAAAGCTCGCCCCCCAAGCCATTTGTGACCTGACGGGGAGCGGATCCTTCGACCGGATCGGACACGTACAGTTCTTCCTCACCACTCAGGTCGCTCGTGTAGGCGACCTTCTTTCCGTCGGGAGACCATGCCGCATTCTGAATCCGCTGGACCCCGCCGCCGGCGACCTCGTGGTTCACCCCGTCCTCGACGGGAATGGTGAGAAGGTGTCCCCGAGCGACCACCACCAGCCGCTTACCCGTAGGGCTGATGTCGGCCTGACTAAGACCAGCAACCGGAAACTGGAACGGTCTGGCATGTATTCGGTCCGAGTTCAGGTGAATATCCAGAACCTGCGGAGAGCCCTTCGCTGGGTTGTAATCGCCCAGTTTGGGGCCGATTTCGTAGATCACCTGGGTTCCGTCAGACGACAGGTTTCGCACCGGTGCGGTGGTCGAAAACGTGATCTGGGAGACTCGCCGGCTGGCCGGGTCCAGCTTAAAAAGATTCCGGATGCCGGACCGTTCTGAAATGAAGTAAATCTCTTTACCAACCCAGACTGGCTGAGTGTCGATTCCTTTCGAATCGGTCAGCTTCTCAAATCCGCCCGACTTCAAATTGGCCAGCCAGATCTGGTCCGCCTCTCCCGCCTCGTAGCGGAACCAGTTCATCCATTCGTTGCTGGTTGGCACGAACGCCAGGGTCTGCCCATCCGGCGAATACTCAGCAAAGTTGGCTTTCGGAACCGCTACCTTGACCGGATCACCGCCGGTGGCAGAAACGGTGAACACCTCGTCCTCCGAAAAAGCGGCGACGTAGGAGCTGACGAGTTTCGACTTGCTCCGGAACAGGATTCTCGACCCGTCCGGGGTCCAGCCGAGCACCTCGGCGCCGGTGGGATCGTAAGTGAGCCGCTTGGGCATCCCTCCCGTCACCGGCATCACGTAGACTTCTTCGCCGCCATCGTAATTGGCGCTATAGGCGATCTGGGTTCCGTCCGGCGAGAAGTGAGCCCGAGTCTCGACGCCAGGGTCGCTTGTCAACCGTTGGGACTCGCCGGTTTGTAAGTTGGAGAGCCACAGATCTCCTTCCGCCGTGAAGACCACTTTGGACCCATGGATATCGGGCGAGGTCAGAAATGCTTGGACGTCGGCTTGGGCACATGCCGCCACCGCCAAGAAAGAGCAAAGCACGAGAGAACGCATTGCGGCAGAGAATACAGAGTCGGCGCCTCGGCACGCAGGAAGGCCCTGCCGAAAGTCCCGCACTTGCGCCTCACGGCTGCAATTTCTCGGTCGAGTATCGGTCCTGGCGTATAGGAAGCGACCCTAGAAAAAAAGCGCGTTTCAACTTAACGCGAGTCCACCGAAGCCCAGGTCTCGCAAGAATGCGTGTCAAAGTCCGGCGGCTCCACGGAACACTTGGGCCATACCATGGAGCGCCAGCCATTCGACCGAAGCAGCGGAGCTTGGGCCGTTGTCGGGACGGCGAACGAGACATACTGCAGCCCCAGCGACAGCGAGGACTTGCTCGTGAACCACGTGCTGGAGGTCGTCGCCGAGTGGCCAGAACTTGCGGAAATTCTGCACACCCCACTGGACCGGGACAGCGTCGAGGCTCTCGTTTCGATCCTCTAACCACGACGCGTGAAGAACTCGCGGGTAAGCGGATGTTGCATCAAATACCCTTGGGCATCGCAATCCTTATCGCCTGAACGGCGAACATACGTCCCTGACTCCGTCAATTCCCACGTCTTGACGGTATCGCGCAGATAGACATCGAGAATTTGCGACTTGACCAGCGACTTGAGCAGGACGTCTTCTACCGGGCAAAGAACTTCAATGCGCCGATCAAGGTTGCGGCGCATACAGTCTGCGCTTCCGATGAGGATCTCCGGATCTCCGCCGTTTCCGAAGAAGTAGATCCGGCTGTGCTCCAGATACCGGCCAACCAGGCTGTAAACGCGAATGTTCTCGCTCATCCCGGCGACACCTGGCTTCAAGCAGCAAACGCCTCTGCATAGCAGGTCGATCTTCACGCCTTCCTGATTTGCGGCATAGAGACCCTCGATCACTTCCGGGTCGACGAGGGCATTGAGCTTGAAGATCAATCGACCGTCCTTCTTCAACTTGGACTCGCTTCGAATCCGTTTAAGCAGACCCTCTCTCAAGTTGAGGGGCGCCACCAAGAGCTTCCTGAATCCGGACTGTTTGCTAAATCCGGTCAGGTAGTTGAACAGTTCCGAGACGTCCTGGCAGATCGCCGCATCGTGCGTGAGGAGCCCGACATCGGTGTACTGCCGCGCGGTCGTCGGATTATAGTTGCCGGTGCCGATATGGGCGTACATCTTGACGTGCCCCGCTTCCCGCCGCACAACCAAGCAGAGCTTGCAGTGGGTTTTCATTTCCGGGAACCCGTAGGTCACATGGGCGCCTGCACGCTCCAGCGCTCGCGCCCAAATGAGATTGTTGCTCTCGTCGAAGCGGGCCTTCAGCTCAACCATGGCCGCAACCTGCTTCCCCGCTTCGGCCGCGTCCATCAGGTTCTCCACGATGGGCGACTCGGTGCCGACCCGGTAAAGGGTCTGTTTGATGCCGATGGTGTCGGCGTCCCGATGCCCTCCGGCTGTCATCTCTTCCACACATCGGAAGCTGTCATACGGGTGGTGAAGGAGGATGTCGGAGCTGGAAATCGTCTCGAACAAACTCTTTGAGTTTGATAGCGGCTCCGGCACGTGCGGAACGAAGGGGGCAAAGCGAAGCCGCGGACGGTCGAGCTTGTAGATCTCCTCGAACACGCTGAACCCGATCAGCCCATCGACGGTGAACACGTCCTGGTCGTCCAGGGCGTGCATCGTCATGAGCATTTTTCGTACTGTGGTGGGCATTGTCGACCGGCACTCCAAAAGCACCGGGTCACCAAACCGGCGCATCCGAAGTGTTTCCTCGATGCTCGCGATCAGGTCCGCCGCCTCCAGTTCTCGGATTTCCACGTCCGCGTCCCGCACCACCCGGAAGATGTGGGAACCGATGATCTCGACTCCGGGAAACAGCGAGGACAGGTTCGCCGCGATAATCTCTTCCAGCAGAACAAACTCGTGCCCGCGACCGGACAGCTTGACCGCCCGGGGAATAACGGTGGGAACCTTGACGCGGGCGAGCCGGAAATCGTTCAGGTTGTCGCTTAGCTCGACCGCAAGGTTCAAAGACCGGTTGGAGATAAAGGGAACGCTGGGAGCAGGGTGCAGAATCAGCGGGGTGCAGATCGGGAACACCTCACGTGAGAAGAACCCGGCCAACTCCCGCCGCCGCTTCTCACCAAGGTCCGAATAGGGGCGAAATACGATTCCAGTCTTCTCCAGCTCGGGCTGGAGCTCCGAGTGAAACACTTGGCCTGCTTTGCGGCGCAGGGGGAGCGCGGTCTCGGCGATGATCTTGAGCTGCTCGCTGGGAGTCAAACCGTCCGGAGTCTCTTCCAGCACCCCCGATTCGAACTGCTCGATCAGGGCGCTCACTCGGACCATGTAGAACTCGTCCAGGTTCGACTCGAAGATCGAAAGGAACCGCAGCCGCTCCAGGAGGGGATTTTTCTTGTTGGCCGCCTCCTCCAAAACCCGAAGGTTGAACTGCAGCCAACTCAGTTCGCGGTTCAGGTACCGCGCCGAGCCGTTTCCCTTTACACCGGACAACCGGAGATCTCCTCGGTCGCCATCTTGAGCACCGCCCCCTCTCGAATGCCGAACTCGCTGACGATCATCTCTTTGAAATTGAAGTGACGCATCAGCGCGCGATAAACCAGCGCCCCCGCAAGCATCGTTCCGGCCCTGCGAGTCTTCACCCCGAATCGGGTGATGATCCGGTCGATCGGAAGTCGTGCCGCCGCCCATGCCATATATTCGATCTCCTCCATGGAGAGCGTTTTGTCGCCGTCCGGATGGAGCGCTCGCCACAATCCTCGGGCTACTCCGCCGCTGGCAACCGCTGCCATTCCGCCCGGCTTTATGTGGCTCTGCTCCAACGCGCTCTGGATGTAATTCTCGGCGGCGTGAAGCTGTAGCGGACTGCTGGGAGTTCGGAGCCCGGACTCCGCGATGAGCCGGCCCGTTCCAAGCGGAAGGCTCTCCTCCTCGCTCAGGCTTTGCCCTTTCACCCGTCCGATCTGGGCGCTGCCTCCGCCGACTTCGAGGAGGAACTCCGCTCCCATGTGCTTTGTGTCCAGTCGCACTCCGGCTAGCGAGAGCTCAGCCTCTTGATGCGGTGAGATGATCTCAACCAGGATCCCGGTTTCCGATGAGATCTTCTTGAGAACTTGAAGCCGGTTTCCAGCCGATCGCATCGCCTCCGTTCCGAAGACGTAAAGCGAGACCGCCTGCCGTTCCTTGGCGATCCGTCGGAACTCCTTCACCGCCGAGACGAGTTGCTGGACCTGCTCTTTCTGAATGCTGCCGGTTGTGGCAACCGTCTCGCCGAGCGAAATCCACTCGTTGTAGTTGTCGATCCGCATGACGAGCGAACCATCGGTCGCCGCCACAAGGAGATGGGCGGTGTTGCTGCCGATATCGGCTGCCGCGAATACCCGGGTCACTTAGACAGTATCGCTCTAACCGCACTTGGGTTTCCGAGCGCCCGAGGCGTTCAGACCCCGGCCGCGCGTTCAACCTCATCTTTCGAAGGCATCGACGACTGTGCGCCGCGCTTTGTCGTGGATAAAGCAGCGGCAACGTTCGCGCGGCGGATCGCTTCGACCCAGTCGATGCCACTTGCGACGTAATGTGCAAGAGTCCCGCAGAATGCGTCGCCCGCTGCCGTCGTATCGATCGGCTTTACCGGGAACGGCTCCATGTGCCGGTCCTCCGATTTGGTAAGCAGCACACATCCGCGCTCGCCGAGGGTGATGATCACTCGCTCTGCTCCCCGGTCAAAGAACCACCTGGCCGCTTCTCGACAGGATGCCGCGTCAGTGGGCGTCACACCGGTGAAAACAGCCGTCTCGGTTTCGTTGGGAACCACCGCAGCGACCCCTTGCCAAAAGGCATTGTCGGTCGGGTTGGCCGGGGCGGGGTTAACGATGAGGGTCCACGGCCCGCGGCAGGTCCAGATTGCGTTACTCGGGATCTCGAACTGGACGAGCACGACTTTGGGCTGAATTGCCGCCACCGCCTCGGCGACGTCCTCTGGCTGCAAATCCCCGTTTGAGCCGGCGGAGACCACGATGCAGTTCTGCCCGTCGTCGTCGACGATGATGCCAGCCGCGCCGGTGCCGACCGACGAGGTCCCGAGCCACTTACAGTCGACTCCTGCCGAGGCCAACGAGCTACGCAACGCGGCCCCTGACGAGTCGGCGCCGAGTTTGCCGATAAATGCGGGATTTCCACCCAATCGCCCAGCCATCACCGCTTGATTGGCACCTTTCCCACCTGGAAAGATGTTGAACCCAGTGCCCAAGATGGTTTCGCCGGGCGCCGGAATTCGATGAGCCTGAAAAACAAAGTCCATGTTGGCGCTTCCAACGACGGCGAGCCGGCCCATGCTCAACAGTTTGCCTCACCTGCCGCCCCGCCTTCTCAGCTAACCCTGTCGGTAGAATCCCCCGGCATGATCGAGGAGCTACAGGAGCTCTGGCGGTTCCGAGAGCTCCTGCTGACGATGGTGCACCGGGAACTGCGGGTGCGCTACAAGAACTCGTTTCTGGGCATTCTTTGGTCTTTCGTCAGCCCCTTGGTGACCACCGTGGTGATGTGGCTGGTGTTCTCCGTGTTCATGAACAACGGCATTCACAACTACAGCGCCTATTACCTTGCCGCGTTTCTTCCGTTTGCGTTTCTCCAGCAGTCGACTCTGGACGCGAGCCAGTCCGTTCTTTCCGCTTTGCCGATCGTCAAAAAGGTCTATTTCCCGCGCGAGCTGCTGCCCCTTTCGGTCGTGATCAGCAACTTCATCCACTTGCTGCTTGGGTTCGTCGTTCTGTTCGCCTATCTGCTGGTTGTCTATATCCGGTTCCCGGGCTCGTTCCCTATCCAGCCGACCGTGATCTACCTTCCGCTGCTGCTGATCATCACCTTGACATTCGCGACCGGTATGGCCCTCCTGTCGTGTGCGCTCAACACGTTCTATGAGGACGTGAAGTACCTGGTCACGGTCGGCATGTATCTCATGCTCTTCTGCTGCCCAATCATGTACTTCGTGGAGATGGTCGCCAACTCCAAAATCAACCGGGAGCCCTACTTCTGGGTTTACAAGCTGTACAACCTCAATCCGTTCGCCGCCCTGTGCATCGCGTTCAGAAAAACGATTCTTGCCCCAACTCCGGTGCTCGGGAGAGATGGCATCCGGTATGCGGCAATCCCCCTTGACTGGAACTATGTGCTTGCGGCGGGGCTGATTTCGGTGGCGACCCTCGTGCTGGGTTACTCCACTTTCAACCGGCTGAAGTGGAGATTTGTGGAGCGACCATGAGCCAGGAGATAGCGGTTCAGGTTGTGGGGCTCAAGAAGGATTTCATCCTGAGCAACCAGGCGATCGGGTCCCTCAAGACCCTTCTCGTGTGGTGGAAGCGGCGCTCGGTCAAGAAGATTCAGGTGCTCAAGGACATTTCCTTCGAGATCAAGAAAGGCGAGTGCGTAGCCGTGATGGGGCGAAACGGCGCTGGAAAGAGCACCCTACTCTCCCTTCTGGCACGTGTCTACCGGCCGACCGCCGGATCCGTCAAGGTGACGGGCCGGGTCGCTCCACTGCTGGAACTTGGCGCCGGTTTCCATCCGGACCTGACGGGGGCTGAGAACGTGTATTACAACGCGGTAATTCTTGGTCTGACCCGGAAGCAGGTCAAGGAAAGGTTCGACAAGATTGTCGCCTTTTCTGAGCTAGGCGACCACATTTGGGCGCCAGTGCGGAGCTACTCCTCGGGCATGATCGCCCGGCTAGGGTTTAGTGTCGCCATCCATGTGGATGCGGACGTGTTGATCGTAGATGAAGTGCTGTCGGTTGGCGACTTCGAGTTCGCTGAAAAATGTCTCAACCACATCCGCGAGTTCAAGGCGAGAGGCGGGACGATCCTCCTTGTATCTCACCACGCAGAATCGGTGAGGGCCTTCGCAGATCGAGCCATTTGGATTCAGCACGGGGAGATCCGCATGATCGGCACTCCCGACGAGGTCATCCCGGCGTACCGCGAGATGAGCGAGTCGGATCTTGGTAAGGGGCAGTAACCACCCGCCAGAAGCCTCGGACCATCTCGCGCGACCTGTCGCTTCCTGACCCAAACGACTTGGCCAACCAGGCGATCACCCGGCAGACTGCGCCAATTCTGTCCAAGACAAGACAGAGGAAAGAAGCGGCCCGCCCCTCGTGAATACGGAAATAAAGCTCCTTTCCCCAGTTATAGCGGATCACGCCGCGGACCGGATCGTGCGCGCTGCTGCTGCCCAAGTCGTGGACGAACGAGGCGTCTTTCACGTAAACAATCCGCCCATGGCGACGGAGCCGAAGGCAGAGGTCGGTGTCCTCGCAGTAGAGGAAATAGCGCTCGTCGAACCGCTCCAGGTTGGCGCGAACCATCAGGCAGGCCCCCATCACCTGCGCCGTATCGGCGGGTGAAGGATATCCGACCAGCGTCGGCGTGTTCCAGTACGGGCTCATAAGCGAAGACCGAGGGAACAGCTTCTCAAGGTAGAGCTGCTCGCACAGCACCGCCCACAACTTCAGCTTGTTAGCCGTGCTGTTCTGCAGGGAGCCGTCCGGGTTGAGCAGCCGTCCGCCGGCCGCGACGATCGAGTCGTCTTCGAAGACGGCGGCCAGACGATCGATGGCGCCCGGTTGGGCGTAGGCGTCGCTGTTCAGGTACAGGTGAAGCTCGCCCGTCGCGGCGGAAGCGGCTTGGTTGTTCGCGGAGCCGAAGCCGACGTTGTCAGGATTCGCGATCAGTTTGACCGCCGGAAAACGCTCGCGGATCATCTCGACCGACCCGTCACGGGAGGCATTGTCCACCACGATGACCTCATATCCGTCTCCCACGCACCCCAGACATCGGTCCAGCGCGTCTTGAGTGTTGTAGCTCACGATGAGCACGCTGATCTTGTGTAGGCCCATCGGCTGATAGATGCTACAATATCGGTCCCATGGGGAAGGAAATCCAGTTCACTCGGGAGGGCTTTGTGAAGCTCAAAAACGAGTTGGACGAGCTAAAGGGGCCTGTCCGGATGCGGGTGGCGGAGGCGATTCGGGAGGCCAAGTCGCACGGCGACTTGCGTGAGAACGCGGCTTACCACGAGGCGAAGTTAAATCAAACCCGGCTCGAAAGCCGCATCGCCGACCTCGAGAAGGCGATCCAGCTAGCGAAGATTATCGACCGGCCCGACATCTCCGGCGATACCGCCCACTTGGGATCCAAGGTCAAACTGCTCGATCTTGAGCTGGACGATGAGTTCTCGGTGACTCTGGTGGGTTCCTTTGAAGCCGATCCGATTAAAGACCTGATTTCCATCGGCTCCCCGCTCGGGGAAGCACTCCTCGGTGCGGCGGTTTCGGACGAGGTTCAAGTCGAAGCGCCGGACGGCACCAACCGGTACCGGGTCTTGGCCGTGTCCGTGGCCGTGAGTTGAAATGCGCCGACTGCCGTTGTTGTGCCTGGCCGCGCTGATCGTGGTCGGTTGCGCAGCGGACGGTGAGCCGGCCGAAACGCCGAAGCCGGCGGATGGCGCCCCGGCGGTCAGCTTGAGCGAGATATCGACCGACCCTTCGCCGGTAGGCCTTTTTAACGGGAACGCCACCGTGTTGGTGGGGGACAGTTCGGAGAAAGCCAAGACGTTCCGGCCTATCCTCCCCACCTCCTATCCGCTCAAAGACCTTCCCGCCAAACTTCCCGCGGAGTTGGAAGTCCGGGGTTGGGAAGCCTCCGAAGAAGGCTATGGGCTGATCCTGTACCAAGATAAGGTCGTTGCCGCGATGTACCAGTCGCAGAACACGACCTTGGACGAAGTCAACGACTGGGTAGGTCAGGAGCGCCGGCACATGGACAAGATCCCCCCGGTTCAGCTCGCCGGGACCGGGTTGCAATACTGGTTCTGGTCGGACCCGAAGAGTAAGCAGACCGCGATGGTCTGCGCCCAACAAAAGAAGCGGGGCTTCGATCTGACGGTCGCAATGGGCGACGACAGTGTTTTAACCATCCTCGGGGCCTCGGTGCTAAACGCAAGGAAGCTCATCTACGCGCCGGGAACAGGCGCGGCCGTCCCTGCCATGAGGTAGAGATGGGTGGGACCGGGCGACAGTTTGTACCTGGACTGCGCTGAGGCGGGACCGCTTTCAGGGCCCTGGGATTCCCTGCCATCGGGTGTCCCAGGGCCAGGAATGGCCCTGGGCCAAAAGACGTGGCCCACTTCGGGGCCAAAGGCGTCCGGCTTCGCGGGCCTGGCCGATCCTGTCGCCCGCGCTGGACGCTGCTGAGGCGAGGCCGCTTTCACGGCGCCTGCCTCAATACCGAACGCCCAATTTCGTCCGATCCGGGTACGGCGGGTGGTCTAGCTTCGGCGCGGTGTATTTCTCCAGCTGCTTGTTCAGCTCCGCGATTGCGGCGTCCAGTTGGGCGTCTTTGCCTTGCCTCCATTGGAACGGATCGAGTTCCACGTCCTCGTCCGGCGACACGCCCCAGTTCTCGACGTCCCACTTGTTCGCGGCCGGGTCGAAGAACGCGATGTCCGGCGAGTTGATGTGGCCTCCGTCGACCAATTGGAACCCGAAAGCCGCGATGAGGCCGCCCCAGGTTCGTTTGCCGATCAGCTTGCCGACATGCTCGTGCCGGAATAGCCACGGGAACATGTCGCCGCCGGAGCCGGACATCTCGTTGATCAACATCACCTTGGGTCCGTAGATCGCCTCGCCCGGAGTCGGCCAGGCCTTTCCGTAGCGGGGCTGGAAGGCGCCATCCAGCGGCTTCTGCATCTCGTGGATCATGAAGTCGTTGATCAGCCCGCCGTGGTTGAAGCGCTCGTCCACGACAATGCCATCGTGGTCGACCTGGGAATAGTAGAACCGATTGAACGCCTCCCAGCCACCCTCCGCCGTGTCGGGAACGTGCACGTAACCGCCCCGCCCGTGGGTTGCCTTGTCAACGTAGCGCCGGTTATCTTCTTCCCAGGCTCGTTGACGAAGGCCGAACTCACCCCGTACGGGAACCACCGTGACTTCCCGCGAGCCCTTCCCGTCGCTGGTGGGTCCGATCTTGATCTTGACCTGCTTCCCTGCCTTGCCCTCCAGCGCGTCATAGACGTCGGTTGAATCGGTTAGATCTTTACCGTCGACCGAGAGCAGATACTCGCCGACCTTGGCATTTACGCCCGGCTGGGCGAGTGGGGCGTATAGCCCCGGATTCCATCGCTCCCCGTTGTAAATGCGTGAGAACCGATAACGGTTGTGATCGAACGTGTAGTCGGCTCCGAGCAGCCCGCCCGGCACAGACTTCTCAGCCGCAAGTTCGCCGCCACCAGGGAACTCGTGGCCAACGCAAAGCTCGCCGAGCATGTCTTCAAACAGATAGTTGAGATCTTCCCGTGAGCAGAGATTCTTGAGGAACGGCTCGTACCGCTTCTCCATTTCGACCGAGTCCATCCCGTTCAGAGTTGACGAGTAGAACAGCAGCCGTTCGTTCCTCCAGACCTCGTGGTACATGCTGGCCCACTCCGCCCGGGGGTCGATCTTCACTTGCAGGCCGGAGAGGTTGACGCGCCCCGTGCCTGGGGGCGATGGTGCGGCGGTCGAGACGATCGATAGGCCTCCCAATCCACCAAGAAGCGCCTTCGAGCCATCCGGGGTGATCTCCATACCGCTGACCCCAGACGCAAACGGGGTGTACTCGCGATCCGCGAAACTGAACTTGCCGACGTTGTTCCCCGGTACCCCGTCGAGCGGGTCGGCGATTGCCCGACGCGACAGCGCGAAGAAGCTGCCGCCGGGCCCCGGCTCGATATCGGTATAGATCGCGCGGGGGAGCGGCAGCGCGATGATCCGGTCCTCGATGGCGTCAAGGTCGATCAGAAGCTTCGCCGGAGCCGGCTTGGCGGCCGGCGGTGGGGTGGGGGCGCCCGTGGGAGCCTTGGGGGCAGCCGGAGTCGGGGCCGGTGCATCCGGCTTTGGCGTTTCCTCGTCGCTCTCTGGCTGAAGCGGATTAGGCGCGTCCTTCTTGAGGATCACCGCATAGACGGAACTCGCCGGGTTGAGCGCGTTGAAGCTGGAGAGGTCGAGCCAACTTCCGCCCTGTCCAATATTCGTGGTCGCCGTAAAGTAGATCTTGCTACCGTCGCGATCGAAAACCGCGTTGTCGGCATCGGCAAGGCCGTCCGTGATCTGTGACCTCTTGGCCGTGTCCAAGCTGTACACAAAGACTGCATTCAGGTGGTTGTTCAGGTCACGGCACCAGGTCAGCCACTTTGAATCGGGCGACCATTTGGGCTGCACAGACCGTCTGGGGTTGTTGAAAATCGACGAATCGACCTTCGTGTTGATCCCGGTTTTGACGTCGACCATCCACATGTTCCGCTTGTTGTCGATGTAAGCGATCTTGGTGGAATCGGGGGACCAGTTCAGCCCTTGGTAGAATCCCGGGCTCTCTCCGAGATCTACGAACCGAATCGTCGAGGCGGCCATGTCGAACAGGGCAACCTGCTCCATGCCCTTCTCGTCCGTAATATAGGCGACAGTTTTGGCATCAGGCGACCACATCGCGTCGCGCCGGTGAACCCCCTGCTTGTCGTCCAGCTGGTGAACGTCGCCCTTCTTCGCGGGGACGGTGAGCACCCAGCCCCTCGCTGCCACCGTGACGCGGGCGCCGGTGGGAGAGATGGAGGCGCTTTCTAGATACGCCTGAAGGTCCTTGAATTCCGGCCTCACCTGCAGGAAGTCGCCGTGGATCTCGACCGGAACCCGCTTGCTTTCGTGGGTCGTGGGATTAAACGTGTAGATGCCGCCGAGCTTTTCATAGACCAGCTCGTCCGGCCCGGCAGTGACCGATTTGATGTCGAACCCCTCACCCTTGACCTCTTCGGTTTCATGCCCCGTTGAAGTGTCGTAGCAGTACAACCCGACGGGTCCTCGCTTATCGGAGAGGTAGTAGATCTTGTTGCCAACCCAGACCGGCTGCTGGTCGTTGGTGTTGTCCCTCGGGATCGGCTTCACGTGGGAGTCGCTAAGGTCGGCGATCCAGATCGGATAGGTTTGACCGCCTCGGTACCGTTTCCAGGCGAGCTCCCACTTGTCGTGGGGGACGTAGGCGATTCGCTTGCCGTCCGGAGAGTAGCAGCCCATCGCGCCGGAAGGGAGCGGTAACGGAGTTGGGAATCCTCCGGTGACCGGGACCGTGAACAGCCTCGGGTAGTCGGTGTTCGAGAGCATGGTCGACTCGAACAGCACCGATTTTCCGTCCGGAGTCCAGCCGAGGGCGATGTCCTGGTCCGGGTGGGAAGTCAGGCGCTTTGGGACGCCGCCTTCGGCCGGCATGACGTACACGTCGGCGTTCCCGTCGTAGTCTGCGGTGAAAGCGATCAGCTTGCCATCGGGAGAGAAGAACGGGTTCACGTACTGGCCCTCACCGGCGGTGAGTCGAACCGCCGTCCCGCCTTTACGCGGAACCTCCCAGAGCGCGTTACCGAAGGCGAACACGATCGAGGTCGAGTTCATCGTCGGGTGCTGGAGAAGCAGAGGATTGGGACCGGCATCGAATGCGGGATTTGAACTTTGGGCGGATGTCGCGGCCAAAGCCAGGAGAGGAAGCAGCATCGTGAGCAATGTTATCACTGATCTTTCGGCAGGTCCCAAGGGGAGGGCCAAATGGACTGGGGCTGACGGCCGGCCGAATTCTGCGTCACGAGACTAAAACAACCGATACAGCAAGGTCTGGATGATGGGGAATGAACTGTGACTCTCTGAATCCGCACCAAACCCCAATCAAAACTCCCCTGTAGGAATTGTCATCCAGACGAGTCCGCGAGGAATGATCTGGTCACAACCACGAGTAGGCCCCGAGTCCACAAAGGAAGGTCGCAGTCCAATTCGTTTGCAGGCTGGCCTAGCCGTCCCACACGCCGTCGGAACCTTCCAACTGCAAGAACTCACCCAAGAGTGCGCCGTAACGGCGCTTTTTGTTTACCGAGGCGGTGTCGACGGGGCGGCTCACCCGCCACACGCTCGGCGTGGTTACGAACCTGCGGTTGTTCTCCGGGCTCACGCAGGCATCATTCCACTCGAGGCCGCAAAATTCGAGCACCGCGCGCATCGTCGGTTCCGGGTCCGCCGTGAGGCTCTCATATCGGACCTCCATTAT
>Ga0302325_10017316_pt1 | contig 15239 bp, 14 predicted proteins | sample Palsa_T0_2_FD_201948 | JGI IMG/M metagenome (GOLD analysis project Ga0302325, IMG submission 201948) | Peat permafrost microbial communities from Stordalen Mire near Abisko, Sweden - Palsa_T0_2 | ecosystem: Environmental > Terrestrial > Soil > Palsa > Peat permafrost | place: Sweden: Abisko... | reverse complement strand
CAATCAAGAATACTACCGTGATGAACATAGCCGGCACAATTGATCAACACATTGATCGTGCCTGCGTCGACGGCGCAACTCGCGATATCCTCGGCTTCACGAACGTCGAGACGGCGAGTTCTGATGCAATCATTGCCAAGGGCCGCGAGCAGCGACTCGTTGACGTCGGTGGCCCAGACAATCGCTCCCTCTTCAGCAAATGCAATTGCCGTGGCGCGCCCAATGCCCTGTCCCGCGGCGGTAATCAATGCGGTCTTTCCTGCCAGCCTTCCGCTCATTTTTCCGTCCTTGGCGCCGGAATGGTTTGCTGAAAAACTCGGCTTTCAGTGCCAGCCCCTGAGGGCGCAGCTCAATTCAAAGAACTTACGGCATCGCAAGCGATGCCCTGATACGAAGCCTGATGCCCCGATACCAATCTTGAGTTCCTAAGCAAACTGTAGAAGCGCTTTCATAAAGTAGCACTTTATCGCCGCGGTACCAGTGAGATTGATTCCAGTTCAGTTCGGAAGAGAAAAGCTTAGAGTCACATCGGTCTGGAACTGGGCAGGATGGTCATTCTGACGATAAGGTTGGTAACGCCAATTGCGAACGGCCTCCGTCGCGGCGGCGGCCAGAATGGGGTCTCCACTGAGAGTACGAATTTTTGACACAGATCCGTCTTCGGCTACCTGGACTTCGAGGACCACATTGCCAGAGCGGTGAGTGGCTCGGGCCTTGGCAGGATAGTGGGGCTCTGTGCGGTTCAGGAGGAGCGCATCGGCTTCGTTCGGGGAGATCCAGACGCTCGCCATAGTGCCGACCGCAGTGCCGGTCGCGGCGGTGACGTTCTTGTCAGGGCCAATCTTGGTCGCGGCGTCGTTGGATGCGACTGATGCGTCCGCGATCGAGTTGGCGTTTTCATTGTTTGAATCGAGTTGGCTTCTGTTGCCTTTAAGCGAGTCTGCTCCAGTCGGAGCCGCTTTCATACGGAAGATGACTTTGCCTTTCTCATAGACTACCAACTCGCCGGCGGCTGGCGCGTCGCTAGTCGGCCTTGAGGACACCTGCCTGGATGATTTTTCTGGCGCTTTGGCTGATGGAGAGTGATTTGCCGTTGCGGCTACTGCAGGGAGTACTGCATTGTGTTCGGCTGGTTCGGGCGGAACGGTCTGTCGGACTACTGTTTGGGGCGTGGCGAAGCGCAGCCAGCCGATGCGTGAGCCCATGAGGAAGCTGACAGAGACGATGGCCAAAATGGCGAGCACTCCGAGGAAAAGCGTCCACCCCTCGTAGTTCGTTCGGGGAACGTGGGGCAGCATGTCTGCGGGGAGATCGGGCGCCCTTAATTCCGCCAGCAATAAGGGTGGCATCAACTCTGCAACCACGGGCTCGGGTGCGACTCTTTTGGCCGGGACTGGTTCCGGTGCGACCGGCTCCCCTGCGACCGATATCGGCGCGACGGGCGTGGGGCCGACTGGCTCGGGGGCCACGAACTCCGCCTTGACCAACTCCGGCTTCGCGAGCCGAGCGTCGGGCTTGCTCTTACTCGGTTCCGCCGCCGCTTGGCGGATGAGAGCGCACTCCTCGGCGAAACCCTCGAGCAGCTTCTGATCGGAGCTGGAGAAGGCGGCGGGAAAACTGGAAAAAACTTCCAGAATTCCAGTGAACTTGCCGTTTTTAGTGTCGAAAACGGGGACGATGAGGATGGAGCGAATGCCGAGGTAGCGAGAGACGGCCGCTTCGACCCGCGGATCCAACTCCGTGTCGGTGCAAAGCTGCGGCTCATGGGTCTTGAGACAGGCGCCGGAGAGTCCGTCGCGAAGGTTGATGGGGAAGCCAAGATCGGGCGCGGGGTATCCGGTAGCCGCGCGGCAGACCATTTCGTCGTTGCGCAAGAGAGCGAGAGCCGCAGCGGTGGCGTGGGTCGCTTCGGCAGCATGGACCACGATTTCGTTGAGCACTAAATCAAGCGCCAGGTCGGGCGGAAAACCGGCACGGCGATGCTGTTCGAGAATACGCAGCGGTTCACTTTGCGCATCGTCAGAACGAAACAGGGACTTCGACATCGGTTGCGGGAACATAAATTTGTTCCGAAACCTGCACACACGCTTAGGGATGCAGGCTCAGAGCGAGTTTCCCGCGAAATGACGGGGAAGTCAATTGCGGCGTCATATATCTCATAATTGGGGTCCGAGTTAACCGTCAGGCATATGCTGGGCCGGCGGCGGAGGCGAGGCCGAGTTACTCTATCCGGAGCGTCCAGCTTGGAGCGCCTGAGACGGCGTCCGGCGCAACTCTTTTAGACTGGCCAGCCTGCCCCGAGCTTCGCCGGCTTTTTTACGCGATATCCCTTCCCATTTTTGTGAGGTTTCAATTCCCATTCCTGAGCCTGGGGGCGCTGCTATTTGCGCAGTAGAGGCTGTCGAAGCAGGGAACACTGTTAAAGTAAGGATCGGCACACCGACGAGCCAAACGATCGTGCTATGGACCCCCCGCAGCAAGCGGTGGACTGGCATTCGAAGGCGGGACCGACGATATTCGCGAATCGCCGACGATGTTGCTAGTACAGGATTTGGTGCGCGAAGGCTGCCGTGTCTGCGCCTATGATCCGGCGGCGATGGAGAACGCAGAAGAGTGCTGAAATCGGGCGCCGACTTCGCGCAGAGGCTTATGAAGCGGGCGCGGATGCGCTGCTGATCCTGACGGGGAGGGAAGAGTTTGCTCCACTGGATCGGGAGCGTCTTCGCGATCTGGTAAAGTATCCGATCGGGCTGGATGCGCGGATCTGCGAAAATGCCGGAGCGCGGATTCTCTTATTGCAGCGTCGGCGTCCGGCAGCGTTGAGGGAGGAAATACCAGCGCGGGCTTTGGCTAGGAACCTGGTTAGAAACAAGGAGCGTGCCTGAATACGAGGAATCGGCACTCCGTTGATACTCGTACCATGGTCAAATGAATCATGGTCAAATCAAACATGGTCAAGCGCGCACTGGTGACGGGAGGGGCCGGCTTTCTGGGATCGCATTTGTGCGACGGACTGCTGGGAGAAGGTTATCGGGTAGTAGCGGCGGATAATCTGTTGACGGGGCAGTTGGCGAACATTGAGCATCTGCGGAACGATTCTCGCTTTGAGTTTGTCGAGAAAGATGTTTCCGAGCCCGGCGAGTGGGGAGCACTCGATTCTGTGTTTCACTTCGCAAGTCCGGCAAGTCCAGTGGACTATGCTGCTCACGGGATTGAAACATTGCGCGTCGGATCGTACGGCACGTTCGAAGCCCTCGAAACGGCGCTGCGCTGCGGTGCAAAATTTTTGATGGCATCGACCTCCGAGTGTTACGGAGATCCGCTGGTGCATCCGCAGACGGAGAGTTATTGGGGAAATGTAAATCCGATTGGACCACGCTCGGTCTATGACGAGGCTAAGAGATTTTCCGAGGCCGTGACCATGGCTTATCACCGCTATCGCCGCGTGGACACCCGGATTGTGCGCATCTTTAATACTTACGGACCGCGAATGCAGATCAACGACGGCCGCGTGATCCCGAATTTCATGTGGCAGGCACTGCGCGGAGAGAAGCTTACGGTATATGGAAATGGCAGTCAGACGCGCAGCTTCTGTTATGTGAGCGACGAGGTCGACGGAATTCTGCGCCTCGCGCGGTCCGGGGAACATGACCCGGTAAATATTGGGAATCCGACGGAGTTCACAATTCTGGAATGCGCGCGGCAGGTGATTGCGACGACGAGGTCGGCGAGCCAGATCAAGTTTGAAGCGCTGCCGCAGGACGACCCGAAGCAGAGGCGGCCGGATATTTCGAAGGCAAAGCGGCTACTCGGTTGGGAACCGAAAGTGGAGTTGGAAAGCGGGCTCCAGCTTTCGCTCGAATACTTTCGCCGAGTCGTGGCCGAGAAGGCGCGAACAGCGTAACCGGCTTAGCGGGATTTTAAGTCCAGCGTAGGACCGGCGGAAAGAACTGCGAGCAGGCGTAGAAGCTCTTCGCGTGCCGCGGAATCGCGGAATATGAAGCGCACACCCATACCGAACCCAGGATGGGTCGCAATGACTTGACCTCTGACTTTCAACTTCGTGCGAGCCGTGCGCACCAGAATCTCTACGTTCGACTCCCCTGAGAGTGGAGATGGCATTTCAACGTAGCAACCACCCTCGCTGATATCGGAGAGAGTACAGAAATTAGGGACGCTACGGTTGGCACCGTAGATCTCGGCTCCGAGTTTGCACGTTAGACGTGTCTCACCCCGGCGGTTGCCGGCATTGGCGACGAGGGCGGAATCTTTTGGTGCGGGCGCCGGCAGTGCCGACGGTCGCTCCAGACCGGATTCTGCCGCGGACAACTGAGTTGCGGAGACCTTGTCAATCGAGCCCGCCACTCCCGCTGCCGGACGGACACTATTCCGTTGCAGCCAAGCCTGGATGGCGCGACGCGAAGCCTGGGGCACGTCAAGGAAACGAATTCCGGTGCGACCGCTTGAGTCTTGCCAGGCAACCTCACCGGACAGGCGTATCAATTGCTGCTGACCGGGAAGGGCAAACTCAAAATAAACTTTGCAGTTTGACGGAACGCGGCTTGCGGTTTGGAGCAGAGTTCCGCCATCGCTGAGGTCGGATAAAGTAGCGCTGCTCTCGGGCGCTCCGGGATAGGCGACGCTGGCGGTGGAGTTCACAGGCGTGCGCGGTGTGCGGCGGCGTTCACGGCGCATGAGGCCCCGCGCTGCGCGCAAACTGATACGCGCTCGCTCGGAAGAGAGCGGACGGTAGAGAACAAAGTTCGCTCCAAGCCCAAATACGGGGCGGGCGTTAAACTCGCTGTCAACCACCGCAATCAGCACGCTGGCGTGGTTCTTGACGGACCGACGCAAGCTTGAAAGGAACTCCTCGGAACCCTCGTCCGCGCGATAATCGAGAACGATGCCATCGTAGTGGTCGGTTTCGAGCAGTTCCAGCCCGCGGGAGATCGAGGGGGTATGCTCGACCGTCATCCCCAGTTCGGACAGGATTAAGGTAAGCAGACCGGCGGAATCCTGATCCGGACACACCACGAGGGCGCGTAGATCCATAATGCCTGCATGGTAGAAGAGGCCGGTGCCAGCGACAAGTTACCTCTGTCATAGTTCCCTGGCGCTAATTCGTAGCAAAGTCATCAGATCGGGGCAGCGCGGGGAGCGCTACCAATGCAAAACGGTTGGGTTATAGTGGTTTTGAGTGTAATTGCCCTGCTTTCAACGGCTACTTCCTGCTCGTCGCAACCGCAACTCGTTCCCTGGGGCTAGCTGTTGGACCGCTCGGTCCGGTTCGGCTCATCAACCGGTTCGGCGCGGTAGAAGCGCCAAAACAGTATGGCTCGGCGAATTGTTGTCGTTAAATTCCAGATGTCACTCCAAATCCCTCGCTGGGCTATTCGAGCGTAAACACCTCTTCCTCTCCGCGCCGCAATATGTGACAATCGCGCGACGGAAATCCCAAACCGTCAAAGGCAGATTCCAACCGATATGTCCGATCAGCGCGCGTACAACCTCACCTTCGCCATCGAACGCTACCATGACTTCATCGTGGTCCACTGCTCTGGCCGCTTGGTCTCCGGAGTCAACCAGCAACTCAACATCGAGGTCGGCCAGTTGCTACCCGGGCCCAAGCGAATCGTTCTCGACTTCGAGCATCTCACACACCTGGATAGCAGCGGCCTCGGCACGCTGGTTCGACTCTACGTCCACGCCAAATCGACAGGCTGCGCGCTGGAAGTCGCCAATATGGGCAAATCCATCCGCAACCTCCTCGGCGTCACCCATCTCCTGTCCGTCCTCCAATCCGTCGGCGAACAGCACATCAGAATGGGCTGATCGACGGTGAGCGGGTTCCGTCGTGGACTGTTCGCGAAACATCTTCAGGGAACTCATTGACTCGGGTTCTAAGCGCTTTCGCCTGTCAGTGGTCGTGACTGCTTGAGCCACAGAATCGCCGGTCCGTCCCTCTGACAGGGTGCTGAAAAATTCGGCTTTCGGTGCCGGGCCCTGAAGGGGCGTCTGAATTCAAAGAACTTATCGCATCGCTAAAGCAATGCCCTGATACGAAGCTTGAGTCCCTGATTACGAAGCTTGATGCCTGATGCGAAGCTTGAGTTTTTCAGCTGTTAAGGCAATCGCGGAACTGGCAGAGGACCGCTATACGGTGAGTCGATTTGTTAGCGAGGTTTGCGTGCCGGTGGAATCGGTTCACTGACCTTACGGGTAGCGGCTTCGGTCGGCGGAGTGTTAACCGTCAGGTCGGAGGACCAGCAATCGGCAAGAATCTTCCATGTTCCGGCAGGTTGCTTCACCAGGACGATCAGGTATTTGCCGCGCTCTTCGCGGCGCTTACCCATAGCGACGGGCACCAGCATTTTGCAGCGGCCGAGATCGAGCGCGATGTCACCCATCACCTCCAGACGCAGCGATTCCATCTCTACATCTCCCAACCCGGCTTCGAGCAGCGAAATAAGAAATTCCCGAATCGCCGGCAAGCTGCGAACCGGCGGAACACTGGAGCGTATGAGGGTGGCGTCCGCGGCGTACAGCTCGAGCAAGTCGTCGACATGCTTCGTGTTGCACGCTTGCGCCCAGTCCAGCACGACTTGGCGCGCTCCGGCTTCCGCCCGCCCGCCGGTTACATTGCCGGGCGAGCCGGGAGCACGTCCGCGAGGACCGGGGGATGCAGGAGGCTCGGCCTCGGTCGCAGGCGGCCCGGGTGCCGGGGCTATTCCACTTCCAAGATGATGATGATAGTGGTGGTGCACGTAAGTTTGGCCGGGACGAGCCACAGCTGTTGCATCCTCGGAGACCGGTATTCCGCACCAGACACAAAAGCGAGCATTCGCAGGCAGCAAACCGCCGCAGGCTGAGCACGGCGATTCAGGTGCGCCGTCCTCTGCCAGATCTTGCGCAGCTGCGCTGCTTCCCGAAACGCGCTGGATCGCTTCTACGGCCGCCGCGATGGCGTCAGCGTTCGGCTTGGGCCAGCGGAAGTTCCCAGGGAGGCGTTGAAAGAAATCTTCAACTTCCTTGCTTGCTACCGGCTGGTCTTGCGGATCGTTCAGTTGCGCGCCTGGCTGATCGCGCTGCTCTTGACGTTCGTCTTGCTTCGGCCTGAGAGGGTTTGGATTCTCTTTGCTCACGGCAACCTCACCGCTGACATTGTAGGAGAATTCGCAGGCTAGCGGATCATGAATCTTACGCGCGCTTCGGAGTCGGTGGGCACGCCGTTGCAAAGCGCGGGGCGGTATCGCCAGAGGTTGACAGTTCGCAAGACCAACTGATCTTCTTCGGGGCCACCGCTATCCAGGATGAAAGCACTGTGCACGTAGCCGTCGGATCCAATAATAAAGCTGACACGTACATTCACATCGTCATCCTGACCCTGCAGCAGGGGGTCCGGGGTAAGCAAGGCCTCAGGTGGGCGAACGTTGCCACACTTAGGCAGAGCCAAAGGCTCTGAAACAGGGGAGAATTCGGAGATATGCGCGGGCACACGATCCAGCTTTTTTTCCAATTGCGTCAGCGGTGGCCTCGTCGGAATAAGGCGTGATGTCGGGACCATGGCGCACCATATAAGGACGCCGATGATCACGGCGAACGTTACAACGGTCGTTGGCGCCTTGCTCTTCGTCGTTTTCGCGCCCGGCCACTGGAAAAGACACCGCATCGGCGTACTACGGGCAATTCTGCTTCCAGCCTCGGCGAATATGCCGCTCTTTGTCCTCAATCATTTACTGCAAACTTATCGTCCAGACTTCCGCCGCTGGTGCAATCCGTTGCAAACCAGTCGCACAACCGGTACCGCCGCCGAGCAGGATCGAAGTTGCCAGCCTGCCCAGCCTGCGCTGCGTTTTCGATTCTTCGCCTGCTATGGAACCATGAGAACTTTGGGCTGAAACCCACTTCCTCCATGACCGCTCATTCTCGCTCGCTCATTCTCGTCCATGACCAGCACGCCGAATAGCCTTCAACTTGCGCTCTTATCCGCGGCGATTCTGGGCTTTCGTCACGGGTTCGACTACGACCATATAGCCGTCATCTCCGACATCACCAGCGTGCAGACCAATCGTTGGCAAGGTATGCGGCTCGGTTTGCTCTATGCCGTGGGACACGCGGCGACGGTAGCCGCGCTGGGCAGCGCGGTCATCGTGTTCCAGCTCTCATTGCCGCATGGCATCGACCGAATTGCTGAGCGACTGGTAGGCCTTACCCTGCTGATACTTGGCGTCTATGTTCTGGGATCGCTTTTTACCGGCAACCCGGCTCCCCGCTGCCGCTTTCACTTAATGGCGGGCGGGCTGCGTTGGCTCCACTGGAAGATCAAGAGTTACTTGCATGAACATGATGTCCCACGCCCGTCGGACAACACCTGGAATTACAGTTCGAAATCTGTGCTCATGATCGGGGTTGTGCATGGACTTGGCGCCGAAACGCCCAGCCAACTGATGATCTTCTTATTGGCTGCCAATCTTGGCGGAATCGGGAAGGGCTTTATAGGTCTGGCCATGTTTATCGCGGGCCTGCTCGTAATGAATACGATGATGACGGCGTCTGCCGTGGGACTCTTCGGCTTCAGTTCGCGGCTGCCAAGATTTCAGTTGATAGTCACCGCGCTCACAGCGATCTATAGCCTCGGGCTAGGTGCATTATTCCTCTTCGGATCGTCCGGACTACTGCCGCCTATGGGGTGAGCCTCTGCGTGGCCCGTCTGCAGGGCAACTTATCCCCGAGTCACTCCCGTTTTGTCAATACCCCGCTCGCCGTAATTACCCGTTCAAGTAGATCTATAACGCGCATTTTACACATAATTACATTGAAGCTACTAATAAATCATGACACAAACACGGAGTTAGTAATACAATAACCGACGGTAAGTACCCGAGGGGGAATTGATGACGAACATTGCTAAAGCAATCGACCGGCTCCGCGAGGAACGCCGGGGTGCACAAAACCAAGTCCAAAAGCTTGGGGAAGCCATTTCCGTCCTGGAAAAGCTTTCCCGGGGATCGAACTCCATGCACGCTGTGGCGTCGCATCGAGCCAAACGCGTACTTTCCGCAGCCGGACGTCGCAGAATCTCTCTGGCCCAAAAAGCACGTTGGGCCAAGATCAGGCAGACAAAGAAGGCAGCATGAAAGCTTAGGCGGGTCGCAGACTGCACGAAGTCTCGCGCAACACTGAGCCCGCCGGATTCTTGTCCACCGGTATCACTCACTTTCTTGAGTCTTTAGTTCTTAGCTCTGTGCGGCGTCGGACCAATTCTGTTTTGCCCGATTCAATGAAGCACGAGCTGCGGGGCAACGGCTTTTCTCGAAGCTCGCAGTTCACGGTAGAAGCTGTTTAACCGTGCCCACCGCCCAACTCGCGCACGATGTTGCCGACAAATGCCTTGGCGTCCCCAAACAACATCAGGTTGTTATCGAGATAGTAAAGCGGATTATCGATGCCCGCGAAGCCAGGATTCATGCTGCGCTTGATGACCATCACGGTATGAGCTTTGTCGACATCGAGAATAGGCATACCGTAAATTGGGCTGGTGGTATCGGTTCGTGCGGCAGGATTGGTAACGTCGTTCGCGCCGATTACGAGAGCAACGTCGGTCTGCGGGAAGTCGCCGTTGATCTCCTCCATCTCAATCAGGCGATCATAGGGAATATTGGCTTCGGCAAGCAGCACGTTCATGTGGCCCGGCATGCGTCCGGCTACGGGGTGGATGGCAAAGCGCACGTCCACGCCGCGCTTGGTGAGAGCATCATAAAGTTCGCGTACCTTATGTTGTGCCTGTGCCACCGCCATGCCGTATCCCGGAACCACAATGACGCGGTTCGCGCCTGAAAGGATAGCCGCAGCTTCCTCAGGAGTCGCGCTGCGCACCGGTTTCGCTTCTTCTCCCGCACCGTGCGAAGTTTGCACCTGGCCAAAAGCTCCGAACAGAACGTTCGTGAACGACCGGTTCATAGCCTTCGACATGATGATGGAAAGGATGAGCCCCGACGAGCCATCGAGCGCACCAGCGATGATGAGCAGCTTGCTGTTCAGCACGAAGCCCATGGCCGCCGCCGACAGGCCGGCATAGCCGTTCAACAACGAAATCACGGTCGGCATATCCGCGCCGCCAATGGGTATGATCAATAACACGCCAAAAGAGAGCGCGATAAGAATCATGATTGGAAACAGCGACCGCTCTCCCGGATGCAGAACCAGAGTTATAGCGATTGCCAGGGCGCACGCGAGCAATAGAAAGTTAACCAGGTTCTGGCCCTTGTAAGTCAGCGGCCGCTGCGGAAGAATCTCCTGCAGCTTGCCGGCAGCCATCAAGCTGCCAGTTACGGTTAACGCGCCAAGAATCACTTCCAGAGACAGCACCGACATCATAAACGGTGAGATTTCCGGGGTGCGCAAGTAAAATTCGGCCGAGCCGACCAGGGTTACGCACAGGGCCCCGAAGGCGTGGCTGAGCGCGGTTCGTTGCGGAACTGCCGTCATCGCCACGTTGCCGAGTGGAATGCCGATGATCGTACCGAGCACCAGCCCGGTCGCGATCAGCCGGTAGTCCATACCCTGGCGCAGCAGTGTGCCGCCGATGGCCAGCACCATGCCAATTTCGCCCGCCCAGATGCCGTGTCGGGCGGTGGTTGGCGAACTCATCCACTTCAGCGAGAGGATGAAAAGCACACTCGCGATCAGATACAAAAGCTCGATGAGAATCTGGATGGCTCCGGGTTCAGCTGTCATGATTTCGGCGGTCATTATTTTTCCACCGATGGAGCGGCAGGTTTTGCCGCGGGACGGCTGGATTTGAACATCTTCAACATGCGGTCGGTGATGAAGAAGCCGCCGACAATATTGCTCGTTGCGGCCACGACGGCGATGAATCCAAAAACGGTGGAGAGCGTGCTCTTATGCTCGCCGACGAGCACGATTGCGCCCACCACCGCGATCGCGTCCAGGGCGTTGGTGAGCGACATCAACGGAGTGTGCAGCAGCGGCGAAACGCGCCGAATTACTTCAAAACCGATGAACCCTGCGAGCACAAAAATAAAAAGTGCATTGATTAAGGCCGAACTACTGTTCATCTTTCCTCCATCGTTCTCTGGACCCATGGAGCGTCCGGCTTCGCCGCCCGGCCACCCGTCGGCTGGACGGGCGAGGCGCCCGTCGCTCGACCATCATTGTGTCAGCGCGGGCAGCTTAAGAAATTCCCGCACCCGCGCCTGCACAATCTCGCCGCCTCGAGTAAGCAGTGTCTCACGCACAATCTCATCTTCCAGATTCAGATTCAACTTTTGATCCTTGATCAGATAAGTCAAGAAAGCAGTGATGTTGCGGGCGTACATCATGCTCGCGTGATATGGCACCCCATTGGCCAGGTTGATCGCTCCGACGATGGTCACCCCATGCTTGACAACTGTCTTGCTTGCTTCCGTGATCTCGCAGTTGCCACCCCGTTCGGCGGCTAAATCCACAATGACGGAGCCGGGCGCCATCGACTTCACCATGGCTTCGGTTACGAGCACCGGCGATATTTTTCCCGGAATCACTGCCGCAGTGATTACTACATCACTCTCCTGCACTACTTTTCCGAGTAACTCCCGCTGGCGCCGATAAAAGTCCTCGTCTTGTGCACGGGCATATCCGCGCGCATCCTGCGCGTCTTTCGCTTCGATGGGAAGTTCGACGAAGCGTCCCCCGAGACTCTGCACCTGCTCTTTTGCCGCAGGCCTTACGTCGTAAGCCGAAATCACGGCGCCCAAGCGTCGCGCCGTGGCGATTGCCTGGAGTCCGGCAACGCCGCATCCGATCACGAACGCGCGAGCCGGAGTGATGGTTCCAGCCGCGGTCGTGAGCATGGGAAAGATGCGCGGATGAAAGTCGGCCGCTACCAGCACGGCTTTATATCCGCAGGCAGTTCCCATGGAGGAGAGCGCGTCCATACTTTGGGCGCGCGTTGTCCGCGGCATCAGCTCCATGGAAAACGCGGTGACCCCCGCGTCCGCAACCTCCTGCACCACCTCTCTCGTGCCGAACGGTCGCAGAAATCCCACCAGTATCTGATCGCGGCGATAGAATGCGAGATCCTGCTTCCCGGTCATGTCGTTTGAGCCGTAGCAAAGAATCTGAACTACGATGTCAGCGGCAAACACCGCGGCGCGATCCGCAGCGATCTTCGCTCCCTTTTCGACATACTGGGAATCAGGATAGCCGGCCTCGCTACCAGCGCCAGCCTCTATGTGGACTTCGAAACCCGCCTTGGTCAGAGTCGGGACAACTACGGGCACGATGGCAACCCTGCGATCCCCTGGATAAGTCTCTCTCGGAACCCCGATGATCACGGACACCTGCCTGTATGATTTTCTCTATTTTTTATATTCTTGGGAGCGATGGTAAAGATTAGGGTCCAATCGCATCCATCCTACTCTTGCGGCAACTTCTTGCGACAGCTTCAGGGAACTGGAGATTCTAGTTGAGCGCCCCGGTGTGCGCAATGCTCTTCAGCGACACCAACCACTGTTATAGCGCGAGATTCAATTGAAGACCATGCCCCCCATCACTGGACGCCGTGATGTCGGAGCAATCCTGCACGATCCAATCGGCGGCGGCATCTTCGAGATCGCGGCGGATCATGGTGGTAAGAAACGCAATCACTCGCGCCCCAGCGGCCTTGCCGGCGCGAACTCCCGCGGGGGCATCTTCGACCACGATGCAATCGGAGGCAGCAAACCCCAACTTGGCCGCCGCCTTAAGATAAGGCTCGGGATCGGGCTTGCCAATCCTAACGTCGCTCGATGTAATCATCGTTCTTGGGGCAGGTAGGCCCGCGGCGCGCAGACGCACCTCGGCCAACGGACGAGTACATGACGTCGCAATAGTCCAGCGTTCGGGAGGCAGAGCGTCGAGGAGTTTCCGGGCTCCTGGCAACAGAATCACGCCATCGAGGTCTTCCATTTCCCAACGTTCAACTTCGCGATCCTCGCTGTCAATGTCGGAGTGGGGTAGAAGCTCGCGGATGGTGCTTCGACTCGGGCGCCCGTGAGCCATGTGGACCACAGCTTCCGGATCAAAACCATGCTCAACTGCCCACCGATACCAAACCCTCCTGACTGCTGGAGTGGAATCGATCAGGACGCCGTCCAAGTCGAACAATAGAGCACTGCAGCGGATCGCGATCATCTTGTCTAACTTAGATTGCTGAAGGCTGCCAACCGATGCGCATGAAGACAGGTCGAAAGGAAAATATCGGGCACTACTAGCCTTACAGTGATGACTCCCTAACGAGGGAAGGGCCTGGAATGGGCCGCCTGGTTGGATGTTCAAGCGAGGGAGAACGCTTGGTGAGGTCCGTTTCCGGCTGCGAATCCGGCATTCGACCGTGCTCTACCACGAAGCGCCGAAATTCTTTCGGTGTCATGTGGCGCGCTTTCCGAAAGCGCCGATTGAAGTTGGACAGATTGGAAAATCCCGTTTCTGACGCGATAACGCTGATCGGCCGCTCTGTTTCCACGAGCAGCATGCATGCACGCCCGATCCGTAACCTGCCCAGATAGTCGCTGAAATTCTCTCCGATATGGCGCACGAACAGTCGGTGCAGTGATCGCGCCGACAGGTTCGCTAACTTGCAAAGCTCCTCGAGCCGAATCGGATCATCAAAGTTCTGATGCAAACGTTCCAGCACACGAGCAAGTTGTCGGGATTCACTGGACGACTCCGGGCGGCTTGCTGTTTGAGTCGCAAGCGGCATTGCTTCGGTGTCTGCCAATTCGCACAACAGCTCCTGTGCCGCGTGCAGCCGTTTCAGTGGTGACCCGGAAAGCAACTCAGGCAGGCGCGATTCCATCTTGGCTGCCGCCTCCACTGGAAAGCTAAGGCCTGCGCCAGATCGATGGATCAGCTTGCGCAGTGAAGCGGTCTCAGGACAGGCATCGGCGGCTTTGAACGCCCATTCTCTGGTGAACCAGACGACGAGAGCTGTGTGCGGAAGGGACTCATTGATGGCTGCAGTAGACGCCCAGGTGTGGGGCATATCCGCGGGCACCAGAACCAGATCCCGGGCGTCGTAATGGGCGATGTGATCGGCGATGAAACGCCAGCCGCGGCTATTCAGAGTTAGCGTCAGTTCATACACCGGATGGTGGTGCCATTCAAACGGAATGGAAGGGACCTGACGGTGATAGATCCGAATCGAGCAGCCCTTGGGAAAAGTTACGTGTTCAAACTGGCATCTCATCTCGCCCCTCAAATTCAGACATCACAGCCTGACGCTGTGTCCGAATAGTATCAACAATTGACCTCTCCGGCTCACTCACTATTTTCGTAACCCCGTAGACTCGCGTGGTCGGTGCGCAGAAGAGTTACGGCTCATTCTAGCTAACCCCAGCCGACAATTACGAGGATTCAAAAGCCATGTCGCTAGTTATCGAAAATCTGCCGGAGGCTATTCGTAGCTCGAAGGCAAGTCTGCGGAAGGCACTCCCAAACTATTCCGAGGTCTTCCACGAGGTCGAAGCCGAGATGCGCCGCAAGATAGCGCAAATTGTAAAGGAACGCGAGTCCGGAGCGTCCGTGATTCCTATCTTGCAATATGACGAGATCGTCAGCGGAGCAGTGACCCCAAAGGCCACCGCGGCAATAAGAGAGCGTGGTGCGTGCGTCATTCGCAGCGTTTTTCCAGCCCAACAAGTTCGCGACTGGGATGACGAGATCGGTAAATACGTCGAAGTAAACGGCCTAGATGAAAAACTGATGCATCGCGCTGAGGACAAGTACTTCGGCACGCTGGCCTCAGCCAAGCCACAAATCTATGGAATTTACTGGTCCCGGCCCCAGGTTATGGCTCGCCAGTCTGAGTCGCTCACTCGCACCCGCGTCTTTCTGAACAAACTGTGGAAGTCTGAGAGCCAGGGCCGTGTATACTTTGACCCGGAAAAAACACCGGTGTATGCCGACCGCATTCGCCGCCGTCCTCCGGGTTCCGCATCCCTAGGACTTTCGCCGCATGTCGATAACGGATCGGTTGAGCGCTGGCTTGATGAAAACTTCCGTAAAGTCTACCGACATGTCTTCTCTGGCAATTGGCGGGAATATGATGCATTCGATGCAGCCTATCGTCCTGACGTGCAGGAGATTCCGTCTCCGGCCGTTTGCTCAATGTTCCGTACATTCCAGGGTTGGACCGCGCTTACCCGGCAGGGCAAGGGAGACGGCACCCTGCAGTTGATTCCCATTGCCAACTCCATGAT
>Ga0302325_10017315_pt1 | contig 15239 bp, 10 predicted proteins | sample Palsa_T0_2_FD_201948 | JGI IMG/M metagenome (GOLD analysis project Ga0302325, IMG submission 201948) | Peat permafrost microbial communities from Stordalen Mire near Abisko, Sweden - Palsa_T0_2 | ecosystem: Environmental > Terrestrial > Soil > Palsa > Peat permafrost | place: Sweden: Abisko... | reverse complement strand
GACCCGTTTGGCGGTGATGAAGAGAACGCTTGTACTTGTGACGCTTGTGACGCTTGTCTTGAATGTCCGGTCGTATCCAGTCGTTCGAATTCGTTTAATGACTGCAGTGGAGGAGAAATTCGGATCCCCGATTGGGACTCTTTCCGTCTGAGCTTACTGAACACACGGCTGAGACCTTTTGGCGAGGACGTGGTATCTGGAGGGAACTGTGGAGAAGAAATAGGAATTAAAGTCGACGGGGTTTGCGCGAAAGGTTGTGGAGGCGGGAGCGAAAATTGTGCCTGTGTCATGACGATGTCTTCGGATGGTAACCCGGACATTAATCGGAAAGCATTGACTTCCTCAAGTAGTAACCTATTTTCATCGACCACTTTCTTATAATCCGAGAGACAAGAGGTATATGCATATCGAAACCGTTTCACTTCGGACTACATGATCAGACACACGGTGCAAAAAGTGCTGTACCTCTAGGTTTTTAATATAGAGCTCTTTGCGGTCTCGATGAGCACGTTGTGCTATTCTGTTGAGTTGCTGTCGCCTCTGCCAATTAGACCGCAATTATCCAAGAACTGTACGGTTGACGCAGGCTCGTTTTTTGGCTTTGGTCCTCTCTTCTTAGGGGCAGTTGGGTCGGACCAGGTGTTTTCGCCGTTTAGAGTCGAGGTTGACATGTTGTCTCTCGCACCAGAAGGGACGATGGTTGAAAGTGATACGGCGGATGGAGAATTGTCGCTTTTCGAACTGGGCAAAGGCCAGTTGTTTCCGCCGTAGGATTTGGAAAGCGAGTGTCCCCACTGTGGAGTCACTCGCGGTGTTTTGTTGAGCTGGTCCTGGATGCTCTGCGAGCGATACAGACGAGTCGGAATGTTGCTGTTGCTGTTACTGTTACTCGAGAACGGAGCAATGGCCCTCGCTGCCGGCGTGTCGTTCTGCTGAGCGTCTGTCCCTTGTTGTCAGTGCACCTGTTCTGCCAGCAGGAGGGACGGAGGGGAGAGAGTATGATTGGAGCAAGCGGGATCGATCAGCGTGTGGGGGGTGGCTGTGTCAGACTTGAAACGTACCTTGTAACGGCGGCGGCGTGTCTTCTGATTTAATCCGCGTTGTTGTTGCCATTCGCGAGTCCTGCTAAGCTCAACGAGGACATGTATCGCTGCTGTTTGTGGGTCCTGATATACGTGGCCCCAATAAGCGAGGTTGCTATAAGAAGTTGGTTGACCGGGAATGAACGAACGGGGGGGCCTATCGTCCCCAATCGAGCCACTCCCGTTACACCAGTGGGATTTCATGTGGCTGTCCCAGCAACATAAGGTTAAGCTCGCTCTCGACCATTGTGCAAATGCCTCAAAAATTGGCATTCAGCTGCTTTTCTGGACTCGATTGCCATTGTATGTGATCAACCTTGCCTCAAAGAAGACTTGGACGCTGCCCATTGTTTGAGACGCTGCAGGGGGATTGTGCAGCTTGCTTCAGATTTTGGAAGGTTATTTGTCATTCTTGTCAATGCGGCCGCCGGCGTGACAAATAAGTCTCCGTATCGGAAAATTTCGTAAATTAACCAAATCTCGGCATCCTGCAAAGGCGGACGGTAAAGCCAAGCGAGTCCACACAGCAATCCGATGGCAGCCCAAAGCCACGGCCCAAGGTGGCTTCCCAGCAAATTCCGCTGACATGGCTCGTCCACGTGGACCGTGCACGCGACGATCAAAGCTGGTGATGGACGAAGACGCAGAGTCACTGGCGAGGGCCAGGGCAGAGCTTCTGCAACGAGACTTGGAGCACCTGAAGCTGCCGGACGACCAGTTCAAAGTATGTGTCTCCCTGTAACACGTCAACTGACCTGAAGCCGTTTACCTGGGAACATGTGTGCGATATTATCGGTAATCTCGATAGGATGAATCATGACTTACTTGAGAATCCGGCCAAGTAGACAGATTCCGTCGCTCGCCATCCGATCTCGCGAAATATTTCGCGCACAAAGAGGACGTGTTGGATCGGTATCAGACCATCGAGAAGTACATCCTTGCCGAGAAATTACACTGGACCGATCCACCTGCACCACATTCAACGACCCCTTATTCGGATGCACGTAAGATAAACAGCGTTTGCAGTCTGATAAGGTAGGTGATTACCAGATTAGATTGAACGATCATCCTTATGCTCTGACACCTGATATTGTTCATATCGTGGTTTGGTCTGCCTTACCATTCTCGCCCCATACGGGAAAGGAAGAACGAACCAAGATATACAATCAGTTTATGCAAACACATTTTGGGGATATTCCAAAGGAGAGGCTACGATGGTTTGTCAATTGGGGCGCTCTACAGAGTGTTCCGGGCTTAGAAGTATCGCATCGTCCAAATTGTACTGATTTAGCATTTCCACATTCTACTGAAGGACGTGGACGAAGGCTTCGTGAAAAGCATTACAACGCCGACCTAGAATCTATACCAATATACGCGAATAAAGCAGAGCATAAGTTATAGAATATTACAGACGTGGGGCCAAGATATCCCAACATTTCAGCCTGTATGGTACGAGTTTCTTGAGATAGGTAACATCTTGTTATATTGGCAAAAAAATGCATTTCAGGTAATAACCAACCAGACATGTCATACAAATGAAAAACTTATAACTCCATGCACCTCCCACACAAAGCAACCTATTCCCCCCACTGCTCTTTCCACCCATCCCCGATCTGTAACGCTTCCCTTCCCGAGCCATCACGAGCAGTCCAAATCCCCCCCTCCGCCACCAAATCATCCGGATGCACCCATTCATCACACAGATACTTATCAGCCAACTTCGGACAACCCACCACTCGGACATATCTGAGCGATTTCAATCCGTTTTCACCAGTCAGAATGGCCATGTCATCCTCAGATATCTCAAGATGTCCAGAGAGATCGAGTGAGGAGAGTCGTCGTCCTCGGAAAACTTGGACCAGACAGGTTATACCGACAGATGAGAGGCCCTTGAAGTGGGGACGCTGGATGACTGGACTGTGCAGGTCGAGACTTTCAAGGCGTTCGATGCGGCCGAGCATGGGGATTATGTCGTCGGTTATCATGCAGCCGATAAGGGCGAGACGTTCGAGGGAGGGGTGTTTGGAGGAGAGGACGTCGAGATACTTGTAGAGAGGCGATCGCTGGATATCGTAGCGAGGAGCATCAGGAATGGGAACTACAATGGGCGAAGCCGCTTGAGCAATTCCATTCATCTCCTCCATCTCCTCCACTTCCTCCACTTCCTCCACTTCCCCCATTTCCTCCACTTCCTCCATCTGTTCCTCTTCACCAGGGTCATCATTCTCGTCTTCCGCTTCATCGTCACCACCAAATCCCCCGTTGAAGCCATTGATATCCACCTCTGGACCAGACTGGGTCTCTCGGATAGATCTAAACGGTCGTGCAAAAAAAAGCCCAAGTCGTTTCAACTTACTCTTCCTCTTCGTATGAAGAGCATTCAACATCCCAATAAGCCCATTAAGACTTACCTCGTAAACGTCTTCCCCATCAAAATAAAATCTCTCCAGGTCGCGACATTTCGTCCCCGTAGTAATCAAAGTCTTATCATTGATATTCCTATCCCAAAGCCGCAAAGCTTTGAGCTTGGGAATTTGATGATGAAAGCGATGTAAGGCGGATTCTCCTGTCCACTGCAGTGAGAATGTGTTTAAGTGAGGACAGCTCTTGATTATGTAGTCTATTTCGGCGCAGCAGCGTCTCTGCATCGCCTTCTCTGCGTCGCGGGCTGCTAGGTGGGCCCTTTGCCCGGCTTCAAATTCAAGATCCTCTTGGTCGACTACTAGTTCTGGCGAGGGTGCGTTGATTTCGTCGTCTCCTCCATCGTGGGGGTTGGGCTCCTCGTTCTCATCGCTATCGTCGCTGATATTGTCCTCGTCTTGATTTCCATTGTGTTCCGGGTGAATGTCGTCTTCTTGGGCCCCTCCCATCTCATGATCCTCCTGCGCTGTTTCTTCAGGCACTATGTCCACCACCGTTTCCGGAGCCTGTTGTTCTGTCTCTTGCGTTTGTTCCTCGACGATGATCTTGGGCGGAAGATCTGCTTCCGTCGCCGAGAGATCCACGCGCATAGGATAATTCAAATCCAGTCGCTCAAGATTAGGACAAAAATCCCCAATTGCGCGTAGATTTTCAAAAACAACTCTTTTCAACAGATGATCGTCATACTGCGGCGCCTCAAGGTAAATATCTCGTGTCAGATGGCCATGTTTCGGCAACATTTGAACCACCTTGTCCCACTTCTCTTCGCGGCACGATAGTGCAATTGACCTATAGAGATTCATATTGACGAGTCCATACACATATTTACACGTCAGACCGAAATTCAGCAGTGTCGCTCGTTCCCAATGTAGCGGGATGTTTTCGATGATGTGGAGTAAGAGCTCTGGGGGGAGGATTTGGATGTAACAGGGCCTGGGGACGAAGATATGACTAATGGGTTGGCCAGCTATAGATTAGCTTGACCATAAGAGGAGGTGTACGTTGACACCCTAGACACACAGATGTTCTTTTGAGATTCTCTAGAGTCTTGATGGGATCTTCCTGCAATTCCAATTTCTTTGCACACTCGATCATTTTAAGCCACGTGCGACTAAGAAAATCCCTGGGGCTGGAAACGTGAGGAGATATGCTATTCCGTTTTGCCTGATGCGCTTCGCAATCGCAATCCAGTGGCTCCGGCTCTTTGAAATCGATTGCCGGGAGATGAAGAAATTCTCGAATCAAGGCGTAATCTACTCCGTCCAATTCAAGTTGTATCAAGTCTAGGAAGCGTTGCAGATCGTACCCTGATCTGATGATATCTTCAAACGAATTCGACGTGGAATCTCCTGGAATGGAGGCGGCAGTCTGAAGCCACCTGTCGGTGAGCGCTTGTTTGATTTTGGACAAAAATGGCTCAGAGAAAGAGCCTACAGGCAACACCGTGAGTGGAGCTTCTTTTGTGCCAGTTATGTGAGGTTCGAAATACACCCTGTCCACCCGAACCCATTGCGAAGCTAGATAACGGTCAGCATGATTCAAAGAGGCCAAACCTAAGCCGAATCCGCGCTCAGAAAGACCGAGCCCCTCTGACCCAAGGCAAATGTACTCCGCGGAAGTGTCTCCATGATTGGATGTTTCTGAGAGCTGTAAAGCTATGACTTGGCCATCATGACTCACATCCAGGATAAGGAACCACTCGCTTGAGGAAGCAGCATCGTTGCGCGCCAAAAGGACATCGCCAGTCTTCCAGCCGTGCGAAACAGTCTTTGCGACTTGGACAGGCGGCTCTGAGAGCACGTAGAGCAAGCGATAATCAGGTCTGTTCATTTGGTGGCAGTGCGGGCCCGCTGTGATGCGTGCAGCGGAGCGTGAGCCGGCAGCTTTCCTGAGACTTGTCTTACGCGGCTTACGCGAGCGAGTCCCCAGTCACCCAACCCTGAGCCAATCAAAACTTTAATTTCATCGCTATTCCCCGCGATCAGACTGCTATTATCTCATCTCAGAGACCAGGTTGGCTCTCTAATATTACATTCAGGCACACCCCAGATCCCAGATCTCATCACCACCAGATCTCATCAACACTATTATGCAGACAACACCTCGATATGCACGGGGCTCGATGCTTGTCCAACACGCACTTCCTCCTAAACCGCTTTCACTGAAATCTGTTCAACAGCCTCTCCGCCACATCTCTCTGCTCGGTGAATTCGAGCCGATTGGGATCCACAATCTCTACACACTTCAGAAGGCCAATAGCCATACTTTTCATACTTTTACTAACCGCCGTGCCAAATCCCTCATCCAGCATCTCATGGAAATTGTGCCGAAGCGCAGATCGAATAGTCACCTGATCTGCACCTCGAGCCAGAGTGCACCAGAATAGAGACCACATATCAGCATCTTTCCCAAGTCCAACATTCCGAGTCACATTCCATCTTTTCAGAAAAGATCGCCACTTCTGCATATGTGCAAACTGGAGGAGCTCCAGTACGAAGAACTCTGGGGAGAAGAGCATATTTCGCTGGAAGTATTGCTGGATGAGGATTCTGCGTTCTTCATTGTGATGCCTGGGAAGAGGGAGATCGATGTCGTTGATTAATTGAGTAAGAGTCGGGTACGGCTGACAACACGCTTTATAGGCCGCAAGGTAAACTTCTTCATCGTGAGTGTAATCGTAGCCGAATTGTGACTTCATGCACTGGAGAAATGAATCCAAGGTTGCAAGACGATCTGTGACATTTCGACGGAAAATATTTTCAATTTGTGATTCCCGCCAGTTATCGCGATTCTCGGGGCTGGACAGGGCAATGTGGTTCAGTATGACGTGAAAAGCTGAACGAGGGATTGAGATTCCTTGGGAGACGGGTAGAAGAAGAATGTCGCGAAGACGTCCGATAGGATACTGTCGATGATCGTGCATCTGGAGGTTGAGATAATATAGTATCGCAAGCCACCAATGGTGTGCACTAGGCCGAACAGGCATATCACGGAGAAAGAAATCAAACGCCCATTTGAAACCTTTCTCAGGAAAGGGGTCCATCGAGAACTTCGAGGCAGCTCCTCTAACATTATCGACAGATTTCGCCTCTTTGATGAAGCGAGACAAGTTTCCAAAGTGTGCAAGGAGAAGCAAACTCCCAGAATCGTTCGCAGCCGATAAGTTTCTTAGTTTCTCAGCTACTTTTCTGTCGCCTTGCAGCGCGATTGTCTGAGCAACTGAATCCAAAGCGGCATCTCGCGGAGTGAACGGCGATTGACTTCTCAGCGCATCGAAAAGCTGTTCAAAAACAGACGACGGCAATATCGTATCACTTAAACGGGGATGAGTATCGTAGGATTTGCCCCACCAGGCAGCTTGCTTCTGGGGCATTGCCTCATCACCCCCCTTTTTCCACCGAATATCGCTAGTTGGCTTCTTCGCGGAGACGTCCATTGACATACTTCTGACAAGCTGTGGCATCCAGTTGCGAGGCCTGCAGGTGAACGTATGCAGCTGCCGAGTGTGCTGACGATCGCCTCCTCTCCTTCGATCTTCAAAAGACCTTCTTCGTGGCGCAAATTCGGCTTGACCGAAAAGCGACGCCGCCTGAGCCCTCCGCTGCTTGGCCTTTTCCTTCTCCTCTTTTGTCCACCTCTTCTTTTTAGCTTTATCTTCCTTTCTCTTATCATATTTATTCTGCTCTTTCTCCAGCTGTCTCTGCAACATTGACTTTTTCTGATTCTTCGCTGGGGCAGAGGTTACGACACGTTCATCTTCCTCTATTCCGCCAGGTCTCATCTTACGCGGTTTCATGTCCAAAACACCCGCATCAACGACCCTGCTATCGCCCCATAACCCCTCCAAATCGTATTCTTCCCTCCCTTCCTCAGTAAACAGCTGCAATACCATGCCTTGATATCCAGTATACATACTGACCCAGGTTGTGGGTTTTGGTGTCGCAATCAGATATCCGGGTTTTTTCAGTGATTTTCGTCGTAATCGCCGTCGTTTGATAATTAGACTTTCCTTTTTCGGTAGGCCATCTACTCGGGGCTGAACACCAGCTGTGGTTTTCAACCACTTTGCGGTTGCCTCCGCAATCGCCGTAAGTTGTCGCTCGGAGCGAGCTGTCGCGAGAATCATGATAGTATTGCTTCCCCATACGGGCGGCGGATCCCGGTTCCGTAAGTCAAGTAGGACGATGTTTTGAAGGTGATGGTCGTAGAATAAACGAGATACTAGTGGCTGTAGGAGAGGGGGACTATTGTAAGGAAGGTCGGGGTATTTTTCAAGTTGGGTTTGATGTATGTCGACTTTGGGAAGGAGAGAGGTCTCGGATTCTTGCTCACGCAAGTACCATGGGAGTAGCTCTGAGCTCTGTTGTTCAGGATGATCCACAGCCGGCTCGGGCTCGGGTTCTGGCGATTCTGGATTCTCTGCGGCTCGTTCCGTTGAGTCGAGAAGATTTTCGATTGCTGCATATTCGTCCTCGGAAATCCCGCCGTCATCTCGAAGATACCATGGTTGCAGGTCATGCTCCAACGTCTCGTTAGACTTTTCAGGGTTGTCGACGGTCAGGAGGCTCTCCTCCAACTCCTCAATTCCCAGTGCACTCATGTCCAAACCAGTCTCAATGTTTTGTATATCTTCAAGAATTTTCTCTTTCGAAGATATAAGCCCCGTCACATTTCGATCGTCCTCCTGCGTTGGTTCATCACTATTTCGAAGGCTTGAGAGCTGGAAATCGAGGAAACTAGCGCCATGACCTCGGTTCGAGTTTTCTGATTTGACGTAAGAGGTTCCTCCGAACTGTCGAGTACCGACCAACCTTTGCCTGTTATGCTCAGTCCGTAAATACCGTCCTAGGCGTGCACATGTAGGACACTTGTATGGTTGTCCCGAGACTATTCGCACAAAAGCGAACAGCACTCGTTTTGAAGGAAAATTGTTCATGATCGACTTTCGTCGTCAACGATCCACGAGAAAAATAATCTGCGGCTCATAAGTGAGTCCCCCACGCTAAAGCCGGAGGACCTTCAAAGTAAAGCCAAAACTTGCGGCGTCGATCAATCGATGGAGCGCGTTGCACCGCCCGTGACCTGTGCCTAATGTTTTGGTTTTCTGGCCCATCTGCATCAGCGGTACAATGAATTTACAATAACGGCTTTACTTTGTGGGTATGATGTAGCGATGAAAGTTCTCTGCGTCGCCGAAAAACCTTCCATTGCCAAAGCCGTCTCCCAAATCCTCGCAGGAGGTCGTTTGGACGTCTCTGGAACAAACAACAAATACATCAAAAACTACAAGTTCACATCCCGGTTCCCTCAATGGGGAGAGTGTGACGTCGTGTTCACGAGTGTTGCCGGCCATCTGACAGAAGCCGACTTTGATCAGCAATGGAGAAAATGGACTGCTTGTGCGCCTATCGCGCTATTTGACGAGGCTAGGATCGTTGAAACCATTCCTCAGGTACGGGCTGCTTTGATAAACTTTACTTAGATAAGGGATCCAAGGGCATTTATGATAATATCGTTAGGGAGAGTAGACAGGCAAGGGAACTGTTTATATGGACGGACTGTGATAGAGAGGGAGAGCATATTGGATCTGAAATTGAACGTGCGGCGAAAAAGGGTAACGCACAGATCCAGGTCAAGAGAGCAAGGTTTAACAATCTTGAACGAGCGTAACTTCCCTCCCATTGTTTGTTAATAATAGACATATAATACATGCGGCGCATCATCCTGTAGCACTGGATCATCGACAGGCGGCTGCCGTAAATGCTCGATTAGAACTTGATCTGCGGATCGGGGCTGCGTTTACACGGTTTCAAACAATGACCCTGCAAAGACGAATAGCTGAAATTGCCGAGGAAAGGCTGATTGTCAGCTATGGTACAATCTCTGATGAGTATTTCTAATGGCAAGGTGGATGTCAATTTCCAACGATGGGGTTCGTCGTTGATCGTTGGCGGCGAGTCGATAATTTCGTCCCTGAACCATTCTGGTCAATCAAGCTGTCCGTACTTCGGGAAGCGATCGATGTCAAATTCACTTGGAAACGGGGACACCTGTTCGATCGGTTGTGCTGTCTTTGCCTGTACGAAATGTGTCTCGACAAGGGATTGGCGAGAGTGGCCAGCGTCATCTCAAAACCACGAAATAAATGGTATATCCTGGTTTGTCTGTTTTAATTTCAGGAAACCTCTTCCTTTGACAACGGTAGAGCTACAGAAGCAGGGAGCCCGTTTTCTCCGTATGAGCGCTGCCCAAATCATGAAGGTATATCGCTTGAGAAGCCTCTCTGACACAGTCGGCTGAAAAGCTGTATACAAAGGGGTATATTTCATATCCAAGAACAGAGACGGATCAGTTCGACCCAGGGATGGATCTCCGAGCCCTTGTGCAAAAACAAACTAACGATAACAATTGGGGTCAATATGCGCAACAGTACTTCCCCTTATTTGTCTTCTTACATTAGGCTCCTAAATGACGCGTTTCAAGCCCCAAGAAGGGGTAAAAACAACGACAAAGCACATCCACCGATTCACCCAGTAGCTCACGTTGAATTAAACAATCTCGACTCTTTAGAGGACCGTAAAGTCTACGAATTTGTCGTAAGACGGTTTCTCGCGTGTTGCTCCGATGACGCGCACGGCCACTCAACGACCGCCGAATTGGACCTTTCCGGCGAACGCTTTACAGCTACAGGCCTAGTGGTGACTGAACGGAATTATTTGGATGTCTACCCGTACGATAAATGGACTTCTTCTCAGCCGTTGCCCGTTTTCACGCAAGGTGAGACCATCATGCCGTCGAGCCTGGAGATGGTGGAAGGGAAGACAGCTGCGCCTCACTATCTGACTGAACCAGAATTAATTGGTCTGATGGACGCGAATGGAATTGGCACGGATGCTACCATGGCTGATCATATTGAGAAAATTGTGGAACGTCAGTATGTATTTAAGCAACTCGGAGGGAGACGTATGCGAACCGATGGAGAAGACAGCATGGATGAGATGGATGAAGATCTTCCCCAGGAAGCTGGGAGAGGGGGAAGGGGAGGACGAGGAGGCAGAGGTAGAGGCGGCCGAGGTCGTGGACAGGGTCGTGCCGCCGGAGGAGCTCAAAGAGGAGGCGTTACGGAGTTTGTTCCTTCGACTTTGGGTATTGGGTTGGTGGAAGGGTATAATGCTATGAACTTTGATGTTTCTCTGATTAAACCATATTTGCGAAAGCAGGTATGTAATCCATCAAGATTGGACTAACTTACTAGATGGAAGTCAAGATGAAGGATATATGCGAAGGACGGCGCACTAAAAACGACGTCGTCCAAGAAAGTATCGCGATGTACAGGGAGGTTTTCATGAAAGCTAACCGGGAAGCTAACGCTCTCGTCGAGGTAAACGACCTTTATGTTCTGTAGGACTGATTCAGACGTGTCAGCGATATCTTGGCTAGGGATCTATCAGAGTGCCGGGAATCTATAGTTCCTCTTGATCCGCGTTATCTGGCCGCCTCTTTTCTCAATAGTTATTTCGCCTCCGGCGCGAAAACTATCTTTCGCATCTCCAGAAAGTCTCTTTGAATATCAAGCACAGAGAAGGAACGGCCCTAAAACAGAAAGCAGAACCTAATACATCCTTTTATCGATCTTGAATTATTATGAATATGCTATTTCTAAACAAGCTTCAACTGCCCGTCTCAAAGTCTTTTTTTAGTTATCCACTAAACTCACATCAATATCGTTAAGTCTGTACTAGTCGGCCACGCATTCCCGATGGTACGCGCAGTTGTAACCAACTCTTCAACCATGTGGAAGTAGGTTCGATAAGGTTGATACGAGCCGCTCATCCCGCATGCCTGGCGCATCCTCCACGTAATCCTTATCCTCACTCAACCCCATCACCAAGATTACAAAAGACTCCTCCATACGTTCCGCTTTCCATTCAACACAGCCCACGAACAACTCTTGATGGCAGCGCTTACCAGGGTGCCCTCCAACGTTCCTCCTCGTCCGATGACCCCCTTGCCACACCACCTGCAGATGCAGCCCGACCCACAGCAACAGCCAGCGGTGTCTCAGCCAGCAATTCTGGTTCTGTTCAATCAGGCTAACGCCATCTACGCAAATGGCCAGACAACCACGCCAGAAGGATACGTCACATACCCTGATCTTCCTCATATTTACGGCGGCGGTCTACGTAACGGGCTTCCTGCGGGATATGGTATCCAAAAGAACAGCGCAACCGGAAACACATACGAGGGAGGCTGGAAAGATGGAAGAGCTCATGGATATGGAGTGTTCTATTGGGCTAATGGAGATCGTTATGAGGGTGGGTGGAAAGGAGGATTCCAGCATGGTCATGCCGAGTTGACGGGGAGTTTGGCAGGTATCCCAACCAGGGTTGAGGCATTTTTCAGGGATGGTGTGAGGGTCTCCAACTGAAATATTCTTCCTAAGCGATTCTGTCTGAGTGTTGGAGTGGGTTTATAAGTAGATGCGTGTATAAATTAATGGCATCTGATTGTTGGAATCAATATCTGTAGGGCGTAATGCACTGTACTTGGAAAATTGTTGCTCTATGGTGCTTCTATCTCAGGAGAATACCTGGAAAGAAGGAAAGGGAAAGTTCCCAACAATGACGGAGGAATCACAAAGGTGGCTACTGATGAGGATATTATGTATATTTGAAGGATAATTGTGAGTCTCGCCGACTGTTCATCTGAGCCTTCCGGCGATCCGTGCCGGAAAACCCCGCCGCCCCAAGCTAAAGCCAAAGTCAACAAAGCCAAAGCCAGCCCCGCTCCGCTGTCTGTTGCTTTTGTGTCATCATCGTGATGCGAACCTGATATGGCAACCACCTGCCTTTACTGACAGACCACAGCGGCTAAGAAACTCTCAGCAAGAAAATGGCAGACCAGCAGAGACTGTTGTCCATGGTTCCCGTCGGGCTGCGGGAGGCTGTCATCGACTCACCGCCGTTTCGCGCATCCGTTCGACATTTCGAGGACCAAGTCGATGCGCTGGAGAAATGGCTGGAAAGCTACGTCAAAATACTCTCGGATTGGCTTGCGGGATTACAACGTATTCATCTCTGGGGAGCAGCTGCTTATTTGAAGGCTTAGAAGAGAGTACTACGATCCTATGTGCTCGTGCAGCTCCTGGTTTTCTAGCGGACGCTTTAATCGGTCTCGGCGCCTCTGAATACATACTAATAGTAGACCCGGACTACACTTTCTTGGCAATGACGAGGTTCTCCGATGGATTAAAGCAATTCTGGAGCCAAATTTTCGGTCAAGGACGGGAAATTCGGGAGATCATGATTACTCCCATCACAAAACTCCTCAGAGAAGATATTAAAGAATTCAAGGTATGTTCCCTTGTTACTAAATTAAGAGGTCAGGGCCAGAAACGGGAATTTAACAGATTGCAAGATCGATATGAGGAGCTTGTTGGTCGATATGCCTCTCAATCGAAAACAAAAGAGCCTTCTGCACTTCGTGAGGTAGAATTTCTTCGTTGCCTTCTAATTCATAGGATGCTTATCAATTATACTCTGTTCGTATGAATTACATCCATTCTTCAGCCTCTTACAGTATCGCCATTTCAAATTTGAGAACGGCGTGTGACCGCGTGCTTGTCTCCGCCTTTGCGGGCTTTGCAGAACGAGAATTGCGCCTTCAATCTGAAATCACGAAAGAATTCGCGGGACTGGGAAAAGAAATGAAAAAAATACTCGCGTGGAATAATGAAATGACTGTCTCTGCAAAATCTCTACAAGATCAGTTATACGTCACGAAAACAAAATTAGAAAAGGAAATCTCAGACATGGTTCAGCCGAAGAGAGATTTGTCGATCTATCAGTGCTACAGTCTACCAGTTAATGGCAAGTCAACCACCGCAAGGCTTGCTCGTTCAAGTGTCGGGAGCGATACGTCTGCTCGAAAGCGAAACTTCTCCGTTTCGTCTTCGGGGAAGCCAGCGAAACAGGGGTGGCTTTTTAATCGCATCATTTCAGGGAAACCTGCACGGAATACCTGGGTAAGGAGGTGGTTCTTTGTGAAAGATGGAACTTTTGGGTGGCTGCACAATTCGACTAAGAGCGCAGGAGTGGAGGAAAGCGAAAGAGTCGGAGTTCTGTTGTGCAATGTACGGCTAGCACCCTCTGAGGAGCGGCGATTCTGCTTTGAAGTGATGACGAAGTCCAACAATTACATGCTGCAGGCCGAGACGGAAGATGAATTGGCGGATTGGGTGCAAGTATTCGAATTGGCCAAGAACGCTGTGTTGGCGGACGAGAAACAACATCCCCAAGCCTTTTCAATCATGGCTCCAGCGCATGCAGAGTTTGCCGCCCCTCAGCCGGATGAGCATGAGCGTCATTCGGTAGGCGGTCTATCTACGCCTCAAGGTTCAATAACACCTAGAGCAAGCTTCGATGTCTCTTCCCCAACTGGAGGGGGGAGCATGCAAGCATCACGTTCTATCGTACATAAGCTGGAAAGTCGATTGAAGGACCGACCGAAGGGGATGCCTGGACCGACCGGGGGCATCGCGTCTCTCGTTGCAGCGTCGCAATCAGCCCTGGCAGGACAACATGTTCCTGTTCAGCAACTCAACATCAGCGGCCCTCGGCCTGTAGATGTCTTCACAAATCCAGTTGGCGGCAGTAATATTGCTCCTGGAACTCTGGCGCCTCCTCCACTCCCTACACAGATGAGCACAAGAGCGGTTCAAGCCCGTTCGCGCTCCGCTACTGCCGCATCTGCGAACACTCCCAACGGTGTTATGGCGAATTATTGGGGGAGCATGCACTGGGGGCTTGTATCGTTAGAGGAAGTCAACGAGTTTCATCAAGGCTCGGATTCGACAAATCAAGCACAAGGCTCGGCGGATACCTTTTTTGAAAAATCTCAGCAGCGCCATCTCTCAGTTTCATCATCACCTGTAGCCGCCGAGAAAGGGTCGCGGAGAAGTTCAATCAGCCAATTCAGAAGCCATTCTAACTCGGTCTCGAGTGTGGATTATACACCGATTCAATATCCTCACGACTATCCAACAGAACTAAGGAAGCAAGATGCCCAATTTCGTACACTATTTCCAGCTTCACCGTCAGATGACTTTGTCCTTGTTGTGTGTCGAGTCATGTGGCAACCCGTGGCCGGGCAGCAACTTTGGGGCCGAATGTACGCAACAACTTCGGGCTTGCACTTTTTTGCTCACGCGCAAGGAATGGTTTGTGTGCAAAGCATCCCTTTCTCAGATATCATAAAAATATCTCACCACGTGGGGGCGTCGGCTGACAGCATAATTATCGAAAGAGACAACATGGATCCCGTCGATGTGAAAGTATATTTAGACAGCGCAAATCTTCTAACACGACGTATTGACGTCTTATTTCGGAATAGTCTATCTGATCAACCGGCGGATACTCAAGAGCTTCTACAGCAAATAAAACATATGGAAGAGGATCGAGAAAGCGAGGAGGAGGTGGGAGATTTTGTGGGCGGAAATTTTGAAGAGGATTTCGAGGTTACCAGAGCACCAAAAGCAACAGACGGTATTTACGGTGATGAGGCAGAACGAAATGGTCTACCGCCGCAACTCCTTCGAAAATCTGGAGATAGTGTTCGGGTTGTCTTTCCATCAGAGCCAGTAATCTGTGGTTGCACCAATCATCTGGAAAAAAGATTTGCCGAATTAGTTTTCCATGTTCCTGCGAAGTCTCTTTTTCATCTGATGTTCGGTGACAA
>Ga0302325_10017314_pt1 | contig 15240 bp, 16 predicted proteins | sample Palsa_T0_2_FD_201948 | JGI IMG/M metagenome (GOLD analysis project Ga0302325, IMG submission 201948) | Peat permafrost microbial communities from Stordalen Mire near Abisko, Sweden - Palsa_T0_2 | ecosystem: Environmental > Terrestrial > Soil > Palsa > Peat permafrost | place: Sweden: Abisko... | reverse complement strand
GCTGATCTAAGAAAAACGACACTAACGTAGTTAATCATTGTCATTGGCTCGTCCATATGCCGTTCCTTCCTTCAGGAAAACTAAGATGAAGATCATTTGGGGGCGGAGGCTTTATCATCCAAGCTTAAGTCTCAACCCCATCTTCAGACAACTGGAATTGCTTATCCATCATTCTTTTCCCCCCCAAAGTTCCTCCGTCGAGCTCTGGGCAAGGCTTTCCATGAGACTCTTCATCATTTTCCTACTATGCGGCGCCATTGTCAATGCAGCTAGCAGCTTCATTTTCACAGACGATTCCTGGTCGGGGATTGTCACAGGCGTACCCTTCCAGTTGACATGGGTGGGCAACAGCGGTCCCGTCACCATCACCTTGAATAATGGGACCACGGCGGATCCCCATCTTGTCAACACCATTGCAAGTAAGATTCCGGTATTAGTCCCTTTCGCAGAGTAATGCTAATCAGACCTAGCCAACATCAATTCGAACGCCTTTACGTGGACGCCAGGATCATTTGCCGTGCCGGGAAAGAAGTTCTTCCTCGCAATCACGGACTCAACGGGCGCGATCGCGTTCGGGGATACATTTGTCGTTGCTGCAACCGCATCCTCGACGGCCAGTTCTGCTTCGACTGCCTCGACTTCCTCGACAGCGAATCCTGCATCCACCCTTTCGAAAACTTCCACTACTGCATCTTTTAGCAGCTCGTCTTCAATTTCCTCTCCAACAAATTCCAAAGTGCAAAATGGAATGGAAAGGAAAACGAAGATCGCAATTGCTATTGGCCTCGGTCTTGGAATACCTTGCATTGTGGGTGTAGCTTGGTTTGTTTCTTTCCTTTGCCTTAAGAGGGCAAGGGAGAAGGAAGGAGGAGCCCAGCTCGCAAGAGATGCTGGCAAATCTAGGGGTATGGGTGGAGTAAGTGATGCTAAGCCAGCGGAGAAGAGGCCCAACGAGGTCGCTCGAGTGCATGAATTACGAGCCGATGGTACTCCTGAGGTACCGGAGTTGGATGGCTTGGTTAGGCATGAACTGCAGTAATCAGAGTTGTACATGAGACGCATTATGGAAAGGTGGGGTGTATGATTATTTTTGACGATACCCACGACGTTCTGTACATAGTAATAGACAGCCTTCAATACTATGCTTGAGCAAGTTGCTTCAGCGGGATCATTGCACGATCTCTAGGGCGCGTCATAGGTCGTGTTTCAGGTACCTATAAGGTTTTAAAAGACCTAAAACCCGGACCCGGACCTAGCCGGGTTAGGAGTCAACCACCATCCCGGTGTCTCCGTCTTGTCCGTCCACTACCGATCTCAACTCGATCCTGTCACATACGTTGGCAATATGACAGACCCTGACCCTTTGGGGGTGGTTCATTCGCCAGTAATCAGGCGGCGCCCCATTCCTGAAGATGATGATCCGTACAGTATGTGAAGCCTGACACCTCATCGACCACGGCTAATGCATGAAGGGTAACAGAACCAGAGATCATTCCTGTTGCGTTGCAGAATAGCCTTGAGCCTGGAGTATTACGAGTAGCAATTCATGAGGGCCTTGGCCTCTCAGTCCCGCAGTATGAGGCGGCCCTCGAGCATGGAAATAGTCCCTCCAGCATCACATCCCAAAGTGAGGGAGGCCTTATTCTTCCACTTTCCGATCATGAGAGCCTGCCATACGCCACCCTGGAGTTGGACGGATGTGAATTCTCCGTCAGCGCCACCTCTGGGACCAGAGAACACCCAGTATGGCCAACAAAATTGAGAAATATGATCCACGAGAAGAAATTTGACATTTTTAGAGCTGCGGAGTTGACAATACGTCTTTATGCGAGGAACCCGGACCATCGCGAAGGAAGTCAGGATGTATTATTTCTCGGCTGCGCGAAGATGAATCCTGTCTTTGGAGATGAGGTCCAAACAGAATGGCTGCCAATCCAGAACGGCATTGGAAAATTGCACGTCGAGGTCGAATACGTCAAGACTAAGACACTGCGTATTGAGACGTCGAAGAACCCTCGCTTCGTGGGAAAGAGTCGTCGTCTCGGTGCTGTTGTCAGAATCCGAAAGTCTGGCTCCCATAGCTGCTACGCATCCATCCATATCCAAAAAGCTGACCTGTCACCTCGCTGCGACGTGATGCAGGCACCTCTTTTACCAGTCAATAATGGTCCGTTTATCGCACCGCTCAAGTTCATTGCGCAAACACGCTCGCAGTTTTGTTTATTTTGGCCATTTGTTTCTGGTGGACACCTTTTCTACCATCTACAACGGGCGCAGCGCTTCCACGCTGACAGGGCAAGACTCTATGCCGCAGAGATTCTTGTCGCACTGGAGTGGCTGGACGAGGTAGATCCTTCTTATCACGAGTTGAGGCCGAAGAACATTCTCCTAGATTCCGTAGGGCATATCGTTGTCTGCGATTTAGGTCTTTTGCGTCTAGGGATGAAGAACACGGAAACTACGAGTGATAGTGCTGGGGTGGATTACCTGGCTCCTGAATTGCTCGCCGGCAACGCGTCAGCACCGACTGACACTACCGCATCAAAGTGGTGGACGTTGGGGGCTCTCCTATTCGAGATGCTGACGGGATTGCCTCCGTTTTACGATGAAGACGTGGAACAGAGATGCCGCAACATCCTCTCGGAACCTCTCGTGGTGTCTGGATTGCTACCAGCATCTACGCAAGATCTTCTAAATAAGCTGCTCACTCACAAGCCAGATGACCGACTCGGGTTTAATGGGGCATCTGAAATCAAGGCTCATCGCTATTTCGATGGCCTCGACTGGGATAAAGTTGCACGGCGAGAATATGAACCCGCGTTCAAGCCCCATGAATTGGCAATGGACTTTGTACAAGAAGGAAAACGCGAAACTGCCGAAAGCGTGAAAGAGAGGTTTTCGGGTTTCAGCTGGGGCACGCCCACGCCTGTCCAAAGGGATCCGGCCGTCCCAGCTGCTGTGGAATCTCATCCTGTTGCTGATGAGAAGACGGAGGATTGGGAACTGGTCTGGCAACATAAAGACCGATCATTCTATTTCTATAATCGCGCCACCAAGACGAAAAAGCCGATCGTCACCGCACGCCCATATCTACCGAAGCGGCCTGATCAAACACAGGAGGCACTTGAAGCTGTGCTGAAGAACAAGCATATGCATCTGGTTCCCACAATGCTGGAGAAATACAGCGTCAATCTAAACTTTCTGCTTGATTTTGCCAAACATCACCACTAGATTACATCACAGGGCTGCAAGACGTCGATATGGTGCGGCTGTTCCTCGCAAATGGCGCCGACGCTAATCTACAATATGGGTATACCTTGGGGGGCCGACCGTTGCTGAGTGCAGTGCGGAAAGGAAATCAAGAGCTCGTGCAAATGCTGGTTCAGAGAACAGACCGCATTCCTTGCACTAGAGCATTGGGCCATGCCGTAAGCAAGCAAGATACCCTGATTATTAACATCTTGCTCGCAAACGGGGTCAAGTGCGATTTTGAAGAGGCAGACCGGCCAAAATCCGTTGGCAACTTTGGCGAATTCGACCTGGAGATGAACGCGACTGTCGGTGACGCTTCCGAACCAGAAGAGTACATGCCACCACTCGTCCGGGCCATCAATCTGGGTGATGCGGACCTGGTGCGGCTGCTGCTCGCTCACGGAGCAAATGTCAACGTCGGCTATCATGATTTGAGCTTTCTCCTGCCGGGTGGATTTCCATCTTGGTTTGACTGCATTTACATGGAATGCGGTAGGCCGATACAGTTGGCAATGGAGCTGGGACACGAGGATCTCGTGCGGCTACTACTTGAGAATGGTGCAGATATCGGCCTTGCTCAGCCGGTTTGGCGGCATCACGACTGCAAAATGATTCCAAGGGAGATCCATCACCAAATCACGGCACGGTTAACTTCGATAGCGGCGTCGGTAGCCCAAGGTATGATGTCTGAAACAGCGCTTTCCTGACTTGATCTGCATATATTAGAAAGTAAAAACAAGAAAGAATAATAATCTCTAGACAGGGTGGAGTTAGTAGGACCGGGGTGAGTATCCGGTTGGGGGATTTGTGTTCATTTTGCGGTCCTTTACTCAAAAAGGGGTTTCAATGATGGCGGTCAGCCTAATAAGCTTCAATCGCAGCGTTGGCATCCTGTGCCACGACAGATCAAAATCTGAGACGAGATGTAATTTACAAGTGCGGTGAAGAAGATTGTTCGCCGCTGATCGCAGCAAAACGTATTTTCAAGCTAGGCAAGGCATATAGTGGAGCTGCTGTAATTCGAGCTTTTCTGTCTCTCCCAAAACCATCACCTAATCATCATCATCATCCGTTCCTGTTTCCGCCTCGTCCAAATCTTTTATGGGCTTCACCAAAGCCTGGAGCTTTTCCTTTTCAAAAGCATCCTTATAGCCCGGTTGGCACTCAATCCTGCGTGCGAGATACTAATCCGAGAATCCGTTAAGGTGATGTAGAATAGGCATGTCCTCCTTGTCGAGGGTAGCGGCTAGGAAACGATGGAGATTCTGTTCGAGAGTCGCTTGCTCATTATTCAGAGGCTTGGAATTCAAGAGAGCGTCGGAGTCCAGGAGGTATGAGTGGCTCCAGGGGTGTCTTGAACACCATGAAGTCGTCGGTAACATAATAGGGCTGCCAAGTTCAACCCGAGGTTCTCGCATGTTTGTGGCCTCTCGAGATTATAGATTATTGCCTTATATGTGCTCCGACCGTCGTCTGAGAGTGACTATTTAGTGACAATTGGACGCACTATTGAATTAGTAAAGCTGCATGTGAGAAGGGCTAGTACATCATTCAGGATACTTTTGGAGAAAGAGTATTATTGGTAAATATGTGCGCTATCACTCATTAACATTAGACTTTCGCCATTGACCGACGAATGCTTACATTTGTACGCGAACTAGATTCAGCTGTTCGGAGCCAAGTCTGCTTTGGATCATTTCCGGAAGAACCTATAGAACCTTAGCACTAATCAAGAGTTTTTGCTATGGTTGCTCAATTATTCATTCCTTGCTATTGGTTGAGTTCATGCCAGTGAAGGCTTTGGCATTTCCAAGCAACAATGATCACCGAGAACGAGACCCTTTCCTACGACGGAGAATTGTAAAATGGACTTTATAAATTCTTGGCCAGCATGAGGTAACTGTAATCAGAGTTATATACAAAGTTCTGAGGATTGAGCTGTGAAGTGCCTCCAAATCATCTCCCAAGTCTTGATTGGCTATGGTTAAGTCCGACATTTTGCAGCATCTCACCTCCAACGTCTACCCAGAAGCAGACCTAACCTCACTCCGCCCGCCATACGTCTTCAATATCATAAAAGCTGAACCGCCTGATACTTCATTGATATGAGCCTCAGCCAGTCTCAGCAATCGTTCACCCACCAATCACAGCAGCGCCTTCAATCTTCCATTCCAGGAACTATCGACCACCAAACCCTCAGAACACTCCCGCAAGACGAGCGATCCGCCTTCTTCCAAAGAGCCTTAGTTCAACCCACAACGATATACATCCTCCCCAACGGCTCCTTCTCCAAGCTCGAAGCTCACGTAGCCACCTCACTCCACCTCACTACTCCCCACTCCGCAAACGACACCCTTGCCCACGAAGCAGCATTCATCTTCTACACCCACAACACCTTCGCCATCCCCATCAATCTCCTCCACTATTTTGCAACCTGGACTATAAACCACACATTCAAACCAAGCCACTTCATCACCCGCCTCGTAGTTCTCTACGGACCACCCACGAACCCCGGAGGAGGAAATGAGGAATTAAGCTGTTTACTACAGCTATCCAACCTCCGGAATTTACGGCTCATTTTTCAAGATTACGAGTTCAAAGGCTTGGGACCACATTACTGGCTCCGACCTAGCCTCTCCGTCATCTCTTCTCTCGCTTCTCTCCCTTACTTAACGCTGGAACTCCAACGTGCGAATTGCTCGCGTGGACTTAATGCACAACCTGAAGATATCGACACCGAGGATAGGAATCTAGTCAATGTCACGGATTATCTAGAAGAGCCGACGGAGGAGGAAGAGAGCGCAGTGAGGGAGATGTATAGAGTGGTTAGGGCGTATCAGGGCCCGAGAGCGGATTTTCAAGGGATTTTGACGGAGATGGGGTGGAGTGAGAGGATGGCGGCAACTGTGGTTAAGCGGTGGAGTCCGAGGGTTGCGGTTAAGGGGTGGCGGGAGGAGGAGAGGAGGAGGGGGTTAGGCGAGGTGGAGATGAGTGGGGTATGAAGTGGTTGTGAGACGTTTGGTTTTGCGTTATGGTGGGTAGGAGGTGAATGTGTGCTGGTGAACAGTTGAGTTTTGATGATCTCCGCAAGTGTCCGGTGGCCCTTCAGGCGGCGAGCATACCCCCTTTTGTTTATACAGAAGGCTAATATGATTTATTGTGGTTTTGATGGATCTGTTTGGTACTGTATATATTAAAGAGGCAACCTCTTGGAAGCTCTGCCTCTTGACTTTGCCATCTCAACATCGAGAGTGGAGAAATCTCTGAATCAAGATCGTCCTCTATTTACTACCTATCTAGACATGGCCCATGCACCAGACCCCTTTTGGACATTTACACGATGTACAGATCCACTACTTCAATTCCGAGAAAGTCTCCATAAAGTAAACTTCTAGAGCCTTGTCTCGCCTTACTCGTAGTACTTGCTCTCGGATCACCAGAAACGTCTCAACGGAAGTGCAGCACAAGACATCTTCCCACCCCTCGCATCAAGACTCCAAGGCTTCAACACGTCGTAAAATCAACGCAATTCGCTCCACCTCCGCCTCACAAGTACAGCCGTAGGTAATCCTCAGCCCATCCTCATTAACAGCCTCACCAACACTCCAGAGCCAAACCCGCCCATACCCCATACCCCCTACCTCTCATTACTCGTACCCATTCCCCAAAAAAGCAACCACTCAAGCCGAAAAAGAAAACAGCACAACCAATAGGTACCCAGCAATACTCCGAGACATCTTCCAACTCTGTTGCAAATCGCAAAAACTGATGCACAACCAGGGGGGGGGACGAGGATCTCAAGTGCCGAAATGACCTCATCTCCAAAAATAGGTCCTCCACCTCCCTCTGCTCCGACCCCCCCTGTCCATACCCCCTAGCACCCTCGCCAAACCAAATCCCACCGACAAACCTTCCGATCCATGCGCCTCATGCCAATAACGTTTACGGTAGTGTGGTGGTGGTTAAAAATTATCGCGCCCCCCACGCCTCCCCACGCCTCTCGCAGCCCTTTAACCTCAACACCACAGGGCAAAGCCGGGAGATGCGATGCGGGGAAGGGAAGGGAACGGAAGCACGGGAAGGTTCGGATCGTGCCGTGGGCTGGCGATGTGCAACAAAACCATTTCATGTTTTCTTGTTTTTCTTGAGATAGAGATAAAGATGGAGAGAGGGGGATGATCGCGGGGTAAATTAGATAGGTTGGAATGCGAATTTGCGCCAGAAAGGTGGAGGGGTATGTATGTACCTACCTATCTATATACAGTACAAGCTATTCTTGTGAGTTGAATTAACGCCCGTGTGATGCGCTGCTGGAAAAAAGTTCTGACGTTCAACGGGTTCTGGCAGGATTTTTGGGGGGAGACAGATTTGCTGATTCGTGATTTTCCTGCGTGGGTAGAGACGTACATTAATATTGACATTATCTTAGCTCCTGCTCTGAAAATCAACGCTTATTCCCTCCCTAGGTAGACAAATCGACGCGGCTCTTCAACGAAACATATCGTACTTGCTCCCCCTCCTCTCCCTTCCTTTCTCCCCTGCACTACTCCTCGGTCTGTCCTCATCAACAGGCACAGCAAGGAAGCCACCGAATCCATTCCCGACTACCACACTCTTCCTCACATTCCCCCTCTCATCCTTCCAACCCCGCAAATTCAAACTCTCCAGCCCATAACTACTAATAGGTCTCGGCGTCGTTGCGCTACCGCGACGTCCAGGAAGTGTAGGGGGTTGTACGCGGGAGAAGTTCCACTCCATTTCTGAGATACCTTTGCTGTAGACCGAGAGAGAAGCGGGGAGACCGCGCGGTGATGGGACGGAAGACGAGAGAGAGGTGGAGGAGAAGGGGTTGTTGGAGCTTAGGGGTCGAGAGCTTGGGTTGTGGTACGGGTTGCGATCGTTTGACATTGAATTTGAAGGGGAATGACCGAACGGCGGAGGTGGGAGAGCGAGGTCGATTAGGGAGTCGGCAAAATCGGGGTCTGTGAATAGGTGGATTAGTGGGTGAGATGGGGGATTAAGGCAGGGAAGGAGCTCACCGAGCACGTAGACTTCCTTCAGATTGGGGAGCCCACCCGAGAGGAGAGAAGTGCGAAGGTATGTGTAGTAGCTTGCTGTTGTGTAGGCATAGGAGTTTGCTGATGTGGCAGACGTGATTTCGTAGTGTAGGATTCGGAGGGTATTTGAGTTGAGGGGCTGGACGTTATTGTTGAGTGGGAAGGAGGTCGATACTGATTCTATTATTGAGAGATTTCGGAGAGCAGGAGCTACGGCGAGTATTTGCTGTAGTGTCGAGGGATGAACTCCCGTTGTTGTCAAAGACAGGGTTTTGAGAGACTCTTGGGTGTCTGATCGGAAAAGATATGCTGCCAGCCCTTCCGCAGTTAGATTCGGTGAATTTTCAAATATGAGTTCGGAGAGCGGTGGCCAAGGAGGAAGATAATCGCTCGGTCGGAATAGATCATCGTCGAATGCTCTCATGTCCGTAACCTTCAACGCGTGTAGATGTGGCAGAGATCCCAAGACTCTGCGAAGTATTGTCGGATCCATATTCAGCCTCGACAGCTCCAATACCTCCAGATTCGTCCACAGTCTCCCATTGGCAAGCATCTCCAAGCTTCTCTCCGCCCCTCCCATATAGCACATCTTCCTCAAATCCGGACACGAAGCTTGTACTTCCTCCTTTAAAATATTGCAAGACGGGTCGTCAGTAAACACCCCCTCCGGAAGATCGACATATCGCAGATTCGGCGTAACAGCAACCGTACTGGCAAGGTCCGGCTTGCAGGTTTCCCGCGTCATATATGGCGTCTTCAAGAACTGCACCTTCAATGCAAAACCCCCTTTGTCACTCCGCAGCGTCCTACAAAGCAGCTTCAGCCGCGCCTGTGCAGTGTCCTCCGGTTCAGCATTCCTCCCCAGATGGCGTCCACGCTTCCGCCTCTCAGCAAGGATATCCTCAAGTTCGCAGTAATGGACCGCATCGATGCGTATGCTGTGGTACCTGCATCATCTCATCAGCTCAGCCCCACCGAATCGCAACTCAGGTACTTACAGCAGATTCGTAGCATGGAATCTCCATTGCCTCGAGACTTGCGCGCAGTGAGCCAGATCCCGCAGGTCACATAGCATACACGTATCCTCGACGGCAGACTGCTCGCAGCTCTCGTAGGTCTCGTCCTGCGTATGCGGGCACACGAAGGAGAAGATGCGCTCGAGGAGAGCTCCAGGAAGCTGTGCCAATAGGCGGCTTGAGACAGGCGGGGTCCCGTGTGGCGCCAAGCTGCTCCTCTCCTTGGAAACCTCGATGGGCTCCAAGGTGCGCGACTTCTTCCTCTTGAACCACTTCATGGGGTTGAGCTTTGCAAGCTTGGCGGTCTTGCTCTTCTTTCTCGAGGGCGAAGGTTGGAGAGTGGGAGCCTGGCCCTCCATCGATGGACTGGGGGGCTTTCCCCTCAAAAGGAGTTGAATGCTCGAGGCTGACAATGACCGGGATTCCCGTTGGTTGGCTGGGGTCTTCAGGGGCAGCGAATCGGAACCTGGGGAGCGACCGTCAGGAAATGCAAAGCTGACGAGGGGAAATGACAACATGCAAGAACACACAACCATGTGCGTGGATATGACTGACCACACGTGGTTATATAAATTCGGATGGACGTTTAAGTGAATCTTAGCCGTTGATTGTTCTTTGTCCGCCACGGATTCTCCACCGCCCTGAGACCGGATGATTTTGGTCAAAGAAAACGCATTCTGTTCCCGCATTGTGTTCCCTGAGAATGTTTGTTAAAGTGATCCTTCAATCCTCGGTCACAATGCAGCTCTTCGATTCAGAGCAGGACCTGCACTGCTTTCGGATTCTTTGCTGAAACCCCTGTTTGAATTTATAACCTTTAAGTATTTGATTGAAAAGTTGTTAATTAAAACTAGATCTACTAAAAACCAAGCTCTAATTCTAGCATTGGGGTTGGGGGTGGCGGGTCTGATTTGTCAAGTCTCCTGCGCCAACACAAATCTCTGAGCAGAACTAGAGGCAGGCAATATCAAATACAATAAGCCACGACTGGTATGACCGGAATTTACGAGAATAGACGAGAATGTACATTAAGTACCAACTCTTCTGATAACTATTGTTTGCAAGTGACTTTGCCTGACATGAACAAAGAAAAGTTCATCTGAGACGTCAACTTTGGGCTCTACTGCAAGAAATCGAGCGCTGGGGGCAGATATTAGGTGAGATGGTAACCAAAACTATGCTTGGCATAACAAGATATATGGGAAAATTCCTTTCCCCACGTTCACCGCCGCCTCGTAATGGCATGCGCGGCCCCATGGCGGTCTATTGACTATTCACGTCCGAGCAATACCCATTGCATCAGCCGATACGTCTTCAGAATCTCAACTGCAACCTGCTGTGACTGAAATGCAGCTGCTGTTACGAGGTTATTGGTCCCGACTTCCTCAGTAATCATTTCCCTCTCCCTCTCTTGGTTCTATTTGACGCCCGGTTCGTCCCTGGTTTTGAACGGCGGTGAAACGGATAGTGTTCATATCGAATCTCAAATGACATCTTCGTTGCGTAGTCCTCTGTTGTACATACTTTTCACAGCGACAGCCAACAGATCCATAAAGCGGTCCTCCTCTATGAAAACATCATCAGATTGCCAGTCTCCCGTTGCATTGTCGATATGGTGTTCATCTGCGTGGCTGCTGAAGTATTTATGGCCCAGGTAGTTCGCGATGTTTCGGAAGCCCTTGTATTTCAGGCCCAGCGGGAGTATTTCGACAATCGTTGAGTGCGGTGCTAGAAACATTCCATGTGTAAGACCGGCGCCATGCACGCCAGCGAGTATGTCAGTGTGGCGGACGATTTTCAGTTGTTCCGGGAATGTCATGGCAGCAAAGTCAACCACTTGGATGTCGACAGTAGGAAACCTTGCTCTCAGACGTTCAATATATAGGCCTTGGTCAATCAGGCGTCGTTTTGTCGTGCGATCGATGAAAGTGAGTACCAGGGGCCTGTTTTCCGGTCCCAGATCACCATCGACCTTGTAAAATTCAAGCACTCGACGTGCAAATGTCTGGAGAAGCTCGGAACGATCACATGGCAATGGCTCCCAGTCACCTTGCCAAAAAGGATTGGCAGCTCCGGGTAAAGGAATTATGATATTCTCCAAGTTTATTCGTGTAGCATCCGACACATCCTGTAACCTGATTGGAGCTTGATGCGCGAAAAGAGTCCACAGATCAAAGTACGGCCCATCGAGAAGGTCATCGAGGATTACCACTTGAGAGTTTGCAAAATCCTCAGTCGAAAAGAAGGGTCGCTTTGTGGCAGGGTCCGGCGTCATTTGAAGAACATCTAAAGTCATGTAGAGGGCAAAGATTTCCATGAGCGAGTGCCAAACATTGTAGTTGCTCTTTTCCCGTTTGATAAGGATGGAGAAGTTTCGTGGCGTAGCAGAGGCCCTTCTTTGACTTTTTTTGACAGCATTCATCCGTATATAGTCTCTGAATATGGCGGATGGCCCTGTTCCGTACCAGTATATGGGAAACTGCTCGAGCCGTGGTATTCCTTGGGCAGCTTCTTCAGTTGACCATTGCCTCAACGAACAGTCCAACCCAAATTTCTTCGAGTCGAAAGTTGCAGGCCCACCAATGCAGAACGAATCTATCCGCTGATTCTTCGAGTCTATCTTGGTCCGGAAGCAAGTCAAGCTCGAGGCGGAGTTGGCATCGCAATAGCTGACCGCGCTGCTGGCGAGATTTTGTAGGTAAGGCAAGCCGAATCGTTCGGCGCAGAACGGCTGTTCCTTCGCAGGTTGCTGGTATTCGGGTGGTAAAGACAAGACATTATCTGTATGCAAGGGCAAATATTCTTGTGGAGGACCGTCATCGTGGTGAGATAGTAGCTGCTTACTCTTAAGTACTTGATTGTTCGGGCGACATTGAGTTGGAGCCAAACCACTGTGAGAACTATAAAGACGAGGATGCCGCCAAAAAGTAGGTTCCTATGCCGTCGGAGAAAAGAACCAAGGAGCATGATAGACGGTGTAGATATAATGGAAAATATAACATCTTCGAGTTCGAAGACCGCCCTCAAAGTCGAAAGGGGGCAATGTGTGTCCCCAACTGAGGATGCGGAAGTGATTAACCTTAACAGACTGGGGAAAAGGCGCTTGGCGAGCCATCCGACGGAGCTAGAGTGCTTCAGTCTAGTTGTGCCAATAAGCGCACCTGTTGTTTCATCCAAATTTCAGGGCGCTTACCGTGTCATGCCCCCATGCTTATCCTGGCCCCTGAATCCTGTAAATGGTAGCGCTCGCCACGGCTTCGGTCTTTGTTAAAGGATAATTTTCGAATAGCCTGAGGGTTTAAATAGAATTCTTAACTTCTTTTATCAGGTATCTTACAAAAAAAAAGGAAACTAGTTTAAGAAATATGGTCAAAAAGTTATTCTCCTTCAGCAACAGCCGAAAACACTAGATTTTATTGGCTAGACATTCTTAAAATATATCTCCACAAGAACCACTTTTTATGAGATTTAGCGTTTCTTAGGGGGCGGGGATGGTAGGCAATAGACGCTTGCAAGTCGCGGCGCACTCGTTCCTAAAACCAGTAGGATGGTGCTGACCCAAACCAAAAATACCAGGTTCCGCCTCGTTGCTCATTTAAGTACAGACGGATCGCTTACCGGCAACTTGGTTACTCTACACTACCTGATTGTTTGTTTGCCAGGCTGCTTCAGAGTGTCTTCCTATTGCGCTGCATCTACGAGTATCAATCCAGACAAGACAAGGCTACGGCCTCATGGCGCTATCTACTCCGACGTATCCTCTTACTACTATCTTTACCCCTCCGGCCTCCTGCTCGTCCAGCTGGACATATGAAGCACAACTCTACAATAGTGTCACTGGCGGTCTGTTGATACAGAATGCTGTCGAAAACGGAATTGACCGTAGCTGCTTTCCAACCAAATTCGCGGACAATGCGCGGGGCCAAGCTTCTGAAGTATACAGCCCAGGTTACTGCCCCAGCGGATATACCTCGCCAGCAGTGTTTTCGGGCAATGGAGTGACAACTGGAATCTGTTGCCAAAGGTACCTCATGAATTGTCCCAAATCATTGAAGGGTATTGCTGACACTACCAGTGGATTTACTTATTACACAACACTCACGACGATCAATTTCTTCTCGAGCACTACAATCTTTGCTGGCTGCCTGAGCATCTACCCAGAGTCGAGCGGTGCAACCACAGTTCGAGCCCGCGCCAACGACACCGACTTGACTACTACCGCTATTTCTGGTCCGATTTCAATGTGGGGTCAGCCCGTTGTAGTGGAGTTCCAGCAGAAAGACCTCACATTGTTCTCCACGAGTGCTTCGACATCCTCAACAAGCAGCGGAACAGCTAGCCCTTCTGCGACGACCGCCCAACCTGCTGTTACTTCAACGGGCTCTCCTACGCCTAGCACAAACCCAAAATCTGGATTGTCCACCGGGGCACAGGCTGGCATAGGTGTCGGAGTGGCGATCGTTGCTCTCATCCTTCTAGCTATTGCGGCCTTCTTCCTAAGGCGGAAGCGGAAGGCTGGTCAGAAACCAAACAATGAGTCAGAAAATAAAGTGGAACTGCCGACAAATGAAAGCAGAGCAGGAGAGCTTCATGCTGACCACCTGTTCCAGTATGATCATTATGCTAAGGGGTCTACTAGACAGGGTCCTGTCAGTGAGCTAGCTTGAGATCAGGGAATTGAATCCTCCAAGTGAGGTGAGATTGGATAAATAAACCCCCTGAGCTGTCGGGTGGTTCTAGCAGGTACTTCTCCACAAAAGCCAGGATTTCTTGTACATAATTGGTCAATTACCCCGGCAGAGGCTCGTGCTGACAATGACCGCTCAGGGGTATATTTATTCCACACACTGTACGAGAACATACCACTTGCGTCGGATTTGGAATCCAACGCGATGATCACTGGTGCCAAGATCTTTGGTTGACTTGCGCCGCTGATTTGCATTATCAGGAATGGGTTCTTGGTGAAAGGATTCACCAGCCAACCGCCCACACCACTCAACCGCCCAAGCAGAAAAAACACAATTTTTCAAAAGTTTTCAGAAAACTCTCCAAATTTTGTTCGGTGACTAATTTGAGGGCGTAGATCACGATTACGCACTCATTTCCTTCAATTTGTGGTGTTTTGGTGGATAAATCTGAACTTTCGTAATTTTGGGTGGTTAAGTGGTGTGGGGCAGCTGAATAAATCCTACCAGGGGCAAGCGCTGCTGGATTTGGTATCACTTGGCGTGCCGTCTTTGCCGGTATGGTGTGCAGAAGTCACGGGAGTTTATACTTTCCAATTCAGCTGATGAGGAATTTGTATTGTTATTCTAAGTAATGCTGTTAATGTGGACGTTTTCGGCAGTGTTTGGCGTCATGCAATCATGTTGAATGGATACTCGCCAACACCTGTCCTACTCTGCGTCGATATGATGCCTCCCTTCGATTATTTTATGCTCGAATATTCTTCCCTTGTCAAGATCCACATGTTAAAATTTCCTCCTAAAGATTCAAATGATCAATTTCGCTTCCATAAGAAAACTTGCCAAAACCTGTTTGCTTCACTGCTCCTTTTCTGCATCGGCTCCGACACGAGGCTTTGGTGCATCCATCGCCTTGAATCCGTGTGGGCAGCAAGCGCAGCCGCCTTCCGGGACATATTGTCTTCCTTCCTTCCTCGCAAGTTCATGCTTCCGAAATGCGGGGAATACAATTGCTTCCTCCCAGTCGTAGAAAGTAAACTTGTGTTCACGCATGTAAGCTTGCACGTCGGTCCAGTACCATGTTCCGACAAAGTGCTTGACGTCAATTTTCAGGAGCACGAAATACTCATCTTTGATCCAATACTCATTAATTGCTCGTTTGACGTTGTAGTATCGGACTTCATCCTCCGCAAGCAAGACTGGCACTCCGTCCGCTTCCAATGACAATGT
>Ga0302325_10017313_pt1 | contig 15240 bp, 13 predicted proteins | sample Palsa_T0_2_FD_201948 | JGI IMG/M metagenome (GOLD analysis project Ga0302325, IMG submission 201948) | Peat permafrost microbial communities from Stordalen Mire near Abisko, Sweden - Palsa_T0_2 | ecosystem: Environmental > Terrestrial > Soil > Palsa > Peat permafrost | place: Sweden: Abisko... | reverse complement strand
GCACGGGATGGATCGAGATCCTCGGCTGCGGGATGATCCACCCCGTCGTCTTCGAGAGCTGCGGCATCGACCCGGAGAAGTGGAGCGGCTTCGCCTTCGGCATGGGGCTCGAGCGCGTGGCCGTCGTGCGTTACGGCATCCCCGACATGCGGCTGCTCTTCGAGAACGACCCGCGCTTTCTCGCGCAGTTCTAGCGCGCGCTCACCCGCACGAGCAGTCGAAGCATCCGCTTTCGGCGCATGCGCCGCACGTGTCGCGGAGCTTGCGGCCAAGAGCCGCGCGAGCGCGGTGAAGACGGACGGCCGCGTTGTTCGACGTGATGCCTGACTGCGCGGAGAGCGCGTCGATGCCGCCCTCGTTCAAGTCGACCACGTGAATCGCGTCGCGGTACTCGGGCTTGAGCGTGGCCAGCACGGGACCGACGCAGCCGCACACGCGCTCGGCCTTGGGCTCGGGAACGTGCGCGTCGCGCATCGCGGTGGCCAGCGTGGTCAGTGCGCGCCGCGCCGAGGCGTCGCGCCGGTGCCGGTCGATGATCGCGTTGCGCAGCACACGGTAGAACCACGCCGTGGCCCTCGTGTCGTCGGGGACCATCGGCTCGTGGGCGATGCCCCGCGCGTAGGCGTCCTGCAGAACGTCCTCGGCCACCGCGCGCGATCCGACCTGGCGCTCCACGAACGCGAGAAAGCGCGGCCTGCCACGGAGCAAGGCCGCCCAGAAATCGGGCGCGTTGGGCGGGGCGCCGGGCTGCACGGCCGGCCCTTCAGACGCGGGGGTGTAATCGCGATCGGGCTTCATGCGTCTGTAAGGGTAGAGTCTGAACCATTCCGGGGTTCGCCGCATGGTGCATCACGCAAGTCCCCTCGACCTCACGCTTCACGCCGCTTCGATGGCGCTTTTCATGGGCTGGGAGATGTTCTGGCCCCTGGTGCTCGGCTTCACGCTGTCGGGCGTCGTCCAGGCGGTCGTCTCCAAAAAGGAGATGAGCCGCCTGATGCCGGACGCCTCACCCCGGTCGCTCGCCATCGCTTGCGGTCTCGGCGCGGCGTCGTCGTCATGCTCGTTTGCCGCCACCGCCCTCGCGCGCGCCGCGGTCCGCAAGGGGGCCGACTTCACGGCGGCGATGGCGTTCGAGATGGCCTCGACGAACCTCGTTCTCGAGCTCGGCGTCGTACTGGTCGCGCTGATGGGCTGGTCCTTCATGGCCGCCGAAGCGATCGCCGCCCCGCTCATGATCGCGATCCTGGCGATCCTGATGCGTGTGTTCATCCCCAAGCGGCTCGTGGCCGAGGCCCGGGCGCAGGCGAACAAGGGGATCGCGGGCCGCATGGAAGGCCACGCCGGGATGGACATGGCGGTGACCGGTGGGTCGCTCATCGGTCGGATCTTCTCGCCGAAGGGCCGGACCGCGATCAGCCACTACTTCGTCATGGACTGGGCTTCGGTCGGCCTGGATATCGTGATCGGCCTCGTGCTCGCGGGCGTCATCGCCGTCGCCGTACCGACCGACGTGTGGACGGCGCTGTTCTTCGTGGGCCATCCCGTCGCGTCGCGCCTTGCCGGTCCGCTCGTTGGCCCGCTCGTCGCCGTGTTCTCGTTCGTGTGCTCCGTCGGCAACGTGCCGCTCGCGGCCGTGCTCTGGAGCCACGGGTGCAGCTTCGGCGGCGTCATCGCGTTCCTGTTCGCCGACCTGCTCACGCTGCCGATCCTCGACATTTACCGCAAGTACTACGGCGGCAAGATGGCCGCGCTGCTCTTCGCGACGTTCTACGCCGCGATGGCCGCCGCCGCGCTGGTGATCGACGCCGTGTTCGAAGCGCTCGGCTGGGTCCCCCGCTCGAGGGTTCCCGTCGCGGCGGCCTCCATGGCCGTCCACTGGGACGCGACGACGGTCCTCAACCTCGGGTTCGCGGCCCTTGCCGTCGCGCTCCTCGTTCGCTTCTCGAGGACTGGCGGCCCGGAGATGATGCGCCACATGGAGGCCCCCGCTCCCACCCACGTTGGCCACGCTGGCCACGGCTCGCACGGCACCCAGCCCGCCCCCGCCCACGACGGGCCGGGGGATCATCACGACTGCTGCCACTGACCGTCCCCCCATGACGGTTCGCCTCCTCTGGCGCACGCTCGCCCTCGCATCGAGCGTGCTTCTCACCACGCCGTCCGCCCACGCCCAGACCCCCGCGCCTGCGTCTGCACCCGCGTCCGCGCTCGAGTCCGCGCCCGCGCCTGCGCCCGAGTCCGCGCTCGAGTCCGCGCCTGCGCTCGAGTCCGCGCCCGCGCCTGCGCCCGCGTCCGCGCCCGAGTCCGCGCCCGTGCCCCCGCTCTCTCCCCCCGAATCGGCCCAGCTCCCTTACTCCATCCCCCGCCAGACCCTCATCCCTGGCACGCCCGCGATGCCCGGTGGCTTCCACTTCATGGTCAATGCCTTCGCCGAAGCCCAGAACGTGGGCCTCGGCGCCTACCGCATCACGAACCCAGGCGTGCCGAGCCTCTCCGGCGGCGCGACCTACCCGCTGCTCGTCGATGACTGGGCCATGGGCTACGGCCGCGACGCGCGCGGCTACATCGAGGGTCTGCTCATGCTCGACTTCGAGCCGCTGACCGTTCACTCCCAGGGGGTCCCCGAGCTCGGCCAGGCGGGCGAGGGGCTCTGGGATGCGCAGCATGCGCATCAGCTCGTGCACCAGGCCATGGTCGCCGTGCACCCTCTCGCGGGCCTGGAAGGCTGGGGCGCGCGCGACATGGTCGAGCCGCGCGACGATCTCTCGCTCTTCTTCGGCCAGGGCAGCGCCACCATCGGCCCGCCGATCTTCATGCACCGCGCCAGCAACCCTGGCCCCACCGTTCCTCGCAAGCACCACAAGGGCGAGAACCCGCACGAAACGTTTCCCGTCATCGGCGCCGCGCTTCGCATCGACTCCACGGTCTTCGAAGCGTCTGCGTTCAACGGCAAAGAGCTCACCCCCGAGGACAGTCGTCTGTACCCGCATGTCGGCCCGCCCGATTCGTTCGGTGGTCGCGTGCGGCACGTCGTGCGGCTCTCGCCCGAGGGTGGTCTCGAGGGCCAGGTGTCCGCGGAACGGTTGCACGATCAAGGGTCCGGCGAGCCGGACGCCACGCAGGTGAGCGCGAGCCTTTACTACTGGGTGCCCGCGCATGGCTGGCGGCTCGACGCCCTCGCGGACTGGGCCATCGACATTCCCGACGGCCGCGCGACCGCCCAGGGCGCGCTGGGCGAGCTGGCGGCGCGCACCCCCGACCGCCGCACGACCCTCTGGACCCGCACCGAGTTCAACCAGCGCGAGGAGCCCGTCACCCGCAACTACGTCGTCAGCTCGCCGTGGGTCTTCGAGACGGTCGGGGCCGAGCGGGTGCTCGTGGGCGGAGAGCGGAGCGGGCTCCAGATGGGCTTTTTCGGCGAAGCGACGCTCGCGTACATCCCGCCCTCGCTCCAGCCGATGTACGGGACGGACGTCGCGGTCACCGTCAACGTGGGCCTTCACCTCTTCGGGATGTGGATGCTCGACGGGGCGATGCGCCCGATGCACCACGCGATGTGACCGGTTGACAGGCAGCCGCCCGCGGGCGGAACCTTCGCGCCTCACCGCGCCAAGGAGCGTATGCATGCCCTTCACAGCAGAAGCCGAGATCACGATCGCCGCCCCGATCGACGCCGTCTTCGCCTCGTTCATCGACTACCGCACCTGGGGCCAATGGATGGCACCTGTCCTGCGACCGGTGACGGGCCCGGAGCGGGCGCTCCGCCAGGGCGATCACCTGTTCGTCCTGCTCGGCAACGCCGCGCCGCTGTGGCTCACGGTCGACCGCGTCGAGTCGCCGCGCGAAGTCGTCTGGTCGGGAGGGATCCCGGGCGTCGTCGTCGCCCGCCATTCTTTTCATTTCGAGCCCGTGGGCAAGGATCAGACGCACATCCGATCCGTCGAACCGTGGACCGGCTTGCTCACGCAGCCGAAGGGTGTGGCCGCTGCCCTGCAGCGCGCCGCGGAGCAGGGGGGCAAGCGTCAGCTCCGCGGCTTCGATCGCTGGTTCAGCACGCTACCGAAGGCCGCGGCCGCCGCCGCCTGATCGGCGCGGGCGATCGACCCCCCGCGGGCGATGGTGTAAGCCGCCTTCATGTCCACCATGTCCATCCTCGACCACGTGACGCTGGTGGTGAGCGACTACGCGGCGTCGAAGGCGTTTTACGAAAAGGCGCTCGCGCCGCTCGGCGTCAAGTGCATGATGGAGTTCGGGCAGGCCGCCGGTTTCGGCAAGGTCAAGCCGGACTTCTGGATCGGTACGGGGCCCGCGTCGTTCCACACGCCCGAGCACCTGCGCCTCATCACGCCCACGCACATCGCGTTCGCCGCCGCCAACCGCGACGAGGTGCACGCGTTCTACGCGGCCGCGATAGCCGCGGGCGGCAAGGACTTCGGCGCGCCCGGCGTGCGTGCGCACTACCACCCCAAGTACTACGCGGCCTTCGTGCTCGATCCCGACGGCCACGACATCGAGGCCGTCTTTCACGGAGCCTGAGTCACTGCGCCGTCGGCACCGGCACGGGTGGCGGCATGACCGGCGCGGGCTCGGCGCAGCGCGAGTTGATGCACTGGATCCCCGCGCCGCCGGCATCCACGGCGGTGTACCCGCAGCAGTCGGCGGCCGTACTGCACTTGTCGCTCACGCTGCTGCACGCCGGCTGCTGCGCGCTGCACACGAAGCCGCCGTCGACATCCTCGCAGTAGCCGCCGCAGCACTGGTCTCCCGTGGCGCACGACGTCCCGTTCGGTTCGCAGGGGTCGACGACCCAGTAGCCGCGCGAGTTGCCTGCGAGCAGCTCTTGCCCGGGCAGGTAGAAGGCCGGGTGGCTCACGTCGGTGCCGGGGCTGCCGGTGAGATCGACCGCGGCGACCCACAGCTTCTTCGGGGTCGGCGACGTCGTGAGATTGACGTAGCGCGGGTCGCTGAAATACGGCGGCAACGTCGCGACGTTGCCGTAGAGGCGGCGGCTCGTGAATACGACCCACGCGAAGCCGCCGCCCGGCACCGGGTTCACGGTCGGCTCGAAGTTGAGCACCGTGTCGTTGTTGTGCCCGTTTGCGGCCAGCGTCGGCAGGTAGCTCGTGCCCGCGAGCAGGCCGTTCAGCTGATCGAGCCGCGCCGCCGTCTTGCTGGCGACGTCGACCCACCAGAGCTCGCCCTGGCTGCCGGCGGTGCTCTCGTTGGCGCACGTGGCGTTGTCGCAGGGCGAACGCGTGCCGCCCCAGTCACGCCCGTTGTTCTGCACCTCGAGCTCGAAGACGACGGCGCTGTTGGTCGGCATGAACGAAGGCCACACCGACGTCCCCGCCGGCGGCGTGAAGAGGACCTGGAAGTTCGAGAACGTGTTGGTCGTGACGTCGAAGTCCATCATCGCGAGCGACACGTAGTCCCCCGTTGCGAACACCGTGCCCCCATCCCCGGCGTCCGTGCCCACGATCGTCGTGATGGCCCCGTCAGGCGTCGCGCCGGCGTCCGTCGCCCCGCCCGCGTCCGGGTTCACGATCGCCCCGCCGTCCGGCCCGAGCCCGACCGGGAACGTCCCGCCGTAGAAGTTGAACACGACGTGCGCGCCGTCCGGCGAGAACACGGGCGACGCCATGCGCCCGCCGGCGGGAATGCCCGACGAGGGGATCTCGCCGCCGTCCGGAAGCGAGAAGAGCGTCTGGGCCGCGGGGATCCCGGCGTCGGCCAGCCAGCCGGCGCCCTGCAGCGAGCTGGGAGCGCTGTCGCTGATGAGGAAGGTGCCGTCGGGGTACAGGCCGCCCCACGCGAAGCGGGAGTCCTGCGGGTACATGAAGGTCTCGAGGTCCCCGTTGAGCAGGTCGTATGTCGACGACGCCGGGTTGCTCGACTGCTGCGTCACGAGGCGCGAGCCGTCGGCGCTGACAGAGTGACACACGCGGCACTCCGAGTCGTTGCCCGCGACGAGCACGGGGGCGGTCGCGCCGTGCTTGATGGCGAGCGTCGCGCCGCCGAAGTTCGCGCCTCCGACGGTGCAGCAGTAGTTGTGCGCGAGGTTCGTGCCGTACGAGTTGTAGTAGACGGTGCCCGAGAGCGCGGTCTGCGCGAAGCTCCACGTCTCGGTGAGCGGCCCGTACGCCTGCCCGCCCGACGAGAAGACGAGCGTGACGGTCACCGGGTTGCCCGTGTTCGAGTAACCGATCGCGTCCCACGCGGTCTGTGGGATGAGCGTGTTGACGAAAGGCGCCGGCGTCGTCGCGGCAAAGTACCCCTGGTAGTCGAGCCCCGTCTCGGTCACGTGGATGTAGACGCCGTCGTACGTCGTCTGCGTCGCCCACTGCAGCAGCGGCGCCAGCATGCCCTGCGGCCATACCGTGTTGTTGTATGGATAGAGCCAGCTCAGCGTGGAATCGGTGACCGGGGTCCCCTGGAGGGTCGCCAGCGTCCCGGCGTCGACCGCGCCGCCGGCCCCGTTGCCGCCGACCCCGCCGTTGCCGCCCGCGTTCGATGCGTCCTCACCGGGTGCGGCGTCGCCGGCCTCCGCGCTGGCGTCTCCCGCGTCCGCGATGGCGCCGGAGTCCGAGCTCGCGTCGTCGTCGCTGGTGCCGGCGTCCATGCTCGCGACGGGCCCGATGACCGCGCCGTTCTGCACCAGCTGGATGACCACCGTCACCGTGGTCGACACTGCTTGCGCGCCGTACACCGCGGTCACGTTCGCCGTGCCGCCGATGAACCCCGCCGGCGACATCGCGCCGGTCGCGGCGACGATGCTGCCGATCTCGCCGCGGTCGATCGAAAACGATGCCGGAACGCCCGTTCCATCGATCGACGCTTCGAACGTGACGCCCGGGGTCTGCTGCCCGTAGACCACCGTGATCGTCGGTGCGGGGGGCGCGATCGCGAGCGGACCCGTGAGCGTTGTCGTGGCGCCGTCGCCCGCGTCGCTCGTCGTCGTCGTGACCATGAAGCCGCCGCTGTCGCTTGCGACGTGGAAAGGCGTCATCGCATCGTGGCCCCCGCTCGTGCTCGAATCGGGGTTCGGAAGCGACTCACTCGTATCGCCGTTGCCACCACCGCCGCAGGCCACGGCAAGGACGAACATCAAGACGATCGAGGCAAGGGCAACTAAAAGACGAGCTATGCGCATCGTCTTTCATTGAAACATGCAGTTGGGGCGGACGTCGCCCTTCTCTTCAATCTCTGCCGTGCGATTGGCGGCACGCACACCCACGTACGCCTACGCTTCGTGCGTGCTCGCTCAGGCGGCTCGGCTCTGTGCAGCGCGGCCCGTCAATTCCTCGGTGAGGCTCCAGAGGCGCTCTTGCTGGGCGACGTCGCGCGCATCTTTCGAGGCGGGTTTCGGCTTCGATTTGTCGAAGTACGCGCCCGTCGTACCCCCGATGGTGGGCGAGGTGGCTACATAGATGGAGCAAGCGGCGCCCTGCTCTGGCGTGCTCATGAAAAGCTTGATGACCGCCTGGACGGCTTTCGGGTAGTCGCGTGTCAGCTCGGTGGCGACGACGCCGGGATGAAGCGCGTTCACCGTGACGCCCTTGCCCGCGAGGCGCCGCGCGAGCGCGTTCGCGAAGAGAACATTGGCCAGCTTGGACTGGTTATACGCGGCGAGCCCACTGAACTTGCCGCGGGCTTGCTGCAGGTCGTCCCACTGCATCTTGCCGCGGTAGTGAAGGCCGGACGACACGATGACGACGCGCGATGGGGCGCTCTTTTCGAGCAGAGGGAGCAGCTCGAGCGTGAGGAGCGCCGTTCCAACGTGGTTTACGCCGAACGTCGATTCGATGCCGTCCTTCGTGACGGTGCGTTTGCGCGGCGACACGCCGGCGTTGTTCACCAGGACATCGAGCCGGGGGAACCGCTGCTGGAACGCCGCGGCGAACGACCGGATCGACGCGAAGTCGCCGAGGTCGAGCGGCATCACGACCACGCTGTCGCTGTTGGATTGCGCGGCGATCTCGGCGCGCGCCGTCTCGCCTTTGGCCACGTCGCGGACGGCGAGGACGACCTGTGCCCCTTGCTTGGCCAGACCCAGCGCCGTCGCCTTGCCGATGCCGGTGTTGCTGCCCGTGACAATCGCGATTTTGCCTGTCATACGCGGTACCGATGCCGCGTCGCACCGAAGCGTCGCGCCGCGGCAGCGACGTTCCCGACGCTGCTTCTCCTGGCGACGCTCGGTCGCGCAGCGGAGAATGAGGCACACTGCTGGCCGATGCCCCCCGCGGCAACTGTTCCCGAGAGCGCCGAGCGGCTCTACCGCGAGGAGTACGGGCGGCTGCTCGCGGGGTTGGTCCGTCTGGTGCGCGACCTGCAGCTCGCGGAGGACGTGTTGCAAGAGGCCTTTGCGGCCGCCCTCGAGCGATGGCAGTCCGGCGTGCCCGAGAACGCGGCCGGGTGGATCTACGCCACGGCCCGGCACAAGGCGATCGACCGCGCGCGCCGGCGTGTCGTCGAGGCCGATCAGAGCGCAGCCCTCGCCGACCTCGAGGCCGACCGCAACGACGGCCCCGCGGCCGAGGATCCGCTGCGCCTGCTCTTCACGTGCTGTCACCCGGCCCTCGCCCCGGACGCGCAGGTGGCGCTGACGCTGCGGACGCTGGGTGGCCTCTCTACCGAGGAGATCGCGCGAGCGTTTCTCGTATCGCAAGCGACGATGGCCCAGCGGCTCGTGCGAGCCAAGACCAAGATCCGCGACGCAGGGATTCCCTACGAGGTCCCCGCCGCCGATGCGCTCGAGGAGCGCGTCGCCGGCGTGATGGCGACCATCTACCTCGTGTTCAACGAGGGCTACTCGGCCACCTTCGGCGGCGCCGTCTTGCGCCGCGAGCTTTGCGCCGACGCCATCCGTCTTGGCCGGCTCCTCGTCGAGCTCCTGCCGACGCAGGTCGAGCCGCGGGGCCTGCTCGCGCTCATGCTCCTTCACGATTCGCGCCGCGACACGCGGCAGGACGACAGGGGCGGGATCGTGCGGCTGGAAGAGCAGGACCGATCGCGCTGGGACCGCATGCAGATCCTCGAGGGCGCTGCGCTCGTCGATCTCGCGCTGCGTGCGGGACGCCCGGGGCCCTACGTCCTTCAAGCGGCGATCGCCGCCCTGCACGCGCAAGCGGCGCGCGCGGCCGACACCGACTGGCCCCAGATCGCCGCTCTCTACGGCCTGCTGCTCGAGGCCCAGCCGACGCCCGTCGTCGAGCTCAATCGCGCGGTGGCGGTCGCGATGGCCGATGGTCCCGAGCGCGGCCTGTCGCTGATCGACGCGCTCGACTTGCGAGCCGACCTGGCGCAATACCACTGGGTGCAGGCGGCCCGTGCGGACCTGCTCTCCAGGCTCGGGCGCAACGCCGAAGCGGCGGTCGCCTACGAGCGTGCCCTCTCGCTCGTCACCAACGAAGCGGAGCGCCGTTTCTTGGCCGAGCGCCTGGCCCGGCTGCGTTAGGACTCGAGCACGCTGCCCCGGGAGGGCACCGCCAAGGCGTCGGCGACAAAAGCGCGCGGGTCGAACAAAGACTGTCGATCCCGGGCAGACTCGTTCGACTTCTAGCCAAAGGAGACGATCACCATGCAATATCTACTGCTCATCTACCGGGACGAAGTCGCTGCGGAGAAGGCCGCCAAGAGCGACCAGGCGGCCATGGGGAAGGAGTACGGCACCTTTACCCAGGAGATCATCAAGAGCGGCCACTTCAAGGCGGGCGATGCCTTGCAGCCGACGCGGACGGCCACGACCGTGCGCGTACGCGCGGGCAAGACGTTGACGACCGACGGGCCGTTTGCCGAGACGAAGGAGCAGCTCGCCGGCTACTACCTCGTCGAGGCAAAGAACCTCGACGACGCGATCGGCCTCGCGGCCCGCATCCCCAACGCCCGCGACGGCTCCATCGAGGTCCGCCCTATCAACGTGATGGCACGCCCCTGACCCCCGACGTAACGGGTTGCTGAAAGTCGAGAAGGAGAGCCGCCAAGCCGCGAAGGCGCCAAGCGAGAAGAAGCAAAATCTTCCGGTATTCTGTCTGGCGACTTTGCGGCTTGGCGGCTCTCCTCCGTAGCTTGCTAAGGGTGGAAAAGCTCGGCGCTCGCCAGGGCGGCGCCAGTGGCGTCGGAGCCTCCGACGACGAGCACCTCGCCCGAAGGGAGGAGCAGCGCGCGGCCCGTGGAGCGTGGCTGGTGCAGGCTGCCCACGGCGGCCCATTGACCCGTCGATGCGCTGAACCGCTCGGCCTGGGCCGTGGCCATTCCGCCCGCTTCGCCGCCGACGCCGAGCACGTCGCCGTTCGCGAGCTGTACGAGCATCACGCTCGTGTTGGTCAGCGGATTCGAGACCGTCGTCGTGGTCCACGTGGTGGGGTCGAGCAAGGCCGCCCCGTCGAGCAGGATCTGGCCGTTCGGCAGCACGAACGCGGCCTCGCCGCACGTGACGCCGTTGGCGAGCGTCCCCACCGTCGTCCACTGCATCGTGCCTGGATCGTATTGCTCGATGTTCGATTCGAACGTGGCCGACGTGCCCACGACCCCCCCGATCGCCACGGCGTCGCCCGACTGGAGCACGACGTCGCACCCGAAGAGGCGCTGCTCGGCCACGGGGCCGACCGGTGACACCATGGCCGCGGTCACGCTGTAGCTCTGGACCAGGCTCGTCCCCGCCGTGTACTCCCAGCCGGGCGTGGGCGCGGCGCCCGTCACCGCGGAGTAGCCGCCGATGAAGAGGACGCTGCCGCTGAGCGACACCAGGTCGAAGGCGATCACCGGCGTCCCGAGCGATCCCGTCAGCGAGAACGTGCCCGCGCTCGGGTCGTAGAGCTCCACGCTTGCGAGCAGCGCACCCGACGCCGCGAGCCCTCCCCCGACGAGCACCTTGCCGCTCGAAAGGACGGGCCACGGTGCCGTCCACCCAGCCCACAAGTGCGCGTCCGTCATCCCACCCGTCGGTGCGAACGTACCGGTCGATGGGTTGTACACCTCGGCGCTCGTGACCGTCTGGCTCGTGGCGTTCCAGCCACCCGCGACCAGCACCGAACCGGTCGACAGGACCGCAGCCCCAGGAGCGATGCGTGGGGTGGCGAGGCTCCCAGTGCACGTGAAGGTGCCGGGTCCGCCGTCGCCCGCGCATCCCGAGTCGACGTCTGTCGCGCTGGTCGCGCCGTCGCCGCCCCCGTCGAGGATCGTTGAGCTGTCACCGGCGCCGGTTGCGCCGGCCTCTGCGGTCATCGCGTCGCTGCCGCCGTCGGCTGTCACGACGGTCATGCTCGACGCATCTGAGCCACCCGGTGGCGGGGCGGCGGTGCTGCTGCCGAAGCAACCCGCCAGCAGCCCGGCCAACCCCATGGACGCTACGGCCCAGGGCGCGGCGCTCTTCATGCCGGGACGCTACCGTCACCGCGGCAGGCTTTCCACATCGGCGCGCCGGAAGCCCCGGATGGCTTCGACGAATCGGGCCGGGACGCGAAAGAACCGGGGAACGATGTACCAAGGGCGGCGAACGCGACGGCGCAGACGATGAGCGCGAACGCCATGAACGAAAGCACGCTACGCAGCCTTGTGGTCCGAGTCCGTGACGCATCGAAGAATTTCAACAGGAAGGCGGGAAGACGGGAAGGGTGGTTTTGCTGGAAAACCTTCCCGTCTTCCCGTCTTCCTGTGATCTCAAAATATCGAGGTTTCACGGACTCAGGACACTAGCGGAGCAGGGAATGAAGCGCGCGATGTGGGTTGTGACGCTCGCGGGCTGAGGAATGAAGGTCGCGGCGCGCTCCTATTCGTGATCGTACGCCGCGGCGTCGGCCTTGCCGCGGAATGCGCTTCTTCTCGCCGAAGAGAAAGAAGCCTAGGAACACCGACTCGGCGAAGAACGCGAACACGCCCTCCATGGCGAGCGTGAGCCCGACGACGCCGCCGGTCGCGCTGGAGAAGCGGGCCCAGTTGGTGCCGAACTGGAACTCGAGCGGGATGCCCGTGACCACGCCCGCGCCGAAGTTCACGGCGAAGATGCGGCCACAGAACCGCGCGAGGTCGTTCCACACGGCGTCGCCGCTGCGCAGCGCCAGCAGCTTGAAGACGACGAGCAAGAGCGCCAGCCCCATCGTCAGCTGCGGGAACAGGTAGTGGTACGTGATCGTGAACGCGAACTGGATCCGGCTCCAACCGACCGCGCCCATGCGCTCGTCATAGGGCGCCCGCGTCCAAAGGTCATTGAAACTCTGCGACGAGGACGCGATGATGCGCCCCGGGTTACGTGCCCCCCAAGGATCCGCGACCGCAGCTACGATCGCTCACCGGGCTGCGGTTCATCGCCGCGTTGCAGGTCGTCGTCTTCCACTGCTCCCATTGGCGCGACTGGTCTGTCTGGCGCCCGCTGCGCGACGCGGCCGGGGCCGGCTACGTCGCGGTGAGCCTGTTCTTCGTGCTGTCGGGATTCATCCTCACGTACGCGCACGCCGCCGCGGGCGCGCCGGACCTCGACCGTCGCGCCTTCTACACGAACCGCTTCGCCCGCATCTATCCCGCGTACGCCTTCGCGCTGCTGCTCGGCGCGCCTCTGTTCATCGGGCACAGCCTGCGCCTCTTCGGCGCCAGGACGACGCTGCAACAGGCGACCGCCGTCGTGCTGCTCCTGCAGGCGTACTTCCCGTCGATGGCGCTCGCGTGGAATCCGCCCGGCTGGTCTCTCTCGGTCGAGGCGTTCTTCTACCTGCTCTTTCCCTTCGTCGCCCCGCGGCTCACCCGGTGCAGAGGGTCGATTGCGCTGGCTGTCGCGGCGGCCAGTTACGCCGTCTGCCTCTTGCTCCCCCTCGCGTATGTCGCGATCGCGCCCGACGCCCCCGTGCCTCCCGTCTTCGACTCCGACGCGCCCTGGCTCAACGCCCTGCGCTACGACCCGGTCGCGAGGTTTCCGGAGTTCGTGATCGGCATCGTCGCCGGGCGCTGGTACCTCGACATGGGGGCTCCGCGCGAATCGGCGCGCTGGTCGCTGCCGGCGGCGGCCGCTCTCGTCGTCATCGTCGCCGCGCTCGGTGGCTCGTCCCTCATCTCGTACCCCGTGCTCCACAACGGGCTGCTCGCTCCCGGGTTCGCGCTGCTCATCGTGGGCCTCGCCTCCGGCGGCGGGGGAGCCTTCGCGCGCCTGCTCGCGACCCGGCCTTTCGTGGCGCTGGGCGACGCCAGCTACTCGCTCTACGTGCTTCACGTCCCGCTGCTCATTCTCTGGTCCAAGGCCACGATCAAGATCGCGGGAGGACGCTTTTACGGCACGTCCTCTTGGACGGTGTCGTTCATGGCCCTGGCGGTTGGCGCCTCGCTCTTGTGCCACCGGTTCATCGAGCGGCCGGGCCTTGCGTTCACGCGGGCCGTGCTCGGCGGTCGGCGATCGCTCGCCGCGCCTCGTCTGGGGTAATCAACCGAAAACGAGGCACCGCATGAAGCCGCTCGACTCCGTCCGTCGCGCAGTGCCGTTCGACCCGTCGTTCGTCGATCGCGCGCCGCACTTTTGGCCGCTGCGGCGGGCGTGGTGCTCGCTCGGCCCGTGCCACGATTTCCCCCCGGTGGCGGAGCTCGCGCGCGTCTTCGCCGGCGACCCACCCGTGCGCTTCGTCGCCGCCGCTCCGCCGCGTCGCCGCGCCGCCCCGCTCGATCCGCGCGCGCTCTACGACGCGCGCATCACCTTGCAACGGGTCGTCCCGACGCGCGAGCGTTGCTGGCACGACTTCATGAACGCGCTGGTCTGGGGGACGTTCCCCCGGGCCAAGCGCGTCCTTCACGCGCGGCAGCACCGCGCCATCGTCGCGCGCATCGCTCCGGGCGCCCGCACGCTGCCGCCGACCCGCACGCGGGAGCTCGATGCCCTCGCTCTGCTGGACGAGGGGGGCGTCGTCATCCTCGCGCGCGATCGAACGTGCCTGCAGGCCGCGATCGAGGGGCGCGCGCCGGAAACCTTGGTGGCTGCCGTCCACACGGGCGATGCGGAGGCCCTCGTCTTCGGGCACGCAATCTACGAGAGCCTCGCCCTCGGAGTCGCGCCGGCCGTCGTCGCCGCCGTCGTCGTCGACCGGGCCGACGTCGGGGCGAGCGAGGCCGACCGCATCGCGCACGCCGACGCAGCGCTGGCGGCTCTTCTCGCGGACGAGGCGCGGTTGACGACGCCGGCCGAGCTCAAACGCGTGGACTTGACCTCGACCTCACCGCGCGCGTGGGCTACGGATGCCCGTCCCGATGAAAGCTTCCGTCCGATGGCTTCGTGAGCTCTGCCCGCAGCTCCCGGACGACGCGGCCGCCATCGCGGCACGGCTGACGAGCGCAGGTCTCGAGGTCGAATCCATGCACGCGTACGGTCTCGGTGCCGAGGCGTGCGTGGTGGCGAGCGTCGTGGCGACGCGGCCGCACCCTTCGCGCAGCGGTCTGCGGCTCGTCACCGTGGAGCGGGGTGGCGGCACGCAGCTGGTCGTGTGCGGCGCGCCCAACGTGCCCGAGCCCGGGGGCCTGGTCGTGCTCGCGCCCCTCGGTGCGCACTTGCCCGCCAGGGGAACGACGATCGAGGCCCGCACCATCGCCGGCGTCCCGAGCGAGGGCATGCTCTGCAGCGAGGCCGAGCTCGGCCTGCGCGAAGGAGGCGACGCGAGCGACGGGATCCTCGTGCTGCCGCCCGCCACGGCCACGCCGGGGGCGCCGCTGGTACGCGCCCTCGCCGCGGCGCGCGATACGGTGCTCGAGATTGGTCTCACGCCCAATCGGCCCGATGGTCTGGGGCACGTCGGCCTGGCGCGCGAGGCGGCGGCGCTGTTCGATGTGCCGTTTGGCCTCGTCGAACCGGCGGCCATCGACGGCGAGCGCAGCGAGTCGGTGTCCAAGTACGTGTCGATCCGCATCGAGGATCCAGAGCGATGCCCGCACTACGGGGCGGCCGTGCTCGTCGACGCGACGGTCGGTCCTTCGCCGCTCGAGACGCGCTGGCGGCTCTCGTCGCTCGGCGTGCGCCCCATTTCCAACGTGGTCGACGTGACCAATCTGGCGATGCTCGAGTTCGGGCACCCGATGCACGCGTTCGATCTCGACAAGGTCCGGGGGCGCGCCATCGTCGTGCGCCGCGCGAAGGCCGGAGAAACGCTCCGCACGCTCGACGGCGTGGACCGCGTGCTGGTCGACGACGACCTGGTCATCGCCGACGGCGAAGGCCCGGTCGCGCTCGCGGGCGTGATGGGCGGCGGCGACAGCGAGATCGGGCCGAGCACGCGG